>Ga0081455_10007538_pt1 | contig 11443 bp, 11 predicted proteins | sample TabmetS3T2R1_FD_70207 | JGI IMG/M metagenome (GOLD analysis project Ga0081455, IMG submission 70207) | Tabebuia heterophylla rhizosphere microbial communities from the University of Puerto Rico - S3T2R1 | ecosystem: Host-associated > Plants > Roots > Rhizosphere ...
AAGAGTCAGGCCGAAGAGCTTGAAGCCTTACTCCGAGCGCGTCGGGGAGAGCGCCACATTATCGTGCTGCAAAGCTTCCCCGACCCGGACGCGATCTCTTCGGCATTCGCCCATCAGATGATCGCGGCGCGCCACGACATCGAAAGCGACATCGCATACGACGGCCATGTAAGCCATCACGAAAACATCGCGCTCATCGAGCTCCTGCGGATTGAATTGCTGCGTATCGGCGAAAGCGACGACCTGAAGGGATATCAAGGCAGCGTCTTCATTGACACACAGGGCACGACCTCAGGACTGACCGAGCGGCTACACGATGCGGGCGTTCCGGCGCTGGCGATTATTGACCACCACGAGCCGCAGGAGGTGATTAAAGCGCAGTTTACAGACATCCGCCCCGGCGCGAACGCGACGGCGACGATCTACACGGAGTATATCGAAAGCGGCCTCCTGCGGCTCGAACGCTCCGACCCCGATCACAAGCGTCTGGCGACGGCTCTGATGCACGGCATCAGGAGCGAGACGGGAGGGCTTGTGCGCGCCGAGCGCGATGATTTCATGGCGGCGGCTTACCTGGCCGAGTTTGTTGACCGGGAGACGCTCGTGGCGATCCTTTCCAACCGGCGTTCGCACAACGCGATGGACGTGATTCAGGCGGCGCTCGCCTCCCGCGTGGTGCGCGACAGTTACAGCGTCGCCGGCGTCGGCTATCTGCGTTACGAAGATCGAGACGCGATCCCGCAGGCGGCCGACTTTCTGCTGACTGAAGAGAACGTCCACACTGCGATTGTTTACGGACTGGTAATCGAGGGCGGGCGCGAAATGATCATCGGCAGTCTGCGCACGAAGAAGGCGACGCTCAACCCGGACGCCTTTCTGAAGGAGGCGCTCGGCGGGCCTCAACCGGGCCGCTATTACGGCGGCGGAAGGCGCGCGGCGGGAGGCTTTGAGATCGCAATCGGCTTTCTCACCGGCAGGTACGACGACGAATTTATGCGCTGGAAGTGGCGGCTCTACGACGAGCAGGTCAAGCGCAAGCTCTGGGCGCGCATGGGCGTTGAGAAGATGCGCCAGCCGCACGGAGAACCGCCGCAGGAGCGTTGAAGGAAGCTCTCAAACGTTATCAGCCTCCTCAAGTCTTTTGTATTTCTCTATCACGGCGTCGCGGAAGGCGGCGGGGACCTCGACGTCGCCCGCAGCCCCGAAGATCTTCAGGGCGACCTGATCTAGCGGCGGGGCTTCGAATCCATCTTCACGCAGCCGCTGGCTCAGGTACTCGCGCGCATATTCGAGATGGCGTTCGACTTCAGATTCGGCGCCCTTGGTCATCCGGGCGATCTCGGCGACTGGCATTCCCCCGACGTAGTGGAGCGCGAATGCCCTACGCCAAACGCGCGGCAAGGTGGCCAGCGTGCAGTTGATGTAACGCTGCAGTTCGCGACTCTCCAGGATCTGCTCCGGCGTGGGCGCTGTAATGTCCGTAATGATGTCTTCCAGTTCCTGGTCTTCGTCCCGCTGGTAAAAATCCATAATCTCGTCGCCCAGCGTCGAGACCTCTTCGGTCGGAGGGGGCTCCGGAATGTCTTCTTCTATGTGGACGCCACCGGCGCGCTCCGCTTTCGAGCGCTTAACTTCAGCCTCAACCTTCCCAACCGCAAGCCCTATCAGCCAGCTCCTGATCTCTCGCCGCGCCGGGTCTTTGACAAACTCGCGGTAAGCCTGCAGCAGTGTGGCGTCCACCACATCCTCGGTTGTTATTTCGCCCGGCGGAAGGTCGCCGGTCGCAAGATAGTAGGCGATTTCGCGCCGGACGAAGTTGTAGAGATTCTTCAAGTGGCGTTCGGCGAGCGTGGAGAAGAGTTCGCGCTCGCGCTCCTCGGCCGGGAAGGCTTCGGCCTTCTGGCGCCGTAGCTCTTCTCTCCGCGCCGGACGTTTATAGAGAGATGAATGGCTCAAGGTCTCCTTGTGCTTTTCGAGTTGGCGCTCGATTTCGACGAAGGCTTCACGGACGGCTTCTTCCGCGTTGTGACGCTCTTCTTGCGCGGCCAGCATTCGCCCGGGGACGTCGCAAGTCAGCGAGACGTGATAGAGCTTGCGCGCCGCGTTTTCATCTACAAACAATCGCAGGAAGGGCGTATCCGCGGGGGAGTGCGGCGCATGCCGATCGAGGCGCGCGATCAACTCCTCCACGAGTTCACGCAAGCGATGGCTTGGTGAAAAATTCTTGAATTCGAGATTGCGCCTCACTTCTCCTCGTACTCTCCTTCATGACTGACTCGCATCGCGTAGCCCTCGGATGAAGCGGGATCGAGCTCCCACCGCCGGTCATCACGTTTCGCGACCTTTCTCTCGGTATCCAAGGGTTCGTTATATTCGTAAGTTAGGCCAACGGCCTCGCCCAGTTGATCAACGACATCTTGATCAGGTGTGGGGGACGAACCGCCCACCGTCTCTTCACCAACATCAGCTCGGTCCCACGCCGCATCAATGTCACCTCCAGAGAGTTCGGGAGATGTCGCGTGATGTTCCCGCAGTTCTTTCATGAGTAGTTGGCTTCCGGAAGTCAGTTTGGCCGCGTCAACAAATTCTTCCAGAACTTCGGGGCTCAGACTTGGATCGTAGATCTTCGTTTCGTAAGAGTCGAGTAACCGATCGGCGTCGATGAATTGGTTTTCTTTTTTCTCTTCCATACGCCTGGCCTCCTTTGATTCGTCTTCGTCCATGGTTTTAGCTGAATGATTTGATCATTCCTCCAATCCCCATGATCTACAGCAAGTAAGAGCAAATAAGGCGCCGCGCACGCAGAAGCAGCGTTCCAGCAAATCTGATGATCGAGATGGCGTGGTCGGATTGCGAACCATAAGGACAATCTTGCCGAGCGCGGCGCCTCTCGGCGAGGCGTTCGTGCGACTTCGCGGCGACTGCGTCATAGGCGTCCGAGATCGGCGCCGCTAGCGGTAGCGAGCGCGCTTCGCGCTGAGTCGCGCTCGCTACCGCTAGCGGTACAGATCCAGCGAACCTTCCCATACACGCAATTGAAAAACTATCCAGTTCTCAAACCGGAAGAAAACTCCAATCCCGTTCTCTCCCCTGCTTACAACACTGGGAGCGTGCGGGGACGTGGGCCAAGGGGAAAGGCCCTGTCGATCCGCGCGAATTCGGCTTCAGTCAACCGGAGGTCCCCGGCCCCTGCATTCTCGGCGGCGTGGTCGGGGCGCGAGGCCTTGGGGATTGTAAAGAGTGATGGCCGCCGCGCTAGGAACCGGAGCGCGACCTGGCGCGGGGTCGCGTTATGGGCGTCGGCGATCTCCTGCAGCGCGCGGCCTCCGGGCGTGTCCGGGCCGGGAAAGCTGCCGTGACCGAACGGCGTATAGCCGACCACGGCGACGTGATGCTCCTCGCACCACGGCAGCACGGCATGCTCGATCGCGCGCTCTTGCAGATGGTAGAGGACCTGATTGCATACGAAACCGCCTTCGCCGGCGAGTTCCCAAGCTTCTTCCAGGTCGGACGCGTCGAAGTTGCTCACACCCCATGAAAGGATCTTCCCCGCATCTTTAAGCTCCTCGAAGGCTTCGAAAGTCTCTTCCAGCGGGTACGAAACACGCCAATGCAGCAGGTAGCAGTCCAGCCAATCAGTGTCGAGGCGGGCGAGCGAGCGCTCGCAGGCCTGAATGGTCCCGGCGTGAGAGGCGTTCTCGGGAAGGACCTTGGAGACCAGAAAGACCTCGTCGCGCCGCCCGGCGATCGCCTCGCCGACGATCTCTTCGGCGTCGCCGTACATCTCAGCGGTGTCTATATGATTCATGCCGAGATCGAGGCCCCGGCGCAGCGCGGCGATCGCTAAGGCGCGGTCGCCGGCATCGATGCGCCAGGTCCCTTGACCTATCACCGGGACCAGGAAGTTGGTGGAATCAAGCTGACGCGCTTCCATACGACCCCTCCGTTAGTCAGATTCATTTCTATTGCGAACTGGCGCTCTCGTCAGGGCAATGATCGCCCTTCATTCTACAGCCGTAAGGCTTAGGTGGAGAGGATATCAATTAAAGGCTGCGGCGCCCGCTTCGGCCACGGCCTGATCCTGGGCGCCCGAACCGCCGCTCACGCCGATGGCGCCTTCCACCTTACCGTTTCGTTTGAGCGGAACGCCGCCCGCAAAGATCATGACGCGTCCTTTGTTGGAAACGTGAATTCCGTAAAATTGGCCCCCAGGCTGGGCATGTTCCGCCAGGTCTTTCGTGGCGATGTCGAAGGCCCGCGCGGTAAAGGCCTTATTGATGGAAATATCAATACTGCCGATCCAGGCCCCGTCCATTCGCACATGAGCGACCAGGTTCCCGCCGGCGTCGGCGACCGCAATGTTCATCGGTTGTCTAATCTCTATCGCCTTCTTCTCAGCGGCGGCTATGACGTTTCTTGCATCGTTAAGTGTGACCATGAAAATCTCCTTCAATGATATGGCGAATGCCGACTTGGCAAACTCGCATCAGCGTCTTCCCCACCATCCATAGAGCAGATTGAGTGGGTTTCTTCAGCCGGTCGGCGGGGTAACTCTGACGATTAGCGTCGAGCACGGCGCGTCCTTCATCACACGTTCGGCCGTGCTGCCGACAATGATTTGTTCGAGCGCCGTCGCGCCCTTCGCTCCGAGCACGATCAGGTCGGCTGCCCAGTCGCGCGCCTGATCCAAGATCTCGACGAATGCTCGCCCTGCAGTGACCTCAAGGGTGAGCCGGACGCCTTCCAGATCCGAAGCCGAGGATTCGACGAGCGATTCCAGGGCGGCCGTCGCCTTCTCTTCGAGGTTGACCGCCATCTCGCCAACTTCATCGACCCCGATCAGGTACGGGGCGACCGGCCGCGCTTCGATGACATGCAAGACATAAAGACTGCTGGCAAATTGCCGCGCTATTTCTGCGGCTAGCCGAAACGCCTCCTGAGACGTCTCAGAAAAATCAACCGCGCACAAGATTCGCATGAAAGCCATCCCAGATCCCCTCCGCCTCCAATATATGAAGACTGTTTGCCACCGCAGAGCGCCGCAGGACATTTTCATTTCTCTGTGTCCTGCGGCGCTCTGCGGCGCCTATAGCTGTCGCCTCTACCGCTGCGTCCGTGGATCACCTCCTTCCAGAGCCGCCTGCCGCAGTTTGCGCTTGCTCGCCGGCGGTCTGAGCCGCTTGGCCGGCGCCGGTTTCAACCGGGATGCTGCGGCGCGGGCGCTTCGCCTCCGCCATCGGGATTGTGACCTCCAACACACCGTTGTTCATCCGCGCCTGCGCCTGATCTACATTGACGCCTTCAGGCAGCGGGATCATCCGGTAGAAACGGCCGTATTCGATTTCCGACCGGTAGCCCCCTTCGAGGCGCTCTTCGCGCTCGCGCTTTCGCTCGCCTTCGATGACCAGGCCGTCGTCCGTAAGCTCGACTTTGACATCGTCCTTATCCAGGCCGGGAAGTTCAGCGCGCACGACGAGATTATTGTCGCGCTCGAAGACCTCCACTGATGGCGTCCACATCTGGATTTCGCCGCCCCCGGCGCCGCGCATGATCCCGAGGCCTTCGAAGGCGCGATCCAGCTCATCTGTAAAGCGCCGCATGAGCTCAAACGGACTCATGCTGAAGATACTGCCCGGGCTGAGCGCGAACATGGATGGCGTGTAGGCGCCGCGCCGGGCCATTCTGGAGCCTCGGCGCCCTCGCTCCTCGGACTCCATCGCGCCTGAGCGTTGAGCGGATGGTTGGCCAGATTGCATTTGTGGTCCGCCCTGCTGCCCAGTTGCTTGGGTCTGATTTCTCTTGTCTTTTGCGTCTGCCATAAATACATCTCTCCTTCTATTTCGAAAAGATTTATTGATAACTCGTGTGGCGTCGCCGGCGCCGATCCGGCGCCACTCATCTCGCCGTATCGGCGCCCTCCGCCACCCGCTCCTTGGTAATGACCGCTTCGGGAGTAAAGATCAATATTCCACTCGCGCGGTCAAAATCTGCGATTCCTTTGGTCGCCTTCGATCGAATGATAGCTATCATCGGGCTACACGAACGCGCGCCGGTCTCAGCAACTCCTCTCCCCAGCGATAGCCGCGCCTCAATTCATCAAGCACGACGCCTGACTCATGTTCATCACTCTCGACTGATCCCACCGCTTCGTGCAGCGCCGGATCAAAAGGCTGGCCGACGCTCTCGAAGGAAATCGCGCCCTGCGATTCAAGCAGGTCCGCCAACCGCTGGTAAATCGCGTTCAGCCCTGCCGAGACGGACGCCGGCGCCTCGTCCATGTGTTCGAGCGCGCGCTCGAAGTCATCCAGGACATCGAGCAACGAAAGAGCCATTTCGCGCTTGCCCGCTTGGGCGACACTCGCGCGCTCACGCTCAACGCGCCGTCGGTAGTTCTCGAAGTCGGCCAGGTTGCGCAAGTAGACTTCATGCTCGCGGCGCAACTCTTCATTGAGCCGCGCGTTCTCGGCTTGAAGCTGTTCGGCGCCCGCCTTCCGCCCGGGCTCGGCCGGATCGGCGGCATGCTCGGCCTTGGTCTGCGCTTCGCCCGCCTGCGCGGTCCTATCATGATTCGGCTTTGTGTCATTCATGGCGCTGTCTCCTCCGGTACACACAGAATTCGGTCTGTGGCGATCAGAGACGGCGGAAGCGGCGAGGCTCGCGCCGCCCGTTACTTGCTCTCCTTGAATTCGGCGTCAATCACTTCATCGCCTCCTTCCGCGCCCCCCGGCCTCGGCCCGCCGGGTTGAGGCCCGCCAGGTTGAGGCCCTGCGCCGCCCGCCGCAGCCTGGGCATAGGCCGCAGAGGCCAATCCGTGACCGAGCTGCTGCAGGTCACTCGCGAGCTGGCGCAGCCGGGCGACGTCGGAAGAGTTGTCCTTGACCAGGCGCCGAATCTCCGAAATCAATTGCTCGGCGCGCGCCTTATCGTTAGCCGGCGCGCGGTCGCCCAACTCCTGGAGCTGTCGCTCGACCTGGTAAGCGATCGCGTCGGCATGATTGCGCGCCTCAACTTCTTCACGTCGCCGCCGATCTTCATCGGCGTGGCTCTGAGCATCCGCCACCATGCGGTCAATATCCTCTTTCGAGAGTTGCGTCGAGCCGCTGATGGTGATCTTCTGCTCCTTGCCCGTTTCTCTGTCACGCGCGGTGACTGTCAGGATGCCGTTCGCGTCGATGTCGAAAGTGACTTCGACCTGCGGCAGGCCGCGCGGCGCGGGCCGGATGCCTTCGAGCCGGAAGTGGCCGAGCGTGCGGTTGTCGCGCGCGAGTTCACGCTCGCCTTGCAGCACGTGAACGTCCACCGCCGTCTGGTTGTCTTCAGCCGTCGAGAAGGTTTCCGCTTTACGCGCCGGAATGGTCGTGTTGCGTTCGATCACCTTGGTCATCACGCCGCCCAGGGTTTCGACGCCCATTGAGAGTGGCGTAACGTCCAGCAGCACCACGTCTTTGACTTCCCCGGCGAGCACACCGGCCTGAATCGCCGCGCCGATCGCGACCACTTCATCCGGGTTGACCGACTGGTTCGGCTCTTTGCCGCCGGTGAGGCGACGGACGAGCGCTTGCACCGCCGGCATACGGGTTGCGCCGCCGACCAGGATCACTTCGTCAATATCGCGTTCACTGAGCTTGGCGTCCGAGAGCGCCTGCTTGACCGGCCCCACGCATCGCTCGACCAGATCCGCCGTCAGTTGTTCGAACTTCGCCCGCGTGAGTTTATATTCGAGGTGCTTCGGCCCGCTGGCGTCGGCCGTGATGAAGGGCAGATTGATGGTGGTTTCAATTACGCTCGACAATTCGATCTTGGCCTTCTCCGCGGCTTCGGTCAGCCGCTGCAGGGCCTGACGATCCTTTCTTAAATCAATGCCCTGGTCGCGCAGGAACTCTTCGGCCAGCCAATTCACGATCCGTTTGTCGAAATCATCTCCGCCAAGGTGCGTGTCGCCCGAGGTCGCTTTGACCTCAAAGACGCCGTCGCCGACTTCCAAAATGGAAACGTCGAAGGTGCCGCCGCCCAGGTCGAAGACCAGGATCGTTTCGTTCGCCTTCTTCTCCAGACCGTAAGCCAGCGCGGCGGCAGTCGGCTCGTTGATGATGCGCAGCACGTTGAGGCCCGCGATCGTGCCCGCGTCTTTGGTGGCCTGCCGCTGCGCGTCATTGAAGTAGGCCGGAACCGTTATGACCGCATCTTTGACCTTCTCGCCCAAATACTTCGCGGCGTCGCCCGTGAGTTTGCGCAAGACCTGCGCGGAGACCTCTTCCGGGGCGATCAGCTTGCCCTGAATATCAAAGCGCACGGCGTCATTCGGACCTGCGACCACTTTATAGGGGACGTTCTTGATCTCTTCCTGAACTTCGGAATAGCGGCGGCCGATGAAGCGCTTGGCCGAGTAGATGGTATTTTCCGGGTTGAGCACGGCCTGGCGCTTGGCGATTTGGCCGACCAGGATCTCGCCCGTCTTAGTGTAAGCCACGACGGAAGGAGTGACGCGGGCGCCTTCAGCGTTGACTATCACAGTCGGCTTGCCGCCCTCCATAACTGCGACGGCGGAATTGGTTGTTCCCAGATCAATGCCTACTGCCTTTGCCATAATACGCCTCCTTTGTTCTATGCCATTCGGCGCCTGTCATTTGTCATTCGCCTCGGCGGCGCACAGGTCAATGACAAATGACAAATTGATCCCGCGCTACTACCGGGCGATCTCATCAATGAGTCGGCGCCCCCAGCGCTCACCTGACTCGCAAGACCTAATGATTCGAAAGTCATTAGCATACTGGCGGGCGAGAATGTCAGGTTCGCTTCTTGGTATCTCAAGCGGTATGCCACTGACCTGCGCCTTTCATCTCTGGAACTCCCCTTGCTGTGTATCTCGTGGGAAAGAACGTGGGCATGGACGTGATCATCGGTGATGAGGAATATGTGATTATGCGGGAGATGGAGATTCTCGGCCGTATTGGAATAATCGAAAAGGCGAAACGCGCCCGGATATTACTTAAAGGAGATGAAGGCGCATGGCTAAGAAAATTGTTTTAGGCGAAGAATCGCGCCAGGCTATTCAGCATGGCGTTGACACTCTGGCCGACGCGGTCAGAGTGACGCTCGGGCCCAGGGGGCGCAATGTGGTCCTCGAGAATAAATATGGCTATCCTACTGTCACCAAGGACGGCGTGACCGTGGCGAAGGAGATCGAACTTGCGGACAGACTGGAAAACGCGGGGGCGCAGATGGTGCGTGAAGTCGCGTCGAAGACCGCCGAGATCGCGGGCGACGGCACAACCACCGCCACCCTCATGGCGCAAGCGATCTTCCGCGAAGGGCTGCGGCTTGTCGCGGCAGGAGCCAATCCAATGGCGCTCAAGCGCGGGATAGATCGAGCCACAACGGCCGTCGTGGAAGAGCTGAAGAAGCTCGCCAAACCGGTCAAGGGCAATGACATCGCCAGGGTCGGCGCGGTCTCGGCCAACGGCGACCATGCCATCGGCGACCTGATCGCGCAGGCCATGTCGAAGGTCGGCAAGGACGGCGTCATCACGGTCGAGGAGTCCAAGACGATGGAGACTCAGATGGAGGTCGTCGAGGGCATGCAGTTCGACCGCGGATACCTGTCACCTTACTTCGTGACAGACCCGGAGCGAATGGAATGCGCGTTTGATAACAGCCTGATTCTGATCCGCGAGAAGAAGATCAGCTTGTTGAAGGACCTGCTGCCGATCCTGGAGCAAGCGGCGAGGACGGGCAAGCCGTTGTTGATCATCGCCGAGGACGTCGAAGGAGAAGCGCTCGCCGCCCTCGTGATCAATAAGCTGCGCGGGACGCTGCAGGTCTGCGCGGTCAAGGCCCCGGGCTTCGGCGACCACCGCAAAGCGATGCTCGAAGACATTGCGATCCTGACCGGAGGCAAGGCCTTCACCGAGGAACTGGGTATAAACCTCGAAAACGTCAGGACGGAAGATCTTGGCCGCGCCAAGAGGGTGGTGGTGGACAAGGACAGCACGACGATCGTCGAGGGCGCGGGCAAGAAGGCCGATATCGAAATCCGCGTGCGACAACTGCGCGCGCAGATGGAGGAGACGACCTCGGATTTCGACCGCGAGAGGTTGCGGGAGCGGGTGGCGAAGCTGGTCGGCGGCATAGCGGTGATCAAAGTCGGCGCCGCGACCGAGACTGAGTTGAAGGAGAAGAAGGCGCGCATTGAAGACGCGATGCATGCGACCAAGGCCGCGGTCGAAGAGGGCATTGTCCCGGGCGGCGGGGTGGCGTTCATCCGCGCACGCAAGGCGATCGACAATCTTAAGTTTGGGGATGAGGACGAGCAATCAGGCTCCGACATCGTCCGGCGCGCGCTCGAAGAGCCGCTGCGCCAGATCGCGCAGAACGCCGGTCACGAAGGCTCAATCGTGGTCGAGAAGGTGAAGGAGAATGACAATCCGAACTTCGGCTTCAACGCCGAGACCGAAACCTTCGAAGACCTCATCAAAGCCGGAGTGATAGACCCGCTCAAAGTGGCGCGGACTGCGTTGCAGAACGCTTCCTCGATCGCCGGGCTGATGCTGACGACCGAGGCGGTCGTCGCGGAACTGCCGGAGAAGAAGGCCGTCCCGCCGCCGCCCGAGATGATGTACTGAGCGTATGAACCGCAGCCACGTGTACTGAGCGTACGAACCGTAGGCGCGCGGCCTCGAGCGGCCGGCTCAATGCCGAGATCGAAAAGCGCTTAAGGCTGACCACGGATTTGAGAGGCGCCAATGCAGACTGACGAAGAAGCCTCGCCGAGCGCTCAAAACGGGACCGTGTTGAGAAGGCGCGTTAAGCGCGGGAGATTCGCCCGCGCTCCGAAATTCATCTCCATCTTAGCTGGCGCTATGGGTGGAGTATTCTTCCGCAAATTTCGATAAATAATTCTCTTTGGGCGCCCAACTTGCCAATCTAAAGCCCGTAGATATTAGGTTCTGGCGCCGCAGGTCGGAAACATGTTGAGGGACGATCCTCGGGGCGGCGGGCGCCGGGAGCGAACTGAGACCCAATCAGGCGCGCATTCAACCCAAGCGGCGCATCCCTTCGACGCAATATGTTCAGGTTCAGGCGCGCCGGCGAGGCGGTCAGCAAAATCAATAATGAACTCTGACTGATAGAGGCGATGAGAAGAAGAGAGTCTGAAGCGCGCGTTTCAAAGCGGGAGGTGGCGGCATGACACAAGCAAGAATGATCAGGGCAAAGCTCGCCGTTCAGGTTGGCGAGGAGCGCGACCACGTCAGAGGGCCGCTCGCGTCGCCCGTCACCCTGGTGGAATACGGCGACTATGAGTGCCCGTATTGCGGCCAGGCCTACTATGTGGTGAAGGATCTCGAGCGGCGCGCCGGGAATCTGATGCGGTTCGTCTTTCGCAACTTTCCATTGACCACCGTCCACCCTCACGCCGAGCGCGCCGCGGAAGCGGCGGAGGCGG
>Ga0081455_10007539_pt1 | contig 11443 bp, 6 predicted proteins | sample TabmetS3T2R1_FD_70207 | JGI IMG/M metagenome (GOLD analysis project Ga0081455, IMG submission 70207) | Tabebuia heterophylla rhizosphere microbial communities from the University of Puerto Rico - S3T2R1 | ecosystem: Host-associated > Plants > Roots > Rhizosphere ...
GCCCTTCTCACCCTTGGCGTTGGCGCGATTACCGTAGGCGATGGCATATTTCGGATCGAGCTCGATCGTACGGTTGTAGTCGGCAATTGCCCCATTCAAATCGCCCTTTCTTCGTTTTGCCACCCCTCGGTCGCAGTACGCGCGAGCAAATTTCGGATCGAGTTGAACTGCGCGATCGTAATCGGCGATGGCGCCGTCAAAATCGCTCTTTTGTTTTTTGGTAAGGCCACGACTGTAGTAGGCTGTGGTGTATCTCGGATCCAGTTTGATGGCATGAGTGTAGTCTGCGATAGCCCCGTCTAAGTCGCCCTTGTCACGCTTGGCGTTGCCGCGGTTGATGTGCGCCGAAGGATCTTTCGGCTTGAGTTCGAGAGTGCGGTTGAAATCGGCAATGGCGCCGTTCGGATCGCCCTTAGCCGCTTTTGCAAGCCCACGGTTGTTGTAAATCGCAGGCTCTTTCGGGGAGAGCTGGATGGCACGAGTGTAGTCGGCGATAGCCCCGTCTAAGTCGCCTTTGGCCTGTTTTGCCCCGGCGCGGTTGAATAAATCCTCTACGCTTACTGCATCCGCGTCCTTTACGGCCAATCCCGGATCAAGTTTCTTGGCAGTCTTGAAGTCGGCCTTCGCGCCGGCCGTGTCTCCTTTGGTCTGCTTCGCGACAGCGCGATTGTAGTAAGCGCGCGCGTAATTGGGGTTGAGTTCGATTGCGCGTGTATAATCAGCAATTGCGCCATTGTTGTCGTTGTTCTCCGCTCTGGCATTGCCGCGATTATTGTAGGCAGCCGGGTTTGTGGAGCCGAGCTCGATGGCTCGCGTGTAGTCGGCGATGGCCCCTGCCACGTCCTTCTTCAGCGATTTGGCCTGGGCGCGGTTATAATAAGGGGCGTCATCTTTTGGATTGAGTTCACTCGCGCGAGTGAAATCCGCGATCGCTCCATCCAAGTCACCGGCCTTCGCTTTTTCTATCCCGCCGTTAACGAGGTCTTCGTCCGAGTCATCAGATCCTCCTGGCGTCACGGCTGGCGAGTTGTCCTTTGAACTGGCACTTGGCTGTTGCCTGGCTAATTCCGGGTCCAATTCACCGGCCCGTTTCAAATCCTCGTTCGCTCCGCTCGAATCGCCTTTTGCTTGTTTCGCCTCGCCGCGATTTTTGTACGCGACCGCAAGATTAGAATTCAGGCCTATGGCGCTGGTGAAATCAGCGATCGCGCCATCGAGATCGCCCTTACTTTTTTTGATATTGCCCCGGTTATAGAACGCACTGGCATTTTTCGGGTCCAATTCGATCGCGCGGTTGTAATCGGCGAGCGCGCCGTCCGCGTCTTTCTTAATGTTCCTGGCGAGGGCTCGATTCCGGTAGGCGAGCGCGCTCTTCGGGTCGAGCTCGATTGAACGGGTAAAATCGGCAATCGCGCCGTCTTTGTCGTCTTTTCTTAACCTGGCGAGGCCGCGGTCGTTATAATAATCGGCGGTGTTTGGGCTCAGCTCGATCACACGACTCAAATCCGAGATCGCGCCGTCCAAGTCGCCTTTACGCAACCTGGCGATCCCCCTGTTGTAGTGTGCCGATGTAAGCTTGGGATCGAGATCGATGGCGCGGGTGCAGTCCGCGATTGCGCCGTTCACATCGCCATTGAACCCGCGTGCCTCGGCGCGATTGAGAAAACCCGAGGCATCCTTCGGCTTCGCGCCCATATCGACTTTGGATAGATCGAGAGGCTTGTTCGCTTCGGCTTTCGGCGTCTGCAAATCTTCCCATGCACGCTCTGATAGCTCGTAGCCGCCCTGAACACTGATCAAATAACCGAAACTGAACTTCACCGACTCAGCATGGGAGCCTTTGCCGCCATCGACGCGCAACGGTCCTTCAAATTCGTGCAATAGCACATTGGGATTCTTATCGTACAGGGGTTTCGCGAATCTCAGCCGGATCGGAGGACCTTTTTGATTTTCCGCGCGCGCTTCAAAGGTCCATTGCACTCGTCCCCGCCCCTGCTCTTCGGACTTCTCAACAAGCTTTACTTCACCTGGCGCGAAATTAAGAACGGCGTCCACCAGCTTCACCCAGGCATCCAGCTTGCGCGCCGTTTGGGGATCAACCGGTGAGCCGCTCTCGCCCCAATCCTGAGATTTCAACCATGGCTTTCCGTGTTGGCGCGCAAACGTGCCCTTGTCGCACTGGATGCGCTCGGGGCCGTCGTCCGGATAACGCTGGTAACCAAACGAGGGCTGTGATTGTGAAATCGCTGAGAAATGAACGCCCGCATAAAAGTCACGGCTGAATTCGAGATTATCAGCAACGATCTTCGCGTCCTGCGCCTGCAAGGCTGGCAAACCCAGCGCTAAACCGCTAACAAAAATAGCAACGAGCTTCTTCCTCATCGGAACGCTTGCCTATTCTTTATACACAAGGCAGTAACGGAAACGAAGTCCCTAATTTGCGTTGAATTCATGATCCTTTGTTCGCTTGGCTTCCTTCTGTTATTTCTGCTTCAGATGTGGCCGCGGTCGGCTTGTCACGCCGTAGCTATAAGCGAAGGCGGACGACCGCGGTCACAAGTGGTCATCCATTTTCACTCTACCGATTATTGAAAACCACTTGTTGGGCTGGTCTGTTCACCTCAACTCCGCCAGCGGACAGACTCGCCGTGGTGACTTGAGCTCTCACTTTTTGAAGACCAAGTGCCAGTGCTTCCATTTGTTTTTCCTGCTTCGCCAGCTGGGACTGAAAACTCTTCTGTTGCTGCGCGACCGTTGACTTTAACTCAGCGATAGTCGCTTGCTGTTCCTCGACCTTGCGATGCTCCTTGAGAAACTCGTTGAGCAACATCGCGTTCACCTGGTCGTAGCGCACGGTTAAGATCTCGCCGTTCTTGTCGTGCACCACCAAGTCGGGGTTAACCTCGGCGACTTCCTCAGCAATTAATCCAAACTGCGGTGTGTCTTTGGTGTCGCTCTTGTAGCGAAAGGCCACTGGCTTGAGCGCCAGGATTGCTTCGCTCGACTTGTCCATTGGTTTGATGTCATGCTTGAAGCGGCGCGCCGAGAGTTGGGTGCCCAACTTCCCATTGGTATCGACTATCGCAAAGGTGGCGGTGGCGGGATCAACTGGCTGTCCGAAGATATTCCCGATGTAGCAACTGTCGCTTACGTCCTCGCCGAATACGTTCGCGCCGATACAGATAACGTTATTGGCCGTGGTGACGTTATTACCGGCTAAAATGCCCACGGAAGTATTGTTGCTGCCTGTGAGGTTACCTTCGAGTGCATTAACACCGATCGCAGTGTTGCCGCCACCGGTACCGTTGTCCGTCAGCGCTTGGTAGCCAAGAGCCGTGTTGCCGCCGCCCGTGGTGCTGCTCGCGAGCGCATTAAAACCGACGGCCGTGCTGGTGAAGCCGGTGGTGCTGGCAGCAAGCGCATTCCCACCGACGGCCGTGTTGCCATCGTTATTGTTGTTAAAGAGCGCTTCAAAACCGATAGCCGTGTTGTTGCTGCCGGTAGTGTTGTTAAAGAGCGCTTCATAACCGTTCGCTGTGTTGTTGTTGCCCATCGTGTTGTTACTAGCTGCAAAATTACCGGTGCCTACGTTTTGCCCGCCGGTGGTGTTGCTGTTGAGCGCATGGTAACCAACGGCCGTGTTGAAGCTACCGGTGTTGCTAAAGAGCGTACCTTGACCGATGGCCGTGTTCTGGTCACCAATGGTGTTGCTAAGAAGGGCGAATGCTCCATTGGCTGTGTTGCCGAAGCCCGTGGTGTTGTTTAAGAGGGCCTGGTCACCAACGGCCGTGTTGGCAGAACCTTCTGTGTTGCTAAAGAGCGCGAACACTCCATTAGCCGTGTTCAACGTGCCAACGGTGTTGCTCAAAAGTGCCCCAGCACCGGTGGCGGTATTGTCGCTGGCCGTGTTGACGAGGAGCGTCCCAGCGCCAACGCCCGTGCAGAAGTTGCCGTCCGTAAGGCTCAGGAGCGAATAGATACCGAACGCCGAGTTGTATAGACCGGTGGTTACGCTCGCAAGGGCGAGTTGGCCGTCCGCCGTGTTGCCTCCGGGTAAGGCCGTCTCCGGCGCCGCCGGCTCGACCGCTTGCGCGATCGGGGAAAGCGCAAGGAAGCCAAGCGCCAAGAGTATTGTTGTTATGAATGTAATGTTTCGATTTTTCATAATTTACTTTCCTTTCATTTGCTTCGGTTTTTATTGACTGTTGAGAACTACTTTTGGCGCGGGCTTACTCATCTCGACCTCCGCGCTCACTTTCTGGATTTGAGCAGCCTGCTCTTTCACCGTCGCCGTCAGAGCTGCGATTTGCTTCTTCAGCTCGGCGATAGTGTCTGCCTGTGCCTGGAACGCCCCTGCTCCCACTGCAGGTGTGTGACCGAGTTTTCCTGTGGCTAAATCGACCGTAACCAGATCGACTTTGCCTGGGAGGGGAGCCTGCGCGGTGGTATTAATATTGCCAATGTAGGTGCTGTTATCCACGTTTTCGCCAGCGAGGTTTGCGCCGATGCAAATGACGTTGCTGGCACTAGTGATGTTCATGCCAGTATTTGCGCCGATTACGGTATTCAGCTCTCCGGTGACATCGGCAAACAGCGCGAGACTGCCGATAGCCGTGTTGCCATCGCCCGCGGTATGGGATAGAAGCGATTGCTGACCGATGGCCGTATTGAACTGGCCTACGGTGTTCACAGTGAGGGCAGTCCATCCCACTGCCGTATTTGCCCAGCCTTCGGTGTTGCCGCTTAGAGCGAAAGTCCCAGTAGCGGTGTTGGTGCTGCCAGTGGTGTTCAGAAAAAGGGCGAAAGTTCCATTGGCCGTGTTGTCGCTGCCGGTGGTATTGGTAAAGAGCGCTCTATCGCCATCGGCAACGTTGCGGATGCCGTCCGTATTGGAAAATAATGCGAACGCGCCGTCCGCCGTGTTGACGCCGCCAGTAGTATTGCTGAAGAGCGCCCCGGCTCCGGTAGCCGTATTTTCACTGTCGGTGTTGTTAAAGAGCGTCCCGGCACCGACGCCCGTGTTGAGCTGGCCGTCGGTGACCGCCCTTAGCGACAGCCAGCCAACTGCAGTATTGAATGTGCCGGTCGTGAGGCCAAGAAGAGCTGAGCTCCCTTCCGCTGTGTTACCGCCAGCGTAACCTCCATCTGGTGCTGGAACGACCGCTTGCGCCAGTGGCAGGAATGCGAGAAACGCAAGCCCGACTAAGATAGTTTTAAATACGTGTTTTGGATTTTTCACAAGCTAAATACGGATCGAGACGGCCAGTTGTTTCAAAAAATCGAAACTGATCTGCGGGGAGATCAGCAGAGACGCATGCGGAGGGGGTAACCGGGGGTTTTCAGGCCGCCAGACTAAAAAATTTAGACAGGCATTGTCAACCGATTAGGGCCCTGCTCTTTACAACTTTCGCCGAACCAGTTGCGGCAACTTAATCACCAATCGGTTTATGGGTGATTAACGAGACTGTCTGCGACCCAGGTTCGTTCACTTCGAGTTTTGCGCTCACCCTTTGGAATTGCTCCGCCTGCTCTTTCAACTGGGCAGTAAGAATCTCCATTCCTTTCTGTTGCCGGGCGACCATTGATTTCAACCCGGCAATGGTCTCTTCCTGATTCTGAATCTTGCTCTGCTGTTCCTCGACTCTTTTGTGCTCTTTCAGGAACTCGTTCAGTAACATGACGTTCACCTGTTGGTAACGCACGCTGTTGACTGTGCCATTTTCGTCACGGACCACCAGGTCAGGATTCACCTTCTCGACCTCTTCAGCTACAAGGCCAAATTGAGGTGTGCCGGTTGGATCGATCTCCTTCTTGTAGCGGAAAGTTACTGGTTTGAGTGAAAACAGCGCCTCACTCGTTTTGTCCATTGGCTTGATCTCATCCTTGAATCTCGCTGAGGAAGTCAGCGTACCAAGGTGACCATTTGAAGCCACCAAGACTGGATCGCCGCTGGCAATCGTTGTTCCACTGATTCCCCTGATGAAGGTATCGGTGATGTCGGTATTGCCGATCCGGGTCGTGTTACTCTCGCCTGCTAGACCGACGACATTGTAGCCGATATCGATGTTGTTATCGCCGGTGCTGAGGGCGTCGCCCGCAAAAGTGCCGACCGCCGTGTTGAAGCTTCCGGAAGTGTTCGACTCGAGCGCACCAATGCCAATGCCGGTGTTCTCGTCACCGAGGTTATCCCGGAGCGCCAGATAACCAACGGCCGTGTTGTTGGCGCCCGCGACGTTAGCGTCAAGCGCAAAAGAGCCGACGGCCACGTTACCCCCTCCGATAGTGTTGCTAAAAAGAGCGAACGTTCCATTAGCTGTGTTGGCGGCGCCACTGGCGTTGGTTAAAAGCGCCCCCGCACCGGTGGCCGTATTCTGTTCTCCGGTGCTGGCAAAGAGCGTTCCAGCTCCGATAGCCGTGTTGAAACTGGCGTCGGTGTTGCTCTCAAGAGAAAGAAAACCAACAGCAGTGTTGTAACTGCCAGTCGTCAGGCTAAGAAGGGCGCTCTGTCCTTCTGCCGTGTTGCCTCCGGAATAGCCACCGTCAGGCGGTGGGCTCACAGCTTCGGCCGCTTGAAACAATGCAAGGATGCAAAGAGCCAGGAGTGTTAGACCTGATACGATTGTCGTTTTGATTTTCATTGTTTTTGTGTGGCTCTCTTCTTTCGTCATTTCTGCGGGGTGCTGGCAACTGTTTGCGGCACAGGCCTCTTTAATTCGAGCTGCACCCTCACTGTTTGAATTTCCGCTGCTTGTTTCTTTAGCTGCGCCGTTAAGCCATCAATTTGCTTTTGTTGCTCCTCCATTTTGTGATGCGTTTTGAGAAACTCGTTGAGAAGCATCGCGTTCACCTGGTCGTAGCGCACGCTGTTAACTTTGCCCTCCGCGTCGCGGGTCACCAGGTCAGCATTTACCTTTTCCACGTCCTCGGCGACGAGGCCCAGCTGCTGGATACGTGCCGGATCAATCTCCTTCTTGTAGCGGAAGGTCACCGGCTTAAGGGAAAAGAGCGCTTCGCTCGCCCTGTCCATTGGCTTGATCTCGTCCTTAAACCTCGCCGAGGAAGTCAACGTACCGAGATGACCATTTGAAGCCACGAGGACCGCATCGCCGCTGGCGATCGTTGTTCCACTGATCCCGCGGATGAAGGTGTCAGTGATATCGTTATCGCCGATCCGGATCGTGTTACTTTCGCCGGCCACACCCAGGACATTGTTGCCAATATCGATGTTGTTATTGCCGGTGGTGAGTTCATGGCCGGCAAAAATGCCCAAGGCTGTGTTCTCGCTGCCAGTGGTGTTGTTATAGAGAGCAAGGCGCCCCGAGGCCGTGTTGTTGCTACCAGTAGTGTTGCTAAAGAGAGCATAATCACCGGTAGCCGCGTTGTCGTGGCCTTCCGTGTTGCTAAAGAGAGCAAACACTCCGTCCGCCGTGTTGTAGCTGCCGCTGGTATTGCTTAAAAGCGCCCCGGCGCCGGTAGCCGTGTTGCCGTCCGCCGTGTTGGCAAGAAGCGCTCCGGCGCCGGCAGCGGTGTTGAAGTTATTCGTCGCGTTGCTTAGAAGCGACAAGAAACCAACCGCCGTATTATACGTGCCGGTCGAGAGACTCAATAGAGCGTTCTGTCCTTCTGCCGTGTTGCCTCCGGGATAGCCGCCGTCGGGCGGTGGGCTTATTGCTTGCGCTATTGGCGAAAGCACAAGGATGCCAAGCGCTAAGAAGCAAATGGCCAGGGACGTGACTGTAAATAATGTATTTCTATTTTGCATAACCTGGGTTCCTGTCATTGTTTTTTGTTGTTTTGCTCTGCTGTAATTTCCTGCGAAATTCTTGCGCTTTACCGATCGTTCGTGGCGACCGTCGGTCCAGTTTTGTTTATTTCGATCTGATCATTCGCCTTTTGGATCTTGGAATCCTGCTCTTTAAGACGAGCCATGACGGCGGCCATCTCTTTCGTTAACCGCATGATTGTCACTTCCTGTTCCTCGACCTTCTGATGCTCTCTGAGGAACTCGTTGAGCAGCATCGCGTTGATCTGTTCGTAGCGAACCGTCTGCGGCTTGCCCTCCCGATCGCGAATGACCAGATCGGGATTTACCTTTTCTACTTCCTCGGCCACGAGCCCAAACTGTGGGATGCCTTGGGGATCAATCTCTTTTTTATAGCGAAAGCTCACAGGTCTGAGCGCCAGGATAACTTCGCTGGCTTGGCCTATCGGCTTGATCTCATCCTTGAATCGCGCCGACGAGGTCATCGTGCCCATCTTGCCGTTTCCATTCACAAAAACCGCGGCGCCTCCAGAGGCCGTTGCGCCACTGATTCCCCTGATGAAGGTGTCGGTGATATCGTTATTGCCGATCCGGATCGTGTTGCTCTCGGCTGCTACGCCGACGACATCGTGGCCGATATCGATATTATTATCGCCTGTCACGTTGGCGCCCGCGTTGAATCCCAACGCCGTGTTGTTGCTGCCGGTCGCATTTTCTGAGAGCGCGCCGCTACCCATGGCCGTGTTGCCGCTGCCGAGGTTGAAATGGAGCGCCTCATGACCGCTAGCCGTGTTGTCATCGCCCGACGCGTTGCCACTAAGCGCGCTTAACCCGTTGGCCGTGTTTCGACTTCCTGTGGTGTTGTTCTCGAGCGCTTGAAGACCGACAGCGGTATTGACACCGCCAGTGGTGTTGCTCAAGAGCGCGGAATCCCCGATGGCCGTGTTGCTGCCACCAGTAGTGTTACTGAAGAGCGCCTGACGACCGATCGCCGTATTATCACTGCCTTCCGTGTTGCTTTGGAGCGCCGACGCTCCACTGGCGGTATTGTTCTGGCCGATGGTATTGCCAAAGAGCGCGAACGCGCCATGGGCCGTGTTGCTGCTTCCGGTGCTGTTGCTTAAAAGTGCTCCAGCGCCGGTGGCCGTGTTTTCACTAGCAGTGTTGGCAAGAAGTGCCCCGGCACCGACACCCGTACAGAAGCTACCGTCGGTGAGGCTCAGGAGCGAGAATATGCCAACTCCTGTATTGTAAAGGCCGGTGCTAAGGCTCAAAAGCGCACTTTCCCCTTCTGCGGTGTTGCCACCGGGATAGGCTCCGTCCGGCGGCGGACTTACCGCGTAGGCATTCGCAGGCAAAAGAGCAAAGGAGCCAAGTGCAAAGACAATGACAAGCAACGGAATTGTTGTTTTACGTTTGATCGACATCTGACTGATCTTCATAAGTTTCCTTTCAATTTTCAGGGTTGAGTGGTGCTGACTGCACAATGTCTTCACCAGCTAAAGCGGAAATCCGCGCCAAAACCCGCCACGATTGGGCAGTTTTTGTTCGCAGTGTGCGTTCTTGCAAACGCTTGCGCGGCCAGATTAGAATTTGCAGCCGCGGAGCCTCCTATGACACCCTCCCTGCTCTTGCAACAAGAGGTCACCCAACTGCTCGGGGACTGGCGCAGCGGTGATGAGCGAGCACTGGAGAAACTGATCCCGCTGGTGCAACCAGAATTGCGACGGCTGGCGCACCATTACATGAGCCGCGAACGCGCCGGTCACGTGCTGCAAACAACCGCCCTGCTGGACGAAGCCTACCTGCTGCTGGCCGACCCTACCAAGCCATCGTGGCAGAACCGCACCCATTTTTTCGCTGCCGCTGCACAACTAATGCGCAGGATCATGGTTGACCACGCGCGTGAACGTCAGGCACTCAAGCGCGGCGGGGATGCGCTGAAAGTTACCCTGGACGAAGCGGCGTTGATCACCGAAAGGCGCTCTGAGGAATTGCTCGCGCTTGAAGAAGCACTCGAGAGGCTGAGCGCTCAGGATCCACGCAAAGGGCAAATTGTCGAGCTGCGCTATTTTGGAGGCCTGAAGGTCGAAGAGGCAGCTGAATTCCTAAAGCTATCCCGACGGACCGTGGAGCGCGAGTGGAACATGGCCAAGGCCTGGCTTTACCGCGCGCTGAGCGGCCAGGAACCCAATGAAACCTGAGCGTTGGCAACGGATCAACAATCTCTTCCAATCGGCCAGTGACTGCTCGCCGGCGCAACGGGCTGTCTTCCTCGATGAAGTTTGTCACGGCGACGAAAGCTTGCGCCGCGAGGTGGAGTCGTTAGTCACCTCTTACGAGCAGGCGGAGAACTTTATTGAAACGCCGGCGTTCGAAGTTTCTCCCGAACTTCTGATCAGCAAAAGAAGCGGCGCATTGATTGGCCGATTGATTAGTCATTACCGAATCGAATCTCTAATAGGCATTGGCGGGATGGGTGAAGTCTATCTGGCACGGGACGAGAGACTGGGACGCAAAGTTGCGCTCAAGCTTTTTCCAGAGGAATTGACGGCCGATGAGGCGCAGGTGACCCGGTTCAAGACCGAAGCCCGCGCCGCGTCGGCCTTAAATCATCCCAACATTCTCACGGTCTACGAGATTAGCTCCAAAGGAGACGAGCAATTTATTGCGACCGAATTCATTGAAGGTGTGACGCTGCGCGCGTGGTTATTGAGCGGAAAGATCAGTTTGCGGGACGCGTTGGAAATTGCAGGGCAAGTAGCCTCCGGGCTAACTGCTGCGCACGAGGCCGGCGTCGTGCATCGGGACATCAAGCCGGAGAACATCATGCTTCGACCGGACGGATACGTGAAAGTCCTCGACTTCGGGATTGCAAAACTCAGCGAGCAGCAGCCGACGGTCGACTGTGGTGACGCTGGAAAAATCGCCCGTCGCAAAACGTTACCTGGGCTGGTGCTAGGCACTGGACGTTATATGTCGCCGGAACAAATACGCGGCGAGGAGGCGGACGCACGTTCGGACATATGGAGTCTGGGCGTGGTGATCTACGAGATGGTCGCCGGGCTACCGCCTTTCCAGGGCAAAACCCCGGGGGACTCCATTGCCTTTATCTTAACGAAAGAACCACCGCCTTTGTCGGGAACCATGCCGAATGTTCCGCCGAAACTTGAGTCGATCCTGAAAAAGGCTTTGCGCAAAAACAGGGACGCTCGGTACCAAACAAGCAGGGACATGCTCTCGGATCTTCGCGGTCTCAAAACAGCACTGGATTCGGAAGGCTTTCCGTCTGAGGCCAAGGCGCCTACCAAAGGGTTCGTCAACAAAATCAAACGGCATAAGCAAGGCGCGTTATTCACGCTGGCAGCGGTTGTCCTAGTCCTTGGTGCATTCGCGGTTTTTGTATTTCGCTCTCTGCAGACGGGCCATTCGCCTTTGCAAAGCTACGGCGTGACCGGCCCATTTGCGCCAGACGGCAGTCGGACCGTGGCTGGCGACTCGGTAGATACGGGGCGGAATTCAATTTCGAATCCGGTCGCGCCGGAAAAAAGCATCGCAGTGCTTCCGTTTGAAAACCTGAGTCGCGACCCGGATAACACCTTTTTTGCTGATGGTGTGCAGGACGAAATTCTGACGGACCTAGCCAGGATCGCCGACTTGAAGGTGATCGGACGGACATCC
>Ga0081455_10007540_pt1 | contig 11442 bp, 13 predicted proteins | sample TabmetS3T2R1_FD_70207 | JGI IMG/M metagenome (GOLD analysis project Ga0081455, IMG submission 70207) | Tabebuia heterophylla rhizosphere microbial communities from the University of Puerto Rico - S3T2R1 | ecosystem: Host-associated > Plants > Roots > Rhizosphere ...
AATTGCATCGCTGCATGACATTCACCTTTCGACAAAGATCTCGAAACCGAGCCTGCTGCGTATTCTCAAAACCCTGGAGCAAGCTGGCCTGGTTTCGCGACGCCTTGTCGACGGGCGTTACCGAATCGGCTCGGGTCTGTTCCAAATGGCGCGCAAAGGGGATCGCTACGATCGCGTTGCTGAGGCGGCTGCGCCGGTTTTCGACAAACTGTGTCGGAAGGTGCTCTGGCCGTCCGACCTGATTGTCCCCGCAGGCGACCACATGGAGCGTCGTGAGACGAATCGATCGCGCAGCCCATTTCTTCTGCGTGCTACCCCCTCAGCGACCACCGTTGGCCAGCCAGTGGGTTGGCTGATGACAGGAGTCGGCCGGGCCTATCTGGCATTTTGTCCCGATAGGGAACGCGAAACCATCATCCGGCGGCTGCGGAAAACCAACAAGCCGGTTGACCGATTCGCGCACGACCCCAAACGGCTCGAAAAGATTCTCGCGGAGACACGGCAACGGGGCTACGGGACACGCGACCCGATCTTTACGGGTGGCGTGTACGGAGGCACCCCGATCGATGACGGGCTCGCAGCCATAGCCGTTCCCCTGCTGGATCGCACGCGCGTGCACGGCTCAATCAATCTGCTGTGGATACGCACGGCATTCACGGTCGAAGAATTCGCCGCACGGCACTTGGCCGATCTTCAAGCAGCAGCAGCCGAAATCGTCGATACGCTTCGACAGCAGGCGGGCCATCAGCGCGCACGTTAGGAGGCGGCAGCCTTCGGATGCCGCACGATACGCGCCTTTAAGTCTGGCACCAGCCGTTCGGCGGTTGCGCCGTCGACCATGGCGCGCGCATCGGGCCCAAGCGCACGCACCGCCGCAACGTAGCCGGCGACTTCGTCGGCATCACGCACTGCCTGCGGATAGTCCGTGGCGAACACGGTCTGCGACAGCGGGACCTCCTGCAGCCCGAAGCGCACCCACTCGGCGCCCCACTCGGCGCAATGGTCGGGCCCGGCCCAGCCGGCGCAATCGTAGAACAGGCGCTGCTCGAGATAGTAATCGAACGGCCGCCTTGGTTCGCGTCCATGGCGCGGGACCGCTGCCGTGCCCCACTTGCCGCGCTGCTGGAAGCCGCGGATGCGCCCGAGATAGCGGCCGATGCCGCCGGAGAAATGCGAGAACTGGATCTTGAGCGTAGGCAGCTCGTCGAGGAGCCCGCTGTTGATGATGCGGATCGTCGCCACCATCAGCGAGAACTCCCAGCCGAGCATGCGGCCGAGATCGTCGGCATAGAGCTGCGGCCAGGCGATCACTTGCGGCAGCGGATGGATGAACACATAGAGCCCGAGATCGGCGGCCGCGCGCCAGAACGGTCGCAGCGCCTCCGCATCGAGCGGCTGACCCTGCAGCTCGGAGCCGATGACGACGCCAGGAAAGCCGAGCTCGACCGCACAGCGCTTGAGCTCGGCGGCGGCCTCGCTGGGCTTCAAGGCGGGAACATGGGCAAGCGCGATGAACCGGCCGGGATGATCGTCGACGGCTTGGCGCATGCGGTCGTTGATGAGGCGGCAGATGGCGAGATCGGGCTGATCGAAGCCCGCACCGCAGGAGAGAACGCCGGCATCGATGCCAGCCTTGTCCATCATGCGCACATGCGAGGCGAGATCGGCGAGCAGCGGATTGAGCAGGTAGTTCGGATTGCCGTTCTCATCGAGCCGCGCCGAGACCGCGTTGCGGTCGCCTTTGAGAAGCTCGGGCGGCGTATAGTGCTGCTGGAAGTCGATGATCACGTCAGTCTCCGAAGCATGTGAAGGCGCGCTCAGAGCGGCTGCTCGCGCGCGGCTTTGAGCGCCAGCACCAGATAGGTCCCGAGCAAGCCGAATTCGATGATGATCAGCAAGATGCGCCCGCCATAGATCTGCGGGAACAGCATCTCGACCGCGATCATCGAGATGACCGACGTGAGCCACACCACCGCGCCCCAGGGCGCCGCGAGCCAGAGCCCGACCGCGGCAACGAGATCGATCACGGCAAAGAACGCCGTCGCCGACTGGTAGGGCGTCGGGTAGTCGGCAAAGCCTCCCGGCGTCGGCGCGTCGATGCCGCACACGATGGCCCAGTGATAGAGCCCCTTGAGCATCGACACGCCCGCCATGGCCCGCAGGAACGTGACCAGGCGTTGGGCCCAGAGGTCCGACGGCACCCCGTCGTCGCCCCCGGCATGCACCGGCTGGTCCGGGTCGTCGACGGGCTGCCGCCGTCCGATCGTGCGCCGGTCGCTCATGTCAGATCGAGCTCGTGAGCGAGGGGCGCGAAGTGGCGCTCAACCTCGGCTGCGCTGATGGCCTCGAGCGCCGACGGCTGCCAATGCGGCGCCTGGTCCTTGTCGATGATCACCGCCCGGATTCCCTCGTAGACGTCGTGCCCGCGCACCACCCGCGAAACTACCCGGTATTCGGTGCGCATGCACTCGTCGAAATCGAGCGTCCGGCCGCGCCGGAGCACAGCGAGCGCGAGCTTGAGGCTCAGCGGCGATTTGGCCCGGATCGTGGCGGCGGTATTGCGCGCAAAATCGCCGAGCGGACCAGTCTCCGCATCGAGGCGCGCGAGAATGTCCTCGACTCGATCACCCGCGAACAGGCGGTCGATCGCGCTGCGATGGCGGATGAGCGTCCCCTCACCCGGAGGCTGCGCAAAAGCAGCGAGCAAAGCGTCGACCGCGACCGCGCCGCACAGCCCCTCGACGAGATCAGGAAACGCCGTCGAGTTGACGCGATGGGTCGCAATGCCGCAGGCCGTTGCGTTGGCGGTATCGAGCCGGTCGCCGGTGAGCGCGCAATAGGTGCCAAGCTCGCCCGGCAGCCGCGGCAGCAGCCAGGTCGCCCCCACATCCGGAAAGAACCCGATGCCGACCTCGGGCATCGCGAACGCGAAACCGTCGCCGGCGATACGATGCGAGCCATGGATGGAAACACCGACGCCGCCGCCCATCACCACGCCGTCGATCAGCGCCACGTAAGGCTTGCGGTAGTGCTTGATCAGCGCGTTAAGCCGGTACTCGTCCCACCAATAGGCGAGCGCCTCATCGTAGCGCCCGGCGCGGCCAAGCTCGTAGAGCGCGCGCAGATCGCCGCCGGCCGAGAAGGCGCGTCCCGGAGCCGCGGTCACGAGCACGCGTGTGACGGCATCGTCATTTGCCCAGGCCGAAAGCTGATCCGCCAGCGCCCGCACCATGCCATGGGTCACGGCATTGAGCGCCTGCGGGCGGTTGAGGATGACGACGCCGGCGGTGCCGCGGCGCTCGAACAGGATATCGGCGTTTGCGCTCAAATCGACGTCACGGGTTCGGCGGCCATTCGACAGCGCGGTCCATGATCTGCTGCCAGGAATAAGGACAGCGCGCCGGCAGACTACGCTCTTCGAGCCGCGATTGCGCCGCCGCTTCGATGCGGGCATCGGCGTAGGCTTCGCTCACCGCTTCCTCGACGCGCGCCTTGAGGCCGGGATTCTTCTTCAGGACGCGACGGACGTGATTGCGCTGGACCAGAATGCTCGCCCGCCAGCTGCGCGTACGGCGCTGCGGCTGGCGATCCCACTTGAGGAGGTGAATGAGAATGATCCGCAGCGCACTCGCAAGCTTGTCGTACTGCTCGCTCCCCACGTCGTCGAGCTCCTCGGCGATATTGCGAATGTCGGCCTCACCGATCCGCCCTGCGCGCAGCAAGGCAGCCTGCTCGAGCGCCCAGCCATAGAGATCGTGTTCATAGCGAGCCGGCCGCCCCGGGCCGCCGGTGCGTTTCGTCGTATGGGAGCGGTCATCCATGGGGACCTCTATACCATGCCCCTCGACCCGCCGCATGATGATCATCCGAACAGCCACGAGCCAGGATCCGCAATCGGCCGATGCTCGTTGAGCGCCAGCACGCCCTTGATGTTGCGTATGAGCGACCAGATGAACCACCAGACCAGCACAGCCGCCCCGATGATGATCAGCGACAGGACTACGCCGACCACCAGGTAGAGCAGCCCGATCCAGAAGGTACGGATCTGGAACCGGTAATGCGTCGCCAGCAACGGCTCGGCGTTGTCGACCTGCACGTGCGCCATGATGGCGCCGATCACGGCGGTAATGCCGGTGAAATAGCTGACGAAATACAGAATGTAGACGATGAGCGCGATGGTCGTGTCCGGAACAATGGGTTGGGGCGTCGAACTGGGTCCAGTCGCCGTCATTTGGGCCTCTCCCTGACATCGCCGCGCCCCGTCATAGTGGCATGCTCCGGGAGCGGTCGCCAATCCGCCGAACGCGTCGCGATGCGCTGGCAGCACCTCGTTGGAACGGGTACAAATGGCACCGCTAAACAGGAGTGCCGCCATGGCGATCAAATATGGCCGCCCGATCGAAGTCCGTTCCGCCCCCGCCCCTTTGGCGGCGACGTCGGCCCCGCTCGACCTGACCATCCGGCCACGCCGCAATCGCAAGGCCGGCTGGACGCGCCGCTTGGTGGCGGAGAGCGTGCTCACCGCCGACGACCTGATCTGGCCGCTGTTCCTGGTCGACGGGTCGAAGACGCGGGTCGCGGTTCCCTCGATGCCGGGCATCGAGCGGCTCTCGGTCGACGAGGCGGTGCGCGAGGCCGAGCGTGCGGCCAAGCTCGGCATTCCCTGCCTTGCGCTGTTCCCCTACACCGACCCCAAGCTGCGCGACGAGGATGGCAGCGAGGCGCTGAACCCGGACAATCTCGTCTGCCGTGCCATCCGGGCGATCAAGCAGGCGGTGCCGGAGGTAGGCGTGCTCTGCGACGTCGCGCTCGATCCCTACACCAGCCACGGGCATGACGGGCTCTTGCGCGACGGCATCATCATCAACGACGAGACCGTCGACGTGCTGGTACGCCAGGCGTTGGTCGAGGCCGAGGCCGGCGCCGACATCATCGCGCCCTCCGACATGATGGATGGCCGGGTCGGCGCGATCCGCGCGGAGCTCGACGCGGCGACTTTCACCGACGTCTCGATCATGGCCTATGCGGCGAAATACGCCTCGGCTTTCTATGGGCCGTTCCGCGACGCGGTCGGCTCGTCGAAGACGCTGACCGGCGACAAGCGCACCTACCAGATGGACCCTGCCAACACGGATGAGGCGCTGCGCGAGGTCGAGCTCGACATCGCGGAAGGCGCCGACATGGTGATGGTGAAGCCCGGCATGCCCTATCTCGACGTGCTCCAGCGCGTGAGCGAGACCTTCGCCGTGCCGACCTTCGCCTATCAGGTCTCGGGCGAATACGCGATGATCATGGCGGCTGCGCAGAACGGCTGGCTCGACGGCGAGCGCGCCATGATGGAAAGCCTCATGGCCTTCAAGCGCGCTGGCGCCGCCGGCGTGTTGAGCTATTTCGCGCCGCGGGTGGCGGAGAAGCTGAAGACAACAGCATAAGACTAATCGACCAGAACTCCCGCATTACCGCATGGCGGGCGGGCGTCAAAGCTATTGGTTTGAGAGGCTGAACCAAGAGGCTGACCATGACATCGGCTCCAGCTCAGGCGACGCGCCAGCGAGGCGTGCTCGGAACTCTTGTTCTTGTTGTCGTCCTCGTCCCGCTGCTGATCGTGCTGCTGGCGAGCCCCTTGCTGATCCGGACATTCCTGTTTCAGCCATTCAACACGCCGTCGGGCTCGCTCAAACCGACACTGCTCGTCGGCGATTACTTCTTTGCCGCCAAATTCAGCTACGGCTATACGCGCTACTCGTTCCCATTCTCGCCGCCGCTCGCTGTGATTTCCGAACGCATCTTCGCGTCGGAGCCGGAACGCGGCGATGTGGTCGTGTTCCGCCTGCCGAAAGACCCCTCGACCGACTACGTCAAGCGCGTGGTCGGGTTTCCCGGCGAGCGCATCCAGATGATCAACGGTGTCCTCAATATCAATGGCATCGCGGTCAGGCGCGAGCGGATCGAGGACTTCGTCGATACCGACGACAGCGGCCGGCAGGTCCGCATCAAGCAATGGCGCGAGACGCTGCCCAATGGCGTGAGCCACCCGACGCTCGACATGATCGACAACGGCTTCTACGACAACACCAAGGAATATCGGGTGCCCGCCGGTCACTATTTCATGCTGGGCGACAACCGCGACAACTCCACCGACAGCCGCGTGGAAGCCGCGGTCGGCTATGTGCCGGCGGAAAACCTGATCGGGCGCGCGCAGATCATCTTCTGGTCGATCGGCGAAGGTGGACGCATTCGCTCCGATCGGATCGGGATGAAGGTGCGGTAGGTCGAGGCCACTTGCCATGCACGGCAAAATGCCGTACAAGGGGGCTCGAGGAGAAGTCCATGCCATCTACACGTCGAAAGCCGACCTCGCCCAAGCGGGAATACAAGACGCAGCGGCTCGAATTGCGGCTGGCGCCCTCGGCCAAAAAGATCATTCAGGAGGCCATGTCGGTCACTGGCCTCGCCGCTGGCGATCTTGCCTATGAGGGTGCGCGCCGCCTTCTCGATGAGCACCAGCGAATGGTTCTCTCGGGCGCTGACCGCGACGTCTTCCTTGCCGCGATTAGCCGGAAGCCGGCTCCGGCTCCACGCCTGATCAAAGCGCTGAAGCGCCATCGCGAACTTCTGGGCTGAGAGCCCAGATGATCAAGGCAATCGACCCGCTCGGCAAGCATGACCGAGCGGCGTTTTCATGTGGAGTTGCCGCGCTCGATGATTGGTTTCGATTGCGTGCCAGTCAGGATGAGAGACGCAACGTCGCGCGCGTATTCGTTGCTGTCGACGATCACGACAGAATTATCGGTTTCTACAGCCTGAGTTCATTCACAATCACCCTCACTGATTTGCCGCCCGAGCACGCAAAGCGCCTACCGCGCTACGATGCGATTCCGGCCGCGCTGATTGGGCGCCTGGCGCGCGATCAGAAAGCGCGTGGCGAAGGGGTGGGCGATCTCTTGCTTGCCGACGCGATCCGCCGAGTACTCGACGCTGCGCGCTCACTGGCTGTTTTCGCTATCGTTGTCGACGCCATCGGCGAAAGGGCAGCGGCGTTCTATCGCCAGTTTGGCTTCCAGCCGTTCCCATCCCGTCCGCTGAGACTATTCATGTTGGCATCCGAGGCGGCCGAAGCGGCTGCGCGCGCTCTGACGTAGTACTAGTTTGGGTGGCCTGCGGCTAAGTTGGCGCACAAACTATGACATCATTTCCATGTGGCCGTTGATCGCCATCAAGCCGGTCTCGACCTTGAGCTGGGGGTGACGCTCGGCCAGCTGCTTGCGGAACTGGGCCAGCGCAGTGCGATGAGTTGCGTTCTCGGCCTCGCGGTTTGCCACTGCCTGCTCGCCATAGGCGATCTTGGCGGCGCCGCAGTCGCGATGATTGATCACGATGACCCGCTTGATGTGATGCAGCTGCACGGAGGCGCCGAGATTATCCCAGAAGGTCTTGTGCCAATCCTGGAACGCCGGAGCCACCACGCCCACGCTGGCCCCGGCGATGACGAAATGGCTGTATTTGCCTGTCAGATGGCGGCCCACGAGATACCGGCGCACCGGCTCCTGCAGACGCGGATCAATGCAGGACAGCGCCATCGCGTCGTAGTTGCCGGTGGCTGCCAAGGCAAAGCCGGGCGTACAGGCCAATGTCGCGCCTGCGGCGGCTGCGGTCTGGATGAACCGCCGGCGGCTCAATTCGGCGCTCAAGAGATCGCCGCAACACGGGCATGACGCAGCATATCGAAGCATAGGAAGGCCTTACCTTTGATATGGAATGTGGTGACATGGACGTTGGCTGCAGCCGTCATGGGCGGCGACATCAGCCTCATTTTCAAATACCATCCTCGACATTACGCAGTCGTAAATATCTCAAGTAAAATTCCTACAACCCTGATGCCGACGCGGCAGCCGCGCTGACCCAACCTACGAAGCAAGCTCCGCCACGCAGCGCCGCAGCGCCGCGATCAGCTCCTCGCTCTCGCCGAGGTGCTTCTGCTCCGCATCGAGGACCATCGTGAAGGCGCGTCGCTTGAGTGCCGTAATGTCGATTCTGGCGGTGTTTTCCGCCCCCGCAGAATCGCACACGATGTCGATCAGCCGGTCGACCGCGTGCAGGCGGCCGAGGAGATAGTCATTCTCGCGATAGCCGCGCGAGAGAAACGCGGCGAAATGTGCAAAGCCGATGCCCTTGAGGCTGCCGATCCCTTCGAAGCCCTTGAGCGAGCGCGCGTCCTGCGGGCTGATGCGGTCGACCAGGATCTCATTGAGCTCGCCCATATCGTGTGCGCTGATCATCGGGAAAGTCAGCACGTCCCAGAACGGGAAGCCCAGATAGTTGATGAGCACCTCGCGGCGTGCCTCGGGATGCCAGTCCTTGGGATCAAGGGCCGAGAGCAGCACGTCGAGGTCGCGGGTCGAGGACTTCAGGTCGATCTCGGTCGCAAGCTGCTCGATCAGGCGATCGAGCCTGTCGAAATGACGGTTGGCGAAGGACTGCGCATAGGCGCGCAGATTGCGCATCTCGTTGGCCGAGGGCTCGCTCGGCATGATCTCCGCGACCAGCCGATGGGTGTCCTTGCTGTAGAAGGCGGCGCTGTCGCGGCGGCGCAGCGCATCGAGACGGCCATAGAACTCGCGCTTGAGCCGGTCGACCACGGACGGATCGAGGTCGGCAAAGCGCGCCTGATCGAACATGTCGTAGATCCGGTTCTGCCCCTCGATCAGGAAATGCAGACGGCGCTCGCGATATTTGACGTCGAAGGCGAGCAGATAACCGACCCAGGCCGGAAGATGCTCGGCGCTCTTGGCGGTGAACTCGAGTGCCTCGCTGTCGGCACGCTCGTAGACGATGCCCTTGCGCAGCGCCCAGGCGTCGATGATGTCGGCGACCACGCGCGAGAGCGGCGACTGCGCCGGGATGCCGCGCAGCTTGACGATCAGTTGGGCGCCGAACGCGCGCACCGACGCGAGCTTCAATCGTACATAGGCCTGATAGGCAAAGCCGGCGTCGATCGCGACCTGATCGTTGACCCGCTCGCGCCAGCCGCGCAGCTCCTCTTCGCTGATCGTGCCGTCGATCCGGGGCGGCACGAGCTTGGCGACCAGCTCGCTGATATGCGGGCGCGCGCTGTCGATGATGGCGCGCAGCCGCCGCACCCGGTCGTTGAAATCGACCACCCAGCCAAGCTCGTCGGTGACCGGCTGCGAAGCAGGAATGTCCGACATCGCCCCGCGCAAGGTCGCGAAGAAGCCTGGCGGACGCCGCCGCGCCGGCGTCTTGGGTGGCGCCGGATGCGGCTCGATATAGACGAGCCGCCGGTCGACCTGGCGATAGGCCGGCCGCCCATGGATCGCCGAGATCGCGAGCTGAAACGGCCGGTTGTTGAGCACGGCGCCGTCGATGAAGGACACCGTCGCGGGGTCGACACCGGCCTCCTGGTGATATCGGAACGCTTTGGCGATGAAGGCCTCGCGCCGTGGCCAAGTTTCGCCGCGTTGCGCCACGACCTCGTCCATCTCCATGATCTGGGCCGGCGGAAACGCGCCCGGAAACGACGATGTGGCACGCGCCGCAAAGGCGAGCGCGGGCGCGTTGTCGAGATCGAAGTCGCTTTCGACCTCACCATTGGGTCGCCGCCGGTAAGTGAATTGCAGCACGTGGTGATGGTCGAGCTCATGAATGAGCGGCGGATCGTGAATCTGCACCAGCTGATGGTAGCCGTGATAATCGGTGAGCGTCACGAACAGATCGAGCGTATGGTCGGAGGGCAAGAGCGAGGCGGTGGCGCTTCTCGGCTGCCCCATCGAGGTGACCGCGTCGTACATCAGGCCCGACATGATCCGTCCGCCGAGCGGCGGCCGGAACCAGCGCGAGCGCACGAACAGCGACAATTTCTGGCGGACCTCGAAATCGCGGATCGCGCTCAGCATGCCGGTCGCGGCCGCACCCCAGAAGAACGGCCGCAGGAACCACTTGCTCCAGGCGCCGGCGCGGGTCTCGGGCGAGAGCAGCACGGTGACGTCGGCATTGTCGAGCCAGAGGTCGCGCATCGGCAGCATCGGCAGGTCGTGGCTGAGCGCGCGCGCCAGCATGGTGCCGTTGATGCCGCCTGCGGATGCGCCCGCGATGATGTCGACCACCACCCGCAGCTCGAGCGTCTCACCGATCTCGCGCAGCAACTCGAAATAGATCGCTTCGGTGTCGTATTCGGGATCCTCGCGATCGGCTTCATCGAAGAAGCTCGCCTGCGCGCGCCGGGCGCGGTCGGCAATCCGATGCAGCGCGCTCGAGCCGCGCACGAGCTTCAGGATCTCGTAGCTGATCCCATGCATATAGACGGCGAGCGAGACTCCGCCGAAGCAGACCAGCGCAATGCGCAGTTCCTTCTCGCGCAAAGGTCCACCCCCAAGGGCTTATTCCCGAAGCTCCTCCACCACATCTGCCATGAGCCTGGGAATCAGACGGATACCGCTACCCACTTTCCCGAACACCGAGCTGCGATTCAAGGACGGCTGGAACGGCATCCCCTGAAGCAGCGCCTTTATCCGGTCAATTCGGGCCATTAATCGGGCGCGAGCAGACCATCGAGGGCAGGACAATGAAATTTCGCCGCATCCTGAGGCACGCTTTGGCCGCGGTTTCCGCAGTCCTTATCGGAATTGCAGCATGGGAGGGCTATGCCGTCTGGAAGGCGGAGAGCCGAACGGCGGAAATCCTTGCGATCTGGATGGCGAAGCCGCAGCCGCTTGCGCTCGCCTCGCTCTCACCCGAGCAGAGGGACATTCTTCTCAAGGTCGAGGACCCCGGCTTCTATGGCCACAGCGGCATCGATGTGTCCTCGCCGGGGCAGGGCATGACGACCATCACGCAGGGGTTGGTGAAGCTTCTCTACTTCGATCCGTTCAGGCCCGGCTTTGCCAAGATCGAGCAGAGCCTGATTGCGAGATTTGTGCTCAACCGCCACCTCAACAAGGACCAGCAGCTCACGCTGTTCATCAACCATGCCTATCTCGGTGCCCACGGCGGCCGACAAATCCATGGCTTTGCGCAAGCGTCGCTCGCCTATTTCGGCAAGCCGTTCGACACGCTCGGCAGGGACGAATATATCGGGCTGGTCGGCATGCTGATCGGCCCGAACGAATTCCGGCCCGACAATCCCGGCGCCTACAACGAGCGTGTCGCGAGAATCAAAGCGCTGCTCGCCGGACAATGCAAACCGACAGGCGTGTTCGACCCGTTCTATGACGGTTGCGCCACGCGTTCGTAGCAGAGTGCGCGCGGCTCTGAAGGAGCATACGCGAGTGAAGCGTTGGAGACAGAGCAGAGCAGTGCCACAGCGTTCCCTCCCCCCATGTGGGGGGAGGGAACGCTGTGGCACGCACCTTCGCAACTCACGCCATGTGCGGTGCGGGTCGGCTCCAATAGAATCCCGGAAACAGCGCCCGCATCATTCCATGG
>Ga0081455_10007541_pt1 | contig 11441 bp, 14 predicted proteins | sample TabmetS3T2R1_FD_70207 | JGI IMG/M metagenome (GOLD analysis project Ga0081455, IMG submission 70207) | Tabebuia heterophylla rhizosphere microbial communities from the University of Puerto Rico - S3T2R1 | ecosystem: Host-associated > Plants > Roots > Rhizosphere ...
GGGGGGCGGCCGCGAGCCCCTTCTCGGCTATTGGTGGGTAGTCGTAGAGATGGATCAGATAGTGGGAGATGCCCGGGTGCTCCGTCTGGCGCTCTGCTATCTTTTCGAGGATGGCGGCGCCCTTCAGCTGATTGGCGAAGGTCTTGTCTGCGGGTGAAGCACTGGTGTTGAGGGCCAGTGCGTAATAGATCTGCGCTTCATCGTCGTTCGGATTATCCTTGGCAACCTGCTCCATCGCCTTGGTGTAATTCAGCATACGCGTGCGATGGTCGACCTTGTCGTGCTCCTTGTACATCTCGGCAAGCGCGTCGATGTAGGCTCGCTCGCGCGGTGTCTTGGGTGGGCTGGCCTTGGCCTTGTCCAAGGCGGCCGCGCCATCGATCAGGTTCTTCGCCGGTGGCGGCACATGCGGGTTCCAGAGCAAGCTCAGCGCCACCCCCCAGTGCGCCATACTGCAATTGGGATCTGTCTTGAGAACTTCCTCGAACGCGCGCTGCGAGGCGCGATACCAGAATGAATGCTGATAGAGCATCGCTCGGTTGAATTGCGCCTGAGCAGCTGGTGTACAGGAAGTCTCGAAGACCACTTTGCCGAGCTGGCTGTCGCGTGATTGCCCCGTGGCGAGTTGGGCCGCCGCCAGACTGACAAGGGCGGTTGCTGATACGGTACCGAGAAGCGTCGCTTTCTTCATGGTATGCACCCCTGAATTATAGTCGCAAGAACATGAAACTCGAAGCTTCGGCCGCATGGCGGCTTGGACAATTGCCTCGTTCGGCTCTTGTCAGACCCATTGCAGAACCGAGCCACAGTTCCCATGGCGCACTGAGAAAAAGGCAGTTCACGACACCACGCCCAACCCAACTGGCGCTGTGATCTAGAGCACACCTCACTTACGGATTATGTCGGATCCGGCGACTATCTGCACCGGCCTTCTGCGATCTCCGCAGGGCCCCCGTTTCCGGGCATGCCGTGGATGGGTAGCCCCAATGGCGCTTTTGCCGCTTGGAGGGCCAGGGGTTCCCTGCATCCACCGAGACCGCGCGGCCAAGATCCCTTCGAGGGGGGCAACGCGAGTTGTGCATTGTTCCCTAGTTAACAGCAAGCAGGTCCGAGTTCGCGCACTGTAGCGCATGCAGGCAATCCCATGGTGCGGGTGGCTGGAAGCGGGAGCGCGAAATGACCAAGAAGCTGGGTTCGATTTTGCTGCGGATCGCAAAGGCACTTTTTGCTTCTCGTTGCGGACGCAACCTTGAGCGCCATGGTGAGTTGGCTCACCAGTTTGCCCTTGTTGCTCCACTAGGCGGCGGCGCAATTGTTGCCTTTCAGGCTTTGCACCCGCTAGAGGGCGACGAGCGCCGCTGATTGGGGCACAGCCCGCGCGCGTTCGGTCCCCGTGGGATGGGCCGTCCAATATGACTGAAGTCCGCTTAGGAGGCCTACGCCCAGCATCTCGGCATGGCCGTCATCGTCGTGCCCGTCCCCGTGGTTGCGATGATCGCGGCCGGCAGACCCTCAACGTGGTTGGTCCACCACTACCTGGGTCTAAGTTCGTGTCGCGAAGCTGGTTCAACCTCGCTGCGACTTGGGCGTTCAGCCCTTGCTTGGTGGGTGCTCGATCGCTTGCGTTCAGTTTGTCTAGTGGGCTCGACCTGGACTGATATCGTCTGACCTCGCCAGATAGGTTTGCTCTGTGGCGCTCACGATGGCTCAATCGCGTCCAGGAAGAAGCTGCGCAGCGAAAATCGAGTTAGGGCGCTTGGGGAATTTATTGCCTACAGGAGAATAAAATGGAACCTACATCGAGTGCAATCGGACTTACAGTGATCGTGGCACTCTACATCAGCATTGGCGTAATGTCGGCTGCTGGATCCGTATACATATCGAAGTCAATCCTGAGCGCAAAGGGGGAGCAGATCTTTTTCGGATTATTTCTTATCCCAATCGCCGGCTTTTATTTGGCATTCACAGCTTACTTTGAAGAGAAAGATGCGTGGCAGTTAGAAGCAGCGGCGGTCGCAGTGTTTGCCGTTTTTGCCCTGGTGGGAGTCCGAGCTTCATTTGCCCTCATAGTCGGATACCTACTACATGGCGTATGGGACGCGGTGCACGAGTTCAACGCGCATGCTGGCGGCTCTCTATTGGGCCTTCGGCAGACTACATCCGTGCCCCTAGCTTACGGCTTCTTTTGCGCCACATATGACTTTCTAATGGCAGGATATTTCTATACCCGCCGCAATTATTGGCATGCGGCCTGGAGGCGATAGCGGCAAACAACGACGACGACGCGATGCCTTGCTGGCAAACCTTCAACCCATGGGAGCTTGGATTGGCGTGGACTGCCATGCCGCCATCTGCCAGCCCTTCGCGCCCTTGACGGCTCGGGCCAGCTTCGCATTCGCAGCTCCTCGATTCCCTGCACTGGTTTGCGAACGAGAAGCCATGCCCACTCTGTGCCATCATGTCACATGCGTGCGAGTCATCTTCGGGCGCTGTCAACATGTAGGTTCCTAATCCCCTTTGGAACCAGCAGTCGCTTAATCAAAAATCAGTACAATAACTGAAAGCCAATGTGTTGGCGTACGCCTAGACCTAACATGCTAATCCTCACGCGCCCGTTGTGGCGCACGGGATATCGGCTGCGGACGAGCCTCGCGTCTCACAGGGTACTTAGGGGAGCGCACGACCAGTAGCATACGCTCCAGCCAAGCGACACAGTTCTATCGCTCGACCCGAAGATCCTGCCTCCTCGTCGCTGTGAGAATGCAGTGGCCACAATGTCAAACTCGGATGGGAGTACCACCATGTTTCTATCAAGATTACTATCAAAGCGCTCGTTGCTGACCGGCGGTGCTGCTACGGTGGGCCTCGCTGTCGCGCATACCAACATGGTGCATGCCGCGGCACCAATCGAGGATCTCGCTACCAACGAAGGCATTTTTGTCGACAAAGGCACCTTCAAAGTCATGCGAGGAATGGCGAAGACTGACCCAACGGCGCAAATCATGAAATTGGGGGCCAGGCCAGTGGATCAGGGCGCGATCATCTTTCGCTCTGGCGACCAACTCTACATCGTGGATGCCGTTCCGGCAGGTGCCCACATGTTGAACAGCTTCCGGGACGCCTTTGCGCCGCCCGGGTAGGCAACAGGCGAAAAGAACTCGGCTTAGGCTGTCACTTAGCGATCAATGGCGGATCTCCGCTTCGGCTTGGGGTGGCGGTTGAGCACGCTCCAAGCCGGAGGCCTCGAGGTGACATTATGAAATCGACCGACCGACTTCTTGGTGTGCTGTTCTGTGCGGTATGCCTGTTGCTGTTGGTCATGCCGGTAAAGGTGGCCGTCGCGGACCCGCAATCGAACCGCATTCGCATCGAATATGAGCCCCCCAAGAATCCTGCGCATCAGCCTCTCTACGAGATGCTAAAAGAGCATCGCGTGCTCGAAAGATTGCAAGAAATCTTCAGTCCGTTTCAGTTGCCGATTGAGCTCACTTTTAAGACGGTTGGGTGCGACGGCGTATCGAACGCATGGTATGCACGCCCGACCGTGACGATCTGCTACGAGTATTTGGCTGAGATCCAACGGGATATGCCGAAGGAAACGACCCCGGCGGGCGTCACGCCCGCCGATGCGGTGCTCGGCCAGTTCTTCTATGCCATCGCGCACGAGGTCGGCCACGCCATGTTCGATCTCCTCAACGTTCCGGTCTTTGGGCACCAGGAGGATGCTGCCGATCAATTTGCCGGATACATTATTCTGCAATTTGGCAAGGCCGATGCGCGTCGTCTCATCTTGGGCGCTGCTCACTCCTACAAGAAGTACGTGAAGAACCCGACTGTGACTGTACCGCTGACAGCGTTTTCCGATGAGCACGGCCCCCCTGCTCAGCGCTACTATAACCTCCTGTGTCTCGCCTATGGGGCCGATCCAGTCCTTTTCGGCGATGTTGTGGACATGCAGTACCTGCCGAAGGAGCGGGCCAGGCTCTGCAGAGGCCAATACGGCGAACTCACTTACGCATTTCACCAGCTCATCGCTCCGCACCTTGACCGGCAACTTGCCAAACAAGTCATGGATAAGAGCTGGCTCCCTGCCGACATGCCTAGGGGCCTTCACAAGCCCAACTGATGCGGCAGCGGCTGGGGAATGGTCTGGCTTTGCGTGGCTGGCGACGGTCGAGGCACGTCGTCCGCCCCCAATCGAAGCAAGGAGCAGAGATTATGAAACGTTCCATCACCGCTGCTCGAGCGGCATGTCTGTTGATCGCCGTGTTGGCGCTTGACGCGGCAGCCACATCTGCGAACGCACAGTACAGGTATCGCTATGGCTCTGGCTTTTACGGCTACGGCCCTCCTGTCTACGGCTATGGCTACGGCCCTCAGTACTACGCTTATGGCCCTAGATATCGGCGTAGCCTTGAGGACCCGAATAGCTTGCCGATCGGTACCGGAGCGTGGTGGCGAGCCATGGATAGGACAAATCGCGGGGGCAATGTCGGCGGTAGCGGCAGCCGTTGAAAGTTGCGCCTTGCTTGTCGGCAGCGGAACGCTGTCTCGAGATCTACCCCGCGAATGCTGGGGCAGCCGAGGGTCCCATGAGGCCGGCCATTTCAGTGACATGTGCGGGTCAAGAGCCGCGCCCCGCATGCAGGCTTCTCAGACCATCAGGCGGGCTCCGCAGCTCCCGCCGATTCCGGGTATGCGATCAACCAACCACTGCAATAGGGCTTGGTGCCAAAGGCAGACCCGAGCACCTGCGGCACACACCATAGCGTGCTGTGCATCCCGCATCGGCCATTTCGCGAGATCGTCCGAGCGTCGGGAGTTTGGAAGCCATACTCAGTTGGCAAAGGTCATTGCGAAATTGCCGATGCGGTGAAAACCTAATGATGACGGCTTCTGCCACTCCTTGAACGGAAAGACGCAACCGCCGGCGCGAAATCGGAGGCATGCGAGCCTCCTCAGTTATTTGCTCAATGCCGAGCGTTTGGGCAGTGTCCAGGAGGGTCCTCCTTTGGTCGTGCTTGCGTACTCGATGGATCGCTTTGCACAGGCACGCCCGTGGTGTGCCGTCTGACTTTGCCAGGACCACGCCGGCAGCGATAGTGTCGTCGACGCGGCAATGATCGGAATCGTCTTCGTTGCTTGCTGTGCGCGCGCACGGCCACGTCGCCGGAGGCGACGATCACACGGGCGTTATTGCGCACACGGCGATAGGCAAGCTCTGGGAAGCACGCCTGTCCGGCCGCAAGCCGGAACGCAACCCGAATGCATTGACCGTCAACTTGACCATGGGCGGCCAAAAATATTGCGGACCTTGCCGGCATCGGTTCGATGTTTCCAGGTGTGTTCAAACGCAGAACACTTCAGGGGAGGTCTCGGGTGTTCCAAGTACGCTAGTGAACCAGAGTGCGAGAGAGAGGTTAGGGTTGTGATTGGACTGGTCACACAATGGCCAGAGTTCACGACCTAGCTCAGCGCGTGGATCTTACGAGACGGAGGTCCACGCTCCGTGGGGGGCTTTTCAAATGAGCAACTCGGGGAAGAAAACATGCCCATTTCTAAGACCCTCCTTCTCATGGTGAGCAGCCTCGCACTGACAACGCCGGCGCTTGCGCAGGAACAGGCTACCGCCTTTGAATATTCGCCGGTTGTGAGCCTCATGCGTAGCGGGCAATTTCAGGCACAGGTCTGGAGGCGTGATGTTCGCACGGACCAGATTGACTTGGCCTGGAGCAATCGTGAGGTCTACCCCACGGCAGCAGCAGCCATGATCGAGGCGTGCACGTCGCTCCATAAAAACTTTGACGCAGCTTTCTCCTGTTCGCGCGCGGCGTACCAAGGGACCGCTAAAGACGGAGCGGCTACGAACCCTACAGGAGTGGCAAAGGCAAGCGTGGTTCCCGCGATCGAGCGCGAAATCATCGTCTACGAGCGAATCCCTTCGGGCGCGAGGACCGCCTGGCTCAAGGACTTCTGGAAGATTCAAGGAAAGTAGCCGGGTTCGGGTGGGCTGGCGGGAGCGCGTCGAAAATCAAAACAACATCTGGATCGTGGCAATGGCGCGGCCGCTCGGACTTATGCTTCCGCGCGTGCGCAAAGGCGCGGCGATTTCAGCCATACCCCAATGAGCGGCCACGATGTCAGCTCGGCGGCTGGGTCGATGCCGTGTGCGCTTTCGGCCCAGCCGGGTTACTCCCTGACGGTTCGCGCGCGCCGGATGCTTGGCTGAGCTATATTGACGACCTGCACGGACGCGTAGGAAAGGCCATCCAAGCCTAACAGCCGTTGCTTGGCCGCAGTTTAGCGCGCGCGATTGAACCGTTTTTGTCTTGAATGCCGATCGAGGCCATGACTTGGAAAAATGATCCGGCAACGGATGAATAGATTTTTTTTCGGAGCGCAGGGCATGCGAGCGACAGAGCAGCACAAGCGCCGAATTATCGCCCAAGCTGTGGTACCGCTATAGCGCTTCGACGGTTCGCCAATCGATAGCCGTTGATCGCATCGGCGATCAAAAGGAGCAGGATAGATAAGGTCTAGTGGCCTGAATCAATTAAAGTGCCGGGTAGAGGTTTTTAAGCTTGATGCGGGCATCGTTGGTTGTAAAGCGCCAGTCAGCTTTGACATTGTGAGTGTTGCGGTGGAAAAGCCAGGCGCCAACCTGGCGCTCGAGGCTGCGCCGGTCCGGGATACGCCGATCGAGACATTGATGGGACAAGATAGCAAGCTCGGACTCGGCCATGTTGAGCCAGCTGCCGTGCTTGGGCGTGTAGTGCCATTCGAAGCGCTCGACGAGGCGCCGTGCCTCCAACGCGGTGAATGCCTCGTAGAGTGAGGCGGGGTTGTGGGTGTTGAGATTATCCTGCACGAGAACGATCTTTTCGGCCTTGGCGAAATGGACATCGCTCAGCTCTTTGAGGACCTGCGCATAATCAATGGTGGTGCGCCGCTCGGTGACCTTGACTTCTCGCCAACCTTCGAGTGGGGCAAACAGCATGAACAGGCTGGCGGTGCCGTTGCGCTCGTATTCGTAGTCGTAGCGTACCGGTCGACCGGGCCGAGCGGGTAGCGGTGTTCGAGTTTCTGCGACGAGTTGCTTGGATGTCTCGTCCAAGCACACCAGCGGCTGGGCTGGATCGTGCGGGCGGGTATAGACCTCCAGCACGTCCTCCATTGCAGCGACAAACGCGGCATTGGCTTTGGGCGGGATGACCCAGTATTCTTTCAGGTGCGGTTTGATGTCGTTTTTTTTAGCGCCCGGGCGACCGTATTGAAGTGGGCGGTCTCGACAATTTTGCGTTCGACGACGTGTTCGGCCAAGAGGCGAACCGTCCAGCGCGCGCGGCCAGCCGGCGGTTTGGAGCAGGCCAGGGCGATGAGCTGGGCTTGGCGCTTGCCATCGAAAATGGGCTCAATCGGCGGCACCTCGCGCTTCTTGCGGGTGAGCACCGCGTCGAGCCCTTCGGTAACCAGTGTTTCGCGAACGCGAGCCACCATCGCAATGTTGGTGTCGAGCGCGCGGCAGATCTCTGCATCCGACCAGCCCTGATCCGCTTTCAGCAGAATGCGCGCCTTCAGAATGATCTTTGCCTTCGCCTTGCCTCTTGAGATCACCTCACGCAATCGCTCGCGCTCTTCGCCGCTGAGCTTGACGACGAATTTCTTGTTGACCATGTCGCGCCCCCTTGTCGGATATCCGCGACAGTCCAAGAATCAGTGTTCGCCACCAAAGGCAACAACTCATTTTAAGTAGTACAAGCCACTAGTACTGATACGTGATCACACGCAGCCGCTCGGTGCCTGACTCGGCAATCCATGCCTCTCCTGTGCGGCCGAGCATCTGACGAACTTCGGCGTTCGGGCGATCACTGGGAAAGCTCTGGAATGTTTCGGTTACCGGATCAAAGCGCACCACTGCATTGGCGCCCCACTCCGAAAGCCAGACCTTGTCTTCTGGATCCACCCAGACAGCGTAGGTGTGGGGCTCCTCGCCCGCCAGCTTCCACTGCTTCCAAGTCTTTGCTGCTGGGTCATAGACACTCACGTTTCCGGTGTTCCATTCGCTGATCCACATCCGACCCTTGGAATCCGACCACACGCGGCGGGTGCCGCGGTCTTTGCTGGGCGGCTCATAAACGGTCGCCGCGCCCGTCTCTATATCAACGTTGGCCAAGTAGCTGCTCGCAAGCGACACGAACCAGATCTCGCCTTTCGGCGTGGCGGTAATCCCGTAAGGACCCCAGCCATTGGGCGCATCCCACACCTTCATGTCGCCCGACTTCGGGTCGAGCCGCCCGTAGACGCCGATCTGGCCGGTGAACCAGATGCGACCTCTCCCATCGAAGGCTGCAGTGTTGAGATATACGGTTGGCATGCGCTCGGGCGGCAGCGGCCAGATGTTGACCGCCTTGGTCGCCGGGTCAACACGCACGATCGCGTTCTGCCCGCCGTCGGTGAACCACGGCGCGCCGTCCGGCCCAATGATGACGCCTTGCGGAGCAGAATTCTTGCCAAGGGCGATGCGCTCGATCTGGCCGGTCGCGGGGTCGAGTCGGCCCGCGACGCCGGCCTTCTGACCCGCATACCATACCTCGCCAGAGACGCCGGCAGCCACATCGTGAGGATAGTCACCCTTAGGCACGTCGTAGTATTTCGACTCTTGGGCGTTCGCGACCGCCGACATGAGTGTCAATACGGCGATGACTGTGGGTAGGATACGGCGCATGAGCGTCACCCTGAGTTGGAAACAGTTCCGATGCTCTACAAACGCACCGACCATCGGGAGCGATCCTCTTGGCGTGCCAAGATTCACACGCCGAACATCAGTGGTGCACGCCAGCTTGATCTGCGCACTCGCTTCGCGCCACGAACGGACCATAGGACTTCGCCTCCCACCCCAGGCTGGCGGGATCGATCCTGGGAAATATGTATGCTTTCGGGAGACAGCTCTGTGAACACGTTTCCTACCGGCACGCGTGGAGGTAATTTGCTCTTCTTCATCCAAGCGTACGCCGATGTTGAGGGGGCAAGTGTCGAAGCGTGCCAGCGCGCGTGAGCTCATGGCCCAAGAGCGGTCAATTCCTTCGCCATGAAGGGAGAATGGATTGGGATATGGGCTCGACAGTTCAGGAAGACGCACACGGCAGTCTCGAGAGGCTGGGCCTCGACGACCTGAATTTGTGACCACGACGGCCGAGACCGCGCTCCAGTTTGGTCGCCCCCTCCCCGTTGCATGGCGCGTTCCGATAGTCGACGCCGAGGGTACGATATGAGACACCATCAGCTTTAGCGCATTCGGCAACGGTACGCTTGGCGCACCTTGGGCCTCCGGAGCACCTTGGGCCTCCGGAGCATGCGGCAGCTCTTTGACGATGTGCGAGACGCGATCCTCCGCGGCCGTGAGCGGCGAGCCGGCGTGCGTGCGAGCATTGCGGAAGCTCACGGCCAGCTGAGGAGGCTCGCCCGGCTGAACGCCGCGCTTGCCAAGGGCTGAAAATGCGCCAAGGACGAGCGGTGGCGGCAGCACCTCGAACGATCTGCTTCGCACCGCGGACTGAATTGGTGCGGCGCCGACCTTGCCGGCTAGAGCTTGGACAAGTCGATCTCTGGATCGTAGGTCTTTCCCTCAACGTCCTTTGTGATGACTTGGCCGCAGATGATCTCGCCGCGTTTTTGATCGAAGGTAAGGGTCGGCTGACCGTAAAGTTGCCAGCCGTTATTGAGCGCGTGCGTCACGCGATGACAGAACGCCGCATCGTCCTTGCCCGTGAGATAGCGATAGGCTTTCATCGTTCTGGTCTCCGAACCGCCGTGTGGCCGGCACTTAGATGAGCATAGCTTGTGCGCATGGCGAATATTGTTCCAAGAGCCATTCTAGCGATTGTCGCGTCGCGCTGAGCGCACGTCGCCGAGATCCGCCACGGGTCTTGGTTGTGCGAAAAGCGTCGGTTGCCGAAGCCCACCCACCGATGTCATCCGCTGCTTCGGCGGTAATTCGGACCGTCCGGACAGTATCGTCGGTCAGATGCCGCCAGGCGTCATTGGCTTTTAAGCATCGTGGACTCTAGAAGGCGGACAAGGCTCCTCTTGAATCGGAACTAAATTTGTGACCTAACCGTCGAATGAGCGCGCTGTATGACACCATCGGGGCTGACTATTCTTCGCTTCGTCGTGCTGACCCAAGGATAGCCAAAGCAATTCACGCCCATCTGGAAGGTGCGGCATCCGTGTTGAACGTTGGGGCAGGTGCCGGCTCATACGAGCCGACTCACCTCAAAGTCACCGCCGTGGAACCTTCGGCTGCGATGATTCGACAAAGGCCGGAGGGCGCCGCTCAGGTTGTTCAAGCCGTGGCCGAGGAGTTGCCCTTCGGGGACGGGTTCTTCCATGCGTCGATGGCCATCCTCACAGTTCATCACTGGAGTGAGATCCGAAAGGGTCTTCGGGAAATGCGGCGTGTCACGCGTGGCAAGATCATCATTCTCACCTTCGATCCACTAGCATCCAACTTCTGGTTATTGGACTATCTGCCCGAACTTGGAACTTTGGACCAACAACAAATGCCTCGCATAGTCGATTTTGAAGCCGTGCTTGGGCCCGTTCAACGGATCGCTGTTCCGATCCCCCACGATTGCACCGATGGCATGCTCTGCGCCTATTGGCGCCGTCCTGCTGCCTATCTTGATGCAAAGGTTCGCCGCTCGATGTCGTCATTCTGGAAGATCGGGGATGTGACTGGTACGTTGCGGCGCCTTGAGGCTGATCTTCAGAGCGGGGAATGGGAGCACAAGTACTCCCATCTTCTTGATCGGGAGTCCTTTGATTTCGGCTACCACCTCCTGGTGACAGGTTAAGCGTCTATCGGTCAGACGCGGTCCCGCGTACAGTCTCCTGAATTCATCAACGGATGTGCGCGGTACCCTCGATTGCGGGCGGGAGATCAACCAACCGATGCAATGGCGCTTATGGTGTCAACGTGAAACGCCCGGTCTCACAATTCACGGAGTTAACCCCCGCGTGCGCATACCTAGCCGTTGCCATCCTTGGCCAGCGTGCCGACGTTCGGCATTAACCACTGCTTCCCCGAGATCATGAGCTTGTCGGCAACCGCGCGATCGAAGATCTTCCTGCGGGTTTCCACCGCCATTGGCGGATCCTGCCGCACCAACACGTGTCGGTGCTTTACGCAACGACCCCAGCGAAGTTGAGCGAAGGCTTAAATTAGAGATGCTGAGTTGTGCGCTAACGCGATGGCCAGCGCGACAGAGCGAGCGCTATTCCTGACACGCCTCTAGCTACTTCCCGGCGCAAAATTGAGCAGTGTGTCTGGCGCGGCAGAATCGCGCGGAGCCGTGAAAACTGCAAGATCGAACGATTTGCGCAGTGCTGGGAGCACCATTGATTTCCGGCGGCAATTGTGATTCATCTATGTAGATGATTCG
>Ga0081455_10007542_pt1 | contig 11440 bp, 6 predicted proteins | sample TabmetS3T2R1_FD_70207 | JGI IMG/M metagenome (GOLD analysis project Ga0081455, IMG submission 70207) | Tabebuia heterophylla rhizosphere microbial communities from the University of Puerto Rico - S3T2R1 | ecosystem: Host-associated > Plants > Roots > Rhizosphere ...
CAACATCGACCGCCGCGCCGGCGCGTTGCGCACCGCGCTGGCCGAACGACCCGCCGACGAGGCGCCGCTGCACTCGCTGCGCGTCGCGCTCGCCGAGGTCGTGGCGACCGAGGACCCCGTGCTCCGCCGGCGCTGGACCTCGGTGGTCGCCGCCACTCCGAGCGTCCTACCCGGCGTGCTCGGCGGCATCCAGCTCAAGAGCCTCCGCACCATCGCCGAGTTCCTCGGATCGCGCCTCGACCTGCCCAGCGAGAGCCTGGTCCCCACCATGCTCGCCGCAGCCGTCGGCGGCGTCATCCAAGCTGCCTCGACCCAATGGTTCATCCACGGCGGCGACCTCGAGACGGCGATCGCCGAGGGCATCGAGGTGCTCGAACGCGGGATCGGCTCCGATCCACAGACCTGGTCGAACCGCCCCAAGAAGCCGAGGAGCCCCGGCCGGGCCAAGCCCGCGAACCGCCGCCGGCCGGGATAGACCACCTGTTCGGCGCGCGGTCCTCACCGCACGACGACGCGGACTCGTCCGAGGTTCAGGATGCGGCAGTGCGGGGTGCCAGCGTCGACGGACCGCTGGTTGGTGACCCGCACGGCCGGGAAGTACGTGCCCGGCTCGGTGAACGTGTGGGTGACGACGGACGTGTACCGGGCGAGGGCGGCATCGAGGCCTTCCTCGGCCACGGGGTAGTCGCCCTTGCCCTCGAAGTCCCACTCGACGCCGACGATGCCGCCTGCCCCGTCCGGTACCTCGATGTGCGCCTCGAACCGGACGGGCTCGCCGGCCGGGACGTCGGCGCGCTCGGCGCCGTTGGCGGTGGCCCGTATGACGGCCTGTGGCCCGCGGCGCTCCGCCGCGGTTGTCGGCACGTGCACCTGGCCGTCGACGTAGGTGCATGTCGTGCTCGCCGGCGGTGCGATCCCCAGTTCGACCCATGCTGCGACGTCCCGCAGCGCCTGTTGGAGCACGCCGAGGTACGAGACCATCCTCGTTCGGCGCGCCGGGACCACATCCGGGGTGCGGAGGCCGGCGACGGGTTCGGCACCGCCGGTGTGCATGGCGTGCTCTACGAACCAGAGCCGGTACTGGTCGTCGATCCGGTCACCGAGCTGGGCCTTGACCTTCCGGCGGTACCAGAGCGCCTGCCATGGGTAGGCGGCCTCGTCCATCAGGGTCTGGACCACGATCATCTTCCCGGCGAACCGCCCGGACTGGCTCACGCCGGAACCCTGCCTCGCCATGATGGGACCGATCTTGCGGGGGCGCTGCGGGTAGATCGGCCGGCCGCCCTCGGTGAACTGCTGCCAGGGCTCGAAGTCGGGATCGACCTGGTGGCGGTGCATCGTCTGGAACGCCAGGTACACCGAGTTGTCGATCGAGACCTCGTCGCCGGGGGCGATGGCCGCCAGCTCCTCGAAGTGGGCCTCGCCCATGCCGACGATCACGGTGTCGCCGCGGGTCCCTGTGAGGTACATGGCGTGGCCGGCCGCCTTGCCGCTCAGCAGCTCGACCGTGGCGCCGAGGGCGTTGCCCTCGACCGGCTCGGTGAGACGGATGGCGGCCGGGAGCTCGGTCGCGGTCCCGCGGGGCATGGCCATGGGCAGCGGCAGGCCCATCTCGCGCGCCTGCTCGCCGAAGATGACCTCGGCGACAGTGGTGCGGTGCTGGACGCGGGCGTCGAGCAGCGACTGGGGGGCATCGTGGCCGAGGTAGCCGGGGACGGTCCAGAAGTCGTCGAAGTAGCCGGGATCGAACTTCAGGATGTTGTCGGCGAGCACCGCCCACACGCCCGTGTAACCCTGGGCGAGGCGGTCGGCGTCGAACCACGCGGCCGGAGGGAAGCCGAGCCGGGTGACCTCGGCGAGGACCTGGCGCTCAGTGACGGTCAGGCCTGCGTAGATGTCGCCGCTGCCACCGGGCTCGGTGGCGTCCACGATCTGCGGGAACCGGTCGCGCAGGACACGCAGCGCCAGCGCCTGGCTCGAGAACGTGTTCGGCATGCTCTGCGGCATGCCCATCACGAAGGGCACCGCGCCGTCCCAGACGTCCGGCGCACCCTCGAACCCGGCGAGCGTCTTGAGCGACCCGCCGCTGCCGCCGTAGATGTAGCCGTAGGGGCGGTGATCGCCGTACATCTCGGTGGCCAAGTGCCGGCCGTAGCGAGCGACCGCGGCAGTGGCCCGGTAGCCGGCCAGCGACCAGTCCTCGCCGGGAAAGGGGTTGGCCCGGCCGAGGTTCGACTCGACCAGGTAGGCGCCGCTGTCGACGGCGAACTCGATGGATCCGGCCACGCCGTAGAGCACCCCGATCGTCGCCGCGAACTCGATGCCCGACATGGGCAGCACGGGATGGAAGAACCGGCCTTCGTACCGCTCGGCGGGTGGGAAGTAGAAGGAGAACCGCGTGTCGGAGCCTTCGAAGCCGCCGTGGACGTGGCGGTGGGGGACGGGTTCGTCGCGCCACTCGTCGACATCGATGAACGGCTTGCTCAGCCGGGCGTCCTTCGAGCCGATCGGTGCGTCGGTGTTCGCAGTGGTGGTCATCCCGGAGCCCTTCGTGTCGGAGTTAACGCCCTGAACGAGTGTGTGTACGGTGTTCGGCTGTGGCTGTACGAAGCGGGAGCGATGGCTGACCTCGACGCAGAGCGCATCGTGCAGGCCGCATTGGTGATCGCCGAGCGCGAGGGGCCCGACGGCCTGACGATGCGGGCCGTGGCGGACGAGCTCGGCGTGACGCCGACGGCGCTGTACCGCCACGTCGAGGACAAGCGAGCCCTGATCTCCCTCATGGTCGATGCCGTCGTCACCGAGCACGCCCTCCCGGCGCCCTCCGGAGACTGGCGCGAGGACCTGTGGCAGATGGCGCAGGCGATGCGCGCGATGACGTACTCCCACCCGGCGGTCACCGAGCTTCGCCGCGGGCACCAGATCTGGAGCCCGACTGTTCTGCCGCTCACCGAGCGCTGGATGAGCATCTGGGCCCAGAGCGGGCTCCCGCTGGAGCTGGCGATCCGCGCCGGCATCACGTCCAGCCTGGCGATCAATGGGGTGGTCGAGGAGGAGCTTCTGCTGAGCCGGATGCAGCGGCCGAGGGAGGCGGCCCTCACCTGGGTGCCGAACGCGCGGCTGGCCTTCGGCATCGAGCGCGATCGGGATGCCGACTTCGAGTTGATCGTGCGTGCCGTGGTCGATGGCGTGCACGCGCGGTTGGCGGCCGACGCCCGTGAGCAGGCCACCGGCTGAGCCCGTCCCTCAGTCGGCGCGCTCGAACTCACCGTCGGCCTCGACCCAGGTGTAGAGGTATGCGGCTGGGTCGCCGTCGGAGGCGGACCCCGGCCCGTACGAGCGGGGCTTGACGTCGCCGGGCAACTGCACGTCGAACCCTGCCTCGAGAGCCGCCGCGAGCGTGCCGTAGTTGAGGTTGGGCCCCGCGGCATCGAGCCAGGCCTCGACGAGCGGCAGGTGGGTGCACGGGAAGAAGGCGCTCTGGAATGCCTGGGAGCGGGTCGGGGCCGCCTCGTCGGGCGACGGCAGGTCGAGGCCCGTCGCCTCGATCACGTCGACGCAGTCCGACATGGCGTCGAAGATCGCCTGGTTGGGCCCGTAGACCCCCCCGGCGACGGCTCCGTCGATCACGGAAGTGTCGGCGGTCGCCTCGTTGCTGGTGAACGACTGCAACGCAACCAGGGTCGACGAGACGATCTGGGGGTCGTAGTCGGCGTTCACCTTGTAGGTCGGCCAGTCCTGGGCGCTCGCCCCGACCAGCAGCACGGTGTCGACACCCGCGGCCTCGAAGCGCTGTTCGAGGACCTGGACGTCGCTCGCGATGGCGGCGACGTCGTCTGCGGGTGCGTCGACGATCCCGGTCTCGGCGACGGTGATGTCGAGGTCGTCGAGCGCCGCGGTGACGGCGTCGAGTTCCTGCTGGCTACGAGCGTTCGTGAAGATGGCGACCTTGCCGTCGAGGAGCCCCTCGTCCGCGAGCTTGCGGACCACTGTCGCGGGGAACTCCGTGTCGATCAGGGGCGTCACCCACGGCGCGCGAGCGCGGTCGATGAGTGCCGACGACGGCTGGCCGCCGACCACGGCCGTGTCGTGAAGCTCGAGCGGGCACATGACGGCGTCGCCGAGGAAGAAGCCCGTCACGAGGAAGACGTCTTCGTCCTCGGTGAGTCTGGTGCACTGGGCCTCGGTCGCGGTGGGGTCTGCGGGGCTGATCGGCGAGAACACGAGCTCCAGCGTCCGGCCGTTGATGCCGCCCCCGGCGTTGATGTCGTCCGCGACCGCCTGGTACGCCCTCTCGAAGTCGCCGAGGTCGAGTTCGATGCCGCTCGCGCGGAGGGTCGCGGCGTCGACGTAGTTGACCCCGATCTTGATCGTGCTGTCGGTCACGCCCGGCGCGGCGCCCTCGATGTCGGCGAGGTCGCCGGCGCCGTCGTCGTTGCCGGCATCGGCCGCGGTGCCGTCGTCCGGATCGTTCGACGTGCACGCGGCGAGCAGCAGCGCCGTGAGCGCGCCCGCCACCATCATCTTCCGTAGGGTCCTCATCCCTTTCCTCCTGCTCAACGTGTCCCGCTGCGGGCGATCGCCCGGTCGTCGGTCCCCAGGTAGCTGGCCACGACGAGCGGGTCGTGCCGGACGTCCGCCGGCCTGCCGTCCGCGATCACGCGGCCCGCCTCCAGGCAGTACACGCGGTCGCTGATGCCCATGATCAGGGGCATGTCGTGCTCGATCACGAGGATCGAGGCGCCGAGCTGGTCGCGGACGTCGAGGATCAGCGGCCCGAATGCCTCGGTCTCGCGCTGGGCGAGGCCGCCGGTCGGCTCGTCGAGCAGCAGGACGCGGGCATCGAGCGCGAGGAGACCGGCGAGCTCGACGATGCGCCGCGTCCCGGTCGACAGGTCCGAGACATAGGTGGTGGCGTACGGGCCGAGGCCGAGGAAGCCGAGCAGCTCGTCCGCCTCCTGGGAGCGGGACCGCTCGAGGCGCACCGAGGGTGGCAGGCACAGCGCCGCGCCGAGGAAGCCCGTGCGGTGACGCGCCTCGAGTGCGAGCTGCACCGTCTCCCGCACGGTCAGCTCGGCGAAGGGGGGCGCGGCCTGGAACGTGCGACCCAGGCCGCGCCGCGCTCGCGTGGCCGGCGCCAGCCCATGGAGGTCGGCTCCGAGCAGTTCGACCGTTCCGGTGCTGCGCACGAACCCGCCGACGGCGTTCATCAAGGTGGTCTTGCCGGCACCGTTGGTCCCGATCAGCCCCACCACCTCGCCGGCGCCGACGTGGATGGACGCGGCGTCGACCGGGACGATCCCGCCGAAGCGGACGGTCAGGGCGCGGGTGGCCAGCACGGTGCCCTCCTCGCTCGTCGCCGTCACGGCGAGCGAGGACGGGGTCACCTGCGGCCGCGTCGCCGGTGGTGCGGGAAGGCGTCGCTCGAGCGCGCCTATGACCGCGTCGTGGGCAAGGTGCCCGAGCTGCACGAGGCCGCCGGGGAAGTAGAGGAGGAGGACGAGCAGGCCGATGCTCGAGCTGAGCAGGGGGACCAGGTCGTTGTCGGGAAAGAAGGCGGGAAGGCCGATGACCCACAGGGACCCGAGGATCGGTCCGGTCACCGAGCCCAGGCCGCCGATGACGACGATGGAGACCAGCATCAGACTGTCGGTGACGGTGAAGAACCGCGTCGTCGGGACGTTCTGCAAGTTGGCGGCGAGCAGGGCGCCGCCGACACCGGCCAGGCCGCCGGCCAGCGCAAAGGCGCGCAGCTTCGCCGCCGTCGGCCGCACCGTGTACGCCGCTGCACCCGCCGGGTTGTCCCGCACACCGATGATCGACCTTCCGACGCCGGTGCGCCGCAGCCGGGCGACGCAAGCCACGGCGGCCACGTGCACCGCGAGGACCACGAAGTAGTAGGACCGCTGGGCGGTCACATCGATGCCGAACAGCTCACCACGCCGAAGCGGAATCGAGGTCGCGAAGTCGCCGACCAGCAACGGCCGCTGGTACAGGTACTGCATCGCGGCCAGCCCGAACACGAAGGTGCTGACGGCGAGGAGCTGGCCGCGGATCCGCAGGGCACCGACGCCGATCGCGCACGCCAGCACCGCGGTGACCAGCGCGGCGACGATGATCGACACGCCGAGCGGCAGTGCGACGAGGCCGGCTCGCAGCCGGCGTTCCCCGATCCCGACGTCCCAGACGAGCCCGCGCTCGAACGCGGCGGCCAGCAGGGCGCCGATCCCGGCGAAAGCCATCTGGCCGAGCGACAGCTGGCCGGCCCAGCCGGTCAGAACCGTCAGCGACAGGCCGCAGAGTGCGAAGACCAGGATCGTGGTGTAGAGGAGGTGGCGGGAGGACTGGTCCACCACCAGCGGCACCACCACGGCTGCGGCCAGCAGCACGACCAAGCCGGCGCGGTCGAGCTGGCGCACCCACCAGCGGCCGGCCAGGGCGTCCGGCACCGGCCGGCGCTTCGGGACGAAGGAAAACGTCCGGGTCTCGGGCTCGCCCCGGTGTTGCAGGAACACCGCGATGAGCACGACCCCGAGCAGCACGAAGTCGACGAGACCGCTCTGGTCCGGGAAGTTGAACCCGAGGATCGCCTCGGCGATCCCGATGGCGACGCCGGCGCCGAACGCCCGCCCGAACGACACCATGCCGCCGACGACCGCCGCGACCAGCGCCCGCGACAGGGTGCTCGGGCCGAGCTGCGCCAACGAGATCGCGGACCCGTTCTGCCCGGCGACGAGGGCCAGCGAGATGGTCGCGAGGGCGCCGGCGATGGACCAGACGAGCAGGGAGACCCGCTTGGGGTTGATGCCGTTGAGGCGGGCCAGATTGCGGTTCTCGGCCGACGCCTTGACGCTCTTGCCGAAGGCCGTTCGCGTCAGCAGCCAGGCGAGCGCGGTGACCACGATCGGGACCACGAGGACGACGACCATCTGGGGCCCACGGACCGTGATCGAGCCCAGTTCGACGTCGCCCGTCATGGCCTGCGGGAAGGGCTGGCCCGGGGCGTCGATATCGGGCAGCGCGACGAGGAGGGCGAGCGAGAGCTGGGCGATCCCGATCGTGGCGACCACCACGATGACCCGGGGCGCGTCGAAGAGGCGGCGGATCACGCCCAGCTCGAGCACCGCCCCGTAGGCCGTCCCGGCCGCGAGCGCGATCACGGCGGCGAGCCAGAACGCGACGTTGTACTGCACGACGAGCACGGCGAAGAGGCCGGCGCCGACCACGCCCATGTTCCCGACGGCGAAGTTGATGACCCGGGTCGACCGGTACACGAGCACCACACCGACGGCGAGCAGTCCGAAGACGAGCCCGGTGACGAAGCCGTCGAAGACGAGCTGCCGGGTGATCCACGCCGCGAGGACCATCACGCGCCGTCCCGTCCGAGGAACACCGCGCGGGCGAGGTCGTCGCGCTCGGCGAGCTCCGCCGACGGGCCGTCGAACCGGACCTGGCCCTTCTCCATGAAGACCGCCCGGTCCGAGATCGCCAGTGCGACGTTGAGCGACTGCTCGACGATGACCATCGTCATCCCCGTCGCGCGGAGCCCCTCGACGGCGGCGAGGAGCTCCTGCACGACGATCGGCGAGAGCCCGAGCGACAGCTCGTCGACGAGCAGGACGTCGCAGTCGTGCACGAGCGTCATCGCCAGCGCCAGCATCTGCTGCTCGCCGCCGGACAGCGACGCGGCGCGAGCGCGTCGGCGCTCCCGGAGCGTGGGGAACATCTCGAGGACGCGGGCGATGCGCCGGTCGCGGTCGTCGCGGTCCGCCCGGTAGACGTAAGCCGCCATCTCCAGGTTCTCCCGCACCGTCATCTGCGGGAAGACGCCCGCGCCTCCGGCGAGCAGCCGGATCCCGAGCCGCACCCGGGCCTCCGGCGCCACGAACGTCACCGGCTGGCCGTGCAACCTTATGACGCCTCGCGACGGTGTGTGGAGGCCGGCAATCGCCCGCAGGACCGTCGACTTGCCCGCACCGTTGGTGCCGAGCAGCGCCAGCACCTCGCCTCGCTGGACCTCGAAGCCCACGTCGAACAGCACCTGGATCGGGCCGTAGGAGAAGTCGACGGCGCTCACCTGCAGGGCGGGCACGTGCTCCGGATCGCTCCGGCGCCGCTCGCTCTCGTCGAGCTCCTCACGCAGGTCGGCGACCACCAGCGACAGGTCGCGCTTGATCGACAGGGAGCTCCGCACCACCAGCAGGCCGCCGACGATCGTGGACGGCACGGTGAGGATGAGGACCGCGGCCCGCGGTCCCAGCGCGTCGGTGAAGAACGCAGACAGCAGGGCCCCGGCGGTCGCCCCGAAGAAGAAGATGTAGATCGACCCGAGCGCCGAGCCCATGCCCCGGAGCCGGTAGGGAACGATCGACTGGAGCACCGGAGTGACCATGGTGAACGCGGTCATCAGCAGGATCGCCGGCAGCACACCGACAGCGGTGAAGAGCGCGGGCGACGGCATCGCGTACTGGATCGGGACCAGCACGCCTACCGGTGCGATCAACACGCCGAGCAGCCGCAGCGCCCGCGCCGGATCGCGGCGGAACTCGACGTCGTAGCGCCGCGCCGCGAACGGCAGCACGAGCAGGACACCGAGCCCGTTGGCCGTGCCGACGACGCCGCGCCCGAACGCGTCGAGGCCGAAGTGGTCCTCGAGGTAGAGGTTCTGCAACACCGGCCCGGTGAAGAGGCCGAAGCCGAGCGCGGCGAACGCGACCATCATCGTCTTGAACGTGGTGATGCGCTCGAGGCGGGCGAAGGCCGCCTCCATCGAGATCCGCGCCGCGGGCTGTCCCTCGACGACCGTGCCAAGCACGTCGAGCATCTCGTACTGGCCCCGGGGCGGCTCGGGCACCCGGAACGCCAGCACCCCGAGCGGGATGACGGGCAGCCCGAGCAGGAGATACGACCACCGCCACCCCTCCACTCCGCCGGCGAGCGCGGCGATCCCGCCGACGAGCGCCGGGCTCAGCGCGGCGGCCAGCCGGGCGGCGCCGAAGATCGTGGCGCTCATCCGGGCCCGCACGCCGATCGGGTAGGCGTCGGCGATCAGCGACGCCTGCACCGGGAGGTTGCCCGACTTCGCGACACCGACCCCGAACCGAGCGCAGAACAGAGTGAAGGCGTTGACCGCCAGGCCGCACAGGAACACCATCGCCGCGAACACCAGCGCCGCCGTCCCGATGATCGGTCCTCGCCGGAAGCGGTCGGCGAGCACGCCCATCGGGATCGCGCCGAGCACCAGGAAGGCTCCCGATGCAGCAGCGATGAAGACGATGACGCCGCTGCTCACGCCGAACGTGTCCCGGATGTCGGGCGCCAGCACCTGCAACGTCGCGCTCTCGAGCTCGTCGAATGACTGGAGCAGGACCAGGACGACGAAGGTGAACAGACCGCCGGTAACGACACCCTCGCGCAGCGACATCTCCTCTCCGCCGACGCCGGGCAGAAGGTCGTCAGCGAAAACGGCTTGCTGCTGGGCGCGCCCCTCGGCCTGCCGCTCGGTCTCGGCATCGAGCACCGCGGCTGCGAGATCGGCTGTACGCACGTCGGGCGACGTCGATGGCAAGGTGAATCCCCCATTCCGCCGCGATGCACGCACCGGGCCGAGAACACCGTACTCGCGACCGTACATCTTGTTAACCAGGGTGTGTACGCCCGTCGTCGAGGCCGGCGAACGTGCCCCGCGCCGTTGAGTTCCCTCGAAGGACCGCCGCCGCGGGAGCTACGCGTGCCGGTGGGCGAGGGCGGGATGGCCGGTCCAACGGTCGCCTTCGAGCTGTCGGATCTGACGCTCGACCGTGGTGATCATCTCGGCGTGTCCGAGGTCGAAGCCCATGCCCTTCTCGATGAGCAGGAGCAGCGAGATGCTGCCCATCGCCAGGATCAGCGTCACCGGGGGCCACGTGTCCACAGCGAGTCCGTAGCCCTCGAGCACGTTCGACAACACGTCGAGCTGCATCTCGCGGTACCGGCGTGAGTACTCGACGATCTCAGCCCGGATGGCCTTGCGATGGTTGGCCAGCGCAAAGAACTCGACCGTCCGGACGCTGTTCAGGTGGTCGTTCAGCATGTCCCACAGCGCCCACAGCGGCTGGGGCGAGTTGAGCACGCTCGCCTGGCGCTCGAGGCCCCGTTCGGCGCCACGACGGAAGAGCTCGACGAACAGCCCGTCCATCGACTCGAAGTAGTAGTAGACGAGCGCCGTGTTGACGCCGGCGGCGTCACCGACGCGTCTCGAGGTGACCGCGGCGTAGCCCTCCTGGAGAAGGAGCCTTTCAGCGGCGTCCAGCAGACCTGCCCTCGTGTCCGAGTCGCTGGCTCGGCGGCGTGCCCGCGGCCTCGAACCCTTGCCGGTCCCGCCAGGCACGGCCGAAGGTTCGGGCGGCGTCTCTTCTTGCCTGCTCGCCTGCGCTCGTGATTTGATCATCCGGTCAAGTCTATTAATCGATCGATCAACTTGCGAGCAGACCATGGTGAGGTACCCGAAGCCGGCCGCGGGTAGCTGGACAGAGCACTACCCGGACCTCGGCACGGCCCCGATCTCCTACGAGGACTGCATCTCTCCGGAGACCTACGAGCTGGAGCGCGAGGCGATCTTCAAGCGCGGCTGGCTGTGCGTCGGCCGAGTCGACCGGCTGCCGCGTGCGGGCAGCTACTTCACCAAGTCGATCGACGCCGTTCGGACATCGATCATCGTTGTCCGTGACCGCGACCAGCAGGTACGGGCCTTCCACAACATCTGCCGCCACCGCGGCAACATGCTCGTCTGGCAGGACGACCCCCGACTGGAGGTCAGCGGGGGGTGCAGGCAGTTCACCTGCAAGTACCACGGTTGGCGGTACGGCCTCGACGGAGCTCTGTTGTTCGTCCAGCAGGAGGACGAGTTCCTCGACTTCGACAAGACGGACTACGGGCTTGCGCCGGTGCACTGCGACGTGTGGGCGGGCTTCATCTTCGTGACCTTCGCCGACGAGCCGGAGTGGTCGCTGCGGGGCTTCCTGGGGACGATCGTCGACCCGCTGGATTCGTACCCGTTCGACAAGCTCACCTCGCGGTACACCTACCGCTCCGAGGTCCACGCGAACTGGAAGCTCTACATCGACGCCTTCCAGGAGTTCTACCACGCACCCGTGCTCCACTCGACGCAGTCCCCGGACAGCCTGGCGAAGCCCGCGCAGGAAGCTGGCTTCGAAGGCGTCCACTACGAGCTCGTCGGACCCCATCGAATGGTCAGCACATCAGGGATGCGCCCGTGGCAGCTTCCGCCGCACATGGTCAAGCCGATGGAGCGCATCACCCGCAGCGGCCTGTTCGGTCCGTGGGAGGCACCAGATCTCGGAGAGCTCCCCGCCGGGCTGAACCCTGGAAGAGCCGATCCCTGGGGTCTCGACTCGTTCCAGCTGTTCCCCAACTTCGCCATCCTGACCTGGAGCCAAGG
>Ga0081455_10007543_pt1 | contig 11440 bp, 10 predicted proteins | sample TabmetS3T2R1_FD_70207 | JGI IMG/M metagenome (GOLD analysis project Ga0081455, IMG submission 70207) | Tabebuia heterophylla rhizosphere microbial communities from the University of Puerto Rico - S3T2R1 | ecosystem: Host-associated > Plants > Roots > Rhizosphere ...
GATCGCCTTCGAGGGGGTCGAGGGGTCCGGCAAGTCGACCCAGGCCGGCATCCTTGCCAATCGGCTGGCGCGCGCGGGCCGCAAGGTGTTTGCCACGCGCGAGCCTGGGGGCTCGCCGGCCGCCGAGGAAATCCGCGAAGCCTTGCTGTCGGGGCGCGTCTGGCAGTTCGGTCCCTTCGCCGAAGCTTTGTTGTTCTCCGTCGCGCGCGCCGATCACATCGAGAATGCGATTGCGCAGGCGCTTCACGAAGGCAAGTGGGTCGTGTGCGACCGCTTCCTCGATTCGACGCGTGCCTATCAGGGCGCGACCGCGGGTGTGCCGAAGGGCCTAATCAGCGCTTTGGAGCGGCTCACGGTCGGCAACCTTATGCCCGACATCACCTTTATTCTCGATATTCCCGCCGAGGAAGGGCTCGCGCGCGCCGCCGAGCGGCGCAACGGAAGCGCCCCGGATCGCTTCGAGAGTCAGGAGCTCATGCTGCATGAGCGGGTGCGCCGCGCCTTTCTCGATATCGCCGAGGAAGAGCCGGAGCGCTGCATCGTAATCGATGCGAGCCAGCCCGAGGCCATGGTGGCGGAGGATGTGTGGGAGGTGGTGCTTCAGCGCCTTAGCCCATGAGCATGGCCGCAGAGCGTGTCCGCGTGGCCGCCGCGGAGCCGGACCGCCTCGAGGGGTTTTCATCGCCCCGTGAGGTCGATCGTCTGTTCGGCCACGACGAAGCGATGCGCGAGTTCGCCGATGCGCTCGCCGGCGGCCGCATGCACCATGCCTGGCTCATTGTCGGGCCCGAGGGTGTCGGCAAGGCAACGCTCGCTTATCATTTCGCGCGAACCGTGCTCGCCGAGGGCGAAGCGGGGCGGCGCCCAGAAGACATAGGTGCCGACCACCCGCTATTCCGCAAGGTTGAGGCGCTATCGCACCCGAACCTGCTCCTCTTGCGGCGCTCCTATAACGATAAGACCAAGCGCTATTCGCAATTCATCGGCGTTGACGAGGTAAGGCGGCTGAAGGCGTTCCTCGGCAACACCGCGGGCGAGGAGGGCTGGAGGGTGGTCATCGTCGACCGCGCCGACGATCTGAACCAGAATGCGGCGAACGCTCTGCTCAAGGCACTTGAGGAACCGCCGCCGCGCACCCTGTTCCTGTTGGTGTCGAGCGCGGAGGGCCGGCTCCCCGTCACCATCCGTTCCCGCGCGCGGACACTTCGTGTCGCAAGCCTTGCCGAGCGGGACTTGGAGCAGGCCGTGCGCGCAGCGCTTGCCCGCGACGATCGAGAAGCCGACGCCAAGACTCTCGCCACGGCGCTGGCTTTGAGCCAGGGCAGCGTGCGCCGTGCGCTCGAGCTCGTGTCGGGCGAAGGCATCGAGCTTTATGACGAGATTATCGCTTTCTTCGAAGCCCTTCCCGAGCTCGATGGAGCACGCTTGCATCGGTTGGTCGAGCGGATCGGAGGCTTCAGCAACACCGAACAGCTCGAGCTTTTCCTCGCGCTGTTGCTTGGCCTGATCGAGCGCCTCATCCGCTTCACTGCCACCGGCGAGGGGGCAACGAGGGACGAGCAGAAACTCGCTAAGCGCCTCATTTCACGCGGCAATCTCGCTCACTGGGCCGAGGCGTGGGAGGCGATCTCGGAAGCCCGCGCCGAGGCCTTCGAGTACAATCTCGACCGCAGCCTGCTGGTGCTCGAGACGTGGTTCCGCCTGCAAAAGCTGTCACGCGAACATCCGGTTTAGCGCAAGAGGCGACTACGCTTGCCCGCTGGCACCGCCGAGGCTATTCCTGCCGCCATGGCGGACAAGCGGCCCTATTACATCACCACTGCCATCTCCTATCCAAACGACGCGCCCCATATCGGCCATGCCTATGAGGCGGTGGCGACCGACGCGCTTGCGCGCTTCCGCCGGCTGCAAGGCCGCGACGTGTTCTTCCTCACTGGCACCGACGAGCACGGCATCAAGATGCTCCAGACGGCGAAAGCGCAGGGCATCTCGCCGGCCGAGCTCGCCGACCGCAACACCCCGAAGTTCCGCGAGATGGTGCGCATGCTCAACTGCTCCAACGATGACTTCATCCGCACCCGGGAGGAGCGCCATGCGCGCGCCTGCCAGGAGCTGTGGCGGCGCATGCAGGCGGCGGGCGACATCTATCTCGACAAATATGCCGGCTGGTACTCGGTGCGCGACGAGGCGTATTACGACGAAAGCGAGCTGAAAGAGGGGACCGACGGCCGCAAGCTGTCGCCCCAGGACACTCCGGTCGAATGGGTCGAGGAGGAGAGCTATTTCTTCAAGCTGTCAGCCTATCAGGACAGGCTGCTCGCTTATTACGACTCCCATCCTGAGTTCATCGGCCCGGAGACGCGCGCCAACGAGGTGAGGAGCTTCGTGCACGGCGGGCTCCAGGATCTCTCCATCTCGCGCACCACCTTCGACTGGGGCATCAAGGTGCCGGGCGACCCCAAGCACATCATGTATGTCTGGGTCGATGCGCTCACCAACTATCTCACCGGCGTCGGCTTTCCCGACGAGGCCTCGGCGACGTTCAAGCGCTATTGGCCCGCCGACGTGCATATCATCGGCAAGGACATCATCCGCTTCCATGCGATCTATTGGCCTGCCTTCCTGATGTCGGCAGGTATCGCTCCGCCAAAGCGCGTGTTCGGGCACGGCTTTCTCTATAACCGCGGGGAGAAGATGTCGAAGTCGGTCGGCAACGTGGTCGATCCCTTCGTGCTCGCCAAGGATTACGGCGTCGACCAAATCCGCTATTTCCTTTTGCGCGAGGTGCCGTTCGGACAGGACGGCAATTACAGCCGCGAGGGCATCGTGCAGCGCATCAACTCGGACCTCGCCAACGATCTCGGCAATCTCGCCCAGCGCTCGCTGTCGATGATCGCCAAAAATTGTGAGGGCCGTGTGCCGAAACCGGGCGCGCTCACGGCCGCTGACCAGACCATTCTTGCCGCTGCCGATGGCGCACTTAAGCGTGTCGAGGAAGTCATCGACGAGTTCGCCATCCACCGCGCGCTCGAGATCGTGTGGGCGGTTGTCGCCGACGCCAATCGCTATTTCGCTGGCGAAGAACCCTGGGCGCATAAGAAGACGAATCCCGAGCGGATGGGTACGATCCTTTATGTGACTGCCGAGGTAACGCGCCAGATCGCGATCCTCGTGCAGCCGGTGATGCCGGAGAGCGGCGCGCGCCTGCTCGATCAGCTGGGCGTAGCTGCCGATGCGCGCGATTTTGCCGCGCTCGGAGCGAAGGGACGGCTCAAGCCCGGCACGCAATTGCCTCCGCCCGAGCCCGTCTTTCCGCGTCATGTCGAGGCTGGCACCGAGGCCGCAGCGTCGTCGTAGGGCGCGTCGCTAGCGGCACAGCTGCTTGATCCGCTCCTCGTCGACGCCCTCGACAACGACGCCGCCGATCACGGTCCGCGGGACAGCAGTGTCGCCAAACCGCCGCACCATGAGCGCTTGGACTCGCGGGGTGGTCGCGTCCAGAATGCTGTATCTGATGTGGTTGCGCGCAAGGATGGCCCTGACTTGTCGGCAATAGGGGCACCACCACGCATTGTACAGCGTGACGCTCTTGCTACAGCCGGCCCAGGTTGGAGCGGGAGCGACCGCGAGCAGCGCGAGCGCTGCTGCCATGACAATGAGATGGTGATTGACGACCAAGACACGCCTCAGCATTCCGTTCTCCATCCGCCTTTCTCGAGTCGCTGCATAGGCGACGGCCTCTCGCAAGCGCGTATTGCCCCCTCGGCCCATATGCTGCACATAGTACCTGGAGCCCATCGCGGCGATAGCCTAGCAGCTTGAAGAATATGGATGTTTCATCTTTCCGTGATGCTGGTCGATAGCCACTGCCATCTCGATTTCCCGGAGCTCAAGGCCGAGCTTGATGGCGTTCTCGCGCGCGCTTGCGCCGCGGGCGTCGGGCTAATGGTCACCATCTCGACGCGGGTGCGCCGCTTCAACGAGCTGCTGACGATTGTCGGAACTCACGACAATGTATTTTGCTCGGTCGGCACGCATCCCCATCATGCCGCGGAGGAGCGGGACATCACGACCGAAGAGCTCGTGAGACTCGCGCAATATAGCAAGGTGGTGGCGATCGGCGAGGCGGGCCTCGACTATCACTACGACAATAGCCCGCGAGCCGACCAGGAAAGGGGCTTTCGCACGCATATCGCCGCGGCGCGCGAGAGCGGGCTCCCGCTCGTCATCCATGCCCGCGAAGCCGACGCCGATATCGCGCGCATCCTCGAAGAGGAATCCGCCAAGGGCGCCTTTCCTTTCGTGCTGCATTGCTTCACGAGCGGGCCGGAGCTTGCGCGACGCGGGCTCGCGCTCGGCGGCTATGTGTCCTTTTCCGGCGTCGTCACCTTCAAGAAGTCGGAGGCGTTGCGCAACATTGCCCTCGAGGTGCCGCTCGACCGGCTCTTGGTCGAGACCGACGCGCCGTATCTTGCGCCCGAGCCGATGCGGGGCAAGACCAACGAGCCTGCCTTCGTGGTGCACACAGCGGCGCGGCTTGCCGATGTGAAGGGCATCAGCGAGGCAGAGCTTGCGCGCGCCACCAACGACAATTTCTTCCGCCTTTTCAATAAGGTGCCGCGCCCCAGCCTGACAGCGCCGAAAACCGCCGCATGACGCTGAAAGTCACCATCCTCGGCTGCGGCACGTCCGGCGGCGTGCCGCGCATCGGCAACATCTGGGGAGCATGCGATCCCAGTAACCCGAAGAACCGCCGATCCCGCTGCTCGCTTCTCGTGCAGCGCGCCGCGGCGGGTGGCATGACCACCTTGCTCGTGGACAGCTCGCCCGATCTGCGGCAACAGCTGCTCGACGCCGAGGTGGGGCTGCTCGACGGCGTGCTTTACACCCATGACCACGCCGACCATGTTCACGGCATCGACGATCTCCGCATGGTCGCCTATAACGGCCGCCGCCGCATCGACGTCTACTACAATGAGGCGACGGGGCGCATTCTGCGCCAGCGTTTCGACTATTGCTTCGAGGTGCCGGCGGGAAGCGATTATCCCGCGATCCTCAGCGGCCACGAGATCAGGGCGGGCGAGGCCGTCAGCGTTGAAGGGGCAGGGGGCGCCATCGAGGCGCTACCCTTTCGCCAGCTTCATGGGCAAACCGAGACGCTCGGCTTTCGCTTCGGCAGCATCGCCTATTCGCCCGATGTCGGCGATTTTCCCGAGGAGACACTAAGGCACCTCGAGGGCCTCGACGTCTGGATCATCGATGCGCTGCGCCACACGCCGCATCCGAGCCACCTAACCGTGGAGCAAGCGCTGTCGTGGATTGCGCGGGTCAGGCCGAAGCGCGCCGTGCTGACCCACATGCATGTCGATCTCGACTACGCCAAACTCGCGGGCCAACTGCCGGAAGGCGTCGAGCCCGCCTATGACGGCATGGTGCTCACAACCGAAGGCTGAGAAGGAACCTAAACTTCAACGATCTGCCCGGTCTCGGTCCAGTCGGGCGTGGCGAGATCGACGAACTTCTCAGCCACCTGCTCCGGCGTGCGGAGCTTCGTCTGGTCCTCTCCAGGATAGGCCTCCGCGCGCATGCGAGTCGCGGTCGCGCCAGGATCGATCAAATTCACCTTGATCGCACTGTCGGTGGTCTCGTTTGCGTAGGTCTTGGCCAGCGCCTCGAGCGCGGCCTTGGAGACTGAGTAGGGAGCCCAATAGGCGCGGGCCGAATGCGCCACGCCCGACGTCACGAGTATCACGCGGCCGGAGTCCGACCGGCGGAGCAGCGGGTCTAGCGTGCGGATCAGCCGCCAATTGGCGGTGACATTGATCGCGAAAGCGCGCTCCCAATGCTCTGAGGGGATGTGGGTGAGCGGCGTCAAGCGGCCGAGGATGGCGGCGTTGCCAACCAGAATGTCGAGCCTGCCGAAGCGCTCGTAGAGCGTCGGCCCGAGCGCGTCGATTGCCTCACCCTTGGCAAGGTCGAGCGGAATGAGCGAGGCCTTGCCGCCGAGTGCCCTAACATCGTCGTCGACCGCCTCAAGCGCTTTCTGCCCGCGGGCAAGCAGCAACACATGAGCACCCTCGCGCGCGAACGCGATCGCCACGGCGCGGCCGATGCCGCGCGAAGCGCCGGTGATGAGCGCAATGCGATCCTTGAGACGTAATCTCAACCGACCTCGGCGAGGAAGGAGAGCTGCTTCTGGGCGGGCGGGCCCTCGCGATCGCGGAGCCTGGTCGGGTATTCGCCGGTGAAGCAATGGTCGGTGAATTGGGGATGATCGTCGTCGCGACCTTCGAACCCCATCGCCTTGTAGATGCCGTCGACCGAGAGGAAGGCAAGCGAGTCGGCGCCGATAAAGACCCGCATCTCCTCGAGCGTGCGATGGGCGGCAAGCAGCTTGTCCTGGTCCGGCGTGTCGATGCCGTAGAAATCGGGATGGGTGATGGGCGGGCTCGAAATCCGCATGTGCACTTCCTTGGCGCCGGCCTCGCGCATCATCTGCACGATCTTCACCGAGGTTGTGCCGCGCACCACGCTGTCGTCGATCAGAACGATGCGCTTGTCCTTGACCTGGCCTTCGTTGGCGCTGTGCTTCAGCTTCACGCCGAGCTGCCTGATGCGCTGCTCGGGCTCGATGAAGGTGCGGCCCACATAGTGGTTGCGGATGATGCCGAATTCGAAGGGAAGGCCGGATTCTTGGGAGAAGCCGATCGCAGCCGGCACGCCTGAATCGGGGATTGGCACGATGATGTCGGCGTCAGCCGGGGCCTCGCGCGCCAATTGCCGTCCCATCTCTTTGCGCACTTCGTAGACGGAACGGCCGCCAACGATCGAGTCGGGCCGTGCGAAGTAGATATATTCGAAGATGCAAAGCCGCGCGGGGTATTTGGGCACGAAGCGGTGGCTCTCGATCCCATCGCGCGAAATTACCACCACCTCGCCGTTCTCGACCTCGCGCACGAACTCGGCGCCGATGATGTCGAGCGCGCAGGTCTCCGACGCAAGCACCCAGGATTCGCCGAGCTTGCCCAACACTAGCGGCCTGATGCCGTAGGGGTCGCGCGCGCCGACGAGCTTCTTGTTGGTGAGGCCGACCAGCGCGTAGGCGCCCTCCACCTGAAGCAGCGCCTCGATGAACTTCTCCACGAATTTTCGCTTCTCGCTGCGGGCGACGAGGTGAAGGATCACCTCGGTGTCGGTGGTGGACTGGCAGATCGCGCCTTTGCCGATCAAGGTGTCGCGCAGGGTCAGGGCGTTGGTGAGATTGCCGTTATGGCCAAGGGCGAAGCCGCCAGACTGAAGATCGACGAAGAGTGGCTGCACGTTGCGGAGGACTGGATCGCCGCAGGTGGAATAGCGGACATGGCCAACCGCCATGTCGCCTTTCAGGCGCTCGATCACGGGGCGCGAGGTGAAATGGTCGCCGACCAGGCCCACACGGCGCTCGGTATGGAAGTGCTCGCCGTCGAAGCTGACGATGCCAGCCGCCTCCTGGCCGCGATGCTGGAGCGCATGCAGGCCGAGCGCGGTCAGCGCCGCGGCGTCGGGATGGTTGAAGATGCCGAAGACGCCGCACTCCTCGTGCAGCCGGTCCTCTTCGAGCCAGGTCAAAACGGGCTCTTTGGCTTCAACGGTGTCTGTCACGGGCCTCCGCCTCCTCCAATTAAATAAGCGCCTCGCAAAGCGCTTCAATGGCACGCGACACCAGGCTCACTCAGAATGTTAACTTCACGAACGCTGGTCCGGGGGCGGCGTGCCCTCGGCGGGCGCCTCCGGCTGGCCTTCGGGCTGGCCGCCAGGCTGCTCCTCGGGCTTGGGCGCCGGCAGATATTGCTCCGGGTTCATTGGCAGGAGCGATTCGATGGCGACCTGAGTTTGCTGAAGAATGGGGTAGGAGCGCGCATTGCGGACCCAGTCTGGCTGGTCGCGGGCTAGCGCGGTGAACAGGATAAAGACGATCGCCACGAGCAGGAACCCGCGCGCCAGACCGAAGATGAAGCCCAAAGTGCGGTCGAGTGCGCCGACCCGGCTGTCGAGCACGCGGTCGGAGATGCGGAAGGTGATCAGGCTCACCACGATCAGGGTGATAATGAACACGCCCGCGGCGAAGGCGATCTGGGCGACGCTCGGATTATCGATATAGGGCGCCAGCATGCTGGAATATTTGGGCGTCAGATAAAGGGCGGCGACGGCGGCCACGGCCCAGGAGAAGATCGACAGAACCTCGCGGGTGAACCCCCGCACCATGGCGAGGAAGCCCGAGATGAGCATGATGACGATGAGAATGACATCGAGCCAGGAGATAGGCATGGCGCGAGGCTCCTTCAGCGGGCGGCGAACACTATCACGATTCCCGGCGATGAAGCACAAATGGCCCGGCCGGGCAACGATGGAAGCTTGCCCCGGCGCATTGTCGCAGGGACGGCTGATTTTACTCGACGGGTAGGGTGCCGAATAAGGCAACCAGCTTGTCGAGTTGGGAAAGCGGCAGGAGCCGCATGTCCTTGGTCTCGCGGTCCCCTTCGCCGACTGCGGCGGGGACGGCCGCGCGGGTGAAGCCGAGCTTGGCCGCCTCCTTTAGCCGCTGATCCATGTGGCCTACCGCCCTGATTGCCCCGGTGAGGCTCACTTCGCCGAAATAGACCGTATCCTCGGCCGCGGGCTTGCCCGTGAGCGAGGAAATGAGAGCTGCGGCAGCGGCGAGGTCGGCGGCTGGTTCTTGCAGGCGCAAGCCTCCCGCGACGTTGAGATAGACGTCGTGGCTCCCGAGCCTCACCCCGCAGCGAGCCTCGAGCACGGCAAGGAGCATGGCGAGGCGATTTGGGTCCGAGCCAACCACGGCGCGTCGTGGCGTGCCGAGCGAGGAGGGAGCGACCAGCGCCTGGATCTCGACAAGGATTGGGCGCGTCCCTTCCATGCCGGCGAACACCGCGGTCCCCGGCGCACCGCGGTCGCGGTCGCTCAGGAACAGCGCCGACGGGTTCTCCACCTCTTTCAGGCCGTCATGGCGCATCTCGAACACGCCGATCTCGTCGGTCGGGCCGAAACGGTTCTTGACTGCGCGGAGCAAGCGGAACTGGTGGCCGCTGAGCCCCTCGAAATAAAGGACGGTGTCGACCATGTGCTCGATGACCTTTGGTCCCGCGATCTGGCCGTCCTTGGTCACGTGGCCGACAAGGACGAGCGTCGAGCCGCTTCCCTTGGCATGGCTGATCAGCGCGGATGAGCAGCCTCTGAGCTGCGTGATAGTGCCGGGCGCGGCCTCGACATTCTCGCTCCACAGCGTTTGCACCGAGTCGATGATCACCAGGACCGGCGGTACCGTGCTGCCAAGCGTGGCAACGATATTGGCGAGGTTGGTCTCGGTGCCGAGCGCGACCGGTGTGTGGGCGAGCCCAAGGCGCGTGGCGCGCATGCGCACCTGGGCCGGGGCCTCCTCGCCCGAGAGATAGACGACGCGGGCGCCGGTCTCGGCGAGCTTGGCGGCGGTCTGGAGCAGGAGCGTGGATTTGCCGATGCCCGGATCGCCGCCGACCAGTACGGCAGAGCCCGGCACCAGCCCGCCGCCCAGCACGCGGTCGAGCTCGGCGATTCCGGTCGGAAGGCGAGGGGCGTCTACGCTCGCAGCGGACAGCGTCTCGAAGGTCGCGAGCCTTCCTTTGCCGCCCCTGATGGCGACCAAGGCGGGGGAGCCGGAAGGCGCTTGCTCTTCGATGATCGAGTTCCACTCGCCGCATGAGGCACATTTGCCCGACCAGCGCGCAGTCACCGCGCCGCAAGCCTGGCAGACGAAGGCTTTCGAGATCTTGGCCATGGATGAGCGCTAGCCGCCGATATAGCGCCTAAACGCACGACGCCCGAGATTGGTCAAGACCTCGTAGTCGATGGTGCCGGCGTGATGGGCAAACTCTTGGGCCGAGACGTTGGGCCCGATCAGCTCGACCCATTCGCCGCGCCGCGAGAGCCGTTCCGGCACGTCCGTCACATCAATGGTGATTAGATCCATGGAGACGCGCCCAAGGATCGGCGCGGCATGAGGGCCGACATAGACTACCAGACCTTCCTCATCGTCCTTGGTCGAGAGCGAGCGGAAGAACCCGTCAGCATAGCCGACGGACACGGTCGCAATCCGCGAAGCCCGCTTCAGCGTGCGCGTCGCGCCGTAGCCGACCGTCTCTCCGGCAGCCGCCTCGCGCGCTTGCAGGATGCGGCCCTTGAGATGCACCACGGGCCGAAACCGGTTTTCGCACTGAGCGAGGGGATTGCCGCCATAAAGGGCAATGCCTGGCCGCACGAGATCATAAGCATAAGCGCGCCCGAGCAAGATGCCGGCCGAGTTGGCGAGGCTTGCGAACGCCTTGGGAAGCCGCGCGCGCAGCCTGTCGAAGGCCTGGCGCTGCGCCTCGTTCTTCAGGTGCTTCGGCTCATCGGCGCAGGCGAGATGGCTCATCACCAGCGAGAGGGCGAAGGCCGACCAGAGATCGCGCGCATCAGCCACCTGGTCCACTTCGTCAGCGGAAAGGCCAAGGCGGTTCATGCCGCTGTCGATATGCACGGCGCAAGCGAGCCTATCGCCTTTGCCAACTGAGAAGGACGCCCACTCCCTGATCTCCTCGGCGCTGTTCAGCACCGGGCGGAGGCGGTGCTTGCGATAGGCCTCCGCCGTTTCCGGCATGAGTCCGGCCAACACGTAGATCGTGACGTCGGGCAGGAGTCGGCGCAGGGCCTTGGCCTCACCGAGCGTCGCCACGAAGAAGGTCTTGCAGCCGGCGCGCGCCAGAGGAGGCGCGACCTGCGCCATGCCGAGCCCATAGGCGTCAGCCTTGACCACGGAGGCGCATTCGGCCGGAGCGGCGAGCTCGCACAGGCGGCGGTAATTGGCAACGAGCGCGTCGAGATCGATGGTGAGGAACGCGGTCTCGCTTGACTCGTCTCCGCGCTCGCTCGGTGCCGCCTCGAGCGGGCGCGCGCGGCTCACTCCCGCCGCTCCGGCAGGCGCTCCGCGCTTGCGAGATTGCTGAACCTCGTGAATTCCGGCGTGAATTGCAGCGTCACCGTGCCGGTCGGACCGTGGCGTTGCTTGCCGATGATGACCTCCGCCTTGCCGGTCACCATCTCCATCTCTGCCATCCACTGCTTGTGCTCTTCGGTATTCTCGCGGGGCTGCCTGCGCTCGACATAATATTCCTCGCGGAACACGAACAACACCACGTCGGCATCCTGCTCGATCGAGCCGGATTCGCGCAAATCCGCGAGTTGTGGGCGCTTGTCCTCACGCTGCTCGACCTGGCGGGAGAGTTGGGACAAAGCGAGGATCGGGACATGCAACTCCTTGGCGAGGGCTTTGAGCCCGGTGGTGATCTCTGACACCTCCTGCACGCGGCCCTCTGCGGCGCGCTTGGAGGAGCCGGACAGGAGCTGGAGATAGTCGACGACGATGAAG
>Ga0081455_10007544_pt1 | contig 11439 bp, 8 predicted proteins | sample TabmetS3T2R1_FD_70207 | JGI IMG/M metagenome (GOLD analysis project Ga0081455, IMG submission 70207) | Tabebuia heterophylla rhizosphere microbial communities from the University of Puerto Rico - S3T2R1 | ecosystem: Host-associated > Plants > Roots > Rhizosphere ...
CGCCGAGGCGCCGCGCCTCCTTGATCGCGATGTCCTCCTTGTTGGTGTCGATCACGAACAGGAGGTCGGGCAGCCCGCCCATGTCCTTGATGCCGCCGAGCGCGCGGTCGAGCTTGTCGCGTTCGCGTTGGAGCGTGAGCCGCTCCTTCTTGGTGTAACCCTGGGCCTCGCCCGAGGACAGCATCTCGTCAAGCTTGCGCAGGCGCGAAATCGACTGGGAGATCGTTTTCCAGTTCGTGAGCGTACCGCCGAGCCAGCGGGAATTGACGTAGTACTGCGCCGACTTCTTGGCCGCGTCGGCGATGGCATCCTGTGCCTGGCGCTTGGTGCCGACAAACAAGATCCGCCCGCCGTTGGCAACCGTATCGCTCACCGCCTGCAAAGCACGGTGCATCATCGGCACGGATTGCGCGAGATCGATAATGTGGATGTTGTTGCGGATGCCGAAGATGTATTCCGACATCTTCGGATTCCAGCGATGGGCCTGATGGCCGAAGTGAACGCCAGCCTCCAACAGCTGGCGCATGGAGAAGTCCGGAAGCGACATATGTGTTCTCCGGTTGAGCCGCCGCGGACCCGTGAGCTCCTCCGTCCTCGCGGGCGGAACGAACCACCGGATGGCTGTGAGGCCGAGATCCGCGTGTGAGATTGCGGGCCTTATATAGGCATGAATCGGCCGGCGCAAGGATCGCTTGCCGGGATCGCTAGCCGGCTCGCCACAGGGGTCCCAGGGGGGCCCTTCAATCCAGCCTGATGTTCAGTCGCTTGATGACGGGGCCCCAATCATCAGCGGTCTTGCGCATGATGGCGGCCGCCGTTTCCGGGCTGATGGCGGTGGGATCGAAGCCGATATCCGCGAAGCGCTGCCTCAGCGCCGGATCGCCGACGATCTTGTTGAGCCCGGTGTTGAGCGCGGCGATCGCCTGCTTGGACGTCGCCGCGGGCGCATACAGCATGAAATGGACGCCAGCCTCGAGGTCGGGCAGGCCCTGTTCGGCGGTGGTCGGCACGTCCGGCAACAACGCCGATCGGGTCTCCGCGACGACACCCAAGGGCTTGAGCTGCCCTTCTTTCACGAACTGGATCACGGAGCCGGCGGCGAAACTGCCGAAATCGACGCGCGCGGCGATGAGGTCGGTGGCGGCCTGGGCGCCGCCCTTGTAGACCACGTGCGTGAATTTGGCGTCGGTGCGTCGCGACATCTCCTCGACCGCGAGATGCTGCAGCAACCCGTAGCCGGCCGTGCTGAAGCTCAAGCCTCCGGGACGCTCCTTGCTCAGCTGCACGAGGCTGTTGAGGTCGTTGGCCGACACCGATTTCGCGGCGACCAGCAGCGTCGGGGTTATGCCGATGCCGCCGACGGGCGCCAGGTCCTTGATCGGGTCGAACGCGAGCTTGCCGAAGCTCGACGGAAACGTGGCGATCACCGCGGCGTTGACCAGCAGCGTGCAGCCATCGGGTTTTGCATTCACGACCGCGGCCGTCCCGATATTGCCGGTGGCGCCCGGCCGGTTTTCGATCACGAAACTCCTTTTCATTAATGCTTCGAGGCGATCCGCCAGCAGACGGGCCGCCACATCCGTCGCGCCGCCCGCCGGATAGGGCACGATCAGCGTGGCGCGGGGACAATCGTAATCGGCCGCGAGCGATTCCGCCGCGCTCGGCATTGTCGCCAACAGAACCGCAAACAAACGCTTGAGCAGCGGCATCCGCGCCTCCCTCACCAGCCCTTCCTAGTCCTGCAGATCGAGGCGGCGGAACTTTTGCACCCGCTGACCGGTATTGACCTCGGACGTAAAGATGTTGCCCTGCCGGTCGACGGCGATGTTGTGCAGCGCCGTGAACTGGCCGACTTGTCGCCCGGGTCGGCCGAAGCGCCCGAGCGTCTCCTTCGAGGCGCGGTCGACGATGCGCACCTCGCCGTTCATGCCGTCGATCATATAGATCAGCTTCTGCTCTTTATCCGGCGAGAATACGAGGTCGTAGACCGAACCGGTGCCGCGCGTTGCTCTCTCGAAGATATGCTCGGCCACGAAGCCGCCGTCCTTGCGAAAGATATGCAAGCGGTTGTTGCTGCGATCGCAGACGTACACGAGGCCGTCCTTGTCGATACGGATACAATGCACCGGGTTGCCGAACTGCTGTGACTGCGGTTTGCTCGGATCATAAGGCGGCGTCCGCTCGTCGCTCGGCGCCTTGCCGTAGGCGCCCCAGTGGCGCTTGTAGGCGCCGGTCTCAGTATCGAATACGGCCACCCGGCGGTTGCCGTAGCCATCCGCGGCAAACACCTCCTTGGCGGCCACGTCGACGGCGATGTCGGCCGGCGACCCGAGCCGCTCGGTCGAATTGCTGTCGTTGCCCTCACCCTGCCGGCCGATCTGCAGCACGAACCGGCCATCCATGGTGAACTTGAGAAGCTGCCCGTCCTTCTTGCCGTTGCCGGCGAGCCAAACGAAATCGTTGTCGTCGATGAAAATGCCGTGCTCGCTCTCGGGCCATTGATAACCTTCCCCGCGGCCGCCCCAGTGGCGGAGCAGGTTGCCGGATTGATCGAACAGGAGCACCGGCGGCGCGGCGACGCAGCATTTGGCCTCGGGCGGATTCTGCTCGGCGGCGCGCTCGCGCGGCGTCAGTGAGGTGGGCCGGTGCACGACCCAGATGCGATCGTATCGATCGGTAGCGATGCCGGACACCTGCCCCAAAATCCAATTGTTGGGCAGCGGCTTCGGCCAGAAAGGGTCGACCTGAAACCGCGGCACGGTGGTTTGCGCAGATGCCGTATTGGCACCGGCTATGAGCGCCATCGTGGCGCTCAGCCACACGATCGCAGCCTTCATGTGTTCCTCCCGGACGGATGTTCTACGGCTCGAGGCTCGTTCACGCGCGGCAGCAGGCGGCCCGTCGCGCCGCGCCGATCGACTTGCGCCTTGTTTACCGCAGAGTAGCGCGGCTGTGGACGGATTACAGCGCCTCGACCGCCAGCACGCCCGGCACCGCCTTGATGGCACCGGCGACCTGCGGAGAGACCTTGAAACGTCCGGGAAGCTTCACCTCGACCTCGGTGCCCTCGCCGAGCATCAGCACCAGCGCGACCTCGCCGTTGTCCTGCGCGGCGCGGCTTGAAGCCGGACCTTCGAGCCGCTTGGCAACGCTCTCGATCGGTGCCTCGCCGCGCAGAAAGACTCGCAGTCCCTTGGCAAGTTTGGCCGCCGCCTGGTCGAGCGGCTCCACCATCTGGATGCGTGCGCGCACGTCATCGCCTTGCAGTTCCGCTGAAAGCATCAACAGCACCGCCGCGCCCGGCTCGAGCAAATCGCGAAATTGCGCCAGCCCTTCGGAGAACACCACTGCTTCGTAATGTCCGCTCGGGTCGGACAGCCCGATGATACCCATCTTGCTGCCGGTACGCGTGCGCCGCTCGGTGCGCGCCACCACGGTGCCCGCGACGCGACCCACGCTGACGCCCGCGCGTACCGCGCGTGCGAACTCGGCCCAGGCCTGCACCCGCATGCGTTTGAGCGTGGCAGCGTAGTCGTCGAGCGGGTGGCCGGTGAGAAAGAAGCCGATGGCGTCGAACTCTTTCTGCAGCCGCTCGGCGGGAAGCCAGGGCTCGACGCTGCCGAACGCCAGCGGTGTGGGAGCCGCGCCGCCACCGAACAGCTCAGACTGACCGACCGCCTCGGCATCGTGAGCGCGCTGTGCGGTCGCCAACATGACATCGACGGCCGCGAACACGCGCGCGCGATTGGCGTCGATGGCGTCGAAGGCGCCGGCTGCGGCAAGGCTTTCCAGCACGCGCTTGTTGACGGCGCGCGGATTGATGCGGCCCGCGAAATCGGAGAGGTCGGCGAATGACCGCTCGCCGCGCGCATGAACGATGGCCTCGACCGCCTGGCGGCCCACGCCCTTGAGCGCTGCAAGCGCGTAGTGGATGGTATCGCCCTCCACGTCGAAGGCGACGCCTGAGCGGTTGATCGACGGCGCCTCGACCTTGACGCCGAGGCGCTCCGCCTCGGCGCGAAACTCGGAGAGCTTGTCGGTATTGGCCATGTCGAGGGTCATCGACGCTGCGAGAAACTCGACCGGATAGTTCGCTTTCATGTAGGCGGTCTGATAGGCGACGAGAGCATAGGCCGCGGCGTGGCTCTTGTTGAAGCCGTAGTCGGCGAAGCGCTCGAGCAATTCGAAGATCGCGTCGGCCTGCCCGCGCTCGATGTCGCGCTCAATGCAACCGGATACGAAGCGGCTGCGTTGCTTCTGCATCTCGCTGCGGATCTTCTTGCCCATCGCCCGCCGCAACAGGTCGGCCTCCCCGAGCGAATAGCCGGCCAGGATCTGCGCCGCCTGCATCACCTGCTCCTGGTAGACGATGACGCCGAAAGTCTCGCGCAGCACGGGCTCGAGCTTGGGATGAATGTAGTCGGGCTCCTCCATGCGATGCTTGCGCGCGCAATAGGTCGGGATATTGGCCATCGGACCCGGCCGGTAGAGCGCGACCAGCGCGATGATGTCTTCGAAGCGGTCCGGCCGCATGTCGAGCAGCGCGCGGCGCATGCCCTGACTTTCCAGTTGGAATATGCCCACCGCCTCGGCGCGCGCGAGCATGGCATAGGTTTTTTCGTCATCGAGCGGTATCGCCGCGAGATCGATCTCGACGCCGCGTTTGCCCAGGAGCGCGACCGCCGTTTGCAGCACAGTGAGCGTCTTGAGGCCGAGAAAATCGAACTTCACCAGGCCGGCCTGCTCAACCCACTTCATGTTGAACTGGGTGACCGGCATCAGGGATTTCGGATCACGATAGAGTGGCACCATCTCGGTCAACGGCCGCTCGCCGATGACGATGCCGGCGGCGTGAGTCGAGGCGTGACGGTGCAGGCCTTCGAGCTTCTGGGCGATGTCGAAGGCGCGCGCGACCACCGGATCGCTGTCGCGCGCGGCCTGCAGTCGCGGCTCGTCGTCGATCGCCCGGCCGAGTGTGACCGGGTTGAGCGGGTTCTGCGGCACGAGCTTGCAGAACTTGTCGACCTGGCCGTACGGCATCTGCAGCACCCGCCCGACATCGCGCAGCACGCCGCGCGCCTGCAGCGTGCCGAAGGTGATGATCTGCGCCACGCGTTCGCGGCCGTAGCGTTCCTGCACATAGCCGATGACTTCGTCGCGGCGATCCTGGCAGAAGTCGATGTCGAAGTCGGGCATCGACACCCGCTCGGGATTGAGGAAGCGCTCGAACAGCAGCCCGAAACGGATAGGATCGAGATCGGTGATGGTGAGCCCGTAGGATACGAGTGAGCCCGCGCCCGAGCCGCGCCCGGGCCCGACCGGAATGCCTTGCGCCTTCGCCCATTGGATGAAGTCGGAAACGATGAGGAAATAGCCGGGATATTTCATGCCTTCGATCACGCCGAGTTCGAAGGCCAGTCGCTCGCGATATTCCTCGACCGTGCGGCCGGGCGCGACCCCGTGGGTCGCGACCCGACGTTCGAGCCCCGCCTCGGCACGCTTGCGCAGCTCCGCCGCCTCGTCGACGGCGGTGCCCTCGCGGCCGACCGAGAAGCGCGGCAGGATGGGTGCCTGCACCTGTGGCCGGAAGGCGCAGCGCTGCGCGATCTCGACCGTGGATGCGACCGCCTCGGGAAGATCGGCGAACAGCTCGGTCATTTCAGCGCGCGTCTTGAAGCGATGCTCCGGCGTGAGCTGGCGGCGGTCGGTCTCGGCCAACAGCCTCCCTTCGGCGATGCAGAGGAGCGCGTCGTGAGCCTCGTAATCCTCGCGCCGCGCGAACAATGGCTCGTTGCTGGCGACGAGCGGAATGCCACGCTCGTAGGCGAGCGCGACCAGCGCGGGCTCGGCGGTGCGCTCGGCCGTGGTTCCGTGACGCTGCAGTTCGATGTAGAAGCGGTCGCCGAAAAGCCGCGCCAGCATGTCGCAGCGTGCGCTCGCCAGGTCGCCCTGCCCGGCCAAGATTACTGCATCGAGCGGGCCGCCCGGGCCTCCGCTCAATGCAATCAGCCCGTGCGTCTCATCGGTGAGCCAGGCGAGCTTGAGATGCGGCTGCTCGTGCGGCGGCGTTTCCAAGAACGCCCGGGAATTGAGCCGCATCAGACTGCGGTAGCCGCTCTCATGGGCGGCCAGGAGAACGATGCGCGGGCGCTGAGTCCGCACGCCATTGCTCGCGCGCGAGCCGGCATCTTGATCGCAGAAGTCGACGGCAAGCGCGCAGCCGACGATCGGCTGGATGCCCGCCGTTGCCAGCTTATCGGAGAATTCGAGCGCACCGAACATGTTGTCGGTGTCGGTGAGCGCAAGCGCGGGTTGACGGTCGGCTTTGGCCAGTTCGGTCAGGCGCGCGATCGTCAACGCACCTTCGAGCAACGAATAGGACGAGTGCACATGCAGATGCACAAAACCGGGCATGCAATCCTCGCGATTCTCGGCGCACGGCAACTGTGATGACCGATGCGCGCGCTGTCTACCGCGACCGAGGATTGCCAACAGGCAGCTGAAATATATCGTCTTTACAAAGGGTTAGATTACGGCAATGACTTGTGCCCAGATCGCGATCATGCCCAGAAACAAAGTCAGCGACGCAAGCGTAGCTGCCTCTTCGACGACGGCGCGAACCATGACTCGTCCCCTATGCAACAGAACAGGACATGAACATAGTTCATGGTATGTTCCGAGTCAAGCGCTCATGCGGCGCGACGCCATGGAGCGCGGGCAAAATCGAACGCATAGTGCGGGCATGGGCGAGGAGCAATCCAGCGCGGTCGGCATCACCGTCGAAGCACGGCCGGCGCCGCCCTCTCCCCCACGCTTCAGCTTCTACATCGATATTTTCGGCTACTGCAATTTGCGCTGCCCTTCTTGCCCCGTGGGCAATTGGGAAGACGACGCGAGCGTCTTTCACCACGGGGTGATGTCCCGGGCCTTGCTCGAGGCCATCCTCGACAAGGCCATGGCCGAATGCACCATCGCGGGCGTTGCCTTGTTCAACTGGACCGAACCGCTGCTGCATCCGGCGATTCACGAGCTCATCGGCGTGGTCCGTTCGCGCGCGATTCACTGTGCGATCAGCACCAATCTCAACGTGCTGCGAGACTCCGACCTGCTGATGCGGGCGAACCCGGATTGGCTGCGGGTGTCGGTTTCGGGTTTTACGCAGGAGGTCTACGCGCGTGGGCACGCGGCCGGCGACGTGGAAGTGGTGAAGACGAATATGCGCCGCCTCGCCGAGGCGAAGGCGCGGACAGGGGCCACCACGGACTTGGAATTGTACTTTCACAAATACGTGGACAACGAAGCGGACGAAGCTCCCATGCGGGCTTATGCCGAAGCTCTCGGCTATCGGTTTGCGTCCGACTGGGCATTGATGATGCCGCTGGAGAAAACCCTGACCATCGCTGACCCGGCCAATCCGCGTGCGACCCTTACGCGCGCGGATCACGCGACCATCGGCCGACTCGCGCTCAAGACCGCCGAGGCGCTCGCAGTGACGTCGAAGCACAAAGTCACGTCATGTTCCTTGCAGGAGGATTTCATCGTCCTCGACGTCAACGGCAACGCCATACTCTGTTGTACCTGCCTCGCCAGCCAGGCGAACACGATCGGCAGTTACCTCACGATGCCGATCGAGGCGATCCAGTCGGCGCGGCGCTCGCATCCCATGTGCAAGCCGTGCATGTCGGTCGGCTTTCCGTTGCTGGCGAATTATGCCGTCGACGGCCTCGACGACCTCGCCCAGAGGGAACGGGCGGCCTTTCGCTGCGGAACGCAGCCCGTGGCCGGCCTCGCGCCGGCAGGGTCTGCGCAAATGGCTGATCGGCAGCTCTAGCGACGCCTCCAGCGCGGCGCCTATCGGCGCCTCGGTCGCCCGCCCGATCGCACACCCGGCGAGGCCGGCTTTTTCCGTCGCCAAGCGGCACAGATGTCGAGCGCGTGATGGCGGGCAAGCTTGGTCCGGCCGAGCAATGGGCCCACCTTGCCCGCGCCGCGGTATGATAACAATGCGCCTCAAAGGCCGGAGGAAACGATGCGACCATGTCTGCTGCGCCGGGGCTTTGCTGCGGCTGTGGGCCTTCTGTTTCTGCACTGCTCCGCGGCGGCGCAAGATGCGCTCAAGATCGCGATCGGGCAGCGCGGCGGCTGGGAGCAATGCGTGTCCGAGCTCGGCCAGAATGCCGGCATCTTCAAGAAGCACGGCCTCGCGCTCGAATTGCTCTATACCCAGGGAAGCGGTGAGACGATCCAGATCGTTCTCTCCGGCAGCGTCGATGTCGGGATCGGTCCGGGGACGCACGCGGTGTTCGGCGCCTTCTCCAAGGGCGCCCCGATCCGAATGATGGGCGCGTCGTTCACCGGCGCGCGCGACCAGCTTTATTACGTGCGGTCCGACTCTTCGATCCGCGAAATGAAGGATGCGGAAGGAAAGACCATCGCCATTTCGACGAGCGGTTCAAGCTCGCACATGCTCGCGCTCGCACTCGCGCGGCACTTTGGAGTGAGCCTGGTTCCGCAGGCGACTGGAAACTACTCGGCGACCCTTACGCAGGTGATGACCAAGCAGGTGGATATCGGCTTCGCGCAGGCGCCGTTCGTCCTCGATGCGGTGGAGGACAGACGCATCCGGCTCGTGGCCAAGGGCGCCGACATGCCGGAGGTGCAAAATCAGTCCATCCGCGCCTGGATCGTGCACGCCAACACCCTCGAGCGGCGCCGAGACGTATTGGCGAGATACGTGACGGCCTATCGCGAGACGCTCGATTGGCTCTATTCGAGCCCCGATGCCGTCAGGGCCTACGCCACTTGGTCGGGCCTCGCCGAGCGCCTCGCCCGGCAGGCGCCCGACTTCATCACAAAGGAGAGCATCGATCCCATTCGCATCGTCGGGCTCGAGGACATGATGGCGGACGCAGTGAAGTTCAAATATATCCCCGCACCGCTGACCCGCGAGCAGCTCGCCATGCTTGTGCAGGTGCCGAGGCAAAGCGGGCGATGACGACGGCGCGGTCGACGTCGGGTGCTTCGTCTAAGCCAGCTCTATCACCAGCCCGTCCTTGATCGTCACGCGCCGGTCCATGCGCGCGGCGATGTCCATATTGTGGGTGGCGACCACCACCGCGAGGCCGGAGGCTTGCACGAGCTGGGTGAGCGCGGAGAAAACGTGCTCTGAGGTGCGCGGGTCGAGGTTTCCGGTGGGCTCGTCGGCGAGCAGAATGCGCGGCGCATTGGCGACCGCGCGCGCGATCGCGACCCGCTGCTGCTCGCCTCCCGAAAGTTCCGCCGGCCGGTGCGTGAGCCGGTCGTTGAGCCCGAGATAGGCCAACAGGTCGGTGGCCCGGCGAACGGCTTCGGCGCGCGACAGGCCGCGCACCATCTGCGGCATGACCACGTTTTCGATGGCGGAGAATTCCATCAGCAGATGATGGAACTGGTAGACGAAGCCGATCTCGGTGCGGCGGATGCGCGTGCGCTCGGCATCCGAGAGCTCGGATGTGGCGATCTGGTCGATGTAGACCTCGCCGGAGTCCGAGTGCTCGAGCAGCCCGGCGATGTGCAGAAGCGTCGATTTGCCGGCCCCGGACGGCGCCACCAGCGCAACCGACTGCCCCGGCCAGATTGCCAGCTCCGCCCCCTTGAGGATTTCCAGCACCACGTTGCCCTGGCGGTAATGCCGATCGATCCCGTGCAGAAAGAGGATGGGAGGATCCTGCGCGTTCGCCTGGACGGCGCGCTCAGTCTTGGGCTCGCGGTTGATCGTCGCGTCACTCATAGCGCAACGCCTCGACCGGATCGAGACGCGCCGCGCGCCAGGCCGGATAGAGCGTCGCCAACAGGGAGAGCGCCAGGGCCATCACCACCACCGCCGTGGTCTCGCCGGCATCGAGATCGGCGGGGAGCTTCGAGAGAAAATACAGCTCGGGCGAGAACAGCTCGGTGTTCGTCAGCCAGGAGAGGAAGCGGCGAATCGATTCGATGTTGAGGCACACCAGCAGCGCCAGCAGGAAGCCGACGAGCGTGCCAACTACTCCGACCGAGGCGCCGGTCACCATGAATACGCGCATGATCGCTCCCTGCGTGACGCCCATGGTCCGCAGGATGCCGATGTCGCGGCCCTTGTCCTTGACCAGCATGATCAGCCCGGACGTGATGTTGAAGGCTGCGACGATCACGATGATCGTCAGGATCAGGAACATCACGTTGCGCTCGACTTGCAGCGCGTTGAAGAAGGTCGCGTTGCGCTGCCGCCAATCGACCATGAAGATCGGCCGGCCGGCGGCCTCGGTGATCAGCCTGCGGAAGCGCTCGATCTGGTCCGGCTTGTCGACGTAGAGTTCGACGGCAGTGACATCGCCGGCGCGGTTGAAGTAGGCCTGCGCCTCCGGCAGCGGCATGAACACGAAGGCGCTGTCGTACTCCGACATGCCGACCTCGAAAACCGCCGCGACCTTGTAGGCCTTGATGCGGGGCATCGTGCCAAGCGCGGTCACGGCCCCACGCGGAGAAACGAGCGTCACGCTGTCGCCCACCCGCAGCGAGAGCTGGTCGGCGAGCCGCTTTCCGATCGCCACCCCCTGGCCGGCGTCGAACCCTTCGAGCGTACCCTGCCGAATGTTGTTGGCGACCGAGGGAAGCTTGGCCAGATCGGCGGCGCGCACGCCACGCACGAGCACTCCGGAGGCACTGAAGGGCGAGGAAGCCAACGCCTGCCCCTCGACGATTGGCGCGGCCAGGATCACTCCCTCGATCTTGGAAAGCCGCCCCGCTACCGGGTCCCAGTCGGTCAGCGGCTGCTCCAGCGGCTGGACCAGGAGATGGCCGTTAAGGCCCAGAATCTTGTCCAGGAGTTCCTTGCGGAAGCCGTTCATCACCGCCATTACGATGATCAGGGTCGCAACCCCGAGCATGATGCCCAGGAAGGAAAATCCGGCATTGACCGAGATGAATCCTTCCTGTCGCCGCGCCCGCAGATAGCGCAGCGAAAGCATCCATTCAAAGGGCGCGAACGGGTGGGTGCTCCTTGGCTCGTTCATCAGCGTGCTCCGCGCCCCCGATGTCACACGATTCTGGCCGTTTCAGGCCGCGCCACGGCCGCGAAGGTCATGGAGTTCTACGACGCGAGGCGTTTGATCGCATCGGCCGGGCTCATCAGCTCGCGGCTGCCGTCGGCGCGCTTCTTCACCTCCACCTTGCCCTCCGCCAGCCCTTTCGGCCCGACCAGGATCTGCCACGGAATACCGATGAGGTCGGCGCTGGCGAATTTCGCCCCCGGACGCTGGTCGAGATCATCGTACAGCACGTCGAGGCCGCTTGCGCAGAGGTCGCGATAAAGTTGCTCGCAGGCGGCGTCGGTGTCGGTGCCACCTTGCTTGAGATTGAGGATCGCGACCCGGAACGGCGCCACCGCCTCGGGCCATTTGATGCCGGCGTCGTCGTGAAAGG
>Ga0081455_10007545_pt1 | contig 11439 bp, 11 predicted proteins | sample TabmetS3T2R1_FD_70207 | JGI IMG/M metagenome (GOLD analysis project Ga0081455, IMG submission 70207) | Tabebuia heterophylla rhizosphere microbial communities from the University of Puerto Rico - S3T2R1 | ecosystem: Host-associated > Plants > Roots > Rhizosphere ...
GCGATCTGCATCCACCACGGCTCGAAGTAGCCGACCTCGGCGAGCGGGGTCAAGCCCTGCGCACCTCCACGAGTGGGCCGTCGAGCGCGTTGGTCTCCAGGAACACGCTCCCCTCGGGCATCGTCGCGCGCAGCGCCACGGTGGCGTCGACGGTGTGGCCGTCGGCGCCGACGACGACGTGGTCGCCCTGGAAGAGCTCGAGGCGCTGGGCGTCGGCGGGGGAGATCTCGAGCTGGAGCTTCGGGTGTAGGAAGCGCAGCGCGGGGGAGACGCGCACCTCGGTGGCGTTCCAGATCGAGCGGAAGGTGCCCAGGCGCAGGCGGCCGTTGGCCGGCGCGGCGCCCGGCACGACCTCGAAGGCCCTGGCCTCGGGCTCGGCCGCCGGGAAGGCGGCGGCGGCATCGCCGTCCTGCCAGCGCACACCCTTGCCGCCGATGCCGTCGAGCGTCAGCCCGGCGTAGAAGGGCACGGCCGCGACGAGCTGGGCGGTGGCCATGGCGCCGGTGAGCACGCCGAGGTCGAGGTCCAGCCGGCGCGCCAGCTCGGCGATGACCGACCACTCCGAGCGGGTGTCGCCGGGGTGCCCGATCGCCGGGCGCAGGCGCTGCACGCGGCCGTCGGGATGGGTCAGGGTGCCCTCCTTCTCGGCGTAGCTCTCGGCCGGGAAGACGACGGTGGCGTGCTCGCGGATGCCGTCGGTGAGGAAGGCGGCGTGCGCCACGACGGTGCTCGCGCGCTCCATCGCGTCGGCCCATGCGTCGCGGCCGGGGAGGTCGACCATCGGGTCCGCATGCAGGAGGTAGAGCGCGGTCAGGTCGCCGGCGCGCGAGGCGGCCGCGATCGCCGCGGCGTCGCGGCCGGGGCGTTCGACCTCCGCGAGGCCGGGCCCCGCGTTGGGGAGCACGCCGGCCTCGGCGAGCCCGCGGCCGTTGGTGCCCGCCGGCACGCAGAGCAGGCCGGCGCCATCGCGCCCGCTGAGCAGGTCCAGCCGCCGCGCCAGGTCGAGCAGGGCGTGCGCGGCCTGCTCGCCGCGCGGCCCCGAGACCAGGCGCTCGCCGTAGAGGATCACGACATCCGCGCCGGCCCGCAACGCCCGCGCTAGCGCGCGCACAGCGTCGGGCTCGGCGCCGGCGGTGGCCGCGAAGCTTTCGACCTCCTCGCGGCGGGTGGGTGGGGACGTATCCAACGACGCCGCCAGCGCCAGCAGGAACGCCTCGCCCGCGCCCGGCGCATAGCGGACGCTGGCGGTCGCGTTGGGGTCCAGCGAGGACGGGCGGCTCGTGGCCACGGCGAGCTTGACGCGGCGCCGGCGCACGCCCTTGCGGATGCGCAGGTCGACGATCGGCATGTCGTCGACCGGCTCGCAGTCGAGCACGAGCACCGCGTGGGCGAACTCGAGGTCGGGAACCGTCGCCTGCACGGCCGGCGCGCCCAGCGCGCGGTGCAGCTCGAGCGGCAGCGTCCCGCCCGGCCGCGAGTCGAGGTCATGCGACTCGAGGCCCTCGCGCAGCATCCGCTGCAGCAGGAAGCCCTCTTCGTTCGTCGTCTCGCCGCCGGCGATCGCGCCGACGCGGCCCCGGGCGCGCCCGAGCGCGGCCGCCGCGTCGCGCAGCGCGCGGTCCCAGGTCACCGGGCGCAGCACGCCGCCGTCGCGCACGAGCGGCTCGGTGATGCGCTCGTCGACGTGGACCGCCTGGTAGGCGAAGCGGCCCTTGTCGCACAGCCAGCCGTCGTCGACCTCGGTGTTGTCGCGGCCGAGCACGCGCAGGACCCGCTCGTCGCGCACGGTGAAGGTCACGTTGCACTGCGACGGGCACATGTTGCAGACCGAGCCCGAGCCCTCGATGTCCCACGGGCGCGCGCGGAAGCGGTATGGCTGGGAGGTCAGTGCGCCCACCGGGCATAGCTCGATGATGTTGCCGCTGAACGGCGCGACGTACGGATGGCCGTCGAACGTGGAGACGTAGGTGTGCGCGCCGCGCTCCTCGAGGACGAGCTGGTAGTCCTCGGAGATCTCCTGGCTGAACCGCACGCAGCGGTAGCAGAGGATGCAGCGCTCGCGGTCGATGGCGACCAGCGGGCTGAGCGCCAGCGGCTTCTGGAAGTGGCGCTTGGGCTCGATGAAGCGCGAGTGGCCGCCGCCCCAGCCGAACGAGATGTCCTGCAGCGGGCACTCGCCGCCCTTGTCGCACACCGGGCAGTCGAGCGGGTGGTTGATGAGCAGGAACTCGACGACCGCCTCCTGGGCCTGCTTGACCCGCGAGGTTTGGGTGTGGACGACCATGCCGTCCTTGACCGGCGTCGAGCAGCCGGTCTGCAGCTTCGGGATCCCCTCGATCTCCACCAGGCACATGCGGCAGGCGCCGACCGGCGCGCCGAGCTTGGGCTCGTAACAGAAGACCGGGATCTCGACGTCGCCGTACTTGGCGGCGTCGACGAGCATGGCGTTCTCGGGCGCGGTGACCTCCAGCCCGTCGATGCTGAAGGTCACCATCCGCTGCTCGGGGCGCGGCATCAGGCGACCGCCTCGACCAGTTCGTTGCGCGCCCGCGCCGCCTCGATGTGCGCCTCGAACTCCTCGCGGAACTTGACGATCATCGAGCCGATCGGCATCGCCATCGCGTCGCCGAGCACGCACAGGCAGTTGCCGATGATGTTCGTGCAGACCGCGGCCATGATGTCGAGGTCCATCGGCGTCGCCTCGCCCGAGTCGATGCGCTCGAGCATCTTCACGGTCCAGTTCGTCCCCTCGCGGCACGGCGTGCACTTCCCGCACGACTCGTGGCGGTAGAACTTCGCCGTCTTGAGCGCGACGTCGACGACCGAGGTCGAGTCGTCGACGACGATGATCGCGCCGGAGCCGAGCATCGACCCGGCCTTGGCCATCGAGTCGAAGTCGTAGGGGATGTCGAGGTCGTCGCCGGTGAGCACCGGGGCGCTCGACCCGCCGGGGAACCACAGCTTCACTGCGCGGCCCTCGGGCGGACCGCCGGCCAGGCCGTAGATGATGTCCCGCGACGGGATGCCGAGTTCGATCTCGTAGTTGCCCGGGCGCTGCACGTGCCCGGAGACCGAGACGAGCTTCGTCCCCGTCGACCCCTGGGTGCCGAGCTTGGCGTACTCCTCGCCGCCCATGCCGATGATCACCGGAGCGGTGGCGAGCGTCTCGACGTTGTTGATGAGCGTCGGCCCCTGGTAGAGGCCCTGGTTGGCCGGGAACGGCGGCTTGAGGCGCGGGTTGCCGCGCTTGCCCTCGAGCGAGTCGAGCAGCGCGGTCTCCTCGCCGCAGATGTACGCGCCCGCCCCGCGGTGCACCCACATCGTCAGCGACATGTCCGAGCCGAGCACGCGCTCGCCGATGTAGCCCGCCTCCTTGGCCTCCTCGACCGCCGCCTCGAGGCGCTCCGCCTGCAGCTTGTACTCGCCGCGGATGTAGATGAACGCGCGGTTGATCCCGCCCGCGTAGGCGGCGATCAGCATGCCCTCGATGAGCAGGTGCGGGTTCTTCTGCAGCAGCTCGCGGTCCTTGAAGGTCCCGGGCTCGGACTCGTCGGCGTTGCACACGAGGTACTTGTCCATCTGGCCCTTGGGCAGGAACGAGACCTTCTTGCCCATCGCGAAGCCGGCGCCGCCGCGGCCGCGGATGGCGGAGACCTCGAGCTCGTGCAGCACCTGCTCGCGCGACATGGCGAGCGCCTTGCGCAGCGCCTCGTAGCCGCCGCGGCGCTCGTAGACCTCGAGCGTGTGGAGGTCGGGCTCGTCGATGCCCTTCAGCAGCAGCGTCTCGGTCATGCGTTCGGATCGGTCGACTTGCGGTTCTTCATCTGGCGCTCCGGGAACGGCTCTTCGCCGCGACGGACGGCGTCGAGCACCTCGGGGACCTCATCGGGCGCGATCGGCCCGACGTAGTCGCCGTCGATCGAGATCATCGGCGCGATGTCGCACGCTCCCAGGCATTCGAACGAGCGGATGTTGAACTCCGGGTCCTCGCCGGCGTGCTCGTGGAAGGCGGCGAAGAGGTCGTCGGCGCCGCGCAGCGAGCACGAGATGTTCGTGCAGACGTAGACGTCGTGGGTGCCGACCGGCTCCATGAAGAGCATGTCGTAGAACGTCGCGACCGCCGTGAGGTAGGCCGGCGTCAGCCGCATCACGGTCGCCGCCTGCACGATGCCCTCCGGCGAGCACCAGCCGTAGTACTCCTGGACGGAGTGCAGCGCCGGGATCGCCGCGGAACGGCGATCGGGGTAGCGCGCCATGTACTCCTCGATGCGGGCCCGCAGCTCCTCGGGTACCGGTGTCGTCGCCGGCTCGGGGACGCCCTCCGGGTCCTTGGTGAGATCGGCTGCCTCGTCCCAGCCCGGGACCCGCGAGCCGTGCCCGAAGCGCGGCACGCGACTCGGGTCAATCGCCATCAGCGGTCTACTCCCCCGATGATGGGGTCAAGGCACGCCAGCGACGCGATCATGTCGGCGATGTAGTGGTCCTTGACCATCGGGGCCGTCATCTGCAGGTTCACGAACGACGGGTCGCGCATGTGCACGCGCGCGGGCTTGCTCGAGCCGTCGGAGCGCACGAAGCAGGCCAACTCGCCGCGCGGCGATTCGATGGGGTAGTAGACCTCGCCGGGCGGCACGCGGAAGCCCTCGGTGACGAGCTTGAAGTGGTGGATGAGCGCCTCCATCGAGGTGGCGAGCTCCCACCGCGGCGGAAGCGCGACCTTGCGGTCCTCGGTGATGAACGGGCCCTCCGGCAGGCCGTCGAGCGCCTGCTCGATGATCTTCACCGACTCCTTCATCTCGAGCATGCGCACGAAGAAGCGGTCGTAGTTGTCGCCGTGCGTGCCGATCGGGACCTTGAAGTCGAAGTCCTCGTAGCTCGAGTACGGCATCGCCTTGCGCATGTCCCACGGGTGGCCGGCGGCGCGCAGCAGCGGGCCGGTGACCCCCAGTGCGAGCAGCTCCTCGGCCGGGAGCGTGGCCACGTTGCGCAGCCGCTGCAGGACGATCTCGTTCTTGGCCAGGAGGTCCATGTAGGAGTCGACCCGGTCGGGCATGATCTTGCAGAACGCGCGCACCCGCTCGACGAAGCCGTTCGGGATGTCCTCGATGACGCCGCCGACCTGGAAGTAGCGCGTGTGCATGCGCTGGCCGGAGGACATCTCGAAGAGGTCGAGGATCGTCTCGCGCTCGCGGAAGCCGTACCAGAACATCGAGATCGCGCCGAGGTCGAGCGCGCTCGTGCCGACCCAGACGAGGTGGCTCATGATCCGGTTGAGCTCGTCGTGGATGACGCGCAGGTACTGCGCGCGCTTGGGCACCTCGACCTCGAGCAGGGTCTCGACGGCGCCGCAGAACGCGTGCGCGTTGAAGTAGTACGCCAGGTAGTCCATCCGCTCGACGACGGGGATGACCTTCCAGTAGCTCTTGTCCTCCGCCGTCTTCTCGATGCCCGTGTGGAGGTAGCCGATGACCGGCTTGAGGTCGCGCACGACCTCGCCCTCGAGCGTGACGAGGAGCCGCAGCACGCCGTGCGTGGCGGGGTGGTGGGGCCCGAAGTTGATGGTGAGCAGCTCGGTCTCGGTGCCGGTCTCGAGCGCCTGCGAGCGCGCCGAGATGTCGATCGAGTCCTCCTGCTTGCGGTACTCGGAGACCTCGCTCATGCCGTGTAGTCCCGGCCGAACGCCTCGTCCTTGGTGAACAGGACCGGCTCGCCGCCGACGGGGAAGTCACGGCGCTGGGGGAAGCCCTCGTAGTCCTCGGGCATGAGGATGCGGCGCAGGTCCGGATGGCCGTCGAAGACGACGCCGAACATGTCGTAGACCTCGCGCTCCTGGAAGTTGGCGGTCGGCCAATCGGGCGTGACGGAGTCCACGCGGGCGGCGTCGAGCGGCACCCGCAGCTTGACCGTGATGCGGTCGAGGTGCTCCATGCTCAGCAGCTCGTACTGCACGCCCAGGCGCGGCTCCTCGGGGTAGTAGTCCAGGCCGTGGACGCTCATGAGCGCCTCGAAGCCCTTCGCGCGCAGAAAGAGCAGCGTCGCGCGCACGGCCGGCGGCTCGATGTGCAGCGCCCCCTTGCCGCGGAAGAACTCGGTATCGCGGACGCTGCCCGGCTCCGAGTCCCGCAGCTCCTGCGCGAGCAGCTCGAGACCCGTCGCGTCAGGCACCTGACGTGTCTCCGGGCGGGAAGACGTTGACCGCGGCGCTATCGGTGGGCGTGTCCGGGACGAGCTCCTCGGTGCCGACCGCGTTGTAGCGCTGGCGCCAGCCCAGGCTCGGATCCTCCTGGATCATCGAGCGCAGCTTGAGGATCCCGTGCATGAGCGCCTCGGGGCGCGGCGGGCAGCCCGGCACGTGGACGTCGACCGGCATGAACTTGTCGGCCGGCACGATCGCGTAGTTGTTGTAGACGCCCATCGACGACGAGCAGGCGCCCATCGCGATGGCCCAGCGCGGCTCGAGCATCTGGTCGTACACGCGCCGTACGACCGGGGCCATCTTGATCGAGATGCGGCCCGAGAGGATGAGCATGTCGGCCTGGCGCGGCGAGGCGCGGAAGGCCTCGAAGCCGAACCGCGCGATGTCCAGCCGCGAGGCGACGATCGACATCATCTCGATCGCGCAGCAGGCGAGGCCGAACGTCGCCGGGAACATCGAGTTGCCCTGAGCCCAGTGGACGGCCTTGTCGAGCGTCGTCGTGAGGAGCGAGTCGCGGACGTGCTGCTCGAGGTCGTCGCCCTCGAGCTCGCCGCGCAGCATCTGCTGGGCGCGGCGCTGGCGGATCTTGAAGTCGTCGGCGCGCTCGCGGCGGACTATCTCCATTCGAGCGCTCCCCTCCGCCAGACGTAGACGAACGCGACGAGCAGCAGCCCGATGAACACGATCGACTCGACGAGCGCGAACGTCCCGAAGGCGCGCAGCTGCACGGCGACCGGGTAGAGGAACACGACCTCGATGTCGAAGAGGATGAAGAGCATCGCGATCAGGTAGAAGCTGATCCCGAAGCGGAACCCGCGCTGCACCTCGGACGGCAACCCGCACTCGTACGGGTCCGCCTTCGCCTTGATCTTCGGGATGCGCCGCGGCCCGATATAGCTGTTGATGATCGAGAAAACCCCGCCGACGGTGACACCGAGGACGAGGAACACGATCGCGGGAAGGTACGAGCGGAGCATCGGGGAGTGGATCGCTTTCTACCACCATTTGTAACGACTTGATACTTAGTGGCAGATGACGCAGGTCGCCGAGGTCGTCGCGCTCGTAACCGCGGCGGTGAACCTGCTCGCGGCCGCGCTCGGCGCATGGCGCTGGTGGACCGTCGAGCCCTCGCAGGCGTTCTGGGTGCTGTGCCGGACCGGCCAAGCGCTCGCCGTCGTGCAGGCGGTCGCCGCCGGCGTCCTGGCGGCGCTCGGCTTCAACCCCGCGGACGGGCTCTACTGGCTCTATGCCCTGCTTCCGGTTGTGGTGTCGTTCGTCGCCGAGCAATTGCGCATCGCGTCCGCCCAGGCGGTGCTCGACGCCAACGACCTCGAGGACGCGCGGGCGGTGGGTCGCCTGCCCGCCGACCGCCAGCGCTCGATCGTGCTCGCGATCGTGCGCAGGGAGATGGGCACGATGACGGCGGCCGCGATCGTGGTCGCCTTCCTCGCCGCGCGCGCGTGGGGGACGGCGTAGCCGGGGGGAGCCCGGCACCGGCCAGGTTGCCGCCGTTGCAAGACGATCACGTTGTGAACAGCTCAGGACCGTCTAGGGCCGGCGCCGGGCTCCCGCGTCAGGTTCGCCACGCGCGCGCGTGATCCTCCTACGCGCGCGCGAGAAAGCCCTCGATGACGCGGTTGACCTCGCCCGGCGCCTCGAGGTGCGGCGAATGGCCGCTGCCGGCGAGCACGTGGACCTCGGCGGACTCGGGGACGTGGCGCGCGTGCTCGGCCGGGATGATCCGGTCCTGCTCGCCCCACACGACGAGCAGCGGCACGCCGAGCTCGGAAAGGCGGTCGGCCACGAGCGCGTGCTGGCGCCCGTCGGCGAAGACGTGATCGGCGATCGAGCGCAGCGCGACATCGACGCCGTCGATGCGCTTGTACTTGAGCACGTCGTCGACGAGCTGGCGGTTCACCTGCCCGGAGTCCGCGTAGAGCAGCTCGAGCGCGGGCTTGAGCTCGCGGCGGCTGCCGGCCTCGACGAACCCGCGCAGGTACTCGCCGTTGATCTCCTCGCCGAGCCCTGCGCTGTCCACGAGCGTCAGCGACCGCGCGCGGCCCGGGTCGCGCAGCGCCAGCGACGCCACCACGAGCCCGCCGAGCGAATGGCCGACGAGGTGCACCCGTTCGAGGTCGAGCGCGTCGAGGAACTGCGTGACCGCGCCGACGAGGAAGTCGAGATCGCCGGGGCCGACGTCTTTCGACGAACCGCCGTGGCCTGGCATCTCGACCGCGTACACCGTGTGGCCATCGGCCAGCGCGGGTGCCGCGAAGAGCCAGTTGTTGAGGTCGCCGCCGAAGCCATGCACGAGCACGACCGCGTCGCCGCCCTCGCCCTGGCGCAGGTAGCGCAGCGTCCCCGCCGCCACGTCCACCGTCTCGGGCTGCGGCCCGGCGTCCTCCTCGGACTCGCCCGGCACGAACGACGCCTGGAAGTCGGCAACGAACGCGTCGATGTCCCCGTCGCTGGCGTCGCCGTCGGCGACGACGCCGAGCAGGCCGCCGACCGGGATCGTCTCCCCGACCGCGGCCACGCGCCGGCGCAGGACGCCGGCGACCGGGCTCTCGACCGGGCCGTTGAGCTTGTCCGTCTCGACCTCGGCCACCTCGTCGCCGACGGCGACCTCAGCGCCCTCGTCGACCAGCCACTCGACGAGACGGCCCTCGGTCATCGACAGGCCCCACTTGGGCATGCCGAGCTTCTGGATCCCGGTGCTCATGCCGGCGCGCCGGCGCCCGCCACCTCCCGGACGGCGGCGGCGATCTGGTCCGGGCTCGGGACGTAGGCGTCCTCGAGGACCGGGCTGAACGGCACCGGGCTGTGCGGCGGGGTGACCATCCGCGGCGCCGCCTTGAGGGCGTCGAATGCCTGCTGCGAGACCTGGGCGACGATGTCGGCGGCGAAGCCGCAGCGCGGGTGGGCCTCGTCGACCACCACCAGCCGCCCGGTGTTCTCGACGCTCTCGAGAATCGAGTCGAGGTCGAGCGGCGACGTCGTCCGCGGGTCGACGATCTCGACCGAGATGCCCTCGCCGTCGAGCTCGGCTGCCGCCTGCTGCGCGAGCAGCACCATCCGCCCGAGCGCGACGACCGTCACGTCGTCGCCCTCGCGGACGAAGTTGGCTTCGGCGAACGGGATCGCGTAGGGCTCCTCGGGCACGTCGCCCTCGGTGCCGTAGAGCACCTTGTGCTCGAAGAAGATCACCGGGTCGTCGTCGCGGATGGCCTGGATGAGCAGGCCCTTGGCGTCGTAGGGGTTCGACGGCGCCACGACCTTCAGCCCGGGGATGTGGGTGAAGATGGGGTGCAGCGACTGCGAGTGCTGCGAGGCCGCGCGGATGCCGGCGCCCCACATGGTCCGAATGACCATCGGGGTCTTGGCCTTGCCGCCGAACATGTACCGGAACTTCGCCGCCTGGTTGTAGATCTGGTCGAAGCAGACGCCCATGAAGTCGACGAACATGAGCTCGGCGACCGGGCGCAGCCCCGACGCGGCGGCGCCGGCCGCGGCGCCGACGTAGGCCGACTCGGAGATCGGCGTGTCGAGCACCCGCCCAGGGAAGCGGTGGTACAGGCCCTTGGTCACGCCGAGCACGCCGCCCCAGGCGTCCTGCTCGCCGCCCGCGCCCATGCCGCCGGCGATGTCCTCGCCCATGACGACGACCGTCTCGTCGCGCTCCATCTCCTGCGTGAGCGCCTCGTTAATGGCCTGCTGATAGGTGATGCGTCGAGCCATGGCTCCCGCTCCTAGTAGCTCACGTAGACGTCGGTGATGACCTCGTCGGGCGTCGGGTCGGCGGCCGCCTTCGCCTTGGCGACGGCGTCGTCGATGAGCTCGTTGACCGAGGCGTCGACGGCGGCCAGGTCGTCCGCGTCGACGAGCCCCGCCTCGGTCACGCGCTTGGAGAACGCCGCCAGGCAGTCGCGGGTGCGGCGCAGGTCGTCGACCTCGCCGGGCGCGCGGTAGGTCTGCTGGTCGCCCTCGAAGTGGCCGAAGTAGCGCATGCCCTTGCACTCGATGAGCGTCGCGCCGCCGCCCTCGCGAGCGCGGCGGATGGCCTCGCCGGCGGCCTCGTGAACGGCGAAGAAGTCAAAGCCGTCGACGCTGATCCCCGGCAGGCCGAAGCCGTCGGCGCGTTTGGCGACGTCGACGCCGGCCTGATGGAAGTTCGGCGACGTCGACTCCGCGTAGCCGTTGTTCTCGACGACGAATACCACCGGGAGGTGCCAGGCGGCCGCGAGGTTGAGGCTCTCGAGGAAGGTGCCCTGGTTGGAGCCGCCATCGCCGGTGAAGGAGACCGCGACCTGATCGGTGCCCTTGACCTTCGCGGTCAGGCCGACGCCGCACACGAGCGGCGGCCCGCCGCCCACGATGCCGTTGGCGCCGAGCATGCCCTTCGACAGGTCGGCGATGTGCATCGAGCCGCCCTTGCCGTGGCAGATGCCGTCGCGCTTGCCGTAGATCTCGGCCATCATCGCGGCGACGTCGCAGCCCTTCGCGATCGAGTGGCCGTGACCGCGGTGGGTGCTGGCGACGTAATCGTCGGGGCGCAGGTGCGTGCACACGCCGGCGGCGATGGCCTCCTCGCCCGCGTAGAGGTGGACGAAGCCCGGGATCTCGCCGGTGGCGAACTCGGTGTGCAGCCGCTCCTCGAACTCGCGGATGGTGCGCATCACGCGGTACGCCTCGAGCAACTGGTCCCTGGTGAGCTCCCCGGTGGCTGGGGGCGGGGCAACTGCCGACATAGGCTCTCCTCCAGTGGTCGACCTGCGGCCGAGCCTACCTCGCGGGGCGTTGCACTGAGGTTGCGTGTTCGCGCATCGCCGCATCGACGTCGATGCGCAGCGGCCCGTCGGCCAGGCGCACTGTTGCGCCGTCCTCGCCGCGGCGCTCGATCTCGCGCTCGCCGTCGAGCGCGACCGAGCCGTCGGCGGGAGCGAGCGGCACCCGCGCGCCCGGTTCCAGCGTCTCGAACCCCGCGACGGCGACCGGCGCCACCAGGCCCGGAGCGAGCGCGACCTGCACCTCGACCTGCGCCTGCGTGCGATCGCGCGCCACGCGCACGTGCAGCCCGCGCGCGCCGGGCGCGAGCATGCCCGCCAGCGACGACAGCCCGACCGCCGCCGGGTTCGCCACGGTGACGAACAGCTCGTGCAGCGTGTCGGGACGCCAGATGGCGCGCGCTCCGACGAAGCGCTCGCTCGTCACCGCCACGTCGACGAGGGCGAGGTCCGGCTCGG
>Ga0081455_10007546_pt1 | contig 11439 bp, 11 predicted proteins | sample TabmetS3T2R1_FD_70207 | JGI IMG/M metagenome (GOLD analysis project Ga0081455, IMG submission 70207) | Tabebuia heterophylla rhizosphere microbial communities from the University of Puerto Rico - S3T2R1 | ecosystem: Host-associated > Plants > Roots > Rhizosphere ...
ATTAAGCCCTATTAGCAGAATAGCAAAGGGAACCCAAGCTACGCTTGGAAAAGATTGTAGTCCGACAGCAAACGAGCTCATGGTTTTTCCAAATCCCTGAAATTTTACCATAGCTAATCCTACCGATATTCCGATAATGATAGATATTGTAAATCCAATAACGAGTCGATACATTGTCATTCCAATGCTCTTAATCAACGTAAAATCCTGGAGTAAGCCCGCAAAGGATTCGGCAACCATAGCTGGAGAAGGCATCGACACTTGTGGCCAAATTCCTAAAAGGTAGACTAGCTGCCAAATACCAATAAATGCGGCTATAAATAATGTAATATTAGCCAAGTCATCAAGGTCTGACCTCTTGCCAAGCTTCCTTGGTATTCGTTGTTGCTGAATATCCTGCATTTCTAGCCAGACCGGTTTTCCCTATCGTCCTTGATGTCTGTCTTGATTGCCTTATTCATATTCAGAATCTACTTGTTTCCTTAATCATAGCTGGCTTTTCAAAATTGGACAATATGCATGAAATAAGATGAGACATTGTATATAATTGACCTCAAATGCGTAATTTAAGTACAAAGCACGCAGATCTTGCATGTTTTCAATAGGATATCCTTCCATGATAATAGAATATGATGCAAATTGATCAGTAGATTTTATCATACTTGCCAACCATTTTGGATGCATCTGTACACTAGTACATTTTCCCTAAGATAGTCATCGGATTACCTTCGAACCAGTTTTTATTTTGAATCCCTCCAATCCTTGTTCATGGATGGACTGGACTTGACATTCGATTAGTATTCTATTCATTGGTAAAAGGAACAGATAGCATAATAAGTTCAGTGTGTAATATTTGGCCGGAAAAACCACAGTTGTGTACTGCCATTGTGGGTACTCACCTGTATCAGCCTCATTCCGGTAAGCCTTCTTATTTTGTACAATGCCTTAGTGTCTGCATAAAAATCAATTGTATTTAATATCAGGAACTCCTTATGATCTCCTGTTATGTATTCAAACCCGCAATCTTTGTTGCATTCTAAAATATTCCATATCCACTCTTCACACTCATCTATTGGTAATTGAAAGGATGACTGAGGCGACATCATATTATTGCTTTCATTCCTTAACTTACTGCTATGGTTAAGATCATATATTTACGATGTACTCAAAAACTAATAAATTGATCCAATATTATTTCTGCGAGATGAATCATTATAGATGTATTTAGCTCTAATTCAAGTTCTTTTCCTATCTTATGGTAGATTTCTGGCGAAAACTGGGACAGGCCTTTCAATTTATCTGGAACGGGCAAGCAAATTTCTTAAATAGCCCCGCATGGCTCTTGTAAAGAGAATTGTGCATAAACTAGAACTATGAAAAAGATATATCTTGCAATAGTAAAAAATAGATATTTAAAGGTCGGTCTGATTCTCGTGATTGCGGGTGCCATAATGGTCATCTACCTAAACAATGAGGGGGTAAAATGCCTGTCGGAGATTAGTAGAAGGCAGAACACGAGCATCGAAGATAATCAAGAGTTAGAACAACTCAGAGGAACTTGTTTTTTTATTACCAATTCGTACTTTTACTCACTATTTGGAGTAATAATAGGTTCGATAATAATTATAGTATGGTATTCAAAATATAGGAACATATGGCGATCCAAATTTGACAAATGATCCTCTAACCCTCTAAAAGGATAATATCGAAAATAATCATTTTCTTTACAAATAATACCGTTTGGAGTAGCAAGATAATCCCTTATTAGTAAGGAAGCCCTAAAGGTACTTCATAAAATCTCATAACATCGATTGATAAAGTAGAAAGTACCAATAAGAAAGGGAAACACTACGAATCATCCAATAATCCATTGTTTTCTGCTTGCAAGAGTATTAGCTGTTCTTAGGATGGATGAAGTGACTATGCAGAAAAAGCTGCCTTTGAGGAATGTCTAGAATGTGATTCCTCAGCTTATTGCTGTCCGTTTACTTTTTTACTCATGGATGTGGTCTATCGGAGTTAACTCTATCCTTAGTTTTTAGGATTGTCTAGCTAAGAACCGCCCCGGCTAAGCCTGTGCTAAGGCGCAACTTCCCTTTAGAAACAGTGTTATGCGGCCGTGTCCTAAGGATACGGCCACAGCAAGGGCAACGAAGTCCTTCCCATTGTAAGAATGTCTCACACTCTACGCATCTTTTATGCCCGTTTCTATAATAGCTCGCTTCAAAAGCAGATTTATGAGCTTTATACTTGTGACAGATGTCTCTGCAAAATAACCTCAACTCATAATTTCCTGGGAGCAACGTGTGTTGTCCGCTTCCGTAGATTTTAACAGAGTTAGGCTGGTAAAGTTCAACAATAGTTCTTCTATATATGAATCTGACATATTTTGTGGTCTTGCCTTCTCACATGTAAGGACCCTATACAATGCCAGATCGTTAAAACACCTTTTTGCTACCATATTACTATTGTAAATTCATTATTACTTAAAAAACTTTTTACCCACCTACATATTTGATATTTTCCTGTAATTTCTATGTGTGTTAACTATTTAAATCTAGAGATTAATTGAGTGTTATATGTTCGATACTATATCTAGTAACGAATATAGAATATCTCCTTAATCAAAGAAATTGATATGTACAAGTTTGATTTAGACATGCTATACTGTCTTCCAAATCTCTATCATCAGAATCTTGGTCATAGGTCGAAATTTAGCTTTACAGAATAATTTTTGTGGTTAGGTATCAGTAGTAAAAACTGAAATATTAAAGCCACTGAATTTAAAGATTTACGTATATCTATTCAGTAGGACTGAAGAAAATCGGGGATATCCGTAATGCCCAGTTTTTGCTTTCGATGCTATTCTGGCTGCCTTCTCTGAGGGCTGATCTCGCAAAAGACTTTATCTCTAAATTCTACATATTTTAATATCATATCTTTGATTCTTGAGTACTTGCCGATTAATTCCCTCAGATCACTATTCTCTTCATACCCAAACGAAGAAGCATAATAAGCACTTTGAACATGTCGCTCTATGCTGCATATATCTTTAATAGATCTCAAAAAGATTTTTAGTGATTTATTACTGGTTTTCTTACCGTTTTCCTGATTTTGTATTCCAATAGCAACAAGGGTCTGAGTATTCTTCGCGTACACGCAAACATCCACAGGATAGTTTGTTCCAGATGCCCCTACAAGCTTTTGATTAATGTGAAATTTATAATACTTAGGATAATAATTCCAGGACATATATACAGCAAGTCTATAGTTGGAGAAGCAATCTTCGCAATCAAGGAATATTCGTTGAAGGAGAAGGATTGTTTCATTATTTAGCGAAGAGAACCGGTTTGCTTTCTCACCGGATCCTCGTGTCACGAAAGAACGAGCATCTAATTTACACCCGCATTTTTCTGCCACTTTTTCCAATATCTGAAATGGTATGTTGTAGTTAGCGAGGCTAACTTCTATCCTTTGGCGCTGCTGATCATTCAGTTGTTTGGTTTCAGAGAACATAAGAGGCCCATTATTTAGTCGTTTTGATACTTAATAAATTAATACTATGTGAAACAGGCAGTTACACGGGGCTTTTGGTGCCTTTTTTTGGAACTTGATCGCAATTTAAGGAATCATAGACAGAATATGAAGGCCTCATCCCGTCGGGGGCCAATTCAAGAATAGTTTTTTATCGTTCGAATCAAAAAATTTGACCCGCAATTCGATTAGTTGCAATCATTATTTCGTCTTTACGTGAATGGTGCAACACCGATAAGGACAAATGATTTAGAGTTGAAAATACTCGCGAAAGTGTAGCAGATACTCCTAGCAAAGGATAAGGAATAGGATCACTATAATTTGATAGACCAAATAACATTAAGAAAGTTAATACTTAATATTCATGAGATTCTCGTAAAAAAAGCAAAGAACCTATGAATCAATCTGCTTTCTACATCTGGTTTTTCCCCGTGCTATTTTCCTTACTTCTACTTCTGGGGCATAGTGGTAAGTCATTAGGAGACCCTAATTTGAGAGAGTCTGATTTCAACTTGGACAAGATTGTTGACGGTTTTTCTCGACCCACTGGGATGACATTTTTGGGCCCTGATGATTTTCTGGTAACTGAAGAGGACACCGGTAAAGTTAAAAGAGTCATTGATGAACGTGTTTCCCAAACAGTATTAGACGTTGATGTTTCGACAAATGATTCTAGAGGACTAATAGGTATTGATTCAAAGATCGTTGACAATAAAACATTCGTTTTCTTATATTTTACTGAGTCATCTTCCGGGGACGATGGAGAACCTGTCGGTAATCGTCTTTATAGATATGAGCTAATAAATGGTTTATTGACTAATAAGAAATTACTCTTGGATATGCCAGCTGGACCAGGTACAAAGGATAATGGAGGGCCTGTTGTAATTGGCCCAGATAATAATGTTTATTCGGTCGTTGGTCATATCGCAGGAGAGGGAGATAAAGGACATGAGACCAAAGCTCAAAATTTTAAACGTGGGCCTGATGCTGATGGATCAAGTGGGATCCACAGAGTCACAATAAATGGCAGTATTGTTGATTCTGGAATATTAGGATCTTCAGAATCGCTGGGTACATATTACGCCTATGGGATAAGAAACACCTTTGGTATGGATTTTGATCCAGTAACCTCAAAACTTTGGATTAGTGAGAATGGTGTTTATTCAAATGATGAGATTAACCTAGTAGTACCAGGTTTTAATGGAGGTTGGAAACATGTGACAGGTCTGGCTCCCCCGAATTTTGATTACACAGACCTAGTAACCTTTAATGGAAGTGGAGAATATAGCGATCCAGAATTTGTATGGAATAATACTGTATCGCCTACCGCACTTTTATTTTTTAGTAGTGACAAATTTGGACCTGAATTCAAGGATGATATGTTTGTAGGGGACTATGAATTTGGCAGGATCTATCATTTTGGGCTTAACTCAGATAGAAATTCCCTACACCTAACAGGTTCTCTGGCTGATAAAATAGCCGATAATGATTCCGAACTCCAGAATAATATTTTTGGAGAAGATTTTGGAGTTCCAACGGATCTGGAAATTGGTCCTGATGGAATGCTATACGTTACTTCATTGAGAGATGGCGCCATATATAGGATAAGTAAGTGAGCCGTAGCGTACTATGGTTCACACTTTGATACAGGAGCTTCATCCCTACATCTAAAGGTAAATAAATGTGCCTTTGAACAGGAACATGAACTTTCTAATTCATAAACTTCATTGGGATTTTTGGTAACTATACACGAGCCAATTACATTCACAGATGAAACAGGCTACATAGTAAATTGTCAATACTTATTCATTGTAATTTTACAACAATAATTGAGGAACAACTTGAATTCAGGAAGTTCTAAACTAGGACATTTTAATTCACAATCTATCTACTTAAGGAGAGTAGTACTATGGATATTTCCCCACAAGATATACATACGTGGTATAAGAAAATGGAAATGATAGGCATAGATATAAAGAGTCTGGATCAAGATTTAGACCCGGGTCGACTTAAACTAAAAACTAAGTTTATGAATCAACACGTCATAAATGAGCTAGACAAAAACGGGCTTCAGCTCATAAACATAACTGGGACATTTGAAGGCAAACTCATCGTGTTATTGGAAGCAAAATCAACATAATTATGGGTAACGGGAATTTTTGATATTTCCTGTGTATCACGTGAGTAGGGTTCAACCAACTGGGCTAGTACATACATAGATATTAAGAACCCGTGTTTTGTTGTTGAATCTAGCATGACTGAAGCTTAAGGATTAGATTGTCAAATGCTGGACCAACTACCCGAGTTGTAAACGATTACCGTTGGATCTGAAGTATTACGAAAAGATAATTAATTTAACTTTTTTTATGAAACAAGTTAGACTTAAAACCGTGTTTATCTGTTATTATCATTAACTTACTGGTGGTGAATTGACTTAAGCGTAGAACAAAAACAAACTATTCTCAACTTGTACAATTCTGGAATAATATCAGAGGTAATAGCACTTCAAATGGATATGAATGAAGAGGATGTTCTTCGAATCATAGAGGAAGTGGCAAAAAGTGAAAAAGGAAGAGAGATGATAGGCTTCTCTTTATCCTCGTCACTAGGAAATACTAGAAAAGACTCAAACGTTCCGCTTATTAGTAAACTCTACCTAGACAAGGTAGTAAATATTGATTACGCTATAAAATATGCACAAACAAGAATGTGGAAAGCTCTTAAGGTCAAGTCTGATTTTGACATTTCAACTGAGGAAACGCAAAACAATTTAAAGAATTACGCAGAGTCTAAGACTACTTTTATTATTCTATACATCGATCTTGTGGATTCTACCAGGTTATCTATGACCCTTCCCGTGAACAGATTAGCGACTATAGTCAGGGCATTTTCTCAAGAAATGTCACTAATCATTTCGGCATACGGTGGATATGTCTTGAAATACATCGGTGATGCGATTCTCGCATTTTTTACTGTAGACCCATCTGATAATTTGAATTCACGCTGCATAAACGCTGTATCATGTGCATCTTCGATGATTAAGGTTATTTGCCAGGGGATTAATCCTATTTTGAACCAATATGATTATCCAGAATTAAGGGTGAGAATTGGAATAGATGTTGGTGAGAATGCAGTAGTACAATTTGGATGGGACACTCATACGGTTGACGGGAAAGCCGTACTGAGAGATCCTCATTTTGATATATTGGGCTACACAATAAGCATAACTGCCAAGATGACCGCATTTGCTAATCCAGATCAGATCGTAATAGGTCAATTGGTTTACCAAATACTAGAAGACCAACAGAAATCAATGTTTAAACCCTTGCCCATAAGTCCACAGATTTGGAATTATCTTAGTGATAATACGGGAGGAGGAATTTATCGCCTATACGGTAGCATAAACAAAAGGGATACTGATCCTGCATACGACGCTATGGATACCACACGATAAAATAGTTGATGTCAACGAAGTATTAATAAGACCTACATCTCAAGAAAGATGATAATAACTCCTTTTATCATTTTTCTAGTCCGTCTTTTATCTTCTGGGTACGTGCCCGGCTACGGCTAAGTTTTCAGGATTTTTTTATAAATCTGCAAATTAATGAATTCACCATAAGTATTAACCTCCGATAAAACGAGTAGAGAAAGGGTAAAGTAGGATGATATGTGCAAATAAGTAGGATTCCACTTGACTAAAAATGCAGTCAGCAATATTCATTGACAGAAGAGATGCTGCAGAACAGCTAGCCAAGAAACTCGAATGGTGGAAAGCTGAAACAACAAAAGAAAGAATCGAGCCTGACAAGGTATCTACAAATATAGTAGTCTTGGCAATTCCCCGTGGAGGGGTGGTCATTGGTGATGTTATTGCATCTAATCTGGGCTCTAGACTTGACATTGTTGTCTCCAGAAAGATTGGCGCGCCTTCTAACCCTGAACTTGCAATAGGGGCAGTAATGCCTGATGGTAGTGTTTATACAAACGAGAACATTGTAAATCATTTGAGCGTACCTCAGGGGTATATTGATTCACAAGCAAAAGCTGAGGTAAGAGAAATAGAGCGCAGATTGTATAGATTCAGAGGTGATATCGAGTATGAAGAGAGTCTAAGAGGAAAGACTGTGGTATTAGTTGATGATGGGATTGCAACAGGAGCAACCATCCTAGCCGCAGCAAAATGGCTAAGGTCAAAAAATTTATGTAAAAAGCTGGTGATAGCTGCTCCTGTTTCGCCTCCCTCGGATAGTACACTTGAATCTCTAAAAAATCTTGCAGATGAAGTGGTAATCCTATATTCTCCAGAACCATTTTATGCCGTGGGACAGTTTTACAAAAAATTTCCTCAAGTAAGCGATGACGAAGTTATAGAGATAATGCAAAAATACGGTTATACAGGCAAGGGCAACGAAGCAACGTAGGAATAAAGATCACTACGGTTGTTAAAAAGATGTGCGTCATAGTTTTAGGCTCGTATAAAGCTCTGGATGGTAGATCGACTAATTATGAACGGGGAAACTTGAATAGAATTTTGACACAGTATGTGTAGCAAATTATTGAATAATATTACCTTCTTCTGTATCTAAACTGAGAAAATAAGATGATACAAGTTTATGGTTATGCAAGCACGCAAGCTAAAGGACCACTGACATTATACGAATTTGAAAGACGTGAGCCTCTAGACCACGATGTCGTTATTGATATCCAGTACTGTGGGATCTGCCACTCAGATATTCACCAAGTTAGTGATGAGTGGGGCGGATCAACGTTTCCTATGGTTCCAGGACATGAAATAGCAGGCATTGTCTCTCAGGTTGGAACGAATGTGAGTCGTTACAAGGTAGGTGAAAGGGTAGGTGTAGGGTGCTTCGTCGATTCTTGTCGCAAATGTACTCCATGCCGCGATGGTCTTGAGCAATATTGTGTTGAGGGGTGTACTTTAACTTACAATGACGTCGAAAGGGATGGGAAGACCTCTACTCAAGGTGGCTATTCAAACAAAATTGTAGTCAACGAGGATTACGTTCTCAAGATCCCTAATGACCTGCCTCTTCCTCGTGCCGCTCCTCTTATGTGTGCGGGAATCACACTATATTCTCCTCTCATGCATTGGAATGCCGGCCCCGGGAAGAAAGTGGCTATCATTGGTTTAGGTGGCCTAGGGCATATGGGAGTTAAAATTGCGCACGCACTTGGTGCTGAAGTTACGGTTCTGAGTCACTCTCTTAATAAACAGGAAGATGGGAGAAGGATGGGAGCTGATCACTTTTTTGCTACCTCAGATCCTAGGACCTTTGAGAAACTAAAAGGAAGTTTTGACATGATCATCAACACCGTTTCGGTAGAGCTCGACGTGAATAGCTACTTGAATCTGCTTCGACTTGATGGTACGATGGTAATAGTAGGCCTTCCGGAAAAAGAGCTGTCCTTTGGCGCGTCCTCACTCACTAATGCGCGTCGCCGGCTCGCAGGCTCTGTCATTGGAGGAATCCATGAAACCCAGGAAATGCTTGAATTTTGTGAAAAGCATAAGATCTATTGTGACGTAGAACTAACCCCGATTCAAAAAGTAAACGAGGCGTACCAACGAGTTGTCAATAGCGATGTTAAATATCGGTTTGTGATCGATATGAAATCGCTAAGGTAGGCTTGTGAGATTGAACTAATGGCAGTACAGATGCAAAAGCACTAATTTTATTGGCATTTTTCTTATCATTAGTTCGTCAACTATCTATAATGCAGAGAATCTTTTAGTTTTTGAGCCTGTAAAGATATCTCAGAATATCTTGTACAATAAAAAGAGGGGTAGATGAAAATATCTGTAAGCTCACGTTTGGGGATCAACTGATACAATAGACTTGTAGATTGCTATGAAACTGGAGCTAGGCTGTGTCTGTGGGGGAGCGCCTTCACTTTCATTATTATTAATATCGATATTTGTATTGTAATTATACAGTAAGGATAAAATTAGAACGAAATCGCCTCCTTGAGGTGGAACTTGGACCATAAAGCTGTTTTGTTCTAATGTAGGCTCCTTTAGTGATTTGTCGAACATTACAAAGGAATCTGAAATCTTTTTGTCAATAACTATTTCTCCAAGCCTTAGATCGGTAGTATTCATTGGTGTTGTCGAGTTTACAATCTCTACGCTTACAATATTTGGAGATGTCCCATCTGAGATATCCAAGCCTAGAAGTCGATCTTGTCCGACTTGAATAGTGCTTTGTTCTACAAAGTCACCCGCAGAATAATTTGCGATATATGTATTACCTACAAGAACACCGTCCAAGCCAATTTCTTTTGATTGAGTCCACTCTAGAGGTATCTCATTTTCACTTTGTAATAACTCGACTTTAGGTAATTCAAAACCCGCCATATTATCAACCGAATCCAATGTACAGTTGCAGGGGGTCTTACTTTTTGAGAACGCATGCACCTCTTCTACTTGCATTTTTTGATATTCACCATAATAAATGGAGAAACAACCGAATCCAGCTACTACGGAGATTATGATTATCACATAATAGTTGTACATATCCAACTGTGTCTCTATATTATTAAATAACTTTGTCGATCTTGCAACTCTATGCGATGCAAGACCCGACCAAATTATCTTCAGCTCGCTCTAGATTTAGATTTGATGTCACCCACTCTTTTCATCGTAGAAATGAGATGTAGTGTTAGCTCGAAATTCGATGCTGTACATATTTGAAAAATGCAAGCAATACAATTCCGATGACTATTTTAGGCAAATAATCGGTAAACATCAACTGTGAACCACAGTTTGGCGGACATTCCTCTATTCCCTTCAATCTTTTCAACTAGCGGTTCACAAACATTAGGCTCAGATACTATAGTACAGGATTTCGCGGTTATCATGATAGTTGCGGCTCTAATGCTCCTGCTTACGCACAAACTAAAACAACCAATGGTACTAGGATATATTCTTGCTGGTATTATAATCGGACCTTATACTCCACCTTTTCTGTTACTCCATGATATAGACACAATCAGCGTTATTGCAGAACTAGGGATCATAATGCTTCTCTTCGCCATCGGAACTGATTTTCCTTTGGCTAGGCTTAAATCAGTGGGTAGAATCTCAATTGTAGTAGCGTTAGCGGAATCTATAGGTACACTGTTGGCGACCTTCTTTGTTGGCCAATACCTGGGCTTTTCATTTTTTGATTCTATATTCATTGCGCTAGCTATGTCGATTACAAGTACCGTAGTCACGATTAGGGTTCTAGAAGACTTAGGTCTGATTAAGGACACGTCTTCCACTTTGATTCTTGGAATATCCATTATTGAAGACATTATTGCCATAAGCATACTAGGAGTGGTTCAATCAGTGGCGGTATTTGTTACCGGAACGGAGCATACCGGTAATATATTGAATCAAGAGTTACTGTTACAACTCTTATATTCAATAGGTATTGTGGCAGCATTTATTGGAAGCATTTTAATTTTGGGATCAAGATACATTCCAAACCTCGTAGACAAAATAGGCAAGACCAATGATTATGCTCTACTTCTAATAGTCATTTTGGGGCTGGCAGTCGGTTTATCTTTTGCAGGTAGCCTTCTAGGCTTATCTGTAGCGACAGGAGCCTTCTTGGCAGGTGTATTAATTGCTGAATCAAAAAGTGCCAATGCGGCGAGGGTATTGACAACACCTATTCGTGATGTATTTGCAGCCATATTCTTTATTTCAATAGGTGCGTTAATGGACATATCGTTGATACCCATGTTCATTGTACCAACCATTTTGCTCATTTTGGCGTCATTTGCGACTAAATTTTTGATAGTAGGAGCCATACTAATTAGGGTAAAATATGATGGTGCCACATCTTTAAGAACTGCGCTCGGTGTGGCCTCTGCAAAAGGAGAACTGTCTTTGGT
>Ga0081455_10007547_pt1 | contig 11439 bp, 14 predicted proteins | sample TabmetS3T2R1_FD_70207 | JGI IMG/M metagenome (GOLD analysis project Ga0081455, IMG submission 70207) | Tabebuia heterophylla rhizosphere microbial communities from the University of Puerto Rico - S3T2R1 | ecosystem: Host-associated > Plants > Roots > Rhizosphere ...
TGTGCCGGCGCTGTGGCGGCTGCATCGCATGCATCACGCCGACCTCGAGTTCGACGTGACCACGGGGTTGCGGTTTCATCCAATTGAAATATTGCTGTCGACCGGGATCAAACTCGCCGTCGTCGCAGCGCTCGGGACGCCGGCGGCAGCCGTACTGATCTTCGAGGTCCTGCTCAATGGCACGACGATGTTCAACCACAGCAACATCCGCGTTCCTCCGCAAATCGATCGCATCCTGCGCTGGTTCGTCGTAACGCCGGACATGCATCGCGTGCATCATTCGATCCTGCGGCGCGAGACCAACAGCAATTTCGGGTTCAACCTGCCGTGGTGGGACCGTCTGTTGGGGACCTACCGCGCCCAGCCCGCGGCCGGCCACGACGCCATGACCATTGGCATCGAGCAGTTCCGCGAGCCGCGCGAACTCGGCCTCGATCGCATGCTGCTGCAGCCCTTCCGCGGCGAAGCAGGCCGCTATCCGCTCGGGATGCGGGAAGCCGATCAATGAGGATGGTTCGGGTCTTGCTACGACAGATCGAACGGTTGCGCGGCCGTGGATCGGGGCGAACGAGCTCAAGCGCCGGATGCTTGGCCTGATATGAGCATAGGGCCGGAATAACGCAACAGGGGCGGCCTCGTGGGCAGGGGCGCCGGGCGCGCTTTCACGGCTTCCCTCGTCTTTCCCGTGGCATCGGGTCAAACAGGCGGAAGCGGGACGACGCTAACGCGCTGCAGGCATCAAAGCGGCTTAGGTTGGGCCCGTCCCTGAAGAGCTTGACGCGGTTTAGCCGCTTTTGCCACTCCGCTCGTGGCAGCGTTCCCCTTTTCCGCGAGTTTCGCATTCAGTCCGCGCTTATCGGCGTATTCTTTGCCGTCGATCGGCGCAATGTGCGGCGGATCTTTATCGAGATAGGGTCTTCCTACTCCATAATCCTTGCCGTGGGCGTCGATCCACTTCCACAAGATTTCGCTTGAAATAGATCGCTCGGACCGCGTCTTACCCTTGACGCTTACGATATCGGCTGCAAGCCCGTGGCCATAGCCGCCGCGCAGGCTTCCGCCGTGGTAGGAGCGATTGGTCGCGGCCTTGTTGCCGCTTGCGATCGATTGCCGGTAGTCATCGCGGAAGCCACTTGTCATACCAGGAGCAAGTCCGGCGTCGTCCAGCGCGCGAAAGAGGTGATACAGCCTCAGTCTGAAGCCCCGGTCCATCCCGCCGATCACGTATTGGGCCACGGACATGCCAGCTTTTTCGGCGGCATCTGGATCCTTCCACGTGAAGTCCTCAGTCACGAACTTCGTAACAGTTTCCGTGACAGTGCGGCTCTTACCGTTCTTCTTGACTGTCGTCTTGATCTGTTCCTCCACTTTGATGGTATCGACCTTCCGCGCGCGTTCGTACACCGACCAGAGATATTGGTCGATGCACTCTTCGCTCAGGACGCACTCGTCCGAAGCTTCGAGCGGGCTCACATTTACCTCTGGCTCGGCAAGCGGCACTTTTGTGACTGGATCAGCGAGGGTGGCCCTTGCGTCCGGGCCGGCGAGCGCGGTCTTTAACGCTGGGCCAACGAGCGCGGCATCTGAGTGAGCGAGCGCAGCTATTGCATGTAGTGGAGCAAGGGCTGCATTAACATGTCGGTCAGGATTCGCGGGGGCAGCACAAAGCAGAACTGCCAAGCTACCGCATACGAAACAGCCAAACCCATTAAAGAGTCTCATGTTTGCCCCCAATTCCCTCTGCCCGGTTCATTTCAAAGGAAGCCCACGCTTGTGACTCTTCGGCCACAAGTTAAAAGTTCGAGGGGTCGGCGCGCGCGACGATTGTGAACCGGGCCGCGTCGGCGCTGAGCTTTCACAAAGCAGGCGATAGCTTGCCTTAGCCCTTAGTCACGACGGGCTGTGGGTATTTGCCAACCGGATACTTGCCAACCGGATATTTGCCGACCGGGTACTTGCCGACTGGCGCCGTCGCCACCGGAGGCGGCTCCTTGCGCGGCAAGTCGGCGGCAGCGGCAACGCTCAGCATGGCGACGAGCCCAGCCGTTACGATTATGACGATCTTCATGATGCTAATCCCCTTGTGTTAGGCACCCGGGCGGGCCGACCGAGTGACGCCCCTATTCCGCTTGTCTGTGTAAGACGCCCGCTTCTACCATTCCACGTTCCGGCTCACTCGCCGGGGGGAATGGCTCCCGACTATTTGTCGCTTTGGGGATGGATTGGTTCAAATGCGATTGGCAGGATCGGGAAGGACGCAAATTAACCAAATGGTCTCACGTCAGCATGGTCGGCAGTGATGGCGATGTCCCGGTTCATTGCCACCATTCTTTTACCGTTCGGCTGCAGTCTGCGCGTATCTAACTACCGCAGACGCGTCGAATCTGCTCCTCGTCTCCCCAGTGAGCTTCGCTGAAGCGGATCACCACATGGTTCGGCCGTGCCTTGGCGCTATACGCCAGATTTCACGCAGCGCAGGAAGCGGGATAAGGGGCGGGGAAAAATGAAAGCGACTCAGCTCACGTCCCAAACCGGGAAGCTGATTGCTTTGCGCTCCGCCATCGCTGTGGCGGCTCTGGTAAACGACGGCGCGCGTGGAAATACGCGAAGCAACTCACCGGGGTAAATCGCGTAGGTCCCGTTGGTCAGCTTGTGTGCGGAAAGGCCACCGGCCCTGACTGCCCTCCAGATCGTCGACCTGGCGACACCAAACGGCGCGTGCCGCGCTGCTGAGTGTGTGCATCGAACATAACTCTGACAGGGTCCGGCCACCCTAACTCCATATGTGTTGTTGAAACGTTAACAACCCGTGCCGCTCGCAAGTCGGCCCGCGACTGACCGTGGGTCGGTACACGGCAGCCAAATGAAAACCAAGCTTATTGATCGAAAGCCAGTGACGTTGGCGCGCCCTCTCACGTTCGAGCATGACTTACCGTCTGCTGGGGTGGTAGCAGGGTCTCCGGGAGATGTTTGCATCTCAGTTCAGCACCGCGGTCTTCGGGTGGGCTGGGTAGGCCGGGTTCTTCTGAACACCGCGAATGAGATCGAGCGCGGTGTGCAAAGCCTTATCGTCCTTCGGATCCGGAGGGATATAGGCTTGCGATCCGGTCTGCTCGTGCCCCTCCGCCTTCAGGTGACCGCGCAGCGAAGCCTCGCCGATCGTATCAGTGAGGTTTTTGACCTCCTCAGGCACTTCTTGAACAATTTCAATATCCGGTTCGATACCCTTGGCTTGGATTGATCGTCCCGACGGGGTGAAATATCGTGCTGTGGTCAGTTTCAGAGCCCCGTCACCGGGACCGACCGGCAGAATGCTTTGCACGGATCCTTTGCCGAACGAGCGGGTACCAATGATCGTCCCGCGCCGATTATCCTGCAGAGCGCCGGCGACGATCTCGGCACCCGAAGCCGAGCCCCCGTTGATCAGCGCTATAATTGGCTTGCCCTTCGTCAGGTCACCAGGGCGCGCATTGAACCGCTGAGTTTCACCAGCATTGCGGCCGCGCGTTGACACGACGTTCCCCTTCTCCAGGAACGCATCGGAGACAGCAATCGCCTGATCGAGCAGCCCGCCGGGATTGTTGCGCAGATCGACTACAAAACCCTTGAGCTTGTCGCCGGATCGAGCCGTCAGGTCAGCGATTGCTTTCTTCAGGCCATCCAAGGTCTGCTCGTTGAACTGACTGATTCGAATGAAGCCAACATCATCTCCTTCCAACCGTGAACGCACCGGGCGCACGCGGATGATTTCGCGGGTGATCGAAACCTCAATCGGCTTGTCCCGACCGTTGCGCATGATCTTAAGCTTGATCTTAGTATTGGCGCGCCCACGCATTTTCTCGACAGCTTGATCAAGCGTGAGCCCTCTCACCGGCGTTTCGTCGAGCTGGGTGATTATGTCATTTGGCATAATGCCGGCTTTTGCCGCGGGTGTTCCATCGATTGGGGACATGACCTTAATCAGGCCTTCCTCCATCGTGAGTTCGATACCGATCCCTCCAAACTTACCTCGGTTCTCCACCTGCATTTCGCGGAGACTCTTGGGATCCATGTAGCTCGAATGGGGGTCGAGCCCAGTAAGCACTCCATTGATCGCGAACTTGATCAGCTTTGCGTCGTCAGGTTTCTCGACATAATTGTCACGCACCCGCTCAAACACCTCTTTAAATAGGCTGAGCTGGTGATAGCTGGCGGCCGCGGCCTGCGCGCGTGGTCCATTCGACAAAAGCTGCGGCTGAGTTGTGATAAACGACACGGCTAGACCTGTTACCGTGCCCACGAGAATTAGGAGAGTTTTGCGCATCTTCGACCAACCTTCCCGGCCTACTGGGCCTCGGTCTATGAGTTCCATTCGTGGCGGCTTTGGTTAGCATCGCCCGACAGGGCACCGGACAACCGCACTTGGCCTCTATCACGGCGACTGGCTCACGATCCACGCGATCGCTCAACGGGAAGACGTTCCAACCGATACCTACCCTAGGCATTAAGGATCAAGACTTGGCCATAATTGCGAAGGGACCGACGTAAGACAGCTGACCGTTTTGTTAAGGGAATGCCGTGGCGGCGCAAGCTCGCGTAAGCATCGGTGCTCAGCCAGTAACAACAGCGCGGCGTACAAAAGAAAGCCATGGCCGCTTGTGCTCGATCTCGACCAGGCGTGTTGACGGTGGTCAGAGCCAAAACTTTGATCAAGCGGGTCTGCCCCAGCGGGAGCGGCCGCCACGCCGAGGGCCCACCGGCTCGCGGGCAAGGTCGTACGTTGCGGCCACAATTCCGGCCCAGGCTTCCTCTCTTATGGAGTCAATTTTGGAGGAGCCCGATGAGCGTTGATCCCAAGAACGAAGCAACCGATGTTGAAGACGCCAACATCTCCCGACGCTCGTTTCTGGTTCGTCTGACCGTGGTCGGTATCGGGAGCGCAATAGCCATGAGCGTGAGCGCAAACGCTGCCGATGCCGCCGCTGATAGCGAAATCGCCAGCGCGGCGAAGGATCTTACAAATAGCGAGACCTGGCCCGCGAGTAAAACGGTCGAAGTTATTCAGCCGGTCGATCCAAATGATCCGCTGCAACACTTCAATCAGCCTTATTATCGTCACCGGCGACGGGTGGCCCGCCGAGTATACCGGCGAGGCCGGCGATACACGCGCCGGGTGTACCGGCGGGGCCGGCGGGTAGCTCGCCGGACGTACCGTAGAGTCCGACGGTACTATTACTACTGATAAAGCTTCGCCTCCGAGCTTCAGACATGCCGCTCGAGCGCGCCGGCCTCGCGGGTGACCGAGCGGAGCCGGGATTCTTCTTCACCTCAGCCAACGTTTAACCGCGCTGGCCTATTGCCTGCCGATGCCTTCGGCCCTCGCGGCGCGGCGCGCCGAGGTACTGATCTCCTCACTGGGTGCCAAAATGAATCAATCTCTGTGCCGCACCTGAGAAGCGCTCTCGCACTCCGAAGCCAGCAGGCCCCTGTTCCGGGGTCTTGCTGCTTTAATTTCTCTGACCTCTCGGAAGTGAACCGCGAGACGGTGGCAACCAGCCCAATCAACAGGGTGCGCGCATATCTCATCGGCAGCTTGCGTCGTCTCGAATCCGCGTCCGGTATTTCGATCCCAGACCAGCTTTCCGGTCGAGAGAGTCAACGAGCCGCGTCTTATCCTTAAGTTTAGCCGCTGGTCCTGTGCAGGTACCGGAAATGTTGGGCAGAGCCTGGAACTTGGTCCCGCTGTCCGCCTTCGCGTTTCACCGATGGTTAGTCGCTCACCACAGGCACGACACTGACAGGAGCAAGTCCGGCAAATCCAAGGGCACCTGCACCGGCTTTGGACAGATCAATGCAGCGGCCTTTAACATAAGGCCCTCGGTCCGTGATCGTGACCGTGATGGCATGACCATTCTTCTTGTTGGTGACCCTGACTTTGGAACCGAAGGGCAGCGCTTTGTGCGCCGCCGTCATGGCGTTATCGTTGAGAGGGATGCCGCTGGCAGTTTTGGTTCCAGGTTGCGACGAGTCACCGACGGCGTACACAGATGCGACACAGTCTTCGGCACGAACTGGACTGTCGAGCAAACAAAGCACAAGCGCGGGGATCAACCTCAACCGTCGCATGCGTGATCCCAAATTTACTTCGCTCGACGCGCCCGCGGCGAGCTAAAATTTGCGGCATTGCAGCAAGTGCTGCTGCCCGATTAGCTGACCAAACGTAAGCGGCGGTGTTGGTTCCTAACGAGAGTGCAAAAAATCCCGCCGGTATCGGTCGATGCCGGATTTTTGCCACAAACCGCGAAACGCTGGTCGGGTTTTCGCCACAAACCGCGAAACCAGAAACCATTGCGGCGAAATTCGCCTGAAACGGAAGTGCGGTACATCTTGATCAACAAGACGGTTGCCCGTTCTCGCGGCGTCACCGCTGGAAGGTCGGTTCGAATAGGGATGGACGTGATGCTTCCCGATTATCGGCATTGGCTCGAATACGATTCCGTCGCGCTTGCGGTGCTGCTGGTCGGTATCGGATTAGTCGAATTGATCGTGCTGCGCATTTGAGGATGGGAGATCGCGCGCTTTTTGTTCTCGCTTGAGAGCTGGAAATGTCCTTCGCGACCGTGAGGTAGAGCGAGTGATCCCGTCGAACAACATCAGTCGTGTCTACGATCCCCACACTCTCAGCATCATGGCCATCGCATTCGATCGCGCGTGCGATTTTCTGCCGGTTCAATTCAGAGACAGTGATTACATGCGCAGAAAGCTCGCCTCGCACATTATCCGTCACTTTAATGACGGCGAAAGTGATCCGACGCGCTTCGCCGACTCGGCCATCGTCTCCATTTTTTGGTAACGCGACCGTTGCACGTCGCGATCAGCCTTCAGCTATAACCGAACCGTCCGCTGGCTTACCGTCGAGCTACCAGCGATGCGACGCATGGTGTTGACCTAGAGGCGGCGAGAATCGCTTGAGCGGACAGTAGATCGCCAGAGTAACAGGACAACCGGAGTTTCAGGAGAAACATCATGACCTACATCGACGGATTCGTAGCCGCAGTGCCAACTGCCAACCGCGAGAAGTTCAAGAAGCACGCCGATGAGGCGGCAGCCATCTTCAAGGAATACTGTGCGCTGAGCGTTGTCGAGTGCTGGGGAGACGATGTACCCGATGGCAAGATCACATCGTTTCCGATGGCGGTCCAGCGCAAGGACGACGAGACCGTGGTGTTCTCGTGGATCGTCTGGCCATCAAAGGAGGCGCGCAAGGCGACTTGGGACAAGGTGATGGCCGATCCTCGCATGAAGCCCGAGGGGAACCCCATGCCATTCGACGGCAAGCGCATGATCTATGGCGGTTTCGAGCCGATCATTGAACGCTGAGAAATGGGAGACCCTCAATGAATAAACAAGGATCTGCCGGCAGTACCGCGACCAACACGGTACGCCTGCACCGTGTGCTCGCTGCAAAGCCCGACAAAGTCTACAGGGCCTTTACGACCCCGGATGCTATGGCGCGCTGGCTGCCGCCCAACGGGTTCACATGCACAGTGCACCAGATGAACTCCAAAGTGGGCGGCACCTACAGAATGTCATTCACAAATTTCACCACCGGCAAGACGCACATCTTCGGCGGCAAGTACCTGGATCTCGTTCCAGGTGAGTTCATCCGCTACACGGATCGCTTCGAGGATCCGAACCTGCTCGGTGAGATGATCACCACCGTCACCCTGCAGCCGGTGTCGGTCGGCACGGAGGTCAATATCGTCCAGGAGGGCCTGCCTGCGGCCATCCCGATCGAGGCCTGTTATCTCGGCTGGCAGCAGTCGCTCAATCACCTCGCCATGCTCGTCGAGCCCGAGATCAAGGACTGAGGCGAAAAGTGATGTCGTGTCCTTGGTCGAGCCAATTTGTCAGGCGAGGGACTGTTATTCGGGACGCACTCGGGGGCGCAGTACCGGAGATTTTCGGGGACCAATCATTCGATCACCTCGTCGGCGCGGGCGAGCAGCGTGTCGGGCACGGCAAGGCCTTGCGCCTTGGCGGCATTGAGTTTGATAACCGGTTGGTATTTGGTCGCCGCTTGCACTGGTAAATCGTCAGGCTTGTCGCCCTTGAGTATGCGGTCGATATAGCCGGCCCGACAGCTTTATCGGACGCGATCTGCCGCAGAACGAAGGTGTCAAGATCACCTGCGTGCGCGGGCCGATCAATAGAGTCGACAAAGCCGAGAGCCGTCCAGGGAGTGACGTGCTAATCTGTCCGCTCCCTCCCCAGCACTGTTGCCGCTACCGAGCCAAGACGTGGGCTGAAGAAATTGCCGTGCGAATCGGTGCCCGCTCGGCGGAGTCCGTGGACGCGCACCGAATGCTTGTGATCTTTCTCACGGGTGAGTGGCTGCATGGGGAAGCCTGAGCCCGGTGCGCCGCGCAGCAGCCGGAACGGCAATTACACGAACGCAGGATCGACCCCCGAGGCGTTCGGTCCGGGCGGTTCAGCCGGCAGGAACGCCGAAAGCCGCCAGCGCCAGCACCACGACCGTGCCAGAGATCAGGCCCCAACAACCGGCGATGGCAAAGCCGACGGTGAACGCAATTGTTCCTTCGATCTGTTCTGCTGACATCGCGGCCCCCACCCCCACATCGCCCGCTCGGGAGATCACGACGCAATACGCCACATCATGCTTAATTTACGGTTAAACGACCTTGAGCCTTTGGGCCAGACGTTTTTGCCCGACTGTCCGGGCTTGAAGTGGGTCGCGTCGTCTGCGCGCACCATTTATTTACTCCTTCCCGGTTATTGCAGGGCGCGGCCACGTAACCAGATCGCCCGTCAGCCTGTGCCTCCATGAGGAGACAGATGGCCGAAATTGATCATCTCTGTTGATAGCGGTCGCTGCGAAGCGCCTTACTACCAGCGGAACCGCAACCTCACGGGATAGTGATTTATTGCCAAGGTCCTCACCTCCGGCCGTTCCGTAGCTGCATCTGAACCGGGTCTGTTCACGTCATGGAGGCCGAGAGCGATGCTCAGCGTGACGGCAGACCGTCCAGCGCTGCCCGCAGAGCAAGGGGGCGGGCTCGAAAGGCCGGATCTGCTGCGCCGTTTCTGGACCAGCGCGGCCGGTTTTTGGGGGCAGCGCGGGACGCCAGTGTCGTGGTTTCTGTCCGGAGCCCTTCTGCTCATCGTCCTCCTGACCCTAGCCGCCTCTTATGGGATGAACGTCTGGCATCGCGTCATTTTCGATGCACTGCAGGCCAGCGATTCGGACACGGTGCTGCTGTTGTCGGCGCTTTACGTGCCGCTTCTGGCGGCAAGCGTCTTCTTGAGCGTCATGCAGATTTGCGCGCGCATGACGATGCAGCGGCGATGGCGTGCATGGCTAAATAATCTTCTCATCGATCGCTGGCTCAAGAACAGCCGCCATTATCAGCTCAATCTCGTGGGCGGCGCCCACAAAAACCCGGAAGGCCGCATAGCAGACGACGTGCGGATAGCGACAGAGGCGCCGATCGATTTCGCGACTGGGGTGACAACGGCCGTGCTATCGGCAGCGACGTTCATCGCAGTTCTGTGGACGATCGGTGGTGCGTTCACGTTCCATATCCATGGTACGGCCATCACCATTCCCGGCTTCCTCGTTGTCGCGGCGGCGATCTATGCGGTGGCGGCGAGCGGGACCATGTTTGTCATCGGACGTCGCTTGATCACGGTATCCGAGAACAAGAACCAGGCGGAGGCGGAGTACCGTTACCTGCTAACCCGCGTGCGCGACAACAGCGAGGGCATCGCCCTGCTCAAGGGGGAAGATGAAGAGCGTAGCGGCGTCGATAGGTCCTTCAAGTCGGTGTTGCGCGCGTGGCGAGACGTTTGCATCCAGAACATGCGGACCACGATTGTCTCGCAGACCAGCGGTTACATAGCGCCGATCCTGCCCATCATTCTGTGCGCGCCCAAGTTCCTGGACAACGCCATGACACTCGGCGAAGTCATGCAGGCGGCATCGGCGTTCGCAATCGTGCAATCGGCGCTCAACTGGCTCGTAGATAATTATCCGCGCCTTGCGGACTGGGCCGCTTCTGCCCGGCGGGTTGCATCGCTCGAACTGGCGTTGGATGCGCTGGAGCGTGCGGAAGGCTGCCACGGCGGCAGGATCGTTCGTGGCAGGGGGAAAGACGCTGCACTGCGGTTGCGCGATGTCTCGGTCACGCTCGACGACGGGACGGCCGTGGTCGATGGCGCGGACGTTGCGATCAGACCGGGCGAAAAGGTGCTGCTCACGGGCGACTCGGGGACCGGCAAGAGCACCCTCGCGCGCGTCCTCGCGGGCGTGTGGCCGTGGGGTAAAGGCGACATCGAGATCGCAGCGGAGCGAAAACTATTGGTTCTGCCGCAGCGGCCATATGTGCCGGCGGGCACCCTTCGAAGGGCAGTGAACTATCCGGACGCCGCCCATAGCCGAAGCGTAGTGGAGACCGCGGAAGTCCTGGAGAAGGTCGAACTCGGCCATCTCGCCGATCGCCTCGATGAGGAAGGGCCCTGGGATCAAATCTTATCGGGCGGGGAAAAGCAGCGCTTGGCGTTCGCGCGGCTCTTCCTCCATCGCCCGGATATCATCGTGCTCGACGAGGCTACGGCGGCCCTCGACTCACGCAGCCAGGATCGTTTGATGGGACTTTTGTCGCGGGAGTTCACAGATGCGACCGTCATCAGCATCGGCCATCGCCCGGAGCTCGCCGCCTTTCATCAACGCAAGATTGTTCTCGAGCGCCGCCGCACGAGCGCCAAGCTTGTCGACGAAGCCGGCGAAAACCGGATGTGAGCAATCGCAGCAATAAAGCGCCACTATTCGATCACCTCGTCGGCGCGGCTGAGCCGATTCCCCAAAGGGCGCGAGTCTGATTCGTCCAAAAGACTTTGGCCAATGGGTTCGCTATGATGCGAGACAAAAACATACCGGAGGGGAGTAACGCCATGAAGCGCGCGCGCCTATCCGTGCCGATCCTTGCGGCTCTCATCTTCACACTCACCTCTGCTCCGATTGTACGAGCGCAGGATTATCCGATACGGACGGTCACGATAATCGTTCCATTCGCGGTGGGCGGCACCATCAATTCGGTCGCGCGCGTGCTCGCTCCAAAATTAGGCCAGCGGCTCGGCAAGCCATTCAGCCTCGAGAACCGGCCCGGTGACGGAACTGTGAGCGCGGCGACAGCGCTCGCCAAGGCCACGCCCGATGGGCACACCCTAATGCAGGCAACGAGCAGCACCTTGGTGACGAATGTCACTATCTATAGGAAGCTGCCCTATGACCCGGCCAACGACATCGTGTCTGTCGCACTGATCTACTCGATGCCGTTTGCACTGGTGGTCAAACCGTCATTACCCGTGGACAGCCTCGCCGACCTGATCAAGGTCGCGAAGGAGCGACCGCTGAACTATGGCTCGGCCGGTCCAGGCACG
>Ga0081455_10007548_pt1 | contig 11438 bp, 10 predicted proteins | sample TabmetS3T2R1_FD_70207 | JGI IMG/M metagenome (GOLD analysis project Ga0081455, IMG submission 70207) | Tabebuia heterophylla rhizosphere microbial communities from the University of Puerto Rico - S3T2R1 | ecosystem: Host-associated > Plants > Roots > Rhizosphere ...
CGACGAGGATGTCGATCGCCTCGTCGAAGTACCACTTGCGCTCCAGGAAGTCGTGGGCCCAGGGGAATCGCTTCTGGAGCGCGGCGGTGGTGCCTGGGCGCCGCAGGTAGACGAAGTAGGCGATCGCGATGCCGACGATCGAGATCAGGCCGCCGATCACGAGGCCGTGGTAGGCAGAGCTTGTGCTCGGCCCCTGCTCGTAGAGACTCGAGTCGAGAAAGGAGCCGTGCAGGAACCTGTGGACGACATCGTCGATGCCCGGGATCTGCACGAAGCCGGCGAACAGCGCCCCGAACGCCAGGATGCTCATCGCGATCTTCATCGGCCAGGCGTCCTCGGCGACGGTGTGCTTCTCGCCCGGGAAGCCGATGTCCGTGTCCTCGGGCTCGCCCGTGGCCGGGTTCTGCGGCGGGACGTGCTGGTGGACGCCCTGCTCCAGGTCGCGCGCGACCTCCGACGGCGGGCCGAACACCACGCGGAAGCCGATCCGGAACGCGTAGAAGGCGGTCAGCAGCGCGCCGATGTAGCCGCCGATGGTGAAGATCACGTAGAAGCCGCCCCGGTAGGCGGCGAAGTCGAGGATCTCGTCCTTCGAGAACCAACCCGAGGTGAGCGGGAAGGCCGCCAGCGCCAGCGCGCCGATCAGGAGCATGGCCGAGGTAAACGGCATCGCCTTCCGGAAGCCGCCCATCAGGTCGATGTTCTGGCGGTTGGCCATCGCCCCGATCACCGATCCCGCGGCCATGAAGAGGAGGGCCTTGAAGAAGGCGTGGGTCATCAGGTGGAAGAGGCCCTCCGAGTACGCGCCGATCCCGACCCCGACGAACATGTAGCCAATCTGGCTCATCGTCGAGTAGGCGATGATCCGTTTGAGGTCCGTGACGACCAGCGCAATGGTCGCCGCGATCAGCAGCGTCCCCAGGCCGATGAAGGCAGCGATGTCCGCGGCGGTCAGCCCGATCTCGAAGAGCGGGTGGAAGCGCGCGATCAGGTAGACGCCGGCGGTCACCATCGTCGCGGCGTGGATCAGGGCGGAGACGGGGGTGGGGCCCTCCATCGCGTCCGGGAGCCAGGTGTGGAGCGGGATCTGCGCCGACTTGGCGATGGCCCCCACGAGCAGCAGGAGGCAGATCGCCACCACCACTCCCTGGTTGGTGTGGAACTGGCCGGGGGCCTGGTTGAAGATCGAGAGCAGGTCGAAGGTGCCGAGCTCGCGGAAGATGAAGAACGCGGCGAGCACCATGCCGATGTCGCCGATCACGTTGATGACGAACGCCTTCATCCCGGCGCGAGTGGCGGTCGTCCGCCGGTACCAGAAGCTGATCAGCGCATATGAGGCGAAGCCCACGAAGGCCCAGCCGACGATCAGCAGGACCAGGTTGCCGGCGAGGACCAGCAGGAGCATCGAGAAGACGAAGAAGTTGAGGTAGACGAAGAAGCGGTTGAAGCCCCGGTCCGAGGTCATGTAGCTGATCGAGTAGAGGTGGATCAGCGTGGAGACCCCGCTGACGACCAGGCACATGTAGACGGACAGCGGGTCCACCAGGACGTTGAGCTGGATGTTCAGCCCCGCCGCGCTCGCGTAGTCGTAGAGCGAGGAGGTGTGCTGGCGGGCGTCGACCGGATCGCCGAGGAGCTGGACGAGGGCGCCGATCGAGGCGACGAAGGAGAGGCCGATCATCGCCGTCGCGAAGAAGCCCGCGCTGCGCCCGGGGAACCGCTTCCAGCCGAGGCTCATGATCAGCGTCCCCGCGAGCGGGAAGGCGAGCACCAGCCAGCCGTAAGCGGTCGCGCTCATCTCGCCTCAGCCCCTGAGCGAGCGCAGGTCGTCGACGTTGAGCGGGATGCGGCGCCGGTAGGCGGCGACGATGATCCCGAGCCCCACCACGACCTCGCAGGCCGCGATCACCATCACGATCAGCGCGAAGACCTGACCGTCCTGGTTGCCGAGCGAGCGGGAGAAGGCGAGCAGCGCGAGGTTGCCCGCATTCAGCATCAGCTCCAGGCAGAGCAGGATCACCAGCGGGCTGCGGCGCAGCAGCACGCCCGAGACGCCGACGGCGAACAGCATGGCGGAGAGGACGAGGTACCAGGTGATGTCCATCAGGCGGGCTCCTGTGGGGCATCGGCGTCGCCCGAGCGGTGGCGGCCCGCCAGGATGACCGCGCCCACCGCCGCCACCAGCAACAGCAGCGAGGCCGCCTCGAAAGCGATCAGGAAGCGCTCCAGCAGCAGCTTGCCGATCGCGGACGGGGAGCCGAACCCGAGCTCGACGGTGGGGCCACCGGTGTCGATCGCCTGCAGGCTGGAGCCGGTGATCGCGATCGCCAGCTCGACGAACAGCGCGATCCCGAGCAGCGGCGCGATGAAGCGCTGGCCTGGGATCGGCTCCCAGAGGGGCTCGTCCACGTTGCCGACGTAGGCCGCGACGAACACGTAGAGCACCATCACCGCGCCGGCGTAGACGACGATCTGGGCGGCCGCGATGAACTCGCCCTGGAGCAGCAGGAAGAGCCCGGCCAGCGAGATCAGGTGGACGATCAGGGCGAGGACGCTGTAGAAGGCGTTGCGGAGCGCGATCACCGCGATCGCGCCGCCGAGCGCGCCGATCGCGCCGGCGAAGAAGGCGACCTCCTTCACCTCGCGCCCTCCCTCCGGATCACTACTCGCCCTCCATCCGCAGCGGCGTCCGGTCGATCGGCTCCGCGAGCAGCATCTCCTTGGTGAAGATCAGGTCCGAGCGGTTGTAGTCCGACATCTCGTAGTCGTGGCCCATCGTGATCGCGTCGAAGGGGCAGGCGACCTCGCAGTAGCCGCAGAAGATGCAGCGGGAGAGGTTGATCTCGTAGACCTCGGCGTAGCGCTCGCCGGCCGAGACCCGGTGCTCGGGGTCGTTCTCGTGGGCGACGACCCGGATGCAGTCGGCGGGGCAGGCGGCGGCGCAGAGCGAGCAGCCGACGCACTTCTCGAGCCCGCTGTCCTCGAAGCGGTGCAGCTTGTGGCGGCCGCGGAACCGCGGATACACCGGCGTCTTCTCCTCCGGGTACTGGATCGTCACGGGCCCCTCGAGCACCCGCCCGAAGGTCGTGCGCAGGCCGCGCAGGGTCTCGCCGAAGGCCCGGTAGGCGCCACCGACGCCGCCGGGCTTCGGCCCGCGCTGGACCGAGATCACGTCCTGCTCGCCCTCGAGGTAGGGGAACTGCGTCCAGTCGGCCTTCTCGGTGTTGAGCTTGGCCTCCATCACGAGACCGTCACGATCACGGCGGTGACGAGGATGTTGAGCGTCGCCAGGGGCAGCAGCACCTTCCAGCCCAGCGACATGAGCTGGTCGTAGCGGAGGCGCGGCAACGTCGCCCGGATCCAGATGAAGAGGACGATCAGCGAGAGCGTCTTCAACACCATCCAGACCGGGTCGAGCCAGCCGGGACCCGGGCCCATCCAGCCGCCGAGGAAGAAGGTCACGGCGATTCCGGAGACGACGAACATCTCGAGGTACTCGGCGAGCAGGTAGGAGCCCATGCGCATCCCGCCGTACTCCGTCATGTAGCCCTGGACGATCTCGGCGTCGGCCTCCGGCAGGTCGAACGGGGCCCGGTTGGTCTCGGCGAACCCGGCGACCATGAAGATCAGGAAGCCGATGATCTGGGGGACGATGTTCCAGATCGTGCCCTGGCCGTCGACCACGTGCGTGAGCGAGAGGGAGCCGGTCATCAGGACCACGCCGAGCAGCGCCAGGCCCATCGAGACCTCGTATGAGATCAGCTGCGCGGCCGAGCGCATCGCGCCGAGGAAGCTGTACTTCGACCCCGAGGACCAGCCGGCGAGCAGAAGGCCGTAGAACGAGATCGAGCTGAAGGCGAAGAAGTAGAGGACGCCGATCGAGACGTCGATCCCGTACAGCCCGAGCCCGTCCTGGACGTTGCCGAACGGCAGGATCGCCAGGGTGATGATGCCCGAGAAGATCACGATCGCCGGCGCGATTGCGTAGAGGAACGGCACCGCGGCCTGCGGCCGGAACATCTCCTTGCCGGCCAGCTTGATGATGTCCGCCAAAGGCTGCATCAGTCCGACGGGGCCGACCCGGTTGGGCCCGAAGCGGTTCTGGAAGCGGCCGATCAGCTTGCGCTCGACGACCGTCAGCACCGGCACGATCATGAAGACGGCAAGAAAGATGACGAGCGACTTGACCACCATCACCCAGGTCGCCTCGACGTAGTTGACCTCCGCCAGCGGAAGGGTCATCGCTTGCTCACCTCGATCCGCGGCGGCGCGCCGTTGGTGAGCAGGTTCCCGTTGGCCTCGTCCGTCCCCTCGATCAGGAACGCGGCGCCCTCCCGCATCCGCTCGCGGATCGCGACGGTGGCCTCGAGGCTGTGGCCGTTGACCGACACGGTGACCTCGTCGCCGTGCGAGAGGCCGAGGCCCTCGGCGTCCCCGGCGGCCAGTTCCAGCTTCTGCTTCGGCATCAGGAAGCGGAGGGCGGGGTTCCGCTTGGTGACGTCGGCGGCCCAGAGGTCCCGGTATGTGCCGAGCAGGAGCCCCTCGCCCGCCGCCTGAGCTTCCGGCCGGGAGGTGGAGCGCCGCTCCGCGGCGGGGGGAGTCCAAGCCTGTCCGGCGGCTCGGTCTCCCCAGCGGATTCCCGCGCCGCCGATTTCCTCGTAGGTCAGGCCGTCGTAGAAGGGAACCTCTGCGGTCAGGGCGGCGAAGACGTCCGCCGGCGCCTCGGCGTCGACTCCTACGCCGAGCTCTGCCGCGACGGCGTCCAGGAAGCGCCAGCCGGGGATCATCCCCTCGGGCAGCGGGACGTTGCGGCGCAGGCGCTGGAGGCGGCCCTCCGGATGCGTGACGGTCCCCTCCTTCTCGGCGTGGTTCTCGGCCGGGATGACGAGGTTGGCCTGCCTGGTCGACTCGTCCTCGAAGGAGGCGATCGAGACGACGAAGCTCCCGGCGAGGGCCTGGCGCCATCCGTCGGAGTCGGGCTGGGTTCGGACCGGGTCGGAGTTGACCAGCAGGAGGGCGCCGACGTCGTGCGCGGCGAGGCCCTCCTTGATCTGGACGCTGCCGCGGCCGCCGTCGATCGGCGCCAGACCGGGCTTGGCGCTCGGCAGGCAGCCCACCTCGCGCAGGCCGCGGGTGTTCGACTCCTCCGGAACCTCGAGCAGGCCCGGGCCGATCCGCTTGTGCATGTCGAGCGCGTGCGCGCAGGCATGGAGGGCGTCGACCGCCGCGGGATCGCGCCAGAGCCGCTCGCCCCAGACGATCACCTGGTCGGGCGCGTCCTGCAGAGTGCTCGCGATCGCCTCGGCGTCCTCCTTGAAGGGACCGTCGCCGTCGTAGCCGGCGGCCCCGAGCGCCCCCGCCAGCGCGCCGAGGAACGAGGCCGCGTCACCGGGCGCATAGCGGACCGCCTCGTCCGCCCCGCCGTCGAGCGTCGTGGGACGCTCCGAGGCGACCATCAGCTTGGCGCGGGCGCGCCGGACCGCCTTGCGGATCCGCAGGTCGAGGATCGGCATCTCGTGGAGCGGGTCGACGCCGACGACCAGGATGGCGTCGGCGTGATCGAGGTCCGCCATCCGCGAGCCGTGGTCGGGCCGTGTGAGCTCGCCGAGCAGGGTCGGATCGACCGGGTTGGGCGAGCAGTCGACGTTGGAGGAGCCGCCGGCGCGGAGGATCCGCTGGACCAGCCAGCCCTCCTCGTTGGAGGTCCCACCCCCGGCCAGCGCGGCGGCGTTCTCGCCGGCGTTGCGGATCGCGTCGGCGGTGCGCTTGACCGCGTCCTCCCAGGAGATCGGGCTGAGGCTGCCGTCGCCGGCCCGGACCATCGGCCGGGTGATCCGCTCCCCCGAGTTGAACATCTGGAAGGCGAAGCGGCCCTTGTCGCAGAGCCAGCCGTCGTCCACCTCGGCGTTGTCGCGGGCGTTCACCCGCAGCACCCGCTCGTCGCGGACCGTGAAGCCGACGTTGCACTGGCTCGGGCAGAGCGTGCAGATCGAGCCCGCCTGCTCGATGTCCCAGGGGCGGGCGCGGAACCGATAGGTGTAGGAGGTCAGCGCCCCGACGGGGCAGAGCTCGATGATGTTGCCGTGGAAGGGCGCGATGTAGGGCCGCTCGTCGAAGGTGCCGACGAAGGTCTTGTCGCCTCGCTCCAGCAGCTGAAGCTGTTCGTCCTCCGCGATCTCCTGGCTGAAGCGGACGCAGCGGTAGCAGAGGATGCAGCGCTCGCGGTCGATCGCCACCAGGGGTGACAGCTCGAGCGGCTTCTGGAAGTGCCGCTTCGGGTCGGTGAAGCGGCTCTTGCCGGGTCCCCAGCCCATCGCGATGTCCTGCAGCGGGCACTCGCCGCCCTTGTCGCAGACGGGGCAGTCGAGCGGGTGGTTGATGAGCAGGAACTCGACGACCGCGCTCTGGGCCTCCTTGACGCGGTCGGTCTGCGTGTAGACGACCATGCCGTCGCGGACGGGGGTCGAGCAGGAGGTCTGCAGCTTCGGCATCCCCTCGATCTCGACCAGGCACATCCGGCAGGCGCCGACCGGATCGCCGAGCTTCGGCTCGTAACAGAAGACCGGGATCTCGACGTCGCCCATCTTGGCGGCGTCGTGGAGCATCGTGCCCTCGGGTGCCGTCACCTCTCGTCCGTCGACGACCAGGGTGACCGCGTTCCGAATCGGGCGGGTCACGCTGCCAGGACCTTCGGCTCCTGAACGCCGTGCTCGATCGCGTCCATGAACTCGTTGCGGAACTTCTTCACCATCGATCCGACCGGCATCGCCATCGAGTCGCCGAGCACGCAGAGGCAGTTACCGATGATGTTGGTCTGCACGGAGGCGGTGGTCTCGAGGTCGATCGGCGTCGCCTCGCCGCGGATCATCCGCTCGAGCATCTTCACCGTCCAGTTGGTGCCCTCCCGGCAGGGGGTGCACTTCCCGCAGGACTCGTGGTGGTAGAAGCGCGCCGTGCGCAGTGCCAGCTCGACGACGTTGGTGGTGTCGTCGAAGACGATGATCGACCCGGAGCCGAGCATGGAGCCGGCGTCGGCCATCGCTTCGAAGCTGTAGGGCGTGTCCAGGCACTCCTCCGGGAGGAGCACCGGAGAGGAGGAGCCGCCGGGGAAGATGCCCTTGATCTCGCGGCCCTCGAGCGGGCCCCCCGCCAGGTCCTCGATCAGGGCTCTGGTCGGGATGCCCAGCTCGATCTCGTAGTTGCCGGGCCGCTTCACGTCACCGGAGACGGACGTGACCTTGGTGCCGGGCGACTGCTCGGTGCCGAAGCTCTTGAACCAGTCGGCCCCCGAGGCGACGATGTGCGGCGCGTTGGAGAGCGTCTCGACGTTGTTGATCAGCGTGGGCCCGTCGTAGAGCCCCTGGACGGCGGGGAAGGGAGGCTTGAGGCGGGGATTGCCGCGCTTGCCCTCGAGCGAGTCGAGCAGCGCCGTCTCCTCGCCGCAGATGTAGGCGCCCGCGCCCCGATGGACGACCAGCTCGACCTGCTCGCCCGAGCCGAGGACGTCCTCGCCGAGGAAGCCGGCCTCGTAGGCCTCGTCGACTGCCGTGTCGAGGATGTCTCCCTGCAGGTCGTACTCGCCGCGGATGTAGATGAAGCATCGGTTGGCGCCCGCCGCCCGCGCGGCGATGATGATCCCCTCGATCAGCTGGTGTGGGTTCTTCTGGATCAGCTCGCGGTCCTTGAACGCGCCCGGCTCGGACTCGTCGGCGTTGCAGCAGAGGTACTTGTCCATCGCGCCGCGGGGCAGGAACGAGGCCTTCTTCCCCATCGAGAAGCCGGCGCCGCCACGCCCTCGCAGGCCGGAATCCTCGAGCTGCTTGAGGACCTCCTCAGGCGTCATCTGCTCGAACGCCTTGCGGATGGCCGTGTAGCCGCCGAGCTTCCGGTAGGTGTCGATCGAGGCCAGGCCGGGCTCGTCGATGTTGCGGAAGAGCAGGCGGGTCTCACCGTCGGCCATCAGCCCTTCACCTCCTTGGCGTCGGGGCCCCCGGCGACCTTGCGGTCCTCGAGGCGCTTATCGGGCAGGACCTCGGACCCAGAGCGGAGCTGCTCGGCGGCAGCCCGGGCGTCCTCCTCGGTGAGCGGGCCGTAGTAGCGCTCGTCGATCGAGGCCATCGGCGCCAGGTCGCACGCCCCGAGGCACTCGAACCCTCTGACGAACATCTTGCCGTCCCGGGATGAGCCCGGGCCGTCGAGCCCTGCGGCCTCGCAGAAGGAGGAGAGCAGCTCGTCGGCGCCGCGCAGCCAGCAGCTGATGTTGGTGCAGACGAGCACCTGGTGCTCGCCCTCGGGCTCGAGCCGGAAGAGGTCGTAGAAGCTCGCGACCGACTCCAGGTAGCCGGGCGTCACGCCCATCACCGCGGCGGCCTGCGTGATGCCCTCCGGCGTGCACCAGCCGTAGCGGCGCTGGACCGCCCAGAGCGCCGGGATCGCGGCCGAGCGCTTGCGCGGATAGCGGCTCATCGCCCGGCGGATCCGGTCGGCGAGCTCCTTGGGGACCTCGACCTCCGCGGGCTCCGGGACCGGCGCCGGCTCGCCGTGGGGCTCGCGCTCCTCCTCGGCGGCCTGCAGGACCTCGATCTCCTCCGGCGGGATCTCCACGCCCACGCGCTCCTGCTCGTCGGGCATCGGTGTGGGTTCGGGAGCGTCGTGGATGTGGCCGGGGTCGACGGTCCACGGTCGCTTGCCCTTCGGCATCAGCGGGCTCACCGGTCCACGCCCCCGATGATCGGATCGAGCATTCCCAGGTTCTGGATCAGGTCCGCGATCAGGCCGCCGACGGACATGTCGCGAAGCGACTGCAGGTTGACGAAGGAGGGGTCGCGGAAGTGGACCCGGGCGGGCTTGGACGAGCCGTCGGCGACGACGAAGCAGCCGAGCTCGCCCCGCGGCGACTCGATCGGGTAGTAGAGCTCGCCCGGCGGCACGCGGTAGCCCTCGGTGACCAGCTTGAAGTGGTGGATCAGCGCCTCCATCGAGGTGGAGAGCTCATCGCGCGGGGGCAGCACGTACTTGCGGTCATCCGCGATCCAGGGGCCCTCGGGCAGCCCGTCGAGGCACTGCTCGATGATCCGCACCGATTCGCGCATCTCCTGTAGCCGGACGCGATAGCGGTCGTAGCCGTCGCCGACCGTGCCGATCGGGATCTTGAAGTCGAAGTCGCCGTAGGCCAGGTACGGCTCCGCCTTGCGCAGGTCCCACGGCTCTCCCGCCGCCCGCAGCAGCGGGCCGGTGACGCCGAGCTCGAGCATCCGCTCGCGCGAGACGACGCCGACGTCGCGAGTGCGGTGGAGAAAGATCTCGTTGCGGTCGAGCAGCGCCTCGTACTGATCGATCCGCACGGGCATCTCCTCGCAGAACGCCCGCACCTTCTGCTCGAAGCCGGCGGGGATGTCCTCGAAGACCCCGCCGACCTGGAAGTAGCGGGTGTGCATCCGCTGTCCCGAGGACATCTCGAAGAGGTCGAGGATCCTGTCCCGCTCGCGGAAGCAGTACCAGAGCATCGAGATCGCGCCGATGTCGAGCGCGGTCGTGCCCAGCCAGACCAGGTGGGACATGATCCGGTCGAGCTCCATGTGGAGGATGCGCAGGTACTTGGCGCGGGGCGGGATCTCGAGGCCGACCAGCCTCTCGATGCAGCCGCAGTAGGCCTCCATCTGGAAGAAGTAGGAGAGGTAGTCCATCCGCTCGACGAAGGGGATGACCTTCCAGTAGCTCTTGTCCTCGCAGGACTTCTCGATCCCGGTGTGCAGGTAGCCCATCACCGGCACGAGATCGATCACCTGCTCGCCCTGCAGCGTGACGATCAGCCGCAGGACCCCATGAGTGGCGGGATGGTGCGGCCCCATGTTGATCGTGAGGACCTCCTGCTCCGGCTCGAGGCCGGGTCCCTCGAGCTCCCTCTCGGCCTGCTCCGCGATCTGCTCGGCCAGCCGGGCAGCCGGGTCCTCGGTGAACGGGTCGATGCCTCGCTCGGTGACCTCCGCTTCGTCTCTGAAGGTTTCGTCCGCCATCACTCGAACCAGCGCGGGGCTTCGATCTCGTTGTGGGTGTAGAGCACGGGCTCTCCGCCGATCGGGAAGTCGCGCCGCTGCGGCCAGCCCACGTACTCGTCGGGCATCGCAATGCGGCGGAGATCGGGATGGCCTCGGAAGACGATCCCGAAGAAGTCGTCCGCCTCGCGCTCCTGGTAGTCGGCCGTGGGGAAGAGCTCCGTGCAGGAGTCGATCTCGGGCAGACCAGCCTCGCTCGGCGAGTCACCGTTCGCGGCCGCCGGATCCTCGAGCAGGGCCTTGACGTGGATCCGCTCGACGCGCTCCCGGCAGAGCAGCTCGTAGTGGACGGCGAAGCGCGGAGTGGCGGGCAGGTAGTCGGCCGCGTGCACGCTGGCGAGGAAGGTGTAGCCCTGCTCGGGGGTGTCCCGCAGCCACGTCAGGACGTGCAGGACCCCCTCCGGGTTCACGACGAGGGTGGCGCGATCGTGCTCGAAGGAGGTCTCGATGACGGTGTTCTGCCGCCCCTCCTCGATTCCCTGCGCGATCAGCTCGAGCCCGGGGGCGTCAGGCATTCTCGCCCTCGCCCTCGTCGACTGACCTGATCGCCGCCGCCGCCCGATCGAGCGCCTCCTGGGTCGGCTTGCCGGACTCGAAGCGCGCCCACTCCTCGGTCCCGACGGCGTTGTATCGCTGGCGCCAGCCGAGGTCGGGCCGGCCGCGGATCAGCCGTTGGAGCTTGTTGAGGCCGTGAAGGACGGCCTCCGGCCGCGGCGGGCAGCCCGGCACGTGGATGTCCACCGGCATGAACTTGTCCGCGCCCTGCACCACGGCGTAGTTGGCGAACATGCCCCCGGACGACGAGCACGCTCCCATGGCCATGACCCACCTCGGCTCGAGCATCTGGTCGTAGACCCGGCGGACGACCGGCGCCATCTTGATCGACACCCGGCCGGAGAGGATCAGCAGGTCCGCCTGCCGGGGAGTGGCCCTGAAGGCCTCGGCCCCGAAGCGGGCGATGTCATAGCGGGAGGTGACCAGGGAGATCTGCTCGATCGCACAGCACGCCAGGCCGAAGGTCATCGGGAAGATCGCATTCGACCTTCCCCAGTTGAGGACGTTCTCGAGGGTCGTGGTGAGCAGGCGCTCCTCGACGTACTCCTCGAGATCCTTGCCCTCCAGGTCCCCGCGCAGGAGGTCGCGGGCGCGCAACTGGCGAGCTCGCAGGCTCTGCCGCTCTACTTCCAATCGAGCGCCCCTCGGCGCCAGACGAAGACCAGGGCGACGAGCAACAGCGCGACGAAGACCAGGATCTCCACCAGGACGAAGACGCTCCGGGTGGCATGCACGAGGACGCCGACCGGGTAGAGGAAGACGACCTCGATGTCGAAGAGGATGAAGAGCATCGCGATCATGTAGAAGCTCACGCCGAAGCGGAAGGTG
>Ga0081455_10007549_pt1 | contig 11436 bp, 11 predicted proteins | sample TabmetS3T2R1_FD_70207 | JGI IMG/M metagenome (GOLD analysis project Ga0081455, IMG submission 70207) | Tabebuia heterophylla rhizosphere microbial communities from the University of Puerto Rico - S3T2R1 | ecosystem: Host-associated > Plants > Roots > Rhizosphere ...
CGCCGCGCTCGAAAGCGACGCGGTGCCGACACTGTCCTTTGCGCCGGGCTTTCCGGCGGCAGATTTCCCTCATTGCGGGCCGAGCGTGTTTGCCTATGGCCGGACGCAGGCCGACGCCGATGCCGCCGCCGACAGGATCGTCGCGCTGGTCGAGAGCCACGAGGATGATTTCGACGGCCGCATCTATTCACCCGATGACGGCGTGCGCCTCGCGATGGAGCTGTCGAAATCGGCCACAAGGCCGATCATCATTGCCGATACCCAGGACAATCCCGGCGCCGGCGGCGATTCCGACACCACGGGGATGCTACGCGCGCTGGTGCGCAACAAGGCGTCCGGTGCCACCGGCGTGATCTACGATCCGGAGTCGGCCAAGGCGGCGCACGCAGCCGGCGTAGGCGCCACGGTCACGCTTTCGCTGGGTGGCAAGTCGGGCATATCAGGCGACGCGCCCTACAAGGAAACCTTTGTGGTCGAGCAACTGTCGGACGGACAGTTCGTGGCATCCGGCCCCTATTACGGCGGCCGCGACATGGATATGGGACCATCGGCCTGCCTGCGCATCGGTGATATCAGGATCGTCGTCGGCTCCTACAAGGCACAGCTTGCGGACCAATCGATGTACCGCTATGTCGGCATCGAGCCGACCGAACAAAAAATCCTGGTCAACAAGAGCTCGGTGCATTTCCGCGCCGATTTCGAACCGATCGCCGAAAAGCTCTTGATCTGCGCCGCCCCCGGCGCGATGCCGGCCGATACCGCGGCGCTACCCTGGACGCGGCTGCGTCCGGGCATCCGCATCAAGCCGAACGGCCCTGCCTTCATGCCATCCGTCCAATCCAAATCTTCAGTTACGGGATAACAGACATGCCTACCATTGAACGCATCGACGGCTTTGCCGACGAACTCACCGCCATCCGCCGTGATCTGCATGCCCATCCCGAGATCGGCTTCGAGGAAGTCCGCACCTCCGGCATCGTCGCCGAAAAGCTGAAGGGTTGGGGCATCGAGGTGCATCGGGGCCTCGGCGGCACCGGCGTGATCGGCGTGCTCAAGGGCAAGGGCAATGGCGGCAAGCGCATCGGGTTGCGCGCCGACATGGACGCGCTGCCGATGGAGGAAAATACCAACCTGAAATGGCGCTCGACCATTCCGGGCCGGTTTCACGGCTGCGGCCATGACGGCCACACCACCATGCTGCTCGGCACCGCGCGCTATCTGGCGGAGACGAAGAATTTCGACGGCACCGTGCACTTCATCTTCCAGCCCGCCGAGGAAGGCCTTGGCGGCGCTCGCGCCATGATCAAGGACGGCCTGTTCCAGAAGTTTCCCTGCGACGAGATCTACGGGCTGCACAACGCGCCGGACCTGAACCACGGCGAGATCGCGATCCTGCCGGGACCGGCAATGGCGGGCGCCGACTTCTTCGACATCACCATCCAGGGCTACGGCGCGCATGGCGCGATGCCCGAGCGCTCCAAGGACGCGGTGGTGATCGCGACCACGCTGGCGCAGGCGCTGCAGACCATCGTCAGCCGCAACGTCGATCCCTTGAAGTCGGCGGTGCTGTCGGTGACGCAGATCCATGCCGGCTCCGCCAACAACGTGATCCCCGGCGAGGCCCGGCTCGGCGGCACGGTGCGCGCCTTCGACGACGGCGTGCGCGCGCTGATCCGCGAGCGCATGCGCGCGATCTGCGCCGGCATTGCCGCGACGTTCGACTGCGAAATCACCGCCGATATCAAAGATACGTTCAGCGTCCTCGTCAATGAGGAGGAACAGTCCAGGGTGGTCGAAGCCGTAGCCAAGACCGTGGTCGATCCGGCCAACGTGTTGACGCGCTCGCAACCGAAGATGGGAAGCGAGGATTTCGCCGACATGATGCAGGCGGTGCCCGGCGCCTATTTCTGGATCGGCCATGACGGCTCGGTGCCCGTGCACAATCCCGGCTTTGTGCTCGACGACAAGATCCTGCCGATCGGCGCCAGCATGTTCGCCCGCATCATCGAAACCCGTTTGCCGGCAGGTTAGCATGCAGAACGCAGCCCCCGAGGAAGAGGTCACCTCGCTGCATGACCTTTCCGCCACCGACCTGATCGCAGGTTATCGCGCCAAGCAGTTCTCGCCTTCGGAAGTGCTGGAGGAAGTGATCGAGCATGTCGCGGCGTGGGAGCCGCACATCAAGGCGCTGTATCTGTTCGATCCCGATGGCGCACGCGCGGTCGCGAAAGCTTCGACCGACCGCTGGCAGAAGGGCGAGCCGGTGAGCACGCTCGACGGCGTGCCGGTGACGATCAAGGACAATATCGCCACCAAGGGCCAGCCGATACCGCTGGGATCGGCCAGCGTGAAGCTGGTGGCGGCGGAGAAGGACGCACCGCCCGCGGCGCGCTTGCGCGAAGCCGGCGCGATCATGTTCGCCAAAACGACGATGCCGGATTACGGCATGCTCTCGTCGGGACTCTCCAGCTTCCATCCCCTCACCCGCAATCCCTGGGACTTGACCAAGAATCCCGGCGGGTCCTCTTCCGGCGCGGGCGCGGCGGGCGCGGCCGGTTACGGCCCGCTGCATCTCGGCACCGACATCGGCGGCTCGGTGCGGCTGCCGGCTTCATGGTGCGGGCTGGTCGCGCTGAAGCCGAGCCTCGGGCGCGTTCCGATCGATCCGCCCTATGTCGGCCGGGTCGCCGGGCCCATGACCCGCACGGTCGACGATGCGGCGCTGATGATGTGCGTGCTGTCGAAGCCGGATCGCCGCGACGGCATGAGCCTGCCGGCGGATACCATCAACTGGCGGGCGCACGACAAGTCGCCGCGCAAGGTCCGGATCGGCCTGATGCTCGATGCCGGCACCGGGCAACCGCTGGAAGGCGACGTGCGAAACATTGTCGTCAACGCAGCCAAGGCGTTCGAATCCGCCGGCGCCGTCGTCAGCGAGGTCAGCGGCATCCTGAGCCGCGAGATGCTCGACGGGCTCGACGATTTCTGGCGGGCGCGGTTGTGGGACGATCTGTCAAAATTGTCGCCCGAGGAGCGCGCCAGGACGCTGCCCTATATCCACAAATGGGCGGAAGCCGGTGCAAAGCTTTCCGGCGTCGACGTCGTCAGGGGTTTCAACGCCACCATGGCGATCCGCGCCGCGGCTGCAAAGCTGTTCTGCGAGTTCGACTACGTGATTTCGCCGGTATCGCCGGTGGTGAACTTCCCGGCCGAATTTGCCGCCCCGATCAACGATCCGGATAAGCCGTTCGAGCACATCGCCTATACCGTACCGTGGAATATGGCGGAGAACCCGGCGCTCTCGATCAATGGCGGTTACGACGCCAAGGGTTTTCCGATCGGCGTGCAAATCATCGGCCGCCGCTTCGACGATCTCGGCGTGCTCGGCATGGCCAAGGCCTTCGAGGCCCTGCGCGGTCCGCAGAAGCCGTGGCCGACGCCACCGAAGAACTAAACGCAAGACCTGCAGGGACATGCGGGATTGTCATGCGGGCCTGACCCGCGCATCCATCGTCTTCATAAAAGATGGATTGCCGGGTCAAGCCCGGCAATGACAAGATGAACATCAACAATAAGTATCACGCGAGGAACCGCACCCATGGCGTACGAGACCATCAAGTACGAGGTCGACGAGCAGATTCTCACCATCACGCTGAACCGGCCCGACAAGCTCAACGCCTTCAACGGCACGATGCAGCAGGAACTGATCGACGCCTTCGACGCCGCCGACAAGGACGACAATGTCCGCGCCATCATCGTCACCGGCGCAGGCCGCGGCTTCTGTGCCGGCGCCGATCTCTCTTCCGGCGCCAACACGTTCGATCGCGACGCGCGGCGCGGCCCGGTGAAGCGGCTCTCCAGCGGCGCGGTCGACTACAGCGATCCCATGGTGCGCGACGGCGGTGGCCAGGTGACGCTGCGCATCTTCAAATGCCTGAAGCCGGTGATCGCGGCGGTGAACGGGCCCGCGGTCGGCATCGGCGTCACCATGCAGCTCGCGATGGATATCCGCATTGCAAGCGAAGCCGCGCGCTTCGGCTTCGTGTTCTCCCAGCGCGGCATTGTGCCGGAAGCCGCGTCGAGCTGGTTTTTGCCGCGCATCGTCGGCATCTCGCAGGCGCTGGAATGGTGCTATTCGGGGCGTGTCTTCCCGGCGCAGGAGGCGTTGGCCGGCCGCCTCGTCAGCAAGGTGGTGCCGCCGGACGAGCTGCTACCGACCGCGCGCGCGCTGGCAAAGGAATTCGCCGCCAAGACCGCGCCGGTGTCGGTGGCGCTGATCCGGCAGATGATGTGGCGCATGATGGGCGCCGACGATCCGATGGAAGCCCACAAGGTCGACAGCCGCGGCATCTACGCCCGCGGCCGCTCGGAGGACGTCAAGGAAGGCGTGGTGTCGTTCCTGGAAAAGCGCCCGGCCGAGTTCAAGAACAAGGTGTCCAGCGACATGCCCGACTATTTCCCGTGGTGGCAGGAGCGCGAGTATAAGTGAACGAGCGGCCTGCCTCGGCCGGCGCGATGCAACACGGCGTCGTCCTGCTTCATGGCATCAGCAGGACGGCGCGCTCGTTTCGAAGAATGCAGGCGGCGCTGGAAGGCGCCGGTTTCGCCACCCTCAATCTGGACTATGCCAGCCGCCGCAGGGCGCTGGAGGCGCTGGCCGAGGACATTCATCCCGCCATCCAGCGTTTTGCCGACGGCATCGACGGCCCCATCCATTTCGTCGGCCATTCCATGGGCGGATTACTGGCGCGGGTCTACATCGCCAGGCACCGGCCGAAAAGCCTTGGTCGCGTGGTGATGCTCGGCACGCCGAACAGCGGCAGCGAGATCGCCGATCGGCTGAAGGATTCAAAACCCTTCCGCGCCTTCTTCGGCCCGGCCGGACAGCAACTCGGCACACGACGGAGCGCGGCGGACGATGCGATGCTTCCACCCGTCGATTATCCCGTCGGCATCATCGCCGGAGACCGCTCGATCGATCCGGTAGCATCGGTATTTCTGCCGAAACCGCATGACGGGCGGGTGTCGGTGGCGAACACCAGGCTCGACGGCATGGCGGACCATGCGATGGTCCACACCGCGCATCCGTGGCTGATGCGGAACAGTGTTGCGATCGAGCAGACGATTGCGTTTTTGCGCGACGGGAAATTCAAATCGTAGGGTGGGCAAAGCGAAGCGTGCCCACCATCTCCACGAAAATGGTGGGCACGGCGCAAGTGCGCCTTTGCCCACCCTACGAGTTCTGGATGCCCCGCCTTCGCGGGGCATGACAAGGAAACTACTCCATCACCAGCGCCACACGCCCAATCGCCTTGCGATCAATCAGCAGCCGCATCGCCTTCGCATAGTCTTCCAGCGGCAGGCGGTGCGAGACGTTGGGGCGGACCTTCCCAGCCTCCGCCCATTCCGTCAGCGCCTTGATCCTGACCTCGCCGAGCGCGGGATTTCGCCGCACCGCTTCGCCGGCGCGGACGCCGAGCACGCTGGCGCCCTTGATCATCAGCAGATTGGTTTTTGCGAGCCCGATGCCGCCGGTGAACCCGATGATGAGCAGCCGCGCGCCCCAGTTGATGCAGCGCATCGAGTTCTCGAACACCTCGCCGCCGACGGGATCGAACACGACGTCGGCGCCCTGCCCGTCGGTGATGCGCTTGACGGCGTCGCGGAACGGCTCGCGGTCGTAGCGGATGAGGTGATCGGCGCCTCGCGCCTTCGCAATCTCGAGCTTCTCGTCGCTTGACGCCGTCGCGATCACGGTCGCGCCTAGCATCTTTCCGATCTCGACGGCGGCCAGCCCGACGCCACCGCCGGCGCCGTGCACCAGCAGCACCTCGCCGGGTTGAAGCCGGCCGCGATCGATCAGCGCGTGATACGCGGTGCCGTGTCCGGCCAGGAACGTCGCGCCCTCGGCATAGTCGAAGGTCGACGGCAGCTTGACGAGTTGCGACGGGCTGGCGACGGCTTCATCGGAATAGGCGCCGTGGCGCATCTTGACGATCACCTTGTCGCCAACTGCAACGCCCGCGGCTTGGTTGACCTCGACGACATCGCCGGCGGCTTCCATGCCCGGTGTAAACGGCAGCGGCGGCTTGAGCTGATATTCGCCCGCCGCCATCAGCACGTCGGGAAAATTCAACCCGGCGGCGCGGATGGCGACGCGCACCTGCCCCGGTGCCAAGGGTACTGCATCAAATGTTTCCAGCCGCAGGCTCTCGGGCGGACCGAGCTCGCGGCAGACGACAGCCCTCGGCATCAGGCGGCCCGCGCTTTCACGCGCTCCAGCGCTTCGCGGATCAGCGGCATCCGGTCGTTGCCGAAATACATGTCCGTCTTGTCGACGAAGATCGTCGGCGAGCCAAAGCCGCCGCGCGCCATCACCTCATCCGTGTTGGCCTTGAGCTGGTCCTTGATCGCCTGCTGGCCGATGCCTTCGAAGAATTTGACGTGGTCGATGCCGACCTTCTTGCAGATCTCCGTCAGCACCGAATCCTGCGAGATGTCCTTGTCGGCGCCCCAATAGGCCTCGAACAGGGCGGTGGCGAACGGCACCATATCCTTGTTGCCGAGCCAGATGCAGCCGCGCATCGCTTTCACGCTGTTCACCGGAAACACCGTCGGCGGCATCTTGATGGCAAGGCCCGCCGAACGCGCCCAGTCGGCGAGATCCTTTTTCATGTAGCGGGCCTTCAACGGCACCGGCGTTTCGCGCTGGGCGTAGACGCTCGGGTTGACGGTGTTGAAGATGCCGCCGACCAGGATCGGCCGCCAACTGATCTCGACGCCGAGCTCTTTCGCCAGCGGCTGGATGTTGTGGAAGGCGAGATAGGTCCAGGGACTGGAACAGTCGAAGAAGAATTCGAGCATGGGTGTTTCCTTTTGTGTTGATCCTCGTCCTGAGGAGCGGCGTCTTCGTCGCGTCTCGAAGGATGAAGGCCCGTCCGTGGCCTCATGGTTCTCCCGGCGATGCGATGCGAAGCATCGTCCGGAGACGCGCTTCGCGCTCCTCACCATGAGGGGATAGATTATTTTCGTCCGGCCATCTCCTTCGCGCGCGCACCGAACATATTCCGCCGCGCCTCCTCGTCGAACGGCTCTTTCACGAACTTGCCGATTGCCAGCCCCGCCTGCACCTGCGGCCGTGCACGCACTTCCGCGTACCAGCGCTTGACGTTCGGGTAATCGTCGAGGGTAAAACCCTGCGCCTTGTGGGTCATGGTCCAGGGGAAGCAGGCGATGTCGGCGATCGAGTAGTCGCCCGCGACATAGGCGCCGGTTTTGCCCAATTGCGTGTCCAGCACGCGGTAAAGCCGCGCCGCCTCGTCGCGATAGCGGTCGATCGCGTACGGGATCTTCTCTGCCGCGTAGAGCGCGAAATGGCCGTGTTGGCCGAGCATGGGCCCCAGCCCACTCATCTGCCACATCAGCCATTGCGTCACCTGGGATCGCGCCCGCGTCTCCTTTGGCAGGAAGCGTCCGGTCTTGTCGGCGAGGTAGATCAGGATGGCGCCGGTCTCGAACACCGAAAACGGCCCCTGCCCGTCGGCGGGTTCGTGGTCCACGATGGCCGGAATGCGGTTATTCGGGCTGATCGCCAGAAATTCCGGCCTGAACTGCTCGCCGGCGCGGATGTTGACCGGGATGACCTGGTAGGGAAGCCCGAGTTCCTCCAGCATGATCGAGACTTTCCAGCCGTTCGGCGTAGGCGCGTAATGCAGGTCGATCATGGCTCCCCTGGCTGCCGATACCGGGGAATATTCCCCGTGAAGGCGACTTTTGTTGTTCTGTACCTCGATCTTAAGACATGGCAGACAGGCGCTCAATCAGTACTGATGGGAGGCCCCTATGCTGTTTCCAACCACGATCGCAGGCTCCTTGCCCAAGCCGGAATGGCTGGCCGAGCCCAACATGCTGTGGGCGCCCTGGAAGTCGAAAGGCGACGAACTCGTCCGCGCCAAGCGCGACGCCACCATGCTGGCGGTCAAACTGCAGGAGGATGCCGGCGTCGATATCGTCACCGAGGGCGAGCAGGCGCGCCAGCATTTCGTCCATGGCTTTCTGGAGAAGGTCGAGGGCATCGATTTCGCCCACAAGGTCGAGATGGGCATCCGTAAAGACCGCTACAAGGCGATGGTGCCGCAGGTGACAGCACCACTGACGCTGAAGGGCCGCGTCCATGCGGATGAGGCCCGCGTCGCCCGCACCCACACCACGCGCAAGCTGAAATTCACCCTGCCCGGCCCGATGACCATCGCCGACACCGTCGCTGACAAATACTACGGTGACAAGGTCAAGATGGCGTTCGCCTTCGCCGAGCTGCTCAACAACGAGGCCAAGGCATTGCAGGCCGACGGCGTCGATGTGATCCAGTTCGACGAGCCCGCCTTCAACGTCTTCATGGACGAGGTCTCGGACTGGGGCATCAAGGCGCTGGAGCGCGCCGCCGAGGGGCTGACATGCACCACCGCCGTCCACATCTGCTACGGCTACGGCATCAAGGCCAACACCGACTGGAAGCAGACGCTCGGCAGCGAGTGGCGGCAATATGAGGACATCTTCCCGGCGATCGAAAAAAGCCCGATCCAGCAGGTGGCGATCGAGTGCCGCAATTCGAAGGTGCCGCTGGATCTGCTGGCGCTGCTCCCCGGCAAGGTGATCCAGGCCGGCGTGATCGATGTCGCCAGCGACACGGTCGAAACCGCCGAGGACGTCGTGAAGGTGATCGAGGCCGTGTCGAAATTCGTGCCGCTCAGCAACATCATCGCCACCACCAATTGCGGCATGGCGCCGATGCGGCGGGATATCGCGGAAGCGAAACTGGCGGCGCTGGGCGCGGGCGCGAAGCTGGCGCGGGAACGATTGGGGTAACACCCCGTCATTGCGAGCGAAGCGAAGCAATCCATGCCTCAACTCGGGGATAGATGGATTGCTTCGTCGCTTTCGCTCCTCGCAATGACGGAGTATCTAGCCCATCGCGCTCGGATGCAGTACCGGACGATAGCCCACGCCTAGCGCGCGTAGCGTTGACGGCGGCGTCAACAGCATCGCGTCATCGATTGCTCCTTCCGCTGCGCTGTAGCCGGCCATCGACCACCGCAGCACCCTGCCCTGCACGATCAAAAAAGACTGTTCGCCCCGCTGCACCATCGCCCCGTCGGGCAGTTGTGCCACCGGCGCCGGCAGCGGATGCAGCCGCTTCCTGCCGCGCTCCAGCCGCTCCCGATGCAGGACTGCGTCCATCTCCCGCGCACGAATGTCCGACACGCCATTCCCCCTCTCCCACGCCGCCCGAAAGCGGTTGGCATCGTCGCGGCGGCAGAAGAAGCACGGGCGATGGCCGGCCGCCAGCGCAGTCGCCTCGTCGAGAAAGAACAGCTCGGTCCAGCTACGGCCGCCCATCACCTTGCGCCGCCAGCCCCGGAATTCGCAGACGCAGGTGATCCAGGCCGGACTCGACCAGCGCTTTTTCAGTAACGTTTTGGTCGCGGGATCGTGGATGATGCCGCGATTGCCGGTGAACATGCCGCGGTGCGGCGTCGCGATGATGTCGCCCGTGGGCGTGACGCGGTTTTGCAGCGGCATGAGGCTGAGCTACTTTGCCGGCGACGTCGAGACGCGCATCTTCCACAGGTTCCAGATGCGGTCGACGATCGCCAGATTCACCGCGTCGGCTTTGGCGCCTTCTCCCGGCGTCAGATAGTTCGCCTCGCCACCGAGCGCGATCGCCTGCGACTGCAGCCTCGCATTGACGTCGGTGTAGTAGGCGCGGAAAATCGCCAGTTTTACCGACGGTCCGACGGCCACGTCACCATGGCCGCGCATCAAAACCACCGGCCTGTCGCCGAGCGTCAGCGCCAAATCCTTGCCAATCGCCGCGTTGCGGACCAGCATGTCGGTCTCGCCGAAACCCTTCCTTATATCCCATACCGGCGCGCCGGCCGCGAGGAACGCCGCGTTGTGAAATACCGCGCGCAACGGCACCTGGCTGATCGTGTATGGAATGACGCCGGGTGAATGGGTGTGGACAACAGACATGACGTCCGACCGCGCCCGGTAGATTTCACTATGGATGAAGCGTTCCAGGAATAGCGTACGCCCCCGCGCGTCCACGGCATTGCCGTCGAGATCGAATTCCATGATGTCGTCGGCCGTGACCAGCGCGGGCGCCAGCGACCGCGACATCAGGAAGCGGTTGGGGTTGGCGGGATGGCGGGCACTGACATGGCCGAAACCGTCGAGAACGCCGAAATCGGCGAGGACCCGGCTGCCGGTCACGATGTCATCGATCAGGGCCGCATCGGCGCCAGGGACCGGACCGGCTGAGGTGGCGGTCTGGGCACGGACCGCGACCGATCCAAACAGCGCCGCAAGCACCGCGACCAGAGCGAACCTTATCAGCCAAATGCCAACCCACCGTCCGCTCATGCCCCATTATCCCATCCTGATCACGCCGCGCCGTCACGGATCGGCGGCTGGAACGACAGCGCGGTGTCCCAGGGGAAGAAAATCCAGGTGTCCTGCGACACTTCGGTAATGAAGGTGTCGACCAGCGGCTTGCCCTTCGGCTTGGCGTAGACGGTGGCGAAATGCGCGTCCGGCATCATGTCGCGGACCAGCCGCCCGGTCTTGCCGGTATCGACGAGATCATCGACGATCAACAACCCCTTGCCGGTACCGCCGCCGAGCTTTGCGGTTTCGGCGGAAATGCCCTTCAGCACTTTCAGGTCGCCCTGCTTGTCGTGGTCATAGCTCGCGATGCAGACGGTATCGATCACGCGCACACCGAGTTCGCGCGCGACGATCGCTGCCGGCACGAGTCCACCGCGGGTGATGGCAATCACGGCGTGAAACGGCCCGACCTCGTTGAGCCGCCAGGTCAACGCCCGGCAATCCCGGTGAAACTGATCCCATGAGACCGGAAACGCCTTGCCCGCGCGCTCCTGCGCGCTCAGTTCCGGAGTATCCGGCGCCATTATCCTCTCCTTGTATCTTCCGAATTCGTTCCCGCGCCCTACCGGGCGACATTCAATCCCGCCAGCATCTCTTTCACCGCGGTCATCGCGGCATTGAGCTTTTCGGGATCGCGGGAGCGCACCACGAGATTGGTGTTCGGCTTCTTGTCCTCGTCCATGAAGGGATAGCTGCCGATGATGGTGTCGGGATGGGCGTTGGCGATGTCCCGCAGCGGCCCGCCGATGTCGCCTTCCCTTGCATTGGCGCGGACCGAGTCCGACAGCATCCGCACGCCCGACTTCAGCTTCGGTGCCACGATGTCCATCATGGCCTGCATGATCGAGGGGATGCCAGCCATCACGATGACGTTGCCGAGCTTGAAGCCGGGCGCGAGGATGGTGGCGCTCTGGATCAGTTCGGCGCCGTCGGGCACGCGGGCCATCCGCAGCCGCGCCTCGTTCAGATCCTGCTCGCTCCAGCGCTCGC
>Ga0081455_10007550_pt1 | contig 11434 bp, 12 predicted proteins | sample TabmetS3T2R1_FD_70207 | JGI IMG/M metagenome (GOLD analysis project Ga0081455, IMG submission 70207) | Tabebuia heterophylla rhizosphere microbial communities from the University of Puerto Rico - S3T2R1 | ecosystem: Host-associated > Plants > Roots > Rhizosphere ...
GCTCGGCGTCCAGCACGATCCACGCCTCGGTCTTGCCGAACTTCGTTCCGAGGTGCTCGCGCGCGAAGGGGCCGTCGGGGTGCACGTGGACCGGGAGGCGCTCGCCGGTGTCGAGCAGCTTGACCAGGAGCGCGGGGTCCGCGCCGAAGCGCTCGACGTGCGCGGCGCCGAGCCACGCCTCGGGGTCGGCCGCGATGGCGTCGCGCAGCAGCGTGCCGTCGGGCAGCGTGCTCAGGCCGCGCTGGGTCTCGCCGAAGAGCGTCGCCGTCGAGCCGATCCATTCCTCGGGCGTGTGGTCGCTCTCGAGGGGAAAGCCGCGGAGCTTGGCGATGGCCGGGCCGCCGCGATAGAAGTGGTGGATCGGGTTGGGCGGGAGCTTGGTGGTGGTTGTGGTCATGGCAGTGGCAGCTCCCCTGAACCTCGCGGGATGACCTCGCATGGGATCGTCCGGCGCTGCGGCAGGCCTTCCTCGCCGTCGAGGCGCGAGTAGGCCATCTCGGCGCCGATGCGTCCCATCTCGGCCGGGTCGTGGCGCACGACGGTGACCGGGACGTCGAGCATGTCGGCGAGCTCGAAGTCGTCGAAGCCGACGAGCGCGGGTCGGGGGTCGGCGTCGCGCAGGGTTCGCAGCGCGCCGATCGTGTTGCGGTTGTTTGCCGTGAAGAGCGCCGTGGGTCGCCGGTCTGGCGGCAGCGCGAGCAGGCGCTCCGTCGCCGCCTCGGCGGACGAGGCGTCGTGCGAGCCGGTGAGGACGAGCTCGTCGTCGACCTCGATGTTCGCGCTGCGCAGGGCGGCGCGGTAGCCGGCGAGGCGCTCGGACGCGGTGTAGAGCCACGGCGGGTCGCCGACGAACGCGATCCGCTCATGGCCGCGTTGCAGCAGGTGCTCGACACCGATGATGGCGCCGCCGCGGTTGTCGAGCAGGACGGTGTCGGCCTCGACGCCGCGCGGCGGGCGGTCGAGGAAGACGATCGGCGTGCCGGCCCCGATCTCGGGCAGCAGGTAGCGGTGGTCGCCGCCGGCGGGCACGATGAGCAGCGCGTCGACCGAGCGGCGCAGCAGGCGCAGGACGAGCTCGCGCTCGCGCTCGGCGTCCTCCTCGCAGGAGCCGGTGATGAGGATGTGGCTGCGCGCGTGCGCGGCGTCCTCGACCGTGCGCGCGATCGCCGAGTAGAAGGGGTTGGCAACGTCCTCGATGACGAGGCCCAGCGCGTTGGCCCGCCCGTGGCGCAGCGACCGCGCGAGCTCGTTGCGCGAGAAGCCCAGCCGCGAGATGGCAGCCTCGACGCGCGCGGCCGTGTCGGTCCGAACCCCGGCCTCACCGTTCACGACGCGCGACACCGTCTTCAGGCTCACGCCCGCGGTGCTCGCGACGTCTCGCATCGTCGGCCTCGCCACGTGTTGCGCTCTCCTCCAGACCCAGAAGCATCGGCCGTGACAACGTTGTCAGGGCCGTTCGGCGGCAGCCTAACTCTGCGGTGACAACGATGTCAAGCGGTGGTCGTCCGCCGGCGCCGGCGCGGGTGCGGGCCGGGCAATGAGGGAAGGAGTCCGCGGCCGTGCGGGCGTTCGGGGCCTCCCGCGGACGCATCGTGCTGCCCAGACCACACCATGTGTGGCCAATCCAGCACAGCGTGCTGCCGAAGGGTCGCCAGACGACCCAAACCCAGCACGCTTTCCGCCGCCGACGCCGAAGCACGCCGCCCGCGCCAGCGGCACCGCCACCCTCACACCCTCATTGCCCGACCCGCGCCAACTCCGCGACCCGCGCCGCCACCACGACCCCCGCCGTCTTCGTCTCCACACTCGCCGCACCACACGCCACCCCAAAAGCGACTGCATCGCGAAACCCCAGCCGCCGCTCGAGCGCCACCGCCAACCCCCCAACCAACGCATCGCCCGCGCCAATCGGGTTGCGCACTACCGCCACCCGAGGAGCATCCACCCACCACGCCCCCTCGGGCCCGGCGACCGCCGCCCCCGCGGCCGCCGCGGTCACGACCGCCCCCCGGGCGCCGCGAGCAACCAACTCCAACGCCGCCGCCTCCGCGCGCGCCCGTACCACCGCGACCTCCCCAGCCTCGACCGTCTCATCCGCCCGCCCCAGCAGCAGCCCCTCCGCCTCGGCGAGGTTCGGCGTCACCACATCCGGCTCACAAACGACAGCCGCGCCCAACTGCTCGCCACCGACGTCCACGATCGACAGCGCACCCCGCTCGCGCGCCAACCCGACGAGCCGCCCGTACGCATCGCCCGGAGCACCCGGCGGCAGCGAGCCGCTGCACGCCAGCACCCGCTCATCGGCGAGCGCCGACGCGACGACCTCCTCGTACCGCTCCCAGTCATCAGGACCCAGAGGCGGTCCCGGCTCGTTGAACACCGTCACCCGCCCATCGCGCTCGAGCACCACGGCCGTCGACCGGATCTCGCCGGCCACCTCGACCCCGTGCACGACGACGCCCTCGTCGCCGAGCAGCCCCGCCGCCGCCGCACCCGTCCGCCCCGGCAGGAAGCCCGCGAGCACCGCGCCCACCCCCAGCTCCCGCGCGAGCCGCGCGACGTTGACGCCCTTCCCGCCCGGCGTCACGACCGCCTCCTCGAACCGCAGGACCTCCCCCGGCCGCAGCTCCGCGATGCGGAGGGTCCTGTCGATCGTGAGATTCGGACCCGCGATGATCACGGCGGCGCATCCTGGCATGATCTGACAACGTTGTCAGCCCGCTTTCGCCTCAAACGCCTCTTCCATCCGACCTCCGGCCGCTGCATCGACGTTGCCGTCGACCACGGGTTCTTCGGCGAGCCGCGCTTCCTCGCGGGGATCGAGGACATGGCGCGCGCGGTCGCAACCCTCGCCGAAGCCGGGCCCGACGCGATCCAGCTCTCACTCGGCCAGGCCCCGCTCCTCCAGGACATCCCCGGCAAGGCCAAGCCCGCGCTCGTGCTGCGCGTCGACGTCGCGAACATCTACGGCGAGGAGCCCCCGGCCGTCCCGTTCAGCCGCGTCATCGACGACGCCATCGGCCACGCGGTCCGCCTCGACGCGGCATGCGTCTGCGTCAACCTCTTCGACATTCCCGGCGCCGACGACCTGCGCCGCCAGTGCATCGACAACATCACGACGCTGCGCACGCAGGCCGACCGGGCCGGCATGCCGGTCATGGTCGAGCCGCTCGTCATGACCGCCGGCGTTGGCGGCTACGGCGTCGACGGCGACGCCGGCCGCATCGTCGCGCTCGTCCGCCAAGCGGCGGAGCTCGGCGCCGACGTCATCAAGGCCGACCCGACCGACGACCTCACCGCCTACCACCGCGTCGTCACCGCCGCCGGCAGCACGCCCGTGCTCGTCCGCGGCGGCGGCCGCGTCTCCGACGAGGAGATCATCGCCCGCACCCGCGCCGTGCTCGACCAGGGCGCCCACGGCATCGTCTACGGCCGCAACGTCATCCAGCACCCGGATCCCGCCGCCATGGTCAAGGCCCTGCGCGACGTCGTGCACGGGACGCCGTGACGCCGCAGCCGGTCCGCGTCGGCATCATCGGCGCCGGTCTCATGGGCCGCGAGCTCGCTGCCGCGATCGGCCGCTGGGTCGCGCTCCAGGACCACCCCGTCCACCCAGAGCTCGTCGCCGTCTGCGACGCGAGCCCCGAGGCGCTGCGCTGGTTCGACCGCGTCGCATCGGTCACGCACAAGACGACCGACTACCGCCACCTGCTCGAGGACGACAGCGTCGACGTCCTCTACATCGCCGTCCCGCACCACCTCCACGAGCGCCTCTACCTCGACGCCGTCGCCGCCGGCAAGGACTTCCTCGGCGAGAAGCCGTTCGGCATCGACCTCGCCGCGGCCGAGCGCATCGTCGCCGCCATCGAAGCGCAAGGCGTGTTCGTCCGCTGCTCGAGCGAGATGCCGTTCTTCCCCGGCGCGCAGTTCGCCTACGAGGCCATCGCCTCCGGCGCGCTCGGCGACGTCGTCGACGTCCAGCACGACTTCCTGCATTCGAGCGACCTCGACCGCAGCAAGCCGATCAACTGGAAGCGCCAGGCGAAGTACTGCGGCGAGATCGGCGTGATGGGCGACCTCGGGATGCACGTCGCGCACGTGCCCCTGCGCGTCGGCTGGCGCCCGAGGCAGGTCTTCGCCGCCCTCAGCGACCTCGTCACCGAGCGCCCCGACCCGCAGACCGGCGAACCGGTCCCGTGCGACACCATCGACAACGCCACGCTGTATTGCGAGGCCGGCTTCCCGCTCACGCTGCGCACCTTCCGCATCGCGCCCGGCCACATGAACACCTGGCGGATCACCGCGACCGGCATGGACGGTGGCGTCAGCTTCTCGACCGCGGAGCCGAAGACGGTCCACCGCTTCGCGATCCGCGACGGGCGGCAGGTGTGGGAGCGCTCCGAGGTCGGCAGCCAGTCGGCCTTCCCCACCATCACGGGCCCGATCTTCGAGTTCGGCTTCGCCGACGCGATCCTGCAGATGTGGGCCTCGTTCCTGGCCGAGCGCGCCGGCGAGCTCGGCGACCGTTTCGGGTGCGCAACCCCGTCCGAGGCGCTCGATTCACACCGCATTTTCGCGGCTGCGCTGCAATCTCATCGAACCCACAGCGCCGCGCCCGTCTAAGCTCCCATCTCGTGGCGACTGCGGAGGAGAGCCTCAGTCTGCTCGGGCAGGTACCGGTCTTCGAGACCCTTGCGCCCGACGATCTCCAGCGCGTGGCGGAAGTCGCGGTCCCGCGCACATTTCCCGCCCATCACGTCATCTTCCGCGAGGGCGACGAGAGCGACACCTGCTACGTGGTCCGCGCCGGCCACGCCCGCGCGGTGCGCGAGCACGCCGACGGCCGCATGATCGCGCTCGCCCACTTCGGCCCGGGCGACATCTTCGGCGAGCTCGCCATGTTCGACGCTGAGCGCCGCTCGGCCACCGTCGAGACGCTCGACGACGTCCAGGCCATCGCCGTCCTCGGCGCCGACATGCGCCGCCTCCTGCGCAGCCATCCCGACATCGCGGTCAAGCTCGTCATCTCGCTCGGGCGCCGGCTGCGCGAGGCCAACGAGCGCCTCGCTCGCCAGTCCTTCCAGACCGTGCAGAGCCGCGTGGCCGTCGTGCTCGACGGGCTCGTGCGCCAGGCGCAGGAGGAGGGCGCCGACTCGCGCGACGTCCTCGTGAAGATCACGCAGGCCGACATCGCCCAGCTCGCCGGCTCCTCGCGCGAGTCGGCCAGCCGCTTCCTCGCCGTGCTCGAGCGCGCCGGCGTCATCACCCAGGGCCGCGGCCGCATCACGGTCCACGACCCGGGCGCGCTGGCCAACTACGTGTACTGAGCCGCCGCGCGCACGAGTGCCGCGTTGCCCGTCGTGCGGGCGCCGTCGGGCTCGTACTGCGTGTCCTCCAGGCCGATCCGGGTGTCCACGCCGCGGGCGATCGCATCGCGCAGCAGCACCCAGGTCGCCTCGCCGTCGCCGTGCTGCAGCCGCGGGGCGGCCACGCCCAAACGATCGAGCGCGGCGTGGATCCGCTCCACCACCGCAACCGCCTCCTCGGCGCCGACGTCGACCGGCTCGACCAAGACGCGCGTGACGTCGACACCGGACGCGGCGAGCAGCTCCGCGTCCGCCACCGACCACACGCCGGCCTCGATGCCCACGCCCGCGGCGATCAGCGCGCGCATGATGTCGACCGCTCCGTCCTCCGACAGGTTCACCGACGCGTAGTCCGGCGCGCTCCACGCTCGCACGAGCGCCACGCGCCGCTCGACGTCGGGCTCCATCCAGGCTCCGGTCGACACGCCGACCGGCACGCCGCACGCCTCGCGGACGCACGTGACAACCACGTCGACCACGTCCACATCGAGCGACTCGCGGCCCTCCGGATCGCGCGGATGCAGGTGGATCGCGCCGGCGCCGGCGGCCGCGCACGCAGCGGCATCGCGCGCGAGCTCGACCATCGACACGGGCACCGAAGGATGGTCCGCCCGCGTCCAGGGCCCGTTCAGCGCCGCCTGCAGCAGCATTCGCGCGAAGCTATCGGCATGTCCGCATCCGCGTCGACCGAGTTCAGCGCCGGTGGCGTCGTCGTCCGGGGTGGCGAATGCGTGGTGATCGTGCCCACGCGCCGCGCCGCCGACGGCTCGCGCGTGCTCGCGCTGCCCAAGGGGCATCCCGAGCCGGGCGAGTCGCCCGAGCAGGCGGCGCTGCGCGAGGTGCGCGAGGAGGCGGGCATCGAGGCCCGGCTCGTCGAGCCGCTCGGCGACATCCGCTACTGGTACATGCGCAGCGGCGAGCGGATCTCGAAGGCGGTGAGCTTCTTCCTGCTGCAGTACGTCAGCGGCGAGGTCGACGACCACGACGGCGAGGTCGAGCACGCGCGCTGGCTCGCACTTGAGGACGCGGCCCGCGATCTCACCTACCAGGGCGAGCGTGACATGGTGTCGCGAGCCCTGTCGCGCGTGCGCACCGCTTAGTAGGGTGCAGGCCGCGCAATGCAGGTCCTCAACTTCTACTCGACCCTTTTCGGCGATCAGCTCAAGCGCGGTCGCAAGACGGCGACCATCCGCCTGGGCGACAAGTCACACAAGTACCGCAAGAACCAGGCGGTCATGGTGACGATCGGTTACCAGCATTCGCCGCGCGAGAAGATCTTCGACGCGGTCATCGACCAGGTCGAGGTCAAGCGCGTCAAGGACCTCACGCCGCGGGACATCGAGCACGACAACCCCGAGTTCCGCCGCCACGACGAGATGATCCACTTCCTCGAGCAGATCTACGGCAAGCCGGTCTCGATGGAGGACATCGTCACGGTCGTGCGCTTCTCGCAGATCATCGAGCGCCCGCCCCACGTCACCGACGCCCGCCTGGGCATCGGCGGCGCGCAGAACTAGCCGACCACGCGGTCCGCGGTCGCGAACGACCCGGCCGGCAGCTCGACGTGGAGCGTCGCGAGGATGCGCTGGATCGGCGTGTAGCAGAGGTCGCCGTGGTCGCGGCGCGTGAGTCGCCCGAGGATGTTGAGGTAGAAGGCGGTGACGATCCCCGCCGCGCGCGTCGTTCCGTTCCGCGGACGCGTGTACACCGGTCCGCCGCTATCGCCATGGCGAGCGTCGACGTGGGCGCAGATGAGGTGCTCGCCCTCCGGCGTGGCGAAGTGACGGTAGATCCGGCCGCACCGGTCGGCGCCCGAGGTGCGGCCGGCGAAGCAGACGATGCGATCGTCGGGCTGCGCGCGCGTCGGCGCCCACCCGACGACGCGCAGCGGCGGCCGCCTGCGGCCGCGATCGATCTGCTGCGCCGCCCAGGGCGTGCCGGCGATCCCGAAGACGAGCGCGTCGACGTGCTCGCCGGTGAGCGCGTCGAACTCGACGTGGCCGAGGGTCGTCTGGTGGGGGTCGTGGCGATTGACGGCGCGCACCGCGTCCTCACCGAGCACGTCGCTGCAGTGGCCGGCGCTGAGTCCGAGATGGCGCACCACATTCCCGGAGAGCACGCGCACGACGAAGGCTGCGGTGCAGCCTGCGTCCTTTTGCGGGAAGCCGATCGGCTGGCCCGCGCGGTACACCGCGCGGCCGACGCGCAGGTCGGCGCCGCGCCGCAGGTAGATGACGCGCCGCGTGCCGCTCGTCGCCCAGACCTGATGCACGGGCACGCGGTCCGCGACGGCGAAACGATCGATCTTCGTGACCCGCCAGCCCGCCGCCTCGAGCGCGACGCGCTCGTCGGGGGCGAGGAGGACGGTGCGCAACAGCTCCGCGAGCTGCGCGCACGACACGCCGCGCACCGAGGTCCACAGGGCAGTGTTCGTCCCGTACCGCCGGGGGTGCGTGACCGCGAAGGTCTGCGACGTCGCCGTCACGTCGCCGTCGGCGGCCACGGTCAGCGCCTGGCAGCTGGGACCCTGCGCCGCACCGGCCGGCGCCGCCACGCACAGCGCCGCCAGCACCCCGACGACAGCGCTGGACCGCCTGCCCATCGCGCGCAAGCTACCAGTGCGCAACATCGCCACCGCTCGCGGGTTGACGTGCGCGAAAGGTCCAGACGGGGGGCAGTACCCACAGGAGGAAGACATGCGAAGGACGCTGGCCGCTGCCGCTGCGACGGCGGCACTGGCGGGGATCGCGCCGGCCACCGCGGCCGCGGTGGGCAAGCCGGGCGTGTCGACCGGCGCCGCGACGGCCGTGAAGATCACCACCGCGACGCTCAACGGGCGCGTCAACCCGAACGGTCTCGCGACCACGTGGTTCTTCCAGTACGGCACCACGAAGAGCTACAGCGCGCAAACGCCGGGCGTGGCCGCCGGCCAAGGCACCTCAGCGGTGGCCGCCCACACCCCGATCGGCGCGCTGACGCCCAACACGACGTACCACTTCCGCCTCGTCGCCCACAACGCCGCGGGCACGACCGCCGGGGCCGACCACACGTTCAAGACGCCGCGCCAGCCGCTCGGGCTCTCGCTCGCCGCGACGCCCAACCCGGTCGGCTTCGGCAGGCCCACGATCCTCGCCGGCACCCTGGCGGGCACCGGCAACGTCCGGCGGCCGGTCCAGCTGCAGCAGAAGCTGTTCCCGTTCACCACGGGCTTCACCAACGTCGGCAACGCGCAGCTCACGAACAACAAGGGCGGCTTCGCGTTCCCGCTGCTGTCGGTCCCGCTGACGGCCCAGTACCGCGTGCTCCTGACCGACAACACCGCGGTCGTCAGCCCGATCGTCACGGTCAGCGTCCAGGTCATCGTCGGCACCAGGGTCACCCACCAGCACGTCCGTCGCGGGGCGCGCGTGCACTTCTCCGGCAGCGTGCGCCCGGCCGTCGTCAACACGCCGATGGCGATCCAGAAGCTCGGGCACAGCGGCCGCTGGGTGACGATCTCGGGCTCGATCACCCGGCCGAGCACCGCCGGTCGCGTGGTCTACGGCAAGACGATCCGCATCCGCCGCGGCGGCAGCTACCGCGTGTACGTCGGCGCGTCGGGCGGCCAGTTCACGCCGAACGTGGGACGCACCATCGTCATCCACACGTTCCGTTAAGCGAGGACGACTTCGGCCCCCTGGCGGGGGCTGAGCGTGATGCTGCGCCGCCGGCTGAGCTCGAAACGGCCGTCGCCGGCGGTGCGCAGCCGCGCGCGCTCGAGCACCGCTCGCAGCACGACCTTCATCTCCGCGCTGGCGAACGCGGCGCCCAGGCAGCGACGGCGCCCGCCGCCGAACGGGATCCACGTGTAGGTCCCGGGCGGCTGCTCGAGGAAGCGCTCGGGCCGGAACGCGTAGGGGTCCGGATAGATCGCCGGGTCGTGATGGATGAGGTAGGCGTTGACGACGAGGCACACACCCGGCGGATAGCGGTAGCCGGCGATCTCGGTCTCCTGCACGACCAGCCGCGGCGCGGCGTTCGGCAGCACCGGGCGCCGGCGCTGGGCCTCCTGCACGGTGGCCGTGAGGTAGGCGTCGTCGTCGCCTCCCGCCAGGCGGGCGAGCACGTCCGGCGCGCGCACGACGCGCTCGAACGCGAACGCCAGCTGCGAGGCCGTCGTCTCATGACCCGCGACCAGCAGCGTCATCAGCTCATCGCGCAGTTCCTGATCGCTCATCGGCGTGCCGTCCTCATGGCGCGCGGCGAGCAGCAGCGCGAGCACGTCGTCGCGGTCGCCGTCTTGCCCGCGGCGCTCCTCGATGAGCCCGAACAGCTCCGCGTCGATCTCCTGGCGCAGGCGCAGGAAACGGCCCCACGGCGAACGCGGCCCGAGGTCGCGCTGCAGGTACGGGATGACGCTGAGCGGGTTGGTGCTCGTGCCGAGGATGCGCGGCATCAGCTCGCGCAGCCGGTTCATCCGCGGGCCCTCTTCCAGCCCGAAGACCGTGCGCAGGATGATCTCGAGCGTGAGCCCCTGCAGCCGGGGGTGCAGCGCCACCGGCTCGTTGCGCGGCCAGCGGTCGACCTCGGCGCCCGCGACCTGCGCCATGACGTCGGTGAGCCGCGCGATCTGCTCGCCGTGGAACGCCGGCAGCATGAGCCGGCGCTGCGCGAGGTGCGCCTCCTCGTCGAGCAGGATCAGCGAGTTGCGCCCGACGAGCGGCTCGAGGATGCTCGCGCCGGTGCCGGGGTGCAGGACGTCGGGCGGCGCGGTGAAGACGTCCTTCGCGTCGCCGGGGTCGGCGAGCATGACGAACACCGGCGCCCCGAGGAGGCGGATCGTGAAGCGCTTGCCATAGCGCGCGCGGCAGTCCTCGAGGAACGGCACCGTCCGCGTCCACCACCGCATCGTCTGCAGCGCCGTCGGCGCGCGCGGGCCGGGTGGGAGCGAATTGGCGCTCACACGCGCGACTCTATCCGCGCGAAATCGCCGTTGTGTGACATCCGTCCTGGCACTCTTGTTACAAGAGTGCCAACACGTCTTGCTGCCGCGCGCGCCGATGTTCTATTGTGGGCGCCAACACGTTGGCACTCGTGTACGCAGAGTGCCAACGGGACACATCTCACCCCTCTCTGTTTATGGAGGTCACCACATGAAGCTCAAGCCCCTGGGCGATCGGCTGATCGTGCGGGCGATCGAGGAGGAGGAGACCACTGCAAGTGGCATCGTCCTTCCCGACACGGCCAAGGAGAAGCCGCAGAAGGGCAAGGTCATCGCCGTTGGCGACGGCCGGTTCGACGAGGACGGCGACAAGCGGATCCCGCTCGACGTCGCTGAGGGCGACGAAGTCCTTTACAGCAAGTACGGCGGCACGGAGATCAAGGTCGACGGCGAGGACCTCCTGGTCCTGCGCGAGTCGGACGTGCTCGCCAAGGTCGAGTCTTAGGAAGAGGAGAACCGCTTACAAATGGCTCACAAGGAACTGAGGTATGACGCGGCGGCGCGCAAGGCCCTCGAGGCCGGCGTCGATGCCGTCGCGAACGCGGTCAAGGTGACGCTCGGCCCGAAGGGCCGCTACGTCGTCCTTGACAAGAAGTTCGGCGCCCCGACCATCACGAACGACGGCGTGACCATCGCTCGTGAGATCGAGGTCGAGGACGTCTTCGAGAACCAGGGCGCCCAGCTCGTGCGCGAGGTCGCCACGGCGACCAACGACGTCGCCGGCGACGGCACGACGACCGCCACGGTCCTGGCGCAGGCCATCGTTCGCACCGGCCTGAAGAACGTCACCGCTGGTGCCAACCCGCTCGCGCTCAAGCGCGGCATCGAGGTGGCAGTCGACCAGGTTGTCGACAGCATCTCCAAGCAGTCCAAGGAGATCTCCGGCAAGGATCAGATTGCGCGCGTCGCGACGATCTCGGCCGGCGACGAGGAGATCGGCGACGTCATCGCCGACGCCATCGAGAAGGTCGGCAAGGACGGCGTGGTCAACGTCGAGGAGGGCCAGACGTTCGGCATGGACCTCGAGTTCACCGAGGGCATGCAGTTCGACAAGGGCTACATCTCGCCCTACATGGTCACCGACCAG
>Ga0081455_10007551_pt1 | contig 11433 bp, 8 predicted proteins | sample TabmetS3T2R1_FD_70207 | JGI IMG/M metagenome (GOLD analysis project Ga0081455, IMG submission 70207) | Tabebuia heterophylla rhizosphere microbial communities from the University of Puerto Rico - S3T2R1 | ecosystem: Host-associated > Plants > Roots > Rhizosphere ...
AATGCTGCTGTCGGCCACCTCCGGCGGCCTTTGGCGGCCAATAATGACGAATAATCGGAGTCTCTATGCCTGACGTGATGTTTACCGGCCCAGAAGGTCGCCTCGAGGGCCGCTATCATCAAAGCAAGGAGGAGCATGCGCCGATCGCGCTGATCCTCCACCCCCACCCGCAGTATGGCGGGACGATGAACCACAAGGTGGTTTTCGCGCTCTTCCACGTGTTCGTGAACCGTGGATTCTCGGTGCTGCGCTTCAACACCCGAGGCGTCGGCCGCAGCCAGGGTCGGTTCGACAACGGCATGGGCGAGTTGAGCGATGCCGCGGCGGCGCTGGACTGGCTGCAGACGATGAACGCCGATGCCAAGTCCTGCTGGATCGCGGGCTATTCGTTCGGGGCCTGGATCGGCATGCAGCTGCTGATGCGCCGGCCGGAGATCGATTGCTTCGTGTCGGTCGCGCCGCCCGCGAACTCCTACGATTTTGGCTTCCTCGCACCCTGCCCGTCCTCGGGATTGATTGTCGGCGCGGAGAAGGACGAAGTCGTCCCCCTTGCCGATATCCAGAAGCTGGTGGCGCGGCTGTCGCTGCAGAAAGGCATCACGGTCGAATCACGCACCGTGAAGGGCGCCAACCACTTCTTCCACGACTCGCTCGACAAGCTGGCGGTCGACGTCGACAAGTACGTCGCCAAGTGTCTGATCGATCCGCCCGGCCGCGCGACCTCCAACAAGGAGCCGTAGGCGCGAGCCAGCGAACTGGGCCCGCGAACTAGGGCAGATGCACTCTGCCGCCGGGCAGCGGCCGCGGCGCACCCGTCGTCGTTGGAAAGGTAAGCGGCAATCCGCGCAGGGAACGCACGGCCAGGAAGCCGAAGGCCTGAGCCTCGATCGCATCGCCGTTCCAGCCGAGCGCCTCGCCCGTCGTCACCGAGCCGCGCGTCTCCTCCGCGATCGCCCGCAGCAATGTCGGATTGCGCGCCCCGCCGCCGCAAATGATCCACTGCGTCACGGGCGCCGGGAAATGACGGGCGCCGAGCGCGATCGCGCGCGCCGTGCCGCGAGTGAGCGTCGCCGCCCCGTCAGCGGCGCCGAGCCCCTCGGCCCATGAATCGGTGAAGTCGCCGCGGTCGAGGGATTTCGGCGGCTTGCGTGCAAAGAAGCGGTGCTCGCTGAAGCGCTCCAGCCGCGTGCGATCGACCTTGCCCGCCGCCGCCAGCGCGCCCTCGGCATCGAACCGGGCGCCGGCCCGCCTCATGCACCAGTCGTCGATTGGCGCGTTGCCGGGGCCAGTATCGAAGGCAAGCAGCGCGCCGTCGGCGCCGACCCAGGTCACGTTGGCAACGCCACCGATGTTCACCACGGCCACCGGCCGCCGCAGGTCGCGCACCAGTGCGGCATGATAGACGGGCACAAGCGGCGCCCCCTGCCCGCCCGCAGCGACATCGGCCATGCGCAGATCGTCGACCACTTTGACGCCGATTGCCCGGGCCAAGGCGGCGCCATCGCCAATCTGCCAGGTGAATCGCTTCTCGGGCCGGTGCGTGATGGTCTGGCCATGGAAGCCCACGACATCAAGTGCAGGGAGCGCAACGTCGTGTGCAGCAGCAGCCTCGCGCACAGCCGCGATATGGGCGTCGGTGACGGCGCGCTCGGCTGCCTGCGTCGCCTCGTTCGGCGTCTCGGCGCCAAAGACAGCGCGGATCAGCCGCCGTGTCTCGTCGGGATAAGCGACTGTGATGCTGGGGCCGGTCGCGTCAACCGCTTCCCCGTCGGTGTCGATCAGCGCGACATCGATGCCATCGACAGACGTTCCACTCATGAGGCCGAGAGCACGCATCAGGCCAAATGCCGCCGCATGCGTTCCACGAATGGGCCGTCCCTCCGCGGATCGAACTTCCGCGAGGTCCGCCAATCATAGCCGACCCAGGCTGGCCGGCCTCGCTTGTCATCGGGCTCGGCGTGATAACGCGGGATGATATGCGTGTGCAGCGCAGGCTCGCTGTTGCCGAGCGTCTCGTAGTTGATGCGATAGGCATCGGTCAGGGCGAGCAGCGCATCGCCGGCACGAATGGTGTCCAGGGAATATTGCACGCGTTGCGTCTCGTCGAGCGCGTTGAGGCTTTCAACAATGGGATCCGCCAGCAGGAGGCAATATCCGTCCAACGGCTGGACGTCGCCAATCACCAGCCAACCGGACTTCATGCGGCAGATCACGAAAGGATTCTCATCCCGCCGTGCCAGGTCGACTCGTTGCTCGATCAGATTGGCCAAATATCGCTCCGTTGAGGGGGCGGCCAGCCCGTGTTACACCGCCCGCCCTTCACGGACAAATCGCCGGGCGGAGAGATGGCGGGCTTCAAGTCGGATTTCATGCGGGTCGTGCACGAGCGCGGGATGGTGCATCAGTGCAGCGATGCCGCGCGTCTGGATGAACTTCTCTCGACCGGAGTCCGCACCGCCTATATCGGCTTCGACTGTACTGCCGATTCGCTGCACATCGGCCATCTGCTGCAGATCATGCTGCTGCGCTGGTGGCAAAAGTGCGGGCACAAGCCCATCGCCCTGATGGGCGGCGGTACGACCAAGGTCGGCGATCCCTCGGGCAAGGACGAGTCACGCCAGCTCCTCACCGTCGAACAGATCGACGCCAACATGGCGAGCATCCGCAAGAGCTTCGCGAACTACCTCAGCTTCGGCAGCGGCCCGACCGACGCGATCATGGTCAACAATGCCGAGTGGCTCGATACGCTGCTTTATATCCCGCTGCTGCGCGACGTCGGCCGGCATTTCTCGGTCAATCGCATGCTCACGATGGACTCGGTGAAGCTGCGGCTGGAACGTGACCAGCCGCTCTCTTTCCTCGAATTCAACTACATGATCCTGCAGTCCTACGACTTCGTGGAGCTGTTCAAGCGCCACAACTGCATCGTCCAGATGGGCGGCTCGGACCAGTGGGGCAACATCGTAATGGGCGCCGACCTCGGCCGTCGCATGGGCAACGCCGAGCTGTTCGCGCTCACCTCGCCCCTGCTCTCGACAGCTTCGGGCGCGAAGATGGGCAAATCGGCCGCGGGCGCGGTCTGGCTCAATCCCGAGCGGCTCAGCCCCTACGACTTCTGGCAATACTGGCGCAACACCGAGGACGACGACGTCGGCCGCTTCCTCAAGCTCTTCACCGAGCTGCCGCTTGCGGAGATCGCGCGGTTGGAGAAGCTCGAGGGCCAGGAGATCAACGATGCCAAGAAGGTCCTCGCCACGGAAGTGACGCGGCTGGCGCACGGCAGTGTTGCGGCTGAGCAAGCCGCCGAGACGGCGCGGCGGACCTTCGAAGAAGGCGCCAAGGCCGACACCCTGCCGACGGTCGATGTGGCCCGCGGCCGCCTCGCCGCCGGCATCGCTGCGTTCGAGCTCCTGCACGAGGCAGGGCTTGCCGAAAGCCGCAACGCGGCGCGCAAGCTCATCAAGGGTGGCGGTGCGCGTTTGAACGACGCGCCGGTCGCTTCGGACACCGCCGTGGTCAAGGAAAGCGATCTCGATGGATCCGGCACGTTGAAGCTGTCGGCCGGCCGCAAGCGGCACGTGCTGGTGCGCGCCGTCTAGGGCGACGCAGGTTTCGGCGTGGCGGCCGGCGGCGGCGCTTCAGCCTGACCGTTGAACAGCTCGCGCAGGGCGCCGGGCGTAACAGCCGACATCATGTTGATGTCCGACTTCAGGTCGTCGAACGGTCCTTCCAGGCGATAGGAGATGGCGAAGACGCCGGCATCCTTGCCGCCGGTCAGCAGCGGTCCCAGCAACGGCAGGTTCGACAGCAAATTGTTGAGCGCGAAAGCCGGCACCACGACGCCACGCAGCCGAGCCGTGTCGCTTGCGAGGTCCAGCCAGCCCGCCGTCGTGAGCCCGATCGACCGGCCGCTGGTGCGCCCGTTCTTCACCTCTATCCGATCTCCCGTTTTCACGATCTCGGCGTCCAGCCCATCGAACTGTTGCAGCGCGTTGCCGGCGCGATTGAGGCCATCGATGGTCGAATTGAGCGAATCGACGTCCTTGCGCGGGGTCACCTTCTGCAAGCGATACGGGCCGAGCTTCAGCGTCCCGGACAGAGGTACATTGGCAGCACTGTCGTTGAAGTGGCCCCGAAAATCGAGATAGCCGTTCGCCAGACCGTCCAGCCATCCGGCGTCGTGCAGGAGTTGGCCGAAGTCGGCGACATAGAGAGCAACCGTCCGCGCACCAGGCACAGCCTCGACGCGCAAGGTCGAGCCGCGTCCGGCGCCGAGCCCGAGATTGGCCGAAGCGATACGCTCACCGGACATCTCGAACTGTCCCGTGAGTGAGCCCAGGGTTCCGCGCTGCACCAGCACCTGATCGAGATGGACATTGACGCGAGTGCTGTACTGCGACTTCTGCGCCGCCCCTCCAGGCGTCTCCCTCGCAGCTTTGTCGCGCTCCTTGAGCGCTCGTCTCACCTTGGCAAGCTCGAGCGACGCGCCGCGCAAATCGATATCGACCCCGCCGGGCCGGCGCTGCCAGTCCAGGGATACGTTAGTGCGGTCAAACACCAGCTCGCTGAGCGTGACCTGCTGGATGACGTCCTCGCCGTTGGACCGCACCTTGCCCTTGATCGCAAGGTCTGGAGCGCGACCCTCGAATTCGGCCGAACTCAGTTTGCCCCCCGGCGCGAGTTTCAGGCCAAGGGTAAGGCGACCATCGACCCCGGCCTCCTTGCTCCAGCCCAATGGCGCGACCGTCGTCTGCGCGCCTTTGAGGTCGAAACGCGCCTGCAGATCGCCTGTCCCGTTCGTGGCAACCTGATAGACGAGGCTCGTAACGCCAATCGAGCCTGTCATGTACGAGTCCACCGACAGGAACCCGGCCTTGGCGACCGACGCGGCGGGAATCGTTCCCTTGAGCTCGTAACGTTGGCGGTAGGTCGCCTTGGCGCCGAATTGCGAGCGCCACACGATCTCGACCGGTGAACCGTCCAGCTTGCCGGTTCCCGAGACGTCGAGCTGGGAATTCGCGTAAACGACGCGGCCATTGCTTTCCGTCAGATCGACGTCACCGACGGCGCCCTTCAACGAAAAGCGCGACAGCGCCGCCTCGGCGCGAAGGTCGAGCTGTGCGACCGTGATGGCATTGAGGAGCGGAAAGGAAAGCGACAGATCGATCGATACGTCGCCGCTCACCCGCTTGGGATCGTAGAGCACGTCCTTCGGCAGCCCGAGCGGGCGGCGCTCCAAGAAAGCTATGGCAGCAGCAGCCGAACCGACGATCGGTATGTGCAGTCGTGCGTTCTGCGGCGGCGGAGAATCGAGGTCGATGAGATCGATCGTGGCCCCGGCGACAGACAGGCCAACGGCGGTGCCCTGCGCGATATCGAAATGCAGGTTGTTACTCTCGTAACGCGCCTTGCCCGTCACCCCTTCGATCTCAGGCATATGCGGCATGTAGCGCACCTGCATGCCGCGATAGTCGAGAAACGCCACGGTCCGGTCGACCTTGAGCTGGGAAAGATCGTCGCCAGGTGAGCTGAGACCGAAGTCGGCCGCGACATCGAGGCTGCCGTGACTGAGGTTGGCCAGCGCCCACTGCCGACCGCCCGCGGCGAATTCCAATGGCCAATAGTCTCCCAGACGGTCCACGGGGATACCGTGGATCTCGGCTCGTCCGGAGAAGGACTGGCCTTGCTCGGTGCGCGTTCCTGTGCCGACAAGCGAGACCTGCGCAGCGTCGAGGTCGACCTTCACATGATCGATCCTCGCGACATGCGATGCCGCATCGACCGATGCGACGGCATTGACCGAGCGGACCTTGTGCGCGACCGGCAAAATGCCGGGTAGAGCGAGCGTGCCGGCGCCACCGTTCACCTCCACGGCAATGCTGCGCACATCGCCGTTCCCGCCGGCCTCGATGTGCATCCGCCCCGACAGGGCGATATCGATCCCCCGCAGCAAAGCAGCGTCCGGCGACAAGCCGGCAAGCATCGACGGTTTGAGCCCGTCAATTTTCGCTTCGAGGGAGATCCGGCTGCGGTCGCGCGCATACTGGCCCGACAGGCCGACATCGACCGGCCCACCGCCGTTGTCGAAGCGTCCGTTGGCCGAAATGACGATGCCGTGCTCATCGCGCTTCAACCGCGCCCGCACGTCCGGGGCTGTCCAGACGATGCCGCTCGGCACATCGCGCACCGTCACCTCGGCATGCTCGACCAGGACGGTATCGAGCTGTCCCAGCAACGTGTCATGGTTCGGCTTGGACAAAAGCTGCTCGACCAGGAGATCGACGACTTCGGCCTGGGAGGAGGTATCCGACTTGGCCAGCACGCGTTGGAGCATGCCGCCCTCGCGGGCAATATCGGCATTGAGCGTCGGCCGCTCCACGACGATGGCGGTCGGCAGGAAGCGTGCCTTGAGCACGCTTTGCGGCTCGAAGGAAAGAGCGACGCTCGGCGCCGTCGCGACCGTCTGCCTGTTCTCGTCCGTGACGTGAACGCCTTTGAAGACCAGCTGCATCGGCCGCGCGACATCGCCCCACGCGGCCTGGATGTGGTCGGCTCCGATGGTCATCTTGCCGCCAGGCGTGTCAATCGTCTGCGCCACCTGCGCGCGCAGGAAGTCGAGGTCGATCGGCGCAAAGGCCAGCCGCACGCAAATTCCCAGCACGAGAATTGCCAGGATGGCCGCGCCGTATCCTACGATGCGTCCGATTCCGCGATATACTCTTCCGACCAAAGCTCTTCCGCTTGTCTAGCGTTCTTGACGATGACGGCAGGTCCGGGCAAGCGTGCCGTTCTGTTCGACAATTTAGCTGCCGTACCATCAGATGTCTTGGCTTTCGACTGCCCACCTGCCGAATCCGTACCATGCCGAGCGCCTCGCCGTTGCATGGACGCGATGGGACGAGAAGGCAGAGAGACCCAAGGAACCGGAGGCCGTCGCGCTTCTCGACGCGCTGTTCGGCAATAGCCCCTATCTCACCGAGACGGCGCTAAAAGACCCGGCCTTCATGGCCGATCTGTGGCGCCACGGCCCCGACGGGTCGTTCGCCGCCCTTGATGACGCTTTGAAGTCCGTGCGCCATCGCGCCCGCGACGGCGCCGATCCCGGCGAAGTCGCCACCGCCCTGCGCCGCCTCAAACGGCAGGTCGCGCTCGCAGTCGCAGCCGCGGACATCGCCGGAGTCTGGCCTCTCGAACGGATCACGGGTGCGCTCAGCACCTTCGCCAGCGGCGCCCTCGATGCCCTGGTCGACGCAATCCTGCTGCAACTTGGCCGTAACAACCAGCTCGCGATCAACGGCGACCCCGATGCTGCGGCTTTCACGGCGCTGGGCATGGGCAAGCTCGGCGCTGGCGAGCTCAACTATTCGAGCGACATCGATCTGATCCTGCTCTACGACCGCGACGCGCCGGCGCTGGCGGAGAACGAGCAGGTCCCTCAGCAATTCGTCCGCGCCGCCCGGCTGCTGGTCCAGCTTCTCTCGGAGACGTCCGCGGACGGCTACATCTTCCGCACCGACCTGCGCCTCAGGCCCGATCCCGGCTCGACGCCGCTTGCGATGTCGGTCCAGGCGGCCGAACTCTATTACGAGAGCGTCGGGCAGAACTGGGAACGCGCAGCAATGATCAAGGCGCATCCCATCGCCGGCAACCGCTCGGTCGGCGCCGCGTTCCTGGCCGAACTGCGGCCTTACATCTGGCGCCGCCATCTCGATTTTGCCGCCATCCACGACATCCATTCAATCAAGCGGCAGATCGACGCCCATCGTGGCGTCGGCGCCGTCGGCGTGCCAGGCCACAACGTAAAGCTCGGCCGCGGCGGCATCCGCGAGATCGAGTTCTTTGCCCAGACGCAGCAGCTGATCTTCGGTGGCCGCAATCCCGCGCTGCGGTTGCGGGGGACCTGCGAGACGCTGCGGGCGCTTGCCGATGCCGGCCACGTCACCGCCGATGCCGCCGAGGATCTCGTCGAAGCCTACGGTTTCCTCCGTCGGATCGAGCATCGCCTGCAGATGGTCGACGACCGGCAGACCCATAGCCTGCCGACGGATGACGCCGGCCTCACCGCGATCGCGACGTTCCTGGGCTTTGCCGATCGCGCCATTTTCGAGAAAGAGCTGTTGGCCCGGTTGCGCTGTGTGGAAAGCCACTATGCGCGCCTTTTCGAGGAAGCGCCGAGCCTAGCCGGTCCCGGTGGCAATCTCGTCTTCACCGGCACCGAGGACGACCCCGGCACGCTGGAAACGCTGCGCGCGCTCGGCTTTCGCGATCCATCGGCGGCAGCTGGCATCGTGCGGCGCTGGCATCATGGCCGATACCGCTCCACCCGCTCGGCGAGGGCCCGCGAGCTGCTCACGGAGCTTATGCCGGCGTTGCTCAAGGCTCTGGGCAACACCGCGGCGCCGGATCAGGCACTGCTCAATTTCGACCTCTTCCTCGGCAATCTGCCCGCGGGCGTGCAGCTCTTCTCGCTGTTCAAGTCCAATCCCGCGTTGCTCGAGCTGGTCGCGACCGTGATGGGCAGCGCGCCCGGCCTCGCAGCCCAGCTCGCACGACGCACGCTCCTCCTCGACTCGGTGCTTTCAGGCAGCTTCTACACGCCGCTGCCGACGGCATCCGCCATGGCAGCCGATCTTGCCGCGGTCCTGGCGCCGGCCGAGACCGAGCAGGATATCCTCGACATCGCGCGACGCTGGGCCAACGACCGACGCTTCCAGGTCGGGGTACAGCAGCTCAAGCGCATCGTGCCTCCGGCCGATGCCGGCATCGCCTACGCCGATATCGCCGAGGCCACCATCTCCGCCCTCTGCGATCGCGTCGAGCAAAGCTTCTCGGCAACCCATGGCGGTTTCCACGGCCAACGCCTGGCGGTTCTGGGACTGGGCAAACTCGGCAGCCGCGAGATGTCGGCGACCTCCGACCTCGACCTGATCTTCGTCTACGACGTTCCCGCCGACCTCGAAGCCTCGGACGGCGAGCAACCTCTGCCACCCATCCAGTACTACACGCGCCTCAGCGCCAAGATCGTGACGGCGCTCACCGCACTCACCAATGAAGGCGCGCTCTACGAAGTCGATATGCGCCTGCGCCCATCAGGCCGCGCCGGCCCGCTCGCCAACTCGCTCGAGGGCTTCGAGACCTACCATGCCCAGTCGGCGTGGACCTGGGAGCATATGGCACTGACGCGCGCCCGTGTGATCCATGGGCCGGCCAACCTCGCACAGCGTCTGGCGGACATCGTGAGGACCACCCTCTGCCGGCTGCGCGATCCCGTCACCCTGGTGCGCGATGTCGCCGACATGCGCGATCGCATCGCGCAGCACGCGCCGCCCAAGACGGCTTGGGACTTCAAGCATCTGCCCGGCGGCCTGTTCGATATCGACTTCGTCGCGCAGTATCTCGCGCTTCGCCATGCGGCGGAGCGGCCAGACATCCTCGATCCCCATCCCGGCGAGATGCTGCGCCGCGCGGCGGACGCTGGCTTCGTCGACCGTGACGATGCCGGACGACTTGTTGCCACGCGGCGGCTGCTGTCAGATGTGCAGAGCCTGTTGCGGCTGACGCTCAATACCGACGAATCCTCGTTCGACGAAGCGAAGGCACCGGAGGGACAGCGGCGGCTCATCGCGGAGACCGAGGGCGCTGCCGATTTCGATGCCCTGCGCGCGCGCATCGCCCGCGAAACCGAGACGGCCCATGCTATATACCGGCGCCTGATCGAAGACCCCGCACGGCTCGCCGACTGGCAGCCGCGCCGGGAGCGAAGGAGCGACGGATGAGTGACGACAAGATGGAAGGCAGGAAGGCCCCGGATTTCTCCGCCCCAACCGATGGTGGCGGCAAGCTCAAGCTCTCCGAGCTGCGCGGCAAGCCGGTGGTGCTCTACTTCTATCCCAAGGACGATACCCCTGGTTGTACGACTGAAGCGTGTGGATTTCGCGATGCCGCGCCGGACTTCAAGAAACTGAAGGCCCAGGTGGTCGGGGTGAGCAAGGACAGCGTCGCCCGCCACGACAAGTTCAAGGCCAAGTACAAGCTGCCGTTCCCCCTGGTGTCCGACGAGGACGGAAAAATCTGCGAGAAGTACGGGACGTGGATCGAGAAGAGCCTTTATGGCCGCAAATACATGGGGATCGACCGGGCCACCTTCCTGATCGACAAGGACGGCGTGGTCCGCAAGGCGTGGCGGAAGGTCAAAGTCGCCGGCCATGTCGATGAAGTGCAGGAGACCTTAAAGGCCCTCTAGCCTCAGCTGCACACGCTCAAATTGGGCAGTGACCGGTTGTGACCAATTTGCGGTTTGCAGCCCCAGCCCTTCTTGATCACATGGCATTTGGCATATGCTCCGGCCCGGGTGTGTGGGGAGACTTCCGTAGGGGTATTGGGGGGCTCTCCACAAATTTGTGGAGGGACAATGTTGCAGATATCGGGCCAGGTGGGGCCTGCGAAAATTCATGGGTCCGTGTCTGGGGACACGAACAACAGTCAAATTCGTCTGATTTTCGTCGATGATGACGACGACTTCCGCGAGGCGGCTTCGACCGAACTCGAAGATCTTGGCTTTGCCGTCTCGAGCTATCGCGACGGAGCGGCCCTTCTGGCGGCCGTGAGCGAAGGTGTTTCAGCTGATGTGATCGTGCTGGACTGGAACATGCCGGAGATGACCGGCATTGAACTGGTGCCGCGGCTGCGCCGCGAGGGCGTCCGCCTTCCGGTGGTCTTCCTGACCGGCCGTTCGACTCCCAACCTCGAAAGCGCGGCGCTCGACCATGGCGCCCTGGATTTCGTCGACAAGGCCCGCGGCATGCCGATCCTGGCTCGCCGGGTGCGTCTGATCGTCGAGTCCTCCAAGCGGCCGGCCGAATTGGCGGTCGACGAGACCATGCACTGCGGCAAGCTGCAGTTGAAGCCGCGCATCAGCCGCGCCTTCTGGAATGGCGCCGACGTCAATCTCACGTTGACGGAGTTCAACGTCGTCCGCCTGCTCGCCTCGCGCATCGGCGACCATGTGAGCTATCGCGCGGTGTACGACTGCATGCACCACGTCGGCTTCATCGCCGGCAGCGGTGAGCACGGCTATCGCACCAACGTGCGCTCGACCATCAAGCGGATCCGCAACAAGTTCCGCATGATCGATTCGAACTTTGGTGAGATCGAAAACTATCCTTCGTTCGGCTACCGCTGGGGCGGCGAACGCAAGGTCGCCGCCTAACGGAGCTTAGCGCTCAGGCCTCATCTCTCGAGCTTCCGGTCGCGGCTTTCGGGCACAGCGAACATGGCAAGCAAAGAGATGAGGCTGGCGGCTGTCACATACCACGCCGGCGCGGTGGGATTGTTGTCCGTCACCTTCAAGAGCCAGGTGATGACAAACTGTGTGGTGCCGCCGAATAAAGCGACGCCGACGGCATAGGCTGTCGCAAGACCTGTGGTCCGAAT
>Ga0081455_10007552_pt1 | contig 11433 bp, 12 predicted proteins | sample TabmetS3T2R1_FD_70207 | JGI IMG/M metagenome (GOLD analysis project Ga0081455, IMG submission 70207) | Tabebuia heterophylla rhizosphere microbial communities from the University of Puerto Rico - S3T2R1 | ecosystem: Host-associated > Plants > Roots > Rhizosphere ...
GCGCGACGAAGACGGGGAAGACGAGGTCGGCAAGATCGAGCCGTGTCTCGCGCACCAGCGCCCGCAACGCCCCTGTCCGCCGGAGCCGCCGCAGCCGCGTGACCGGAAACGTGCTCACGGCCGCACCGTAGACGTTCCAACGGGTCGACCGGTCAGTTCAGACGGCCGCACGGGCAGAGCCCGTACGGCCTGAAGTCGACATCGCAAGCGACGTCTCATGTGGACCTGACGTTAGCCGCCGGAGGCGGGGGCCGCGCCTCTTCGATCTCGACCTCGACCGGCATCTGGCGCTGCTCTTCCTGCCACTTCTGGAACGCGAAGCGCTCCCCGAAGAACTCCCAGAGCGCCCGGAATGCCGCGAGCAGCGGGAGCGCCACGAAGACGCCCGCGAGCCCGTAGATCTCGCCGCCCGCAAGCAGGCCGAAAATGACGAGCAGCGGGTGGAGCCGCAGAGCGCTCCCCATGACGTTCGGGACGACGATGTGGCCCTCGATCTGATGGATTCCGAGGAACAGCAGCGCGACCCAGATCGCCGAGACGGGATCGACGATCAGTGCGTAGATGACGGGTGGAATCGCCCCCAGCCAGGGCCCGAGGTACGGGATCAGCTCCATCACCGCGACCCAGGCTCCGAACAGGAGCGCGTAGCTGTCCATGCCCTCGGCCCAGCCGAGGGCACCGAGCACCCAAAGGCCCACGCCGGCGCTCACGCCGATGATCAGCGAGAGCAGCACCTGGCCGCGCACGTAGCCCGCGAGAGCGCTCTCGATCCGCGGGATCAGCGAGCCCGAGCCGGGATGCGGCGGGAAGCGCCGGTCCACGGCGGCCGATAACCGGCCCATGTCCAGAAGCATGTAGATCGAGACGACGATGATCAGCACCAGGCTGAAGATCAGCTCGAAGATCGAGAGCGCTGCGCCCTCGAGGAAGTCGATGACGCGCGTCGTGTACTCCTGGGGGTTGGCGTCGCGGAGCGAGTCGACGAAGTCCTGACCCTGCTTGCGGACCTGGATGCGCTCGAGCCCGTGGTCGTCCAGCCAGGCCTGCAGACGGTCGACGTCCTCCTCGGCCTCCGTCTGGCCGGTCTGTCCGTTCTCGACCGTAAGGTAGGTGTCGATCCGGTCCGCAGCCTGCCGTGTTTGGTCGATGACGACCGCGCCCAGCGCGATTGCGCCGATCACGATCGCGGCGGCAAAGCTCAGGTAGACGACGGCGATCGAGAAACCACGCGGAATCCGAAGCCGGCCGAGCGCCCGCACGAGGGGATCGAGCAGCAGCGCGATCAGCGCGGCCACCAGGAAGAGGAAGACGACGTGAGAGACCGCGGCCGCCAGCGTCCACAGAAACAGCAGGCCGAGCGGCAGGCCGACCAGCTGAATCCAGCGTGGGATCTCGATCTTCGGAGGCCCCGTCGCCATCGCGATGATCGTAGCGCCGAGGTTGTCAGCCTCAGGCCTCCGGCCTGGCAGTGGGACATAGCCGAGGATGGGAACCTCGCGCTCACCCCCCACGAGGTCGAGCACGAATTGGCTCTAGACTCACCCGGTTCCATGCCCCAGCGGTCCCAGTTGAAGCCCCGCAGGCGGTCGGTTAGCGTGCCCCCGATGCCCTCGGCCAAGGCAGTCCAGCAGGCGCGTCGCGCCCGCAGGCGCCGTGCTGCCGGCCACAAGCGCGCGAGGCGCGTCGCCCTTCTCGTCCTCGCATCGGCGGCGGTCGGCGTGACCTTGCTTCTGAGCGCGTTCGACTCCGGCTCGGCATCTCCCACACGGACCGCGCCGGCGCCCGCGCAGAGGCTGCTCCCCACGGGTCCTCCGCGGCCGCAGATCGTCGCGCTCCGCGACACGCTCCGGATCCAGATGCCGATCTCGCAGTCACGGGTGACGGCGATCGGCTACCACGGCGTCGACAACGGCGCGCTCGCGCTCGAGACGGTCGGCCGGCAGGCGAACGAGGGGATCCTTGCCCGCTTCGCGCGCAGGATCCTCGGCAGCAGCAACAACGGGATTGCGTACTACCAGCTCGGAGGAGAGGGGCCTGCGACCGCGGTGCTCGACGTCGGGGCCGCGCCCGGCACGGACGTCTACGCGCCGGTCGCCGGAACCGTCGTCGGGATCACCGACTTCGTCATCAGCGGACGAAAGCTCGGCAGCCGCATCGACATCCAGCCGGCGAGCGCCCCCTCGCTGGTCGTCTCGCTGAGTCACCTGCGCTCCGATTCCGCGCTCACCGTCGGCGCCGTCGTGACGGCGGCGACCTCGAAGATCGGCACGGTGCTGGACTTCTCGCGAGTCGAGCGGCAGGCACTCGCCCGCTACACGCAGGACGCGGGCAACCACGTCTCGGTGGAAGTCCGCCCGGCCGCCACCCTGGCCATCCCATAAGGCTCCTCTTCGTCGCCGACGTGAACGGAGCGCCGGGCGTGCGCGCCGTCGAGCGCCTACTCCCGAACGTCCGCGAGGAGCTCCGGGCGGACTTCTGCGTCGCCAACGGGGAGAACGCCGCCGACGGGCTCGGGATCACGCCCCACCTCGCCGAGCGGATCCTCGCGTCGGGCGCGGACGTGATCACGCTCGGCAACCACACCTGGCGACGGAAGGAGGTGCTCCCGTACCTTGCGGAGACCGATCGCGTCATCCGCCCCGGAAACCTCTCGAAACACACGCCCGGCCGCGGTCTCACCTTCGCCGAGGGCTCGAACGGCACGAACGTGGCCGTCATCAACCTCCTCGGTCAGCTGTACCTCTCGCCGCCGGAGGGACCGTGGGAAGTGGTCGACGAGCTCGTGGCCGAGGCGCGACAGACGACGCCCGTGATCCTCGTCGACTTCCACGGCGAGGCGACGAGCGAGAAGGTGGCGATGGCCGCGTACCTCGACGGAAAGGTGACGGCCGTGCTGGGAACGCACACGCACGTCCAGACGAACGACGCCCGCGTCTCGCCGGCCGGCACGGCCGCGATTACCGACGCAGGCATGACGGGCCCGCACGACTCGGTGATCGGAGTGGTGACCGAGCTCGCCGTCGAACAGATGCGGACGGGCGTTCCGATCCGCTTCCGCACAGCGAGCGGCGGGGTTCGGCTCGAGGGCGTGCTCGTGGAGTGCGGCGACGACGGGCGCGCTACGCGCTGCGAGACGGTTCGCGTCGAACTTCCGTCATGAGGACGACGAGAAGGACGACCAGGGTCAGGTCCCGCGCGAGCACCAGCCACGACGACGCCGCATCGAACTCGAGCGCCAGCTTCCAATAGCGGAACGGGAACCAGAGCTGCGTTAGCACGAGGGCTACGGCCAACAGCCCCGACGCGATGAGCCCGCGCCGCCCGCGGACGAGAGGCACGAGCGGGACGAGCCAGATCAGGAACTGGGGCGAGAGCACCTTCCCGAGCGTGACGAACGCGCAGACAGCCGCCGCACTCGCGGCGAACAGGCGATCACGGCTCGCCGGCCCGCGCGCGTGCCATACCCAGATCGCCATGAGGGCAGCGATCAGGAGCAGCGTCGACACGACCGCGAGGACCGCCGCGCCGTTCCCGGCAAGGTTCTGCGAGCCGTGGCTCTGTTCCAGGGTCAGCTCGAGCCCGAACACCTGATGCGCCGCGAGCATCAGCCCTGAGCCGAGGCTCTCGATCTGAAGCGGCCGAGACGCTTGGGACCACAGGGAGTCCCAGAGCCCGCCCGGCGAGATCACCGCGAAGGGCAGGAAGATCGCCGCGACGACGCCGATGTACGTTCCGGCGCAGACGAGCGCCTCTCGCCGACCGCGCCGTCGCCAGACGTGCGTCAGAGCAATGGGAAGGATGACGACGGGGAAGACCTTGGCCGCCGTTGCCAGGCCGAGCGAGCTCAGTCCGAGTCGGAACCGCCCGAAGACTAGAAACGCGAGCGCAACCAGTGTCAGTGCGACGGGCCAGACGTCGAAGCGCGAGAGATAGACCGAGCCGAGCGCGAGTGGGGCGGCTGCGACGTAGAGCGGCGCCCACAGCGACGGAGCTATCGCCGCAACGAGGAGCACGCAGGCGATCCCGAGGCTTACGAGCAGGCCTTCGAAGCGGTGGCGGTAGCGGTCCGAGCCGCCCTCGCCGAGCGCGGGCAGAACGAACATCGGCAACGCGCCGGGCGGGTATTCGACACCGAAGTCGCGGTAAGGCACCCGCCCGTCGGTCATCGCCTCGCCGTACCGCTCGTACACCGGCGTGTCCACGATGTCGTTCCGCGAGTAGAAGCCGTGGTGAAGCACTCCCCAGACGACGAGGAAGAGCGCGACGCCGAGCGCGGCGCTAGCGAGCCGCGACCAGCTCGCGCGGGGTCTCGTCAAGCGTCGGCGCCGGCACTTCCGGCTCCGGCCGCGAAGGGGCCAGGACGGCGAACGCGGCGAACGGGAAGAACCACGGCAGGTAGAGGTACGACCAGTGGGTCAGGACGAGCTCGAAGCCGATCAGGATCGCCGCAGTCAGCGCGGCGAGCTGCAGAGGCGAGCGTCGGCGGGGATAGAAGGCCGCCAGCACAGCGCCAAGTCCTACAAGCCCGATCAGAGGAAGCTGGACCACCTTGAGATCGGGGATGCCGGCGGCGTGGTATTGCCCCCAGTCCCAGATCGAAAACGGGGACTCGCGGGTGAGCTGCCACCCGAGGGTCCGATCCCAGAAGACGCGCGCGGCGTGAAGTGGATCGGGCTCGAGCAGCAAGATCGAGAACGCGATGAGCGTGGCGCCCGCGAACCCGGCGGCATAGAGCAGCGGCCCGCGCGGCCTCCGGAGCCGGACGGCCTCCGGATAGCCGGCCCAGAGCGGCGCGACGAGCAACGCACCGAACTTCGACCAGCCCGCCAGTGCGGCAAACATCCCGCGCGCCCAGGGTGAGGAGACGAGCCAGAAGCCCCAGATCAGGAGCAGCGGCGCCAGCGCGTCGTTGGTGTTCGAGTTGGACACGTACTGGGTGAACGGGTAGGCGGCCCATGCGAACGCCAGCGTGACGGCGAGGGGCAAGCCACCGAAGCGTCGCCCGATGAGTGCCAGGCCGATGAGCGCCAGGAGATCGAAAGCGAGTGAACTGAAGTGCGCAGCCGGGAGCTTGTCCCAGCGCCCGCTCCAGCCGAGGAGCAGATAGCCGGGGACATAGGCCTCGTATGAGACGGGCCCGTAGGTGTCGCCGCGGTCATTGGACGATTCGCAGCGGCCGTTGGTCTGAATGCGGTCGCGGATCTCACCTTCCGCGTCCGCCGGGCCGCAGGCCCTGAGCGTTCCCTGCGTCGGCATGTGCCCGTAGGGCATCTCCCCGTGCACGATCCGGTGGGCGCCGACGACCCCTGCGTAGCCGACGTCGATCACGTTCGACCCGTGGAGGTTGAGCCCGATCCGAAAGCCGGCCAGGAAGACCGTCGCGGCGGCCAGGAGCCAGACCGGCCACAAAGCGGCCCGTCGCGACGGGCCGCGGCCACGAACACCGATCCAGACCATGCGCGCAAGGAGGTAGGCGAACGCCGGATAGACCAGCGGCATGCTCGTGAAGACGTCGCCCTGGTTGAAGAACCACAGCGACACGGAAAACGACAGGAGCACGAGCAGGTCGAGCGTCCGGATGCTCAGCGGGCGGCGCCAGTCGACGAGCCCGAGGAGGAAGACGGCGCAGATCGCAAGCCAGACGGGAACGCGGTTGATCGTCTTGCCGCCGAAGGCGCCCGGGGAGCCGCGCGCCATCTTCCACGCGACCTGAGGACCTGTCCACGCCTCGGTCACCCGGCCCGACGCGTCCGCCACCTTCCCGGTCGCGATCTCGCCCGCTTCCCCCGACCAGACGTGCACGCTCCAGAGACCGGTCCTTGCGTCGAACGTCGCATCGTGGACGATCGACCTGGACGGATAGCGGTCGAGCCAGTCCGCGACCTTGTCGTTCCGCAGGAAGATCGCGGTCGCCTGTTTCTCCTTAAGCCGAGCCTGAGCGGCAGCCGCCGGAGCTGCAACGGCGAGCGCAAGGACGACTACGGCGAACACGCGCATCGCCGCAGCCTATTCTCGGCGAAAGTCCGCTAGGGCCTTCCCCGAAAGGACCAGAGTTTGTTGCCGACGAAGTTGAGCGGAGTGACGACGAGAATCGCGAGCGCCTGAGCCGGGATCTTGTCCATCCCGAGCGCGACGAGCCCGTCCAGGACGAGCAGGTTCGCCGCCAGGGCGCACACCGCGACGATCAAGAAGCGGATGCCCTGATACGCGACGTGTCCGCGCTGTCCTCGGAAAGTCCAGACGCGGTTCCACGTGTAGTTGTTCGTCACGGCAACGAGGAACGAAACCGTCGCCGCCAGGAGATGGTGCCACCCCGCGCCGAGCACGAGCGCACTGAACACCGCGAGGTTGATCACGTAGCCGGTGGCGCCGACCGTGCAGAACTTCGCGAGCTGAACCCAGTTGTGCGGGCGGCGTAGGGCTCGTCCAGCGCGGCCGCGAACGAGGACGAGCGAAGTGGCAAGCGAGCGCGACACGGACGGCGGCGAGCCTACCCGACTCGTAGCTCAGGCTGCCGATTCGCTTCTCGTTCGCAGCGTCCTGCCCCTCCGGCGGTAGAAGTCCAGCTCCTCGGTGTCCAGCAGGGCGAAGGGCGAGTCGATTGCGATCGAACCGTCGACGTGCGACGCGGCTGCCGCCGGCAGGAAGCGATGGCGCTGGTCCCGGCAGCGCACCTCGTACCCGAGCACTCGCTCGCTTTCGCGATCGAAGATCACGTCGACGATGCGGCCGGTCTCCATCCCGCGCAGCCTCACCGACTGCTGGAGCAGGTGTCTCACGGCCCTCTTATGCCCATCCGCCCCGGACGGAGAACTCCGTCTCGCCGTGCGGCTCTTCCCATGCCACGTCCACATCTTCGACGTGCGCACTGGAAGGCCCCCTGCGGCACCACTCGACCATCGACTCCACGCGTTCGCGCTCGCCCTCGAAGACCGCTTCGACGCTCCCGTCGCTCAAGTTCCGCACCCACCCGGCGAGGCCGAGCGAGCCGGCCCGCTGACGGGTCTCCGAGCGGAAGAAGACGCCCTGGACACGACCGCTGACGACAACGTGAGCCCGTGCCGTGGTCAGCCTTCGAAGCCCTCCTCGCCAAGGAGCGGCACGAACCGGCAGGGTACGGACCGGAGCACCGCGGGCCCCTCCGGGCTCCGAACGATGACCTGGAGGCGCTGACCGTGCCGTCTGCCGACCGGTACGACGAGGCGCCCGCCGGGCTTCAGCTGGTCGTAGAGCGCCTGCGGAAAGCCGGGCGCCGCCGCAGCGACGGCGATGGCGTCGTACGGCGCGTGCTCCGGAAGCCCGCGCGAGCCGTCCCCGACGTGGACGACCACGCGGTCGTAGCCGGCCGTGGCCAGGTTGCTCCGCGCCTGTTCGGCGAGCTCCGGGACCCGCTCGATCGAGTGCACCTCGTCTGCGAGCTCGGCCAGCACGGCGGCCTGATAGCCCGAACCGGTACCGACGTCGAGGACTCGCTCGTCCCCGTCGAGGCCGAGCTCCTCGCAGATCCGGGCGACCATGTACGGCTGCGAGATCGTCTGCCCCGCGCCAATCGGCAACGCCGCGTCGTCGAAGGCCTGGCGGCGAAGATCCTCTGGGACGAAGAGCTCGCGAGGCACCCGTTCCATCACCGCCAGCACGCGTTCGTCGACGATGTCGCGCCCGCGTAGCTGCCGCTCGACCATCTGCTCTCGTTCAGGCGGCACGGGCATATGCCGGTGCCTCTACTCCGAAGTGGCGCAGGACGAGCGGCGCCACGCCGGCAATGCTCGCGGGCGGGGCAGCGCCGCCGAGCGCAAGCATTGGAACGAGCGAGTCCCCGTCCAGCAGCGAGCCGTGCGAACCGCCGCCGACGTGGTGTCGTCCACCCAGGTCGGCGAGCTCCACTCCTGCGGCTGCCGAGACGATGACGTCGCCCGCATTGGGGTTGGCGAGCGCATGCCAGGCCCGTCCCTGCCAGCCTTCGGCGTCGGGTCCGAAGCGGAGCTCCTCGCCGTCGCGCAGCGCGACTCCCTCGCCGTCTTCGCGGAACAGGATCACGTCGAGGGCCGGCTCGGCGCTCAGCCTGCGCGCGATCTCGCTCGGCTCGGTCTGCGCTCCCGGCAGCACGTAGACCATTCCGGCGCGGTTCGAAGCCGTCACAGCCAGCTCGGCCTCCCGCCGCGAGCCACGGCGGTACAGGCGGAAGCCGGAGAGCGGTTCCTCGAGCCGGAACAAGCGCTCGACTGGCGTCTGGCCGTGATCCGAGCAGAGCACGACGTCGTAGCGTTCGAGAAAGGCGTCCAGCCCTCCCGCCGCCTCGACGAGCGCCGCGATCGCAGCGTCGCTCCTCGCGAGCGCCTCGTCGGCACCGGCGGGCCCGAGCGCATGGGACGCGAAGTCGTAGTCCGGGAGGTAGTAGAAGAGGAAATCGAAGCCGTCACGCGTGACGAGCCAGCGGCCGACCGCGGCAGCGTAGGCGTCGATCGAGCCCAGCGCGCGGCCGCGAACGGCGAAAGGCGCCCCGGTGACGTCCGACTCGAAGAGGCTGAAGTAGAAGAAGCGCCGTGGCCCTTCGACGGCGCGCACGACGCCAGGGACGGTGGGCGCATGTCGAGTCCGGCCCCGGTAACAGGGGACGTTGACGGCGGCCGTGACGAGGCCGGCGTCCTCCAGCGCCTCGAAGAGGGTGACGGCGCTCGCGGCGAGGTGCTCCGCGTTCATCTCCACGATCGCATCGCGGATCGAGCGTCGCGTGCCGACCGCTCGCATGGCTCCGAACGACGAGCCGTACTCGACGAGACGCTGCTCGGCTCGGTGGTACCAGACGAGGTGAGGAATGTGGTGGACGTCCGGACCGCCGCCGGTGGCGAGCGTGGCCAGGCAGACGGGCGTGAGCGAGGGGAACGTCGAGAGCGACCGTCGGTATTCCGCCGTCTCGGCGAGCGCAGCGAGCGTCGGCGCCGCGCGGGTGTCCACGGCTCCCTCGAAGACGTCGGGGGTCAGCCCGTCGATGACGATCAAGATGAGCTTCTTGGGCATCAGTCGCGTGCGAGCGTGCGCAGGCCCGCGTACCGCGTCGGTTCGCTCCGACGCATGCGCGCCCCGAGCGCCGGGACCAGCACCGCTTCGACGAAGCCAAGCAGCGGCACGAACGCCAGAACTGCGAGCGCGACCGCCATGACGGCGGTCAGCGCTGCCGTCGCGGCGCGGGTTCCCCCCCGCCGCAGCGTTCCGCTGACGAGCTGCAGCGCGCCCACAGAGCCGAGCACACCTCCGACGGCGCCGGCGATCGCGTCCTCGATGTCACCGAGGAGGAAGCCGAGGCCAAGTCCGACGGCCGCGCCCAGTACGGCCGCGCCGATGAGCCCCCAGCGCAGCGCCCCGAGCAGTCCCGCGAACAGGACGCCGACGCCGACTCCGAGGCCGACGAAGACTCCGACCCAGTAGACATCCGCCATCGACGCGAACCAGTCTAGGTGTGGCTAGGCTGGCGGCGCGAGGGCGGCTCATCGCCGCAGTGAGCCGTCCTCGCCCATAATCCCATCCGGTTTGGATTCGGCCCCGTATTGGAATCGGGGATAAACCGACTAAGGAGGGGATATGCGGAAACTCCTGCTCTTCGGGCTCGTCGCGGCCCTCGGCGTGCTCGGAATCTCTGCAGTGGCGCTGGCAAGTCGTTCACACGACAAGGGCAAGAGCAATGACTTCAAAGCCAAGATGAACGGTTGGGAGGAGGATCCGTCGCAGGTGACGACGGGGAAGGGCTCCTTCACAGCTCACATCGACAGCGCGACGCAGATCAGCTTCACGCTCAAGTTTCAGGATCTGGAAGCGACGAACGTCCTGTTCTCTCACATCCATATCGGCTCCCGCCATGAGAGCGGAGGGGTGAGCGCATTCCTCTGCGGAGGGACCACGCAGCCCGCATGCCCGCAGGCGGCTTCCGGGACCGTCAACGGAACGATCCTGGCGGACGACATTGTCGGTCCGACCGGCCAGGGCGTCGAGCCCGGGAACTTCGCCGACCTCATCCGCGCAATGCGGAGGGGCGAGACCTACGCGAACCTGCACACCAACCCGCGCGCACCAGGCGGCGAGATCCGCGGCCAGATCACGAAGAGCAAACACCACGACGACGATGACGACCACAACGGAGGCAAGCGCAAGCGCCACTGATCGTCAGAGTGAGGTAAGTGATCCGAAGGGCCCGGTTATCCGGGCCCTTCCTCTTCCATGCGTCTGATCAGCGCCAAGCCGAACTCGGCGGCGCGCGCGCCGTCGACCACTCGGTGGTCGAAGGTCAGCGCGATGTGGCCGATCGGCCGAACCGTGATCTCGCCGTCGCGGACGACGGGCCGCTCCGCGATCCTGCCGACGCTGAGGATCGCCACCTGGGGGTGGTTCACGATCGGGGTCTGGAAGAGGCCCGCGAGCTTGCCCGCGCTCGAGACCGTGAACGTCGAGCCCTGCAGCTCCTCGGGCTTCAGGGACCCGGCGCGCGCGCTGTCCGCAAGTCGGCGGACGTCGGCGTCGAGCTCCTCGAGCGACCGGGAATCGCAGGCTCGGACCACGGGAACGACGAGCCCCTGGTCGGTCTGGACCGCAACACCGAGGTCGTAGCGGTCGAGGTAGACGATCTCGTCGCCGTCGAGTCGGGCGTTCAACTCCGGAAACTCCTGCAGCGTGGCCGCCGCAGCTCTTAGGACGGTCGGGACCAGCAGCTTGAGGTCGACTCCGCCGAAGTCGCACTCCTCGACCCAGGTCACCGGCGGGATCTCGCGGTGCGCACGGGCCATGTGCTCAGCAGTCAGCCGGCGGATGCCCCGAAGCGGCTCCCGCCGTCCCTCGGAAGGGGCCAGGCCCCCAGACGTGGCTGCGCTGCGCACGTCCTCTTCGGTCACCCGGCCCTGCGGCCCCGTAGCTACGACCGATGCGAGGTCGACTCCGAGCTCCTGCGCGACCTTCCGGACCAAGGGCGTCGCCCGGATCCGTCCCGCGGGGCCAGGTCCAGCGGCCTGGCCCCTGGGCATGGCTTCTGTGGAAGCATCGGCTTGTGGGGCCGGCTCGGCTCCGTCCTCACCTATGACGACCAGGACGGTTCCTACCGGGACGACCTCGCCCTCGCCGACCATGATCCGCGCGACCTTTCCCGCCGCAGGCGACGGGATCTCGACCGTCGTCTTGTCGGTCTGGATCTCGACCAGCGGATCGTCTTCCGCGACGTCCTGGCCCTCGTGCACGAGCCAGCGGGCAATCTCGCCCTCCGTCAGGCCCTCACCCAGGTCCGGCAGCTTGAACTCGTAGGCCATGGCGCGAAAACCTAGCGAGGCTGCCCGACCCAGGCTTCGGGGGGGACGATCAGCACGCGGAGGCCGCCTTCCACCCGCCAGAGGGAGACAGCCTGCTCGTCGCCGGTCAGCCGCTCCGTCGCGTCGCGCGGCACATAGCCGACCT
>Ga0081455_10007553_pt1 | contig 11432 bp, 9 predicted proteins | sample TabmetS3T2R1_FD_70207 | JGI IMG/M metagenome (GOLD analysis project Ga0081455, IMG submission 70207) | Tabebuia heterophylla rhizosphere microbial communities from the University of Puerto Rico - S3T2R1 | ecosystem: Host-associated > Plants > Roots > Rhizosphere ...
GGACGCCTCGGCGGTCGAGCTCGTGCTGCACAAAATCCTCAGGAATGCCAGCCTTGTTCATCATCGTTATCTAAGACGGATATACGTGGATATACGTGGCGGACATACGGCGATAGGCGGGGATGTCTGGCACTCGCGTCCGCGAGCGCCTCAAATCGGCCGGTGACGGTTTAAACGCGAAGGGCGAGGCTCGTCGGCGCCAGGACGCTAACGACGCAGCGATGCGCCCGGCCCGGCCAGCGGCGAAGGTCGTCGCCGGGCGTGGCGCATCGGGGACCTGTTCCCCGGTGGTCCAGAATCAGCGAATGGAGAAATTGACACCACATCGCCTCCTGATCCTCGGGGCTGGGTTCTCCAGGCCTGCAGGTCTACCGTTGTCGGTCGAGTTGCTCGACCTCGTCCTCCTAGAGTTGAACAAATTCATGGGCCAGGAGACCCACCTCCATCGGTCTCTTGCCGAGTACAAGGAGTTCAAGCGGGCGACGACGGGCACCGTGCCCGATCCGGTCGACATCGAGGACTTCGCGGCATTCCTGGACTACCGGCACGCCTTCGGTGTGCTTGGATCGGACACTTGGTCCGAGGAGGGGAACAGGGATCAATTCCTGCTGCGCTGGGGGATCGGTCGGGTGTTGAACGCGGCAATGCCACCTCGGGACAAGATCCCGGATCTGTATTTGGAGTTCGCGAGGGAACTGCGGCCCCGCGATGTCGTGGTGACCTTCAACTACGACTTGATCCTCGAGCGCAGTCTTGAGCGGGTCGGCAGGTCATACCGCCGTTTCCCCCACCGGTTGAAGAGCGCCGGTCCGTCAGGTGGCACGGTCGACATCGATCGCGACGCCACGGAGGTGACGGTCATCAAGCCTCATGGTTCAATTGACTGGGTCAGCAAAGATCCATACGAACGATATGTCCGATACATGGCGCGCGTCGTACCCGGGGGCGATGGACGTCGGTTCGCCGAAGGGCGCGATCAGTTGTTCGGAACCGAGGGTTGCTCACCTACCCACAGACTGGTGGAGGGCCCGCGTCTAGAAGACGACCTGCTCGGACACATTCACGTAATCGAGCGGCTCGATGCCTACTACGAAAACAGGTTGGTTGCCTACTCCCATCCACCTTTGGTTCTCGCCCCTTCCGGGGCGAAGCAGCTCTACGGGGCCAGCCTGCGTGCCCTATGGGATGGCCTCGCGGTCGCAGGGTTTGGCTGGGGCGGCATCTCGGTGATCGGCTACTCGATTCCCCCAGCCGATCCGTACTCGCTGCAGATCCTTTACGAGATCGTCCGCGGCTATGAACGGGGACTGGCCGACCCGGGCTGGCGAATCGGTCCTATGAACGCCATCGCCGTGATCGACAAGCGGGACTCTAAGGCTGGATGTGACGACCTCGTGCGACGGTACGGGTTCATGTCGGCCGATCACACCCGTTTTCACTTCGACGGCTTCGATCGCCCGTCCCTCGAGCTGATCTTCTCGGATTCGCCCATCGCTCTGCCGCTCGAGCGCGAACGAACCTCCTCTGGTTAAACCTGTGTTCACCCGGGGTAGGCGGCGAGGATCAGCGATCGAATCCTTGGCGGCGTTGCTCGGCTTCCTCGTCGCCTCGCCGTGCGTCGCGCCGATAGCTCGCGGTCAGATCATCGAGGACGGCCGCGCTCCGCGGCCAGCGATCGCGCAAGGCCTTTGCCTGAGCTTCGAACCCGTCGGCCAGCTCGTGCTCGGCCTCGCCGCCGGCGTCGATCGCTTTGGAGACGACGCCCCGGCTGTTGTATTTGGCGGTCGACATGCGGCCCTCGACTGCACGACTGTCCAGATGCTCAAGGACGTTCCGCACAGGCTCGGGCGGCCAAACGTCGTCGGCGTCGCGGCGAGATGATGCGAGGATCGCGCCGATCTGGCCTTCGCCCGCCTCTAGGCGGTCAGCAGCGGCAAGAAGCTCACGAGCCTTGTCGGCCCACGCCCGGAGGACGTCCTCGTCGATCACGCCGTTGTCGCTTTCGCCGGGCACCCGGTTCCATGCGGCCAACAGCCGGAAGCCGTTCTCGGCTGCCCGTTGCGCCGCCTCGTCCGGTTCTGCGGCATCGGCCGAATGGGGCTTGTAGATCGCCGACACCACCATCACGAAGAAGGCGGGATCCTCGGCGAGAGCCTCGTACAGCGTCGGGGCCGCAGGGTCGAGGCCGAGGGCGCCGAGGTATGCCCACTCGAGCTGGCCGAGGCGCTGGATGCCGACTGTCTCGCGATGTTCCTCGAGGAAGTCGAAGAGCTGGCCGAAGTCATAGGGGTCGAGCCCCTCGCGCTGCACTTCGTCCTTGCTCTCGGCCGGGGGGACGAGGAGCGCGTCGAGCCCGTCGGCCACCAGCGGCACCAGGTCGGTGGCGTCGCGGTCCTTTCGCAGGTAGAGGCCGATCAACCGAAGGGCTGCCGCGGGACGGCCTACGCCGAGTAGTTTGCCGGCGGCGAGCTTGAGCCGGTCGAAATCGCCCCCGAGGCCGTAAGGGGAGAACTCCGACCAGTACGCATCCTCGACCTCGGCGCCGCGGTCTGCTGCTCTCGTCCAGGCCTCCTCACGGTCGCGGCTGCAGAGGAGGATGCGGGCGGTCAGTAGTGGGTCGAGGGGATCGGTGCCGAGGACGTCCCAGCCGTCCTGGAGCAGGCGCTTCGTCATGTAGGCACCGCCGATGGTCCGATCCGTCGCGTCCTCCGCGGCCAGCAGCTCCATCATCGCCTCGTCGTGGCGTGCCCGAGAATTTGCCGCGACCGCCCAGCCGACGGCGCCGGGCAATTTGACGCCACGAGCCAGGTCAAGCAAGGCCTCGAGCCCACCCTCGGCTTCGACCTCGGCGACCGCGGTGGCGCGGCGCTCCTCGAGCTCGGTCTCGAAAGCGTCGAGATCGTCGATCTGGGCGCGGCCTAGGCCGGGATGGTGTTCGTCGAAGAGGAAGCGGAGGCGCTCGGCGCTGTTGGGTGGCGAGAGCTTCTCCGAGAGCTCGTCATACCCTTCGAGCTCACTTTCCGGAAGCGCCCATTCGGCGTCGGAGTACTCACGGTGGCGGGCGACGAAGGCGCGGATCGCCTCCCAGAGCTCGGTCCGGCCAGCCGCCTCGAATTCAGCGCTCCGCGCCGCGATGCCCTCGCGGATCACGTGGCGGCTCTCCGGCGGCAGGTCGGCGCCTTTTTCTACCAGGGCTGCCCATCGCCCCGCGTCGTCGCCAGCGTCCGTGGCTAGGCGCTCGACGACCGCGTCGATCAGTTCGAAGTACTCGGCGCCGCCGACCTCCCGGCGAGGCGGGACCCAGTCGCGGTAGGTGGGCTCGTGGGTCGGGGAGTGGAAGCCGTGGCTTTCGGGCAGCATCGAGAGCATCAGCTTCCAGGCGACAGTCGGATGGCGGTCACGGAGACTGTCGATCACGGCGGTCCGCCGGGCGTTGTCGACGCAGTTGTCCGGATACCAAGGGCAGAAGATCTCGGTGAGGCTCGAGCTCGGCCGGTTTGAGAGGCCGCCACCCGGATCGATCTCGGCGAGCCCGGCGAGAACGTCGACGGCGGCGCCGAAATGGTCCGGAGACCAGGCCAGGGTCTCGAGCGCCCAGAGCAGGTGGACGTGCGGGGAGCCCGCCGTGAACATCGCGCTCTGGTCCTTCGGGTCGGCGAACAAGGCGGCGATCACCGGGGCCTCGCCGCCCAGCCCGGCACGGATGGCCTCGAGGAAGGCGTCCGGCGCGGCCTCGGCAAGCCGCGACATCTGCGGCGCGAGGCTCGACCAGAGGGTGCCAGTCTCCTCCTTGTTCGCCTCTTCCCCCAGTAGCCGGACCAGGTAGGACGCGAAGTCGCCGCCGCGACCGTCGGCGGCCTTCTCGCCGTTGATCGCCAACAGCAGGATCGACTCGGCGACGCCTTCCTTGAGCGCCTGGCTGTAGATGCTTTTCTTACCTTCAAGGCCTGCTTTCCAGCGCTCTCCCGGGGGCAAGGAAAGGGCGGGGTCGACCTCGAGCAGGACGCTCCGGACCGCCTTCTCAAGGCGGGCGAGGTCCTCATCGCGAAGTCGTCCGGCGAGCTGCAACCAGGCATCGAACGGGGAGGTGAGGGCCCATGATCTGCGCACGCTGATCACGAGCGGATCGTCGACGACGGCGAGCTTTTCGAGGGCTTCCCGCAGATCCTCGCCGGACAGGGCGGCCAGTTCCGAGACGACGGCCATGTCGCCGTCGACACCGTCATTCCAGCGACCCGCCAGGAGGGCGGCGCGGGTCGTGCGGTCGGCAGGGGGTCGAGCCCAGCCGGGCGAGTGCAGACCACGATTGACCGCGAGACGGCGGCGCAGGGCTAGAACACTTCGCCGGGCGAGGTATGCGAGCTCGCTCGAACGATCCTCCTTGGTGACCCCGGCTTCGGTCAGCGCTTCCTGCGCACCGTCGGGGTCGATCCCGGGCAGCTCGTAGTCGGCGTCGGCGCCATCGTGCAGCGGCACCAGGACGTGATGGCGTGATTCGCCGACCACCTCGCTGCGCACCTCTTCCGTGGTCGGCACCAGGATGAGAGGATGCTCGACTCCCTCGAGCGCCCGCCACGTCGCCACCTGGTCCACGAAGGCGAAGCGGGCGGTGGTCCCGCTCGCGTTCTCGGTCATGGAGATCCCCAGAGCGGCGAGAAAGGCTTTGACCTCTTCGACGCTCGGGCCTGCGATCGTCGTGACGCCTGGCTCCCCGCCGAGGCGTTCCTTCAGCGCCTCGACGACCGGCTCGCGGCCGGCCAGCAGCAGCGCCGGGGGTATCTCCGGAGAGGTCGCCGCCGCCCACCGTCGCCACCAGGTGTCGACCGGCCGCATGCCGGACGGCGCATGGCCGAGCAGCTCGGCCAACCAGGCGCTGGTGACCGGCGCCGATTCGAGCCAGGTCTCGACATCGTCCACACCGATCGCGCGGACCGACGCCCAGCGACCTTCCTCGGTCTTCTTCTTCGCCCAGTCGGCCCGTTTGGTCCAGGGCCGCAGGATGGCGGCGACGTAGGTGGCCTCGGAGGCTGCGGTACCGTCGGGAGTGGTCGTCCGCTTGGCGTAGTCCGCGTCGGCCTTCTGGCCTGCCTTCTTGTTGACCGAGAGCTCCCAGACCGATAGCCCGGCCGGGATGAAGGCGGTTTCCGCGCCCGAGCGGACCGAGCCGTCCCAGTCGCCTGCCGAGACTCCCTCGCCAGCGGGGAAGCCGAGGCCGACGACGTCCTTGCCGGTCTCGAGCACGAGACGGCGTACAAGCCGCGGGAACTCGGTCTGGGCGGAGACCCGGTCGGCCCAGCCGAGGAGGGCGGCGCGCTCGATCCGCAGTGGGTCAGGCATGTGGTCCGCCGTTTTGAGTTTGGGTTGACGTCGATCGACGCCCGGCCTTGCGCCCTATTCCCTTTGTCAAAGACGCCCCCTGACCCGCCCGGCGGCGGCTTGCATCCCCTTGCCGATCCGATCGATCGACGCTCCGCCGACGACCCTGCGTCACCGTAGTTGGAAAGCAACTCTCACGCAACACCGACCGGCTTCAGTCGGCGAGCCCCTCATGCAGGGGTGGCGGCCGCAGCGAGCTGGTCGCCGTGCCATTCGGGTGAAGTCCGGTCCCTCCGACTCGTGGATCAACGCGCGGCATCGTGTAGCGCGGATGCCCGGGCAAGACGACCTGGCCGAACATCATCTCCAGCACGTCCTCGACGAATCTCGGGCGCACCCGATCGCGATCGACGAGTTCGACAAATCGGAGCAGGTGCCTTCGAACCGCATCGAAAATGTCGTCGGTCATCACCCGCTGTTGGTCGGCGTCCAGTTCCGAGCGGCGCCAGGACAGATGGGCGACACGCTGAGAGAATTCTCCCGACAGCCGCTTCAGCGCCCGCCGATCGTCGTCTGGGATCGACCATCCAGCGGCGGTGAAGTCGGAGGCCGTGGCTTCCTTTCGGTCGGGGCGGTCGGTCAGGAATTCGATCAGCTGTCGAGCGTGAATCTGAAATGACTCGATGAGCGCGTTTCGCGCCGCGAGTCCGTTCAGCGGGAGATCTGCCACCGCTAGATCGTGGTCACCGTTCCGGAAGTGCATGTGTAGCGAGGCGAACATCTGGACCTCGTAGAGCACATGCGCCGACTGCTCGATCGCTTCCTCCCTGCTTCGGGTCGCGCCTGGCATATGGCGAATCGTAAAGTCGGCGAGCTGATCGTCATCGCCTGCGACACTCGTTCCGTGCACGGTGCGGCGGCCAAAAAGGTGGCGGACGAGTTTTTCGCGGCTCTGAATGATCTCGCGGGCAACCACGCTATGGCCGTCGCCGGGGTGGCGGTGACGCTCGAACGGCTTGAAGCCGTACCCGTGAAGCCCGGCGAGGCTTCAATGAATCTGGTCGGGTATGACGACCCGAATTCGGGGTCCAGTTTCTACTGGCAGAAGTGGCCCTTGGCGACCATCGGCGAGCGGCTCGGTCCCGACGGACCCGTTATCCGTTCGATCGGTCAGCAATGGGTCGTCAGCGTGGCCACCCAGTGGAATGACCACTTCCGGCAGCGGTTCGCCGATGCGGAGGGAGTCGAAGCGGGGGAGATCAAGGATCCGCTGATGGCCGACATGAATCGGATGCGGAATGACGTCATCCACCACCGCGGCATCGCCACCGCAAAGAACACGGGAAGATGCGAGGCGCTGCGTTGGTTCTCTGCCGGTGCCGAGATCCACGTTATGCCTGTTCACGTGGTGGAGCTGATGGATCGGCTCGGCCTGGTGAATAAGACGAGCGACTTCGATTCTGATTCCGGGCCTTGGGAAGAATCCGAAGTCTGATTCATTCTTCGGCCTGAGCAGTCCGGCGAAGACGCTCGGCCAGCTCGAGCCGAGCGGCGGAACGCGGATGTATGCGCATCTGGGTGGGGGGCGGGGATGGGTACTCGGGTTCGAATCCTTCGAACTGGGCGGCGGCGTTCGTTCGAGGTCTTCCCGTGGTTCTCTCAAGGTGCCATTTGACCTCGGGGAGCAACCATCCGGTGCGGTCGGCGGTGAGAAGCTGCACGAGCATCCGTGCCATCTCATCGGCAAGTGCCACGGTCCTCCTCTTGATCTCCGCTGTCGTGTGGGTGGCCGGTTCCGGTAGCCAGATCAAGGCGTCGGCGGCGGTCCCTGGTCCACTCAGCGAAAACATGTCCGGTTGCCAGGGCTTGCCGCGAAGATGTGGCTCGACCCGCGTCAAATACGCCGGGTCCGTGCCGGCCGGGATCGCGAGTCGACCTGGTGCTTGCGGCAGATTGAGCCAAACGTTGGTGAGATGCCCACGGTGTACGACGGCGTCGCGCAGCTCGAGAGTCCACGCCAGCCAGCCGGCCGGGTCGCGTTCGGCATGCTCGTTAAATAGAGCCGAGACTTCTTCGCAAGCGTCGCGCTGAGCTGGCGGCGCCTCCTGAGGTAGCTCGGGGAAATTGAGGAGGGTTGCGCTCGATGCCCTCTGAAGCGATTGCGGAAGTCCCAGCACACCGATCGTCGCAGCGGCGAGACAATCAAGGGTGGATCCGAACGCACGGGCGAAGTCGGTGATCGTCCGATGGATGCGTTTCAGGTTGAGCAGATCCTCCACCGTGGTTTCGGGACCGGGCATGGTGCGTCCATTCGGCCCCACCAGTTGACCCAGGTCCACCTCGCAGAGGGCGAGCTCGCACACATTGACTTCGATGCCTTCTACCGCCGAGAGCACGAGATCCGAAGCCACTGCGCGTTGCTCCTCGTCTGCGACTGAGGCGAATTGCCCGAGACCCCAGCCGTCCACCGAGTAGGAATCCCACAGTGCCTCCGTCAGTTGCGTCAGGGCCGGTGCCTCGATCCCGAGCCGGCGGTCGATCTCCCGACCTCGTTCTTCCGCGATCTCCCTCGGAGTCTGTCGACTGGTGTTCACCCAGCTGCCTCGACTTCCCTCTCGAAGATTGCCCTCGGGTTGTATGGATCAAAGTTCGCCAGTGGCGTGTCGACCTGCACCTTTCGGGGAAGGTCCCCCGCTTCTTCCCGCCAAACTGACCAATCCATCGCCGCATCGAGGTCGTCGGATTCGAACCACTTGGACTCTTCGCAGACCGCCTCGAAAAGTCGGCCAACGGCGTCGGCATTGGCGTTCGGATCATCGACGGAGGCGAACGTCGCTCCGACGCGGTAGGGGCTTTCGAAGAGCAAGTGGACCACCTGCTCCCTCGTCTTCGGCGAGCCTTCGAGCGATTCCCATAGGGCGCGGGGAGAAATCCTCCGACTGTCCATGATCCAGTCGACGTGCCAGAGATGACCGGGCGCACCGTCGACCCTCTCCCCCTCAGCACCGGTCGCCCAAGGACGCCGGGAGAGCCGAATGTGCATCCGCGTCCAGTACTGGTCGCGGGCGTGCTCGATCAGGCCGGATCGCTCGTGTCCGCCGCCGATCCACGCACGCGCGAAGGGGTCCCTCCGATTGATCTCGCAGCTGGTGTCGTTGTAGGAGGAGAAGAAGCGCTGGGCGCCATGCTCCAGGTCGTCGAGCAGCATGTCGAGTCTCGGTAGGTCTCTGGAATGGGGACGTCGACAATGTGAGATCCGGTTGCGTAGTGAACGCAACTCCTCGATCTTCGGCGCCCATCTCGCAGACGGGAGGAGGGTCTCTTCGAAGAGGCCCCAGCGCTCGTCGATCAGCTCGAGCAACTGGCCGACATCGAGATAGGCCAGCACGTCCTCCGCGTCCGCGGACGGCACGTAGTCGTTGATCCGGTCCTGCTCGGCGCGTCGAAGCGCTCTCGGATCGATCGCGTCGGAGAAGTCAATTCCGTCGGAGGCCCGGAGCTCGGTATAGACGAGGTCGCGCAGGTAGCTCTCCAGTCGCCACCAGCGAGCGAAGAAGCGCAACGCTCCTTCAGGAACTCCTGCCTCACTCACTCCCATCGTGGCGTCTCGCTGACAACAATCTGGGCTGCTGACGGTGTCATCACCGTGCATTTTATGACTGGGTATCGATGGCGAACCGGAGATGTTTCCGAATCGATTCCCGGCCTGGCTTCCGCGGGGCGACCGTAGCTCTGTCCGGCGGAGCAGGCGAGTGGGGAATCGCGGGAATCCCCGCTTATCGCTGCATATCGACCCTCATCTCAGCCACTAGTGGCTGAGATGAGGGGGAAGGAGGGGGCGGTTTGAACGCGTATCTGCGATCCGAATTGGCGCCTTTGCAGGCCCTTCGAATCGATGGAGCTAGGCGGATTCGAACCGCCGACCTCCTGGGTGCGATCCAGGCTCGCGACCGGCTGATCGGACCGATAATTCCGCATTCTAGAGCGGTGTGACGACTGATCTCCGAAAGGAGACCGAAGGCGGATGTACGTGGATATACACGCGGATATGCGGCGATATGCGGCGATGTCCGGCACTCAAGGTCGCGAGTGCCTCAAACGGGGCTTGTGCGGTTAAAAACTAACGGCATCCAAGCGATCTGGCGGGCGTGATTCTGGGCGTCAAACCGGAGCAGAGCCAGCTGTTGCTTGCGGGGGCGCTGTCCACACTCTCCATAAGAGGGAGCCCAACCCAGGCGTCTACATAAGGCATGTTCTCGGGCGTCGACATAAGAGCGACCTCGGGCGATTCGCGGTCATGTGAGGGTCGAGAGGCCCAGCCCGTCCGCCGCGTCTACCAATGCCAAGTCGAAACTGGCGACCGTGCCGCCGTGTTCTCCGGCCGCGAGCAGTACGCAGCAGTCGGGCAGCTTGCAGCCCGTCTCGGCGCGGAGGCGCGCGAGTTGTCCTGGTGCACCGTCGGTTAGAGACAGCTCCGTGACCCCAAGTCGATCGAGGGCCGTGAGGACATCGTCCAGGCGGCCTCGGCGGGCGGGGGCCACGAGCGTCTCGGCCAAGGTGATCGTGCTGGCACCCAAGGGCTCGGCGCCGGTTTCCGCGAGCAGGCGACTCGCTCGCTCGTGATGGGTGTCGCGCTCGTCCAGATGGGCGATCAGGACGCTGGCGTCGAGGACGATCACTCGGGCCAGTCTTCGCGCAGCCGCTCCAGTTCGCCCGGTTCGTAGACGCCGCTGAGAGCTCCGGCGGTTTCTTCTACTGCGCGGGCCCGATCGTTTGCCTTTTCCTCGATCGCGTCACGACCCGCCGCCGCCAGTTTCAGCAGCAACTCCTTGCGATCTTTGATCTCCGGCCAGCGTCGCTGCGCCTGATCCAGTTGATCGCTGAGGTCCCCCGTGTCGGTGACCGTATAGCGAGGTTTCGTGGTCGGCATAGGATCGAGTGTAGCACCGTGTTCAACAGGTGCTGCACCGCTGAGTTAGTAGCCAGACCGCACTATGAGTCAAGTCGGAATCGGCCCGGAATCGCCACCTATCGCCGCATATCCGCGAGATTTTGGGCACTACTGCCCAAAAGTAGGGTAAATCAGGGGGGTGGTTTAAACGAGCGCGCCGAAAGCGAATGTGCCCGTTTGCAGGAGGTTCGAGTCGATGGAGCTAGGCGGATTCGAACCGCCGACCTCCTGGGTGCGATCCAGGCGCTCTGCCAGCTGAGCTATAGCCCCGAAATGCCCGATTTGCAGGGAGAACCTGCTTGGGATCGGGTGGTACCAGGGCCGGAGTCTAGCGTGGATGTTCGGGATACACGTGGATGTAAGGTCGGATAAAGGGCTCGGGCAAGGCCGGTGGGCCGAGTGGGGTCGGTTGGGCGAGGCCTCGGATCACGGACCCGCCGCGGAGAAGGGGCCGGCGGCGATCACTTTGTTGGATTCTTCGGTCGCTTCGTTGAGATGGCCGGCGAGGAGGCCCGTGTAGGGGCCGTTGACCTTGTTCTGGAGGCCGGTCACCAAGGCTCCCGAAGATCAGCGTCGTCTCTTTGCGTTCCACGCCCGCCAGGGTGGTGGTCAGTTGATCGACGGTCGAGGAGAGCGTCGCGTTTTCCGTTTCGAGGGCTTTCAGTCGGGTTTCGAGTGAGGTGACGGTGGGGGTCCCGGATGGGCCGCGTTCACCGGCTTCTCCACGCTCGCCGGCCGGTCCCGCGACGCCTATCGGTGCCGCCGAGTTGCCGCCAAGCCGTTGAAGCGTCGCCTTGCTCAGTTTCGTCGGCCCCACGGCGCCCTTACGGATCTGCTTCGCGCCGACCGAGTTGGCGGGCAGGCGGCGCGTTTGACGGTGATGCCATCTTGGTAGATGAGGGCATGGTTGCCAACCTGCCGCACAGGGTCGTGGTCATCGGCGGTGGCTTCGGTGGCCTGAACGCGGTGCGCGGCCTGCGGGACGCGCCGGTCGAGGTGACGCTGGTGGACCGGCAGAACTTCCACCTGTTCCAGCCGCTCGTGTATCAGGTGGCCACCGGGGCGTTGGCGAGCGCCGAAGTGGCGGCGCCGTTGCGGGCGGTGTTGAAGCGGCAGGCGAACGCCCGGGTGATGTTGGCGAACGCGAAGGGGTTCGATCTCAGGG
>Ga0081455_10007554_pt1 | contig 11432 bp, 9 predicted proteins | sample TabmetS3T2R1_FD_70207 | JGI IMG/M metagenome (GOLD analysis project Ga0081455, IMG submission 70207) | Tabebuia heterophylla rhizosphere microbial communities from the University of Puerto Rico - S3T2R1 | ecosystem: Host-associated > Plants > Roots > Rhizosphere ...
CCGAAGCCAGTCACCAGTTCGGGCGCAAACAGTGGCTTGACCTCGAAAAAACAACCCTCGTCCATGATCGCCTCGACGACTGTCCGGATGTCATAGCCCGTCGAATCTTGGGCCGGTACGAGATCGTCGGTGAAGCTGTGCGCCGGGTCCGCGGGGTCGTATGTCGGCAGCGGGCTTCGCCAGTTCAGCGGCAGGTAAGAGAAGTACTGCTTGGCCTGCTCGATCGCATCGGCGTCGTCTGCGGCCAACTGGTCCCCGCATCCGGAGACCGTCGCGTGCATCCGTGCGCCGCCCATCTCCTCGAGCGTGACCTTTTCCCCGACCACCATCTCCGCCATCCGGGGCGATCCGAGGTACATCGAGGCATTCGCCTCGACCATGATCACGACATCGCAGAAGGACGGGATGTATGCGCCGCCGGCCGCGCTAGGGCCGAAGAGGCAACAGATCTGCGGCACCTTGCCGGACAGCGCGACTTGGTTGTGGAAGATCCGACCGGCTCCCCTGCGACCGGGAAAGAGATCGACCTGATCGGTGATCCGCGCACCGGCGGAATCGATGAACCAGAAGATCGGCAATTCGTCACGCAGCGCCACCTCGGTCATCCGGATGATCTTCTCCACCGTCCGGGCACCCCAGGAACCGGCCTTGACGCTCGGATCGTTGGCGACCACGAGAGCCGGCCGTCCGTGGACCAGGCCCCGCCCGGTGACGACCCCGTCGGCCGGCAGATCGGGAGCCATGGCATTGGCGAGCTGGCCATCCTCTATGAAGGTGCATTCATCGAACAGCAAGTCGATCCGCTCACGGACGAAGAGCTTGTTGGCCCCGGCTAACTTCGCAGCTGCCCGCTCCGTCGGCACCAGGGTACGATCGCGCGCGCTGCTGATCCGATCCATGATCGACTACTCCACCGGTAGTCCGAGCCGGCGCGCTATCAGCCGCCGCTGTATCTCCGAGGTGCCCTCGCCGATCTCAAGAACCTTTGCGTCACGGTAGAAACGCGCCACCGGATACTCCTCCATAAACCCGTAGCCCCCGAATACCTGCGTGGCAATACGGGTGGCCGTCACCGCGGATTCCGTCGCATAGAGCTTGGCGATGGCAGCCGCACGATTGAGCTCTTGTGCGGTAGCGCCATGATCACGCATGGCCGCCGCGGCGTACACCAGTTGATGGGTCGCCGAGGCCATCACGTCAAGATCAGCAATCTGGAACGCGATGCCTTGCTTACGGCCGATCGGCACACCGAAGGTGGTGCGTTCCATCGCGTACCGTGTCGATAGTTCGAGGCAGGCCCTGATGCATCCCAATGCCAGGGCTGCGATCGCGACGCGGCCGCCATCCAAGATCGACAGGAACTCGTGATAGCCCTGTCCGCGCTCACCCAGCAAATGATCTTCGGGAACTCGGACATCGGTAAAGGTGAGCGGATGAGTGTCGGAGGCGTGCCACCCGAGCTTCGTATAGCTCGGACCCACCAGGAATCCAGGCGCGCCGGCGGGCACGATGATCGCGGATATCTCGGGCTTGCCATCATCGCGGGTGCCGGTCCGCGCTGTGACCGTACACATGGAGGTGACGTCGGTGCCGGAGTTGGTGATGAACTGCTTGCTGCCGTTGATCACCCATTCATGATCATGCAACTCGGCCCGCGTCCGTGTGGCACCGGCATCTGATCCGGATTCTGGTTCGGTCAGCCCGAAGGCGGCCAGAGCCCGGCCGGCGAGGAGATCAGGCAGCCAGCGCGCCTTCTGGCTCGCCGTGCCGAAGTGAGCGATCGGGTTGATGCCGAGCCCTACGGCAGCCTCGAGGGTGATCCCGAGTGACTGATCGACCTTGCCGATTTCCTCGACCGCGATGCACAGGCTGGTGAAGTCTCCAGCGCCGCCGTACTCCTCGGGTCCGCTGAGCCCGAAGAGCCCGAGATCAGACATCAACTTGATCGCTTCGAGTGGTGCCTCGTGTGCCGCATTCCAGCGCTCGACATGGGGTGCGAGATCACGAGCAGCGAAGTCCGCAACCACGGCCCTGAAGTCGTTGTGCTCTTCGCTGAGCGTGAACGTGCCGGTCATGAGGCTCTTTCCGTCGTCCTGACGCTAGTCAGCATAGCTTGACGTTTACGTAAACGTAAGGCCTAGACTTCAGTCGGAAGGAGCCCCGATGAGTGACCGAACCTGGAGCATTGGCGAGCTCGCCGACGAGTTCGGCACCACGCTGCGGACCATCCGGTTTTATGAGGATCGCGGGCTACTCGCCCCTGAGCGGCAAGGCACCACACGGATCTTCCACGATCGTGATCGAGTACGGCTCCAGCTCATCCTGCGTGGCAAGCGACTCGGATTCACTCTCGACGAGATCGCTCATGTGATCAACATGTACGACGAAACTCCAGGCGAGCGCGGCCAGTTGGCCTTCCTCATCGCGGATATCGGTAAGCGCCGGGACGCCCTCCTATCGAAGCGTCGAGACCTGGACGAGGCGCTGGCGGAGCTAGATGATCTTGAGGAACGTTGCCGGGCCGACCTGGAGCAGCTGAGCGGCTCTCCCTAGCCCCTGCTCGGCCGGTGCATTTGCTACTCCAAAGCAAGCGAGGCGGCGGCGTCCTGCTGTCCTGTGACATCCCAGAGATGGTGAATCACGTCGTGCAAGAAGTATTGGAGAAAGGTGACGACGGTGAACTCTGCGCCATCTGAGCGGATACCGCGGCGTCCATATTGGTCAGGCCTGAGTGCTTGGATACGGGCAACGAAACGCTGTGCTGCGGCCTCCAGCTCGTCGGCGACCACCTCGGGGTCTTGTTCTCCGTAGCGCTCCTTGATGGCTGTCTCGTCCTGGTTCCAGTTGGCGAAGGTCGGCGTATCCTCGCTCAGCATCTGAACGAGGCGATCATCGAACAGGCGGTAGACATCGCGAACATGGGCGCCGTACTCCAGCGGCGACCAGACGTCCGGTTCCGGACGCGCCGAAACCGCGGGGCTCGAGCGTAGGATCTGAACCCATTCCTCAGCGGCGACGAACGCGCGCTCAGCGAAGTCGGCGCGGTCGATGTCGCCCGCTGCGAGTCCACATTGGTCGCAGCGGCGGGTGAGCGTCCAGGTCCAATCCTTCGTGTCGGGAGGGGGTTCCACGACAAGAAGCCTAGTGCGCCTCCGAGCGGCCTTTGCCTGACTTCCACACATCCTCCAGTGTCCACAGACAGACCCGCCGGCTGTGGAGAAGTTGATCACTTCGGTGCATGAAGCCAGCAAACTTGTGGACAGATCAGTGGACAAGAAAATTGGTCAGACTTCTTTTCTGGATTCGGTTGCGGGGGGCCTTGCGAGGCTGTAGAAATCTCTTACGCACTTCCGAAGGGGAGGGCGGGGCTGGGAAAGAACCGAGGATCTGTACGGTGAGGCAACTCACCGCAGCGGCCGGTGACGGGCCGCTGAGATCCGTCGGATCGCCTGGTCAGCTGGAGACGTCGCTTAACTCCGGCTACCTAGTGGGCCCCTGCAACTCATACTTGGAGGGGCCCACACCCATTTCTTTGAGCTCGCTGCTCGCGCCCCACTTTTGAGCGGCTGCTCGCGCATCGCGCCTTTGACCTGCCTGGTTCGTCGTCACTCGCGGAGGACAAAACGCCTCCGCTCGTTCCTCCTCACCACGGCAGGGGCGCGATACCGACGCTCGCAGCCGATTCGTTGAGTGCGGCGGTGCGCGTTTTTCCGACGCTCGCAGCCCACGTGCCCGAGTCATTCTCGTACCCGCCAGTGCGCGATTCCCCGACGCTCGCAGCCAATGTGCGATTTTGCCGCTCGTAGCCCAGGGTGGCCGGTCCGTCTCGTACTCGGCGCCGGCGTGTGCGATTTGCCGACATCCGCCGCCCGGGGAGGCGCGATTGCGACGCTCGCCGCCGATTAGTTGAGTCCGGCGGCGCGATTTTCCGACGCTCGCAGCTCACGTGCCCAGTCCTTCTCGTACCCGGCGGCACGGGATTTTGGGGACGCTAATAGTCAGCGTGGCTGATCGCGCTCCGACCGGACGCGGCAATAGTCGGACTGCCGGCGTCTAGAGTTGCCGTTGGGGCGCTTTCGATGGGGAGGATGCGTGCGAGTAAGCAAGGTGCTTGTCGCCAACCGGGGCGAGATCGCCGTTCGCGTGATCCGTGCGGCCGCCGATGCGGGGCTTCCCAGCGTCGCGATCTATGCAGACCCGGACTTCGACTCCTTGTTTGTCTCACTCGCGGATGAGGCGTACGCGCTAGGCGGTGCTGCCCCGGCGGAGACGTACCTCGACATTGCCAAGATCCTCGAGATCGCGGCTCGGAGCGGAGCCAACGCCATTCACCCGGGGTACGGCTTCCTTGCCGAGAATGCGGCGTTTGCTGAAGCTGTGCTCGCTGCTGGGCTGATCTGGATCGGCCCGCCGCCCGCTGCTATCGAGGCTCTTGGCGACAAGGTCCGAGCCAGACACATCGCTCAGAAAGTCGGTGCTCCGCAGGTGCCCGGCACGCCTGATCCGGTAGCCAATGCCGATGCCGTCATCGCATTCGCGACCGAGCACGGGCTGCCTATCGCGATCAAGGCCGCCTTCGGCGGCGGCGGCCGGGGCCTGAAGGTCGCCCGCGAGATGAATGAAATACCGGAGCTCTTCGAGTCTGCGACACGTGAGGCAGTCACCGCCTTCGGCCGCGGTGAATGCTTCGTCGAACGCTATCTCGACAAGCCGCGGCATGTTGAAACGCAATGCCTGGCCGATAGCCAAGGCAACGTCGTCGTGGTTTCGACGCGAGACTGTTCGCTCCAGCGCCGCCACCAGAAGCTGGTGGAGGAGGCGCCTGCGCCATTCCTCTCAGCTGAGCAGATGGACCGTCTCTATTCCTCATCCAAAGCGATCCTGGCCGAGGCCGGTTATGTGGGTGCCGGGACGTGTGAATTCCTGGTCGGACAAGACGGGACCATCTCATTTCTGGAGGTCAATACGCGGCTCCAGGTCGAGCACCCGGTGTCGGAGGAAGTCACCGGACTCGACCTCGTTCGCGAAATGTTCCGCATCGCCGAGGGCGAAGCGCTCGGTTACGACGATCCAGTCGTCACCGGACACTCAGTCGAGTTCCGGATCAATGCTGAGGATGCGGGCCGGAACTTCATGCCTGCACCGGGAACCCTGACCACCTGGATTCCGCCATCAGGGCCTGGCGTTCGAGTCGACGAGGGTTACCTCAATGGCATGACGGTGCCTGGCAGCTTCGACTCATTGCTCGCCAAGATCATCATCACTGGTGCGAATCGTCAGCAAGCGTTGGAGCGATCACGTCGGGCGTTGAAAGAGCTCGTGATCGAGGGCATGCCGACCGTTGTTCCGTTCCACCAGGCTGTGCTGCAGGACCCCGCCTTTACCGCTGAGGATGGGCACTTCGGCGTACACACCCGCTGGATCGAGACGGAGTTCAGCGGTGAGATCGCACCCTACGCAGGTGCCCTTACCGGAGCTCCGGAACCGGCGGCGCGCTCCAGAATTGTCGTCGAAGTGAATGGCAAGCGACTGGAGGTCACCGTACCCGCCGGCCTCGGCACCGCCAACGGATCCGCCGGCGCTACGCGATCCAAGAAGCCGGTCAGGCGCCAAAGTGGCGGCGCAGCCAAGACTCCCTCTGGCAATGCCCTGACCTCACCCATGCAAGGCACCATCGTCAAGGTCGCGGTTGCAGATGGTGACGCCGTACAGACCGGCGACTTGGTTGTGGTACTCGAGGCAATGAAGATGGAGCAGCCGCTAACAGCCCACCGAACCGGCATCGTCAAGAATCTCAGCGCCCAAGTCGGCGTCACCGTGACCAGCGGCTCGACACTCTGCGAAATCGTCGATTGATTACCCAAATTGCGCTTATTGGACAACCGGTTGCCGATGTAGGCCAAGTAGTTCCATTCGGGTCTAAAAGGTAGGTAAGAAGACGCTTTCACAAGGGGAAACCACAGTTCACGCGGGCACACTGTGACCCATGGAACTCCTCACGCTGCTCATCGTGGCAGCACTGATCGTGGGCGGTGTTGCCCTCTACCGGCGGCATGCGGTTCAGCAGCGACATGCCGCGGAACAGGCAGCACTGGAGACCCAGCTCTCCACGTCCAAGCGCGCAGCCGATGAGGATGTCACGAAGTTTGGCGAGGAACTGCAGCGGTTGGACTCCGACGTTGCCGGGCATGCACTTGACGAGCCAATGCAGCAGGACTACCAGCGTGCTCTGGACGCGTACGACAACGCGAAGATGTCACTCGACGCTGTGACCAAGCCCGAGGAAATCCGACACGTCACCGAGATCTTGGAAGACGGGCGCTACGCGGTGGCGTGCGTCAAGGCACGGATTGCGGGCGAGCCGCTACCAGCTAAGCGTCCACCCTGCTTCTTCAATCCTGCGCATGGCCCCTCATCCGAGGACGTCACGTGGGCACCGCCTGGCGGCGTACCGCGATCTGTCCCTGCCTGCCCGGCAGATGCCGAACGAGTGCTAGCCGGAGCGGATCCCTATATCCGCACAGTGCAAGTCGGTGCCCAGCGCGTTCCCTATTGGGAGGGCGGCCCGGCGTACGCACCCTGGGCCCAGGGCTACTACAACCGCTGGAGCGGCAGCGACATGCTCTCTGGCATGTTGATCGGCGGCCTGCTGTTCGGTGGCATGGGCAACATGTTCTCCGGAGTCGGCGAGGGCGTTGGTGATCTCATGGGCGGCATCGGCGAGGGCGCCAGCGATATCGGCAGCGGAATCGGCGACATGTTCGGGGACATGTTCGAGTAGGCCCGCCGAAGCCGTTCGACGGGCTGAGGGCCCTAGTGCAATTGGGCATAGCCGACCAGCGTTGCCCGAAGCTCGGTGAGCGTTTCGGAGCAACCACCATCGATCTTCAGGCTGGCGAGTTCGTCGCCGCGGGTCGAGCCTCGGTTGATGATCACAACGGGTCGCTGAAGCTTCGCGTTGTGCCGCACGAAGCGTAGGCCGGACATCACCGTCAGTGACGAGCCGAGGACCACGAGGATCTCGGCTTGCTGCATCAGCACGTACGCCGCCTCGACGCGCGACTTGGGCACCGACTCTCCGAAGAACACCACATCCGGCTTGAGACGTCCGCCGCACAGCACACAACCAACCAACCTGAACTGCTGCCAATCTCTGGCTACCGCGTCGCCGTCCGGCCGCAGCTCGGCATGCTGAAGAACGGAGGGCTGGTCGAGTCTCGGGTTCGCGCTCGTCAACCGGCGCTGCAACTCGCTCCGCGCGGAGCGATCACCGCACTCCAGGCAGACGACCGTGGCAATGTCGCCATGCAAGTTGATCACACGGGTGCTGCCTGCGGCTGAGTGCAACCCGTCAACGTTCTGGGTGATCACTCCGGCGAGTCCCGCAGCTTCCAGATCGGCGAGTGCCCGATGTCCGGGGTTGGGTTCCGCGCGACCGATTCGGCGCCAGCCGAGGTAGGAACGGGCCCAGTACCGCCGCTGCGACTCTCCGGAGCCGACGAACTCGCTGTACTGCATGGGAGTTGCCCGCACCGACGTCGGGCCCCGGTAATCGGGAATCCCAGAATCGGTCGACATGCCCGCGCCAGTGAGCGCGACCCAACTGCGACCGCGCAGCAGGCCCGCGACCGCTGTGGGTGTGATCGTCGACGCAACGCTCACACGCAAACGGTACCCACAGTCCCGCGTACTCAACTGATGGTGCCGGTGCCCTTGAGCCGACGCGCCGCCTCGGCGATGGAGCCGGTTATCGAGGGATAGACGGTGAACGAATCCGCCACTTGATCAACAGTGAGCCGCTGCGCCACCGCGATAGCTACCGGAAAGATCAGCTCACTGGCTCGCGGAGCCACCACGACCCCGCCGATCACGATGCCGGTGGCCTTCCTGCAGAACAGCTTCACGAACCCGTCGCGGCTGCCCTGCATCTTGGCGCGCGCATTACTGCGCAACGGCAGAGTCAGCGCGCGCCCCGGCACTTCACCTGAATCCACCTGCTGCTGGGTTACCCCGACCGTGGCGATCTCGGGCGCTGTGAACACGTTCGCGGACACGGTCTTCAGATCGAGAGGCGCCACCGCTTCACCGAGCGTGTGCCACATGGCGATCCGGCCCTGCATCGCGGCAACGGAGGCGAGCATGAGCACGCCGGTGCAATCCCCTGCCGCATAGACGCCGCGCGCTGAAGTCCGCGACACCCGATCAACCTCGATGAAGCCGCGTTCATCGAGCTTCACCCCTGCTTCCTCAAGACCGATGCCTGCCGTGGTGGGAATCGATCCGACCGCAAGCAAGCAGTGCGATCCGGTGACAGTGCGCCCATCAGTCAGCGTCACTGTGACATGGTCGCTGTGCCGCGTGACTGCCTGCGCCCGTGATCGCGACAACACGGTCATGCCGCGCCGGGTGAAGACGTCCTCGAGCACCTGGGCGGCATCGGCGTCCTCTCCGGGCAGCACTCGGTCACGTGAGGAGACGAGAACCACTTCACAGCCCAGAGCGTCGTACGCGGATGCAAATTCCGCACCCGTCACTCCTGAACCGATCACAATCAGACGCTCCGGCAACTCGTTCAACCCATAGACCTGCGTCCAGGTGAGAATCCGCTCACCATCCGGCTTGGCATCAGGAAGCTCACGAGGGTGTGCTCCCGTTGCGATCAAGATCATGTCGGCCGGAAAGGACTGCGCACCGTCCGCGGTTTGGGCGATCACGCACTCGGGCCCGTCCAACTTGCCGCGGCCGGAAACTAGTTTGACGTTCTCGCGCAGCAGGCGATCTTCGATGTCGTCGGACTGTCTCTTGGCAAGATCGAGTACCCGCTTGTTGACCGCGGGCAGGCTGACGTGCACACCGGCGTAGATGTCAGCCTGATCTTGAGGACCAAACCGAAGGCCGAGATCGGCCGAGCCGCGCACCTCAGTCATGACGTCAGCTGTGGCGATCAAGGTTTTCGAGGGAACGCAGTCGGTCAAAACCGCGGAGCCGCCGAGCCCATCACGATCAATCAAAGTGACCTCGCCACCCAGCCGGCTACCCACGAGCGCGGCCTCGTAACCGCCAGGACCGCCGCCAACAATCACCACCCGGGTCATCTTGGGCATTCTTCCATCTCGCTGCGGCGCGCCAGACCAGATAGCCTCGCTGCTGTGCTGTACGCGGCGTACGGAAGCAACCTCGATCCAACTCAAATGGCCGACCGCTGCCCGCACTCACCGCAGCGCGGCACCGGGTGGGTCGTAGGCTGGCGCGTCACCTTTGGTGGCGAAGGCTGGGACGGTGCGCTACCGACGCTCGTGGAAGAGGGTGAAAACCAGGTCTTCGTCGCCCTGTATGACGTGACGACTGGTGACGAGACCACTCTTGATCAGTGGGAAAGCGCCGACACCGGTTTGTATCGGAAGGTTCGCGTGCGAGTGGCAACGCTTGACGGCGAGGTGACGGCCTGGGTCTATGTGCTGAACGATTTTGAGGGCGGCATCCCGAGTGCTCGAACGATTGGCATTCTTGCGGACGCGGCCGAGGCGGCCGGCGCTCCCCGAGACTACGTCGCCGAGCTACGCTCCCGTCCTTGCGTCAGCGGCTGGTGAACCGGCGTTCCGCCAGAGCCAAGAGGTCAGTGGGGCGGATCTATACCCCGGTTAGAGTGCGATCATGTCCACCGACGATCTGCCGTCCGATCCTTATGCCCTCGCCGAGGTGGCCGCATCGGCCATCCTCGAACGCTTCAAGATCACGCAGCTCGAGATCGCTTTCGTGCTGGGATCCGGATGGTCGGCTGCAACGGATGATCTTGGTCAGCCAATTGGGAGCTGCGAGTTGGCCGAGCTGCCGGGCTTCGCGAAGCCGACGGTGATCGGTCACGGTGGAGAGCTCCGAATCGTGTCGAGTGTCACGGGCAGGACCGCGGCGATCTTCACCGGCCGTACTCACCTTTACGAGGGCCAGGGAGCGAACCAGGTGGTTCACGGCGTACGCGCGGCTGTCTGTGCAGGCGCCAGAGTCATAATCCTGACGAATGGTGCCGGTGGCCTCAACCCAGAGTGGGCGCCTGGCACCACAGTGCTCATCCGCGACTACATCAACTTGACTGGCACATCTCCGTTGGCCGGTGCCCGCTTCATCGACATGTCGATGCCCTACTCGGCGCGGCTACGTGATCTTGCTCGCTCGGTCGACTCGGGACTGCCCGAGGGGGTTTATGTCCAGTTCCGCGGGCCTCAGTTCGAAACTCCGGCCGAGGTCCGGATGGCCGGTGTGCTCGGCGGCGACCTGGTCGGCATGTCAACCACGCTCGAAACCATCGCAGCACGCGAGCTGGGCGCAGAGGTACTCGGTATCTCGCTGGTCACGAATCTCGCTGCCGGCATTTCATCGGAGTCGCTCAGTCATGAGGAAGTGCTTGCGGCCGGCCGGGAAGCTGCGCCGCGACTGCGACGGTTGCTCGGGGGAATAGCGGCGGCATTGTGACATCCAAGGCACCTAACCTCTCGGACGACCTCGCTCGCGCAATCGCTAGCTGGACCGAGCAAGACCCCGATCCGCTCACCCGCAAGCAGCTGGACGACCTCCTTGCCGCGGCGGGTTCTGGGGACGCCCGTGCAGTGGCCGAACTTGTTGACGCGTTCTCCTCCCGGCTCGAGTTCGGCACGGCTGGGCTTCGCGGTGCGCTCGGTCCGGGGCCGAATCGCATGAATCGCGTCGTCGTTGGACAGACGGCCGCCGGGCTCGCCAGCTATCTTCTTGATCATGGCTTTGCTGGCGGCAAGGTGATCATCGGCTTCGACGCGCGACGCAGCTCTGATGTCTTTGCCCGAGACACCGCGGAGATCATGTCGGCTGCCGGCTTTCAGGCCATGATCACATCCGGGCCGTTGCCGACACCTGTGGTGGCGTTCGGGATCCTTCACCTGGGCTGTGTGGCGGGCGTGGTGGTCACCGCCTCGCACAACCCGCCTCAAGACAACGGCTACAAGGTCTATCTCGGCGATGGCTCGCAGATCGTGCCGCCCGCCGACGCTGACATCGCTGCGAGGATCGATAAGGTCGCGCGACACCGCCTGGACGAGGTGCCACGCTCCCCGTCCTACACGGTGCTCGGTAATGAGTTGGTCGACGCCTATCTTGATCGCGTCGCGTCGTTGGTCGGACCAGATGCGCCGCGTGAACTGCGCTGGGTCTACACGCCACTGCACGGAGTAGGCGGATCTTTGGTCAGACGGGCGGCCCAGGCCTGCCAGTTTCCTGCTCCCCATGTCGTCGCCGAGCAGGCCAAGCCGGATCCGAGCTTCCCGACGGTTCCATTTCCCAACCCTGAGGAACCTGGTGCCATCGACCTAGCTCTCGCGAGCGCGCAGGAGATCGGAGCTGACCTCGTGATCGCCAACGATCCAGACGCCGACCGCTGCGCGGTAGCCGCCATCCTCGACGGG
>Ga0081455_10007555_pt1 | contig 11431 bp, 8 predicted proteins | sample TabmetS3T2R1_FD_70207 | JGI IMG/M metagenome (GOLD analysis project Ga0081455, IMG submission 70207) | Tabebuia heterophylla rhizosphere microbial communities from the University of Puerto Rico - S3T2R1 | ecosystem: Host-associated > Plants > Roots > Rhizosphere ...
AGCCGACGGCGCTTTGTACCGAGCCGATCGACTCGATCGGCTACGAGGGCGAATACACGGGGCACGACGAGCCCTCACTGCTCTTCTACTCGGACAAGGCGGGCTCGGGGAACTCGACCTTGTACCACGTACAGTTGCCGACCGATCCGAAGGTGCTGCCGAACCAGGCCGGCACGGCCGGCACCTGGAACTTCCAGCTGCACCCTGCCTACTGGTTCGGCATGGCGCTCTGCGACAACCAGTCGGGGCCGGAGTTCACGCACGCTCCGTGTGTGCCGGACAGCGACAGCAACATCTTCGACGGCACAGATCCGACAGCGCCCGACTACATCGGCCGCCACCCGGGCACCGCGTTCCTCGAAGTGCAGTTCTATCCCCCCGGTTGGGCTCCCTGGCCCCCGGGCGTAAGCTGCGACGCGAGCAAGTGGTGTGCGGCGATGGCGATCTTCAGCCTGAACCAGGATCAGAACACCGGAGTGCTGAACAACGACGACTGCCTCAACACGGTCGGCGTCGAGCCCGCGAACTTCGCGTTTCTCACGATCAGCGGGGTTCCGCACGCACCGCCGGGCCCGCTCGATGCGACCAACGACACGTTCACGCCGAATCCGACAACCGATCTGTTCATGGGCTCGGGCGATCGGCTCACGCTGGACATTCATGACGGATCAGCCGGACTAACGGTGATCGTCCACGACCTCACAACCGGCGGGACGGGCTCCATGACGGCCAGCGCCGCCAACGGATTCGCACATGTCCTCTACGAGCCGAACCCGTCCACCTGTCACCAGGAGCCGTACACGTTCCGTCCGATGTACTCGACCTCGAGCGAGCACACGCGCGTGCCGTGGGCGGCGCACAGCTACAACGTCGCCGCGTCCGACGAGATCGGGCACTTCGAGTACTGCAACACCGTGGCGGAAGAGGGCGGCGACTGCCTCAGCAACAGCGAAGACGAGCTCGACGGCGACGACACAGGCTGCTTCAGTACCGCCTTCTCGCTCTTCGTCCCGATCACGGGCTGCATCGCGACCGACAACGACTTCGACGGCACCTCCTACCAACCGGTATGGCCCGGAACGGACCCGAACCGGGGGCAGGACGCGAAGTACCATCCAACCCCGATCACGTTCACGAGCCCGGTCTTCAACGGATCTGAGAACTACGGCCGGATCGCGTTCGAGGCGGATCTGCCGAGGATCGAGGCGGCCGACTTCGGCGGCATTTGCAATCGCTTCACCGGTGCCAATTGCGTCAACCCGCCGCCGGGAGCGAACTTCTATCCGATCTATTCAACCGGCACATCGACGCTGAACCCGAGTGCGCGCGGGCACTGCGTCTGGCAGTTCGGCGGGCCGTTCATCAAGGGCACGACCAACACCTTCGGCGGGAACTCGACCGCGGAGTACGGGCCGCTGCTCTTCAGCTTCTACCCGAACCCGAATCCGGCCGTCCGCCTCAGGGCGAACAACTTCCGCAACGTCGTGAACACCAACCCCTGCCCGGCCTAGGCCGGACGGAATCGAGACGATTGGTGGGCGCCCCGCTCGGGGGCGCTCACCGTTTTTGGGCGTCCCCGTCAGCCGAGTGGGAATTCTTCGACGACCGTGGTGTCGCGGAGTTGCGGGTAGAGGCACCCGCCGACGGCCCAGAGGGTGTCGCCGATGGTGTACAGAGCCAGCGCATGACGTGGCATCTCGAGATGGGGCGCCTGCCGCCACCGGCCGGTTTCGCCGTCGTAGATCACGTTGATGTCGTCGACGATTGCGTGGATCTCGTCGCCGGTTGCCGAGGTCGCCAGGGTGTCCATCGGCTTTGGGAGCGGCGGGCCCGCGCGCCAGCGCTCGGTCTTCGGGTTGTAGATCCACACGCGACGCTGTCTCGCGAGCGAGCGGACCCGGCCGCCGATCACCCAGATCTCGTTGCGGAACACAACGGCCGAGTGCGCCTGGAGAGCGACCGGTAGCGGCGTGCCCGTGCTCCAGCGCCGCGCCGCAGGGTCGTAGACGAAAACCGTCCTCGTCGGGAACAGCGGATCCAGGCCGCCGATGGCGTAGAGCTTGCCTCGGAAGGCGACGGCGGCGAGGTTCGTGCGGCGGGCCGGCAAGGGCGTCTCGCGCCGCCACCGAGCCCGCTGGACGTCGTAGGAGTAGACCTGCTTGCCGCTCGCCTCGGGCGAGTTCCCGCCGATAACCCAGAACCGGCCGTCGAGGTTCGCACCCGCGGCTGCGCTGAAGGCCTTGGGCGCAGCAGGGAGGGAGCTCCATTCGCGGCGCTCGGGATCGAAGCGCTCGAAGACGTCCAGCGGCTTGCCCGTCTCGCCGACCATGCCCGTCGCGACGTAGATCTTGCCGCCGAGCTCGGCGGACGCCGGGTAGCTTCGTCGGTGCTTCATCTGCGGGCCGAACGACCACTCAGGAGCCGTGGTCTCGTCACCGCCGCCACCGCAGCCCCCGACTGCGGCGATCAGGACGACGGCCGCAGCGAGTTTCAGTCGATGTCTGCGGAACGCCTCAGACAGGCTCTGCGAGAACATCCTTGTGCTTCTGCCGCTCGGCCCGGCGCTCGCGCATCCTGCGCGGGTCCGGAACGGGAACCGCGGCGAGCAGGGCCTGCGAGTACTCGTCCTGCGGATGCGAGTACACCTTCTCTGCGGGCCCGTACTCGACGATCTTCCCACGGTTCATGACCGCGATCTGATCGCTCATCGCCCGGACGACGGCGAGATCGTGGGCGATGAACAGGTACGTCAGGCCGAACTCGATCTGCAGGTCCTTGAGCAGGTTCAGGATCTGCGCCTGAATCGAGACGTCCAGCGCCGACACCGGCTCGTCGCAGACGATCAGCCGCGGGTTGAGCGCGAGCGCCCGCGCAATCCCGATGCGCTGCCGCTGGCCCCCGGAGAACTCGTGCGGGTAGCGGTTGATGAAGTCGGGATTGAAGCCGACAACCTCGAGCAGCTGCTCGGCGCTGCGCCGCCGCGAGCGGCGGGAGCCGACGTTGTGGATGACGAGCGGCTCGGAGACGATGTCGCCGACGGTCATGCGCGGGTTGAGCGACGCGTACGGATCCTGGAAGACGATCTGAATCTCGCGCCGCACCTGTCGCAGATCGCTCTGCTTCATCTTCGTCAGCTCGCGGCCGTCGAACATGACCGAGCCGGAGGTCGGCTTCAGGAGCTGGAGGACGCAGAAGCCGGTTGTGGACTTGCCCGACCCCGACTCACCCACGAGCCCGAGCGTCTCTCCCGTCTTGAGGTCGAAGGAGACGTCGTCGACGGCCTTCACGTAATCGACGGTCCTGTCGACCAGGACGCCCTCTTTGATCGGGAAATACTTCTTCAGGTTCTGCACGGAGAGCAGGAGCTCCCCGCGTGCCCCGCCGATGTCTGCGCCGCGCCGCGGCTCGGTCATGGCGCACCAACCGGTTCGGCGACGCGCTCGGAAGCGGGGTGTTCGGAGCGCACCCAGTGACCGGGGCGGATCTCGCGCAGGTCGGGAGGCACTGTGGCGCAATTGTCGTGCCCCGCGTACATGCAGCGCGGTGCGAAGCGACAGGCGGGAGGCGGAGCGATCAGATCCGGTGGCCGGCCGGGAATGGACAGGAGCCGGCCCTCACGGACGCCCTCGCCCTCGACCTGCGGAAGTGCCGCGAGCAGCGCCTCCGTGTAAGGGTGCTCGGGGTTGTCGAAGAGGTCGAGCGCCGGAGCGTGCTCGACGATCTGTCCCGCATACATGACGATGATGTCGTTCGCGGTCTCGGCGACGACGCCCATGTCGTGCGTGATGATGATCACGGCCATGTCGTGGAGGCTGCGCAGCTCGTGGAGAAGGTCGAGGACGCCTGCCTGCACGGTGACGTCGAGCGCCGTCGTCGGCTCGTCGGCGATCAACAGCTTGGGGTTGCACGAGATCGCGATCGCGATCATCACGCGCTGGCGCATGCCGCCCGAGTAACGGTGCGGATAGTCGTCGAGGCGGCGAGCCGCGTTCGGGATGTGAACCTCATCGAGCAGCTCGACGGCGCGCTTGCGCGCTTCTTTCCGGTTCATGTCGAGATGGCGCCGGAGCGTCTCGGTGAGCTGCGTCCCGATCGTGAGCGTCGGGTTCAGCGAGGTCATCGGATCCTGGAAGATCATGCCGATCTGGTGGCCTCGTACGTCCTCGAGCTGCTTCTGGCTCAGCTTCAACAGGTCTCGCCCCTGGAAGTCCGCCGTGCCTTCGACGACCCGCCCTGGGGGCTGGACGAGCCCCATCAGTGAGAGCATCGTGACCGACTTGCCGCAGCCGGACTCGCCGACGATCCCGAGCATCTTCCCTGCCTCGACGTCGAAGGAAACGCCGTCGACGGCCCGCACTTCACCGGCGCGGGTCTTGAAGAAGGTGTGGAGGTCCTTGACCTCGAGCAGCGCCATCTTGTTCTAGAAGTTCTGTCGGGTTCGCGGATCGAGCGCGTCGCGCAGGCCGTCCGCGATGAAGAACGCGCTCAGGATCAGCCAGCTGATGCAGAGGCTCGGGATGACGATGATGTACGGGTGCGCGAGGTAGGACGTGTAGCCGTCCTGCGCGAGCGTGCCCCACGAGGCCTTCGGCGGCTCGACGCCCATGCCGAGGAACGACAGGAATGCCTCACCGAGCACGACGCCGGGCAGCTCGAGGAAGACGAAGATCAGGATCACGCCCAGCGTGTTCGGTAACAAGTGCCGGAAGAGGATCCGGTACCAGCGCGCGCCGAGCGCGTGCGCCGCGCGCACGTAGTCGTTCTCTTTCAGTGTGATGATCTGCCCTCTCATCACCCGGGCGGTGGTGAACCACGAGGCGATGGTCAGCGCGACGACCATCGTCCAGAAGTTCGTCGTCCCGAAGATCGCGAGCGTGATGATCGCGAACGGCAGGTACGGAAGGCCGTAGAGCGCGTCGAGGAAGCGCATCATCCCGTTGTCGATCCATCCGCCGGCGAATCCCGAGATCGACCCGTAGACGATGCCGACGAACATGATCGCGAACGTCGCCGCGAACCCGATCCCGATCGAGATGCGCCCGCCGAGCGCGGTTCGGACGAAGAGGTCGCGGCCGAACTCATCCGTGCCGAACGGATGCTCCAGGCTCGGGCTCAGGAAGGACTTCGAGAAGTCGACCGCGTACGGATCCTCCTTGCTGAAGATCGGGACGAAGATCACGAATGCGACCATCGCGAGAAAGGCGAACGCGGCGACCACGGCAGCGCGGTTCCTCGAGAACCGATGGAGGGCATCGCGCCAGAGCGATGCGCGCTCGATCGCGGCGCCGGCCTCGCGCCCGCGCGCCTCCGCTGTACGAGTGAGTGTGGCTTCGAACTCCGCTCGTCGATTGGTGACAGCCATCAGGTCCTCACGTCTCGCGTTCGGGGATCGAGGAAGCCGTAGAGGATGTCCACGACGAGGTTTGCGACGATGATGATGATCGAGAGCAGGACGGTAATACCCATCGTGACCGAATAGTCACGTGCCGAAACCGAGATGATGAAGTAGCGGCCGATGCCGGGGATGCCGAAGATCGTCTCGACGATGAACGAGCCGGCGATCAGATAGCCCAGAAGCGGCCCGGCGGCGGTGACCGCAGGAATCAGCGAGTTCCGCAGCACGTGCAGCCCGACGACGCGGCGCCAGCGCAGGCCCTTGGCCTTCGCCGTGCGGATGTAGTCCGACTGGAGCGTCTCGAGCATCGAGCCGCGCACGATGCGGGCGAGGACCGTCATCGGCGCGTGACCGAGCGCGATCATCGGGAGGATCCACGACTCCCAGCCGCCCCACCCGTTGGTGGGGAACGGCGTGTGTTCTCCCCACTTGACCGCGAAGAAGTAGATGAGCAGGGTCGCGATGAGGAAGTTCGGTAACGCGTAGCCGGCGTTCACGATCGTCATCACGAAGTAGTCGATGGGTGAGTTCTGTTTGAGCGCGGCGATGACTCCTAATGGGATCCCCACCACGATCGCGAACAGCATCGCCAGACCGCCAAGCTTGAGTGACACAGGGAAGTGCGTCCTGATGATGTCGTTGACATCGCGGTCCCGCTGCTGGAGCGACGGGCCCAGGTTCGCGGTGAAGACGCCCTTCACGTAGTAGACGTACTGCATGTACCAGGGCTGATCGAGGTGGAACTGGCGGTCGAGGTTCGCCTGGATCGCCGGCGGGACCGGGCGCTCCGTGACCTGGAACGGGTTGCCCTTGATCAGCTTCATCATCAGGAACGTCATCAGGATGACCAGGAGCAGCACCGGAACCGTCCAGAGAATTCTCCTGATGATGAACTTGAGCATCTAAGAAACGGAGATTATCGGGTTTTGGGAGAGAAAAGGGCAGGGCGCGCGTTGCGCCCTGCCCTTTTTGTTTCGCCGCTAGCTAACTGTGACCTTGGTGTAGTCCCAGTTGTCCGACGGGTTGATGAAGAAGCCGTGCACGTTGTTCTTGACCAACGCGGTGAACGTGTACCAGTAGATCGGCATGACGGGCAGTGCGCCCTTCGGGCCGGTGAGGATGTCCTCAGCCTGCTGGTAGATCTTCGCACGCGCCGCGTTGTTCGGCGTCTTCGTGGCCTTGTCGATCAGGCCGTCGTACTTCTTGCTGCACCAGTTGGTGTTGTTGTTCCCGGAAGCGCACTCCCAGAGAACCAGACCGTTGTACGCATCCGGGAAGTCATAGATCCAACCCAGGCGGTACACGTCGACGTCTGAGTTCGGCGGAGGTCCGAGGAACTCGAGGTACTGCTTCCACTCCAGGACCTTGAGCGTGACGTCCAGGCCGAGCTTCGTCCAGAAGGCCTGCACGGCGGTCGCGATCTTGGTGTGGCCAGGCGAGTTGTTCATGTACAGCTTGATGTTCTTCTTCGGGTTCTTGACCTTGGCCATGAACGCCTTGGCCTTGTTCAGCTGAGCCGTTGCGGGCATCGAGCTGTGCTTGGTGATGACCGGCCCGCCCGCGATTCCGGCGGGGGTGAAGCCCCGGGCAGGCACCTGGCCGGCCTGGGTGATGTACTTCACGATCTGCGACCGGTCGATCGCGAAGGCCATCGCGCGACGCTGGTTCACGTCGGGGATGTTCTTCACGTTGAACCCGTAGTAGTACGTGCCGAGCGCCTTGTAGAGCTTGAAGAACTTCGTCTTCTTCCACTTGGGGATGTCGACGGGCGGAAGGCTCGTCGTGTTGACATCAACGTTCCCCGCGCTGAAGGCGTTCTCGGCGGTCGTGCCGTCAACGATGATCGGATGCTCGATCCGCGTCAGCTTGACCGACTTCGCGCCGCGCCAGCCGTTGTTCTTGACCAGCGTGATCGAAGCGTCGTGCTTCCACGAGCTGAGCTTGAACGGGCCGTCGGTGACGATGTTGCCGGGCTCCGTCCACTTCTTGCCGTACTTGTTGACGGCGGCCTTGTTGACAGGAAGGAACGAGGTGTGCGCGAGCTGCTGGATGAACCAAGGCTGCGGCGAGGTGAGCTGAATCTTCAGCTTGTACGCGCCGGAAGCCTTGACGCCGACCTTGGAGCGAAGAGCACCGCAGTTCGACTTGCAGCTGTTGTACGCCTCTGCACCCTTGATGCCGTAGAACTGGTACGCGTAGTCCGCACCCAGCTCAGGCGAGATCGTCCGCAGCCACGACCAGACATAGTCGGCCGCGGTCACGGGCTTGCCGTTCGACCACTTGACGTTACGGCGCAGGTTCAGGGTGACGTTTGCGCCCTTGACCGACCAGCTCGAGGCGGCGCCGGGCGTCGCCTTCAAGGCCGGCGGCTTGCCGAGCCTGATGAGCGGATCCATCAGGTTGAACAGCAGGTTCGCCGACGTCGTGTCAGTGGCGAGCCCCGGGTCGAGCGACGGCGGCTCTGCGCCGATCGCAACCCGGAGGGTCGTCTTGGCTTGGCTGGACTGGCTCTGCGCGACGGACGCACCCGCCACGACAGTGACCGCAACGGCCGCGACCAGTCCTGCCCAAAGGAAGCGTTTCAGCATCCTTGTTTGATCCTCCTTCTTTCTTCGTGAACGTCTTGCTTTTCCCCTTGTGCCTGCGAGGCTGAGACCTCGGGGGCTGGAAAGGGGCTGGATGGTAGCCGATCGGTGAAGAAACCGGACCTTGCGTTTCCCTCCTCCGGTAGCTCACCTGAAATCAGTCTGTCTACCTACCTCCTTCCCTGAAGTCGGCGGGAACTTGACGCGGGCTGCGCCCGCTGAGACACGCCGCCAGTCTGAGCGACGCCGGGCATCGCAACGTTCTCGGCCGCAGCGAGACCGCGCGGAACCTCTTGCCTCGTCTGACCCGTGCTGTCGAGTTGTTGGAGCTGACGCTCGTGGAACTCGAGCAGGACCCGGGTCCTGTTGAGATTGACGCCCGGGCCTCCGTTGTCGGAGCCGTGGAGGGCGACGATCCCACTGAGTACGACGATGGCGAGAGCCGCGGCTGCTGAGCCGGCGCGAAGGGCGCCCGCGAGTAGAACATCCATCCGGGTGCGAGTGCGCTGAACGTTGAACGAGATCGACGGCTGCTCGAGGGGAACTGCACGCAGTCCCTCGGTCATACCGGCGATGCTCTGTCCAAACGCCCGACAGTCGGGACAGCGCGACAGGTGTGCTTCGAGAAGCACGTGTTCGAACTCCGAAAGCTCGGAGTCCAGCCGCAAAGAAAGCTGCTGGCAGGCCCGAGCGCAGTCGGCCGGCAAGATCGGGCGCATTCGCATCCAACCGTTAGACGACGGTGCGCACGCCGTAGTTAGTATCGGGAAAAGTCTTCGTAAGCGTCTCCGGGAGTCGAATGTCTACATCGAGCCAGGAAAGCCGGAATGTCGGCAAGATCATCGAGATCAAGGGGGTCGTCCTCGATGCTGTCTTCCCCGACGAACTGCCGGAGATCTACAGCGCGTTGCTCATCTCGGCAGACGGCCGCGAGCTGATCGCCGAGGTGCAGCAGCACCTCGGCGACGACCGTGTTCGCGCCGTCGCAATGGACTCCACGGACGGCCTGGCCCGCGGGCTCGAGGTCGTGGACACCGGGCGGCCGATCACGGTTCCAGTGGGGCAGCCGACCCTCGGGCGCCTGTGGAACGTCATCGGCGATCCGATCGACAAAGGGGAGTCGGCACCGGCCGACGTCGAGCGCTGGCCCATCCACCGCGACCCGCCGAGCTTCCGCGACCTCTCTCCGGACGTCGAGATCTTCGAGACCGGGATCAAGGTCATCGACCTGATCGCGCCGTACGTCAAGGGCGGCAAGGTCGGCCTCTTCGGCGGCGCCGGTGTGGGCAAGACGGTGCTGATCCAGGAGCTGATCCACAACGTCGCCCGCGAGCACGGCGGCGTCTCGGTCTTCTCGGGCGTGGGCGAGCGCACGCGCGAGGGCAACGACCTCTGGCTCGAGATGAGCGAGTCCGGCGTGCTCGACAAGGTCGCTCTCGTCTACGGGCAGATGAACGAGCCGCCCGGCGCGCGTCTTCGCGTCGGCCTCTCGGGGCTGACGATGGCGGAGTACTTCCGCGACCAGGGTCAGGACACGCTGCTCTTCATCGACAACATCTTCCGGTTCGTCCAGGCCGGCTCCGAGGTCTCGGCGCTCCTCGGCCGCATGCCGAGCGCCGTCGGCTACCAGCCGACGCTCGCGACCGAGATGGGCCAGCTCCAGGAGCGGATCACCTCGACGCGCGTCGGCTCGGTCACGTCCGTGCAGGCGATCTACGTCCCCGCCGACGACCTCACCGACCCTGCGCCCGCGAACACCTTCGCGCACCTCGACGCGTTCATCACGCTCGCGCGGTCGATCTCGGAGAAGGGGATCTATCCGGCGATCGATCCGCTCGGCGCGGCAGTCGCAGCAGCACCGCCGGATCGCCTGGCCAGGCCTTACGGAGTATCGACGGCGCAGGATTCGCATCCTTACCCGCCTACAGATCCGGATATCTCGTTCTACGCCGTAATTTGCACGTCATCGACGTGGCCGGGCGAGCGGTCGGCCGGACAGCTTCTGCGGGAGCGCTGGGTCGATGGATGGTGCCGGGGGCCGTTGCCAGATGTCGCGGGCGGCAGGTTCTCGAACGCGATCTTGGCGGGAAGCAACCGGACGGCGGTTGCCGGCTGACCCGCCAGGCTTTGCGTACCGCCTGGATCAGCGCCTCGATCGCCGCTGGCAGGTCGCCGACCTCGTCGCTGCCGTCGTCTCGGGGGGTTGGTGCGTCAGGGCCTTCGCGCGCAACCCGCACAGCGGCGGACCGCAGCCGAGCCAACCGCCGACCAAGGGTCGTGGCCAGCAGAACGCCCAGCACGACTGCCACGATCATCGTGCGCACGATCCCGATGCGTTCCCCGATCTTCGGCGCGAGGAGCGTGCCCGGGATCGAGACGCCGAGCAGGAGCGTTCCCGACAGCAGGCCGACAGTCGCCAGCGAGATGTCGAACTCGGTGGTGAGCTGATCCACGACGGCGCCGACGTTGCCGACCGACCACGCCCCGCCCAGAGCGACCAGGAAGGCGGCCCACGCCCCGCGGCGGTCGCCACCCGGATGAGCCGCCCCCGCCGCTCCCGTCGATCCCTGCTCCGCGGACACCTCGGCGATCATTTCAGACCGCTGCTCGGTGCGGAGTGTACGGACGCGTCCAGGCGCGACCCGCCTAAAATCGTGCAGGTGACGACCACCTGGGCTTCCGAGGTCCTCCCGCTCTTTCTCGAGCTCGCGGCGATTCCGAGTCCCTCGGGGCAGGAAGCGGAGGTGGCCGAACGCGTGCGCGCCTACCTGCGAGACCTGGGGATCGAGACGGAGGAGGATGCGGCCGGCAATCTCCTTGCTCGGCTCCCGGCGACGGCGGGGGAAACGGGGGAGCCCATCTTCCTGTGCGCGCACCTCGACACAGTGCCCGTCTCGGGACCGATCGAACCCGTCGTCGCGGACGGTGTCGTCATGAGCGACAGCGACACGATCCTGGGAGCCGACGACAAGGCGGCGGTGGCCGTGCTTCTCGAGGCCGTGCGGCTTGTCCTCGCCGAAGGGCGTCCGCACGCCGGCATCGAGTTCCTCTTCACCACGAGGGAGGAAACCGGGCTGGAGGGGGCCTTCGCGTTCGACGTGGAGCGGCTGCAGGCTCGGCTGGGCTTCGTCTACGACTACTCGGGCTCGATCGGCGAGGTCGTCGTCGCAGCGCCGTCCGGGCGAACGCTCGACGTCGTCTTCACCGGCCGCCCCGCGCACGCTGGCATCAATCCCGAGGACGGCCGCTCGGCGGTCGTCGCCGCCTCGAGGGCGATTTCCGATCTCCGCCTGGGCCGAATCGACGAGGAGACCACGGCCAACGTCGGCACCATCGAGGGCGGAAGCGGGCGGAACGTCGTCCCGGCCCGCTGCACACTCGCTGCGGAGGCGCGCTCGAGGGACCCCCGGAAGCTCGCCGAGCTCGTGCAGGAGATGCTCGACTGCCTTGC
>Ga0081455_10007556_pt1 | contig 11430 bp, 10 predicted proteins | sample TabmetS3T2R1_FD_70207 | JGI IMG/M metagenome (GOLD analysis project Ga0081455, IMG submission 70207) | Tabebuia heterophylla rhizosphere microbial communities from the University of Puerto Rico - S3T2R1 | ecosystem: Host-associated > Plants > Roots > Rhizosphere ...
GGCCGTCCTGGCGGCGGAGGGCATCGACACCCGGAACTACTTCGATCCCCCGGTCCACCGCCAGCAGGCCTACCGCGACGATCGAACGCCCTACCTGCCGACGACCGAGGCCGTGAGTCGCAGCGTCGTCTCGCTGCCGATCTACCCCGATCTCTCCTTCGACGACATCGACGCGGTCACCAGGGTGATCCGTCTGGCCCACGAGCACGCGGAGGAGTTGGCCGCGGATCTGGCCGGCGACCACCAGCTGCGCTAACCCAGCCGGATCCCCTGAGCGCGCTGGAAGGTCGAGGTCGTCAGGCCTTGCGCACGCCCAGGGTGAGATAGCCGATCTCGAGCTCGTCGCGGTCGAGGCCACGCCACCGCTCCTGCAACCGCGACGCGTCGAAATCCTCGGGCAGCGGGAAGGCCTTGCGCTCCTCGTACTCGGTCTCGAAGCCCGTGGCGGCGAGGACGTCCAGCCACTCGCCTGCTCGGAGCCGGTTGATGTACGTCGAGCGATTACTGAACATCGCGTCGAACAGCTTGGGCGGATAGCGCAGCGCCTCCAGCCAATCGCCGGCGACGCCGTTCTCGCCGGCCTGGTGAAGGTGATCGCGGAGGTCAATGATGTGGATCATCACGCCGCCGGGCCGCAGCACCCGCTGCAGGTCGGCGAGCTGTGGCTCGACCTGCCGGTCGGGCACGTGTTCGAGCACGGACTTCGAGATGACCAGGTCGACGGATGCGTCCGGAAGGGGCACGTTCTGGCCGTCGAAGGCGTGGAAGCGCAGCGGCCAGCGCCCGCCGAAGGATGCCGCTCGCTCCCGCGCCCGCTCGATGTCCGTCCCGGTTGCGCGACACCACTCGTCCGCTCGACCGCTGGAGAGGATGTCGAGAACCGGGGCGAGTCGCTCTGACCGATTGCTGTCGGGATCGATGTAGCGGACCACGTCGATTCCGGTCGCAGCCCTCGCACCCGCGAGCAGGGCGACCCCGCAAACCTCGGGGGTACGTCCCGGACCCAGCTCCAGGACGTGGATGCCAGCGAACGACACCGCGAGCTTCTCGATCGGGCGCGCCAGCCACTCGAGTGTGTTGGCGATCGCAGGGTGGTCGCCGTCCATGCCGAGCACACCGCGGCCCGGATGGAGCCTCACCACGACCGGGGCCAGAGCGTTCTTGACCAGGTTGACGCCGACCGCTTTCGGCGAGTGCCCCAGCACGTCGGCACCCTACAGCAGGAGAGTCGCGTCAGCCCTTGCGACGGGTCTCGAAGACGGCCACCGCCTGGCGCAGCGGCACCAGCTCGCGCTTGTGCTCCCGGTGGGCGTCGGCGACGGCTTCGGCCGCCTGTTTCCTCAGCTTCGCCAGGTCGGTCCGCAGGCGCGCCACCTCGGTCTCGAGGGCCAGGACCCGCTGGACGCCGGCCAGGTTGAGCCCGTCGTTGGTGAGCTCCTGGATGCGGCGGAGCAGCTCGATGTCGGCGTCGCTGTACCGCCGGCTACCCCCGATGGTGCGGGCGGGGTCGACCAGCCCCTTGCGCTCGTAGATGCGCAAGGTCTGCGGATGGACCCCGGCCAGCTCGGCCGCCACGGAGATCACGTACACCGCTCGGGTGCGCTCGCCCGGGTCGGGACGCGTGCTCATGACGTTGCCCCCTCCACGCCCAAATGCTCCCGCGGCGAGGCGCCGTTGGCGGCGGCCGCCAGTGCCTCGACCGCCCGGCGCTCCTCGGCGCTCAGCTTCTGCGGCACGGCGACCTCGACGGTGACGAGCAGGTCGCCGGTCTTGCGGCGGACGGCCACGCCCTTGCCCCGCACGCGGAACGTCCGCCCCGAGCGGGTTCCGGCCGGGATGCGCACCTTGACCGGGTCGCCGCCGAGCGTGGGCACCGCCACGTCGGCCCCCAGCGCCGCCTCGGGGAAGGTGATCGGCACCGTGACGGTCAGGTCGTTGCCCCGCCGCCCGAACACGGGATGCGGCTTCACCCGCACGGTGACGTACAGATCGCCGGCCGGTCCGCCGTTGCGCCCCGGTCCGCCCCTGCCCCGCAGCCGGATGCGCTGCCCGTCGCCCACGCCGGGCGGGATCCGCACCTTGACCTCGCGCGGCCGGCGCTCGCTGCCGGTGCCGCGGCAGGTGGGGCAGGGCTCATCGATCATGTAGCCGCGGCCTGCGCACTCCGGGCATGGCGACGAGAAGCTGAAGAAGCCCTGGTTGTCGTCGACGACGCCCCGGCCCTGGCACGTCGGGCAGGTCCGCGGCGTGGTGCCGGGCCGCGCACCGCTGCCGTGGCAGGTGGAGCACGCCGCCTCGCTCGTCAGGTGCACGGTCGTGGTCAGCCCGTTCACGGCGTCCTCGAACGCAAGGTGCAGCTCCGACTCGAGGTCCTGCCCCCGGTGCGGGCCCGTGCCTCGGACGCCGCCGGTGCCTGCCGGGCCGCCGCGGCGGCGGCCGCGGCCGAACAGCCCGCCGAGCACGTCGCCGATGTCGCCGACGTCCTCGAAGCGGAAGTTGCCGCCTCCACCACCGGCGCCCTGACCGCCGAACATCCCACCCATGGGCCCGAGCTTGCGGACCTCGTCGTACTCCTTGCGCTTCTCCGAGTCGCCGACGACGTCGTAGGCCGCCGAGACCTCCTTGAAGCGCTCCTCGGCCGCCTTGTCGTCGGGGTTGGCATCGGGGTGGTACTGCCGCGACAGCTTGCGGAACGCGCTGCGGATGTCCTTCTGGGAGGCCGTGTCGCTCACCCCGAGGACTCGGTAGTAGTCCTTCTCGAACCACTCACGCTGCGGCGCCATCGCTCGTTCGCCTGACCGTCGGTTCAGTCCGTGACCTTGACCATCGCCGGGCGCAGCACGCGGCCGCGCCAGCGGTAGCCGGCCCGCAACACCTCGGAGACCACCTGATCGCCGCCCTCGCCGGGCTCGTGCAGGACAGCCTCGGCCTCCGCGGGGTCGAACGGCGCACCCTTGGGGTCGATGCGCTCGAGGCCCTCCTTGCCGAGGGCGCCGTAGAGGGCCGCCAGCACCGGTTCGACCTCGCTGGCCCCGTGGGCCAGGGCCGCGTCGCACGCGTCGAGGACCGGGAGCAGCTTCTCGACGAAGCTGCCCAGCGCCCGCACCACGGCGTCCTCCTGCCGCTTCTGGGCCTGCTTGCGATAGTTCTCGAAGTCGGCCTGGGCGCGCCGGTACGCGTCGAGGTACTGCTCGCGCTCGGCCAGCAACAGCTCCAGGTCGACCTCCAGTGCGTCTGCCGCCGCCTGCAGGGCGTCGGTCACCTCGACGCTGTCGTCGGCGTCGACGTCGACGATCCCGGCGTCGGCACCCGCCGACCGGCTGGTCTCGGGCGCCTCCGGGGCGTCGCCCTCCCCGCCCTCGGGCGGGGCGGGCTCGGCCTCGGGCGCATCGGGCGTGACCTCGGCCGACGCTCGTCGCTCGGGCGTGGGCCGCTCGCTCACGACGAGCTGCCCTCCTCGTCATCGACGATCTCGGCGTCGACGACGTCGTCGTCGGACGGCTGATCCGTGGCGCCCGTGCCGGCGCCGGGGCCGCCGGCGGCGGCACCCTCCTGCGAGGCGGCCTCGTAGAGCTTCTGGGTGAAGCTCTGGCTCGCCGCCATGAGGGCGTCGGTGGCGTTGCGGATCGCCTCGGTGTCGCTGCCCCCGAGGGCAGCCTTGAGGTCGCCGAGCTTGTCGTCGACCGCCGAGCGCTCGTCGCCCGAGATCTTGTCGCCCTGCTCCTTGAGCAGCTTCTCGGTCTGGTACACGAGGGTGTCGGCCTGGTTGCGGACCTCGGCCTCGTCGCGGCGCCGGCGGTCCTCCTCGGCGTGCGCCTCGGCGTCCTTGACCATGCGCTCGATGTCGTCACGGGCCAGCGACGACTGGCCGGTGATCGTCATCGACTGCTCCTTGCCCGTGGCGCGGTCCTTGGCGGCCACGTGCACGATGCCGTTGGCGTCGATGTCGAAGGTCACCTCGATCTGCGGGACGCCGCGGGGCGCCGGCGGCAGATCGACCAGCTGGAACTTGCCGAGCGTCTTGTTGAACTGCGCCATCTCGCGCTCGCCCTGGAGCACGTGGATCTCGACCGAGGGCTGCATGTCCTCCGCCGTCGTGAAGACCTCGGTGCGCCGGGTGGGGATGGTGGTGTTGCGCTCGATGAGCTTGGTCATCACGCCACCCTTGGTCTCGATGCCGAGGGACAGCGGCGTGACGTCGAGGAGCAGCACGTCCTTGACCTCGCCCTTCAGCACGCCCGCCTGGATGGCGGCGCCGACGGCCACGACCTCGTCGGGGTTGACGCCCTTGTGGGGCTCCTTGCCCGTGAGCTCGACGACCAGGTCGTGCACGGCGGGCATACGGGTGGAGCCACCGACCATGATCACGTGGTCGATGTCGTCCTTCGACAGGCCGGCGTCCTTGATGGCCTGCTCGAACGGGCCGCGGCACTTCTCCAGCAGGTCGGCCGTGAGCTCCTGGAACTTGGCCCGGCTCAGGCTCTCGTCCAGGTGGAGGGGGCCCTCGCTGGTGGCGGTGATGAACGGCAGGTTGATCTGCGTCTGCTGGACCTGCGACAGCTCGATCTTCGCCTTCTCCGCGGCCTCCTTCAGCCGCTGGAGCGCCATGTTGTCGTTGGACAGGTCGACGCCGTGCGCAGCCTTGAACTGGCTCACCAGCCAGTCGATGACGCGCTGGTCCCAGTCGTCGCCGCCCAGGTGGGTGTCGCCGTGGGTGGACTTGACCTCGAAGACGCCGTCACCGATCTCGAGGATCGACACGTCGAAGGTGCCGCCGCCGAGGTCGAACACGAGCACCGTCTGCTCGGCGCCCTCCTTGTCGAGCCCGTAGGCGAGAGCCGCGGCGGTGGGCTCGTTGATGATGCGGAGCACCTCGAGGCCGGCGATCTGGCCCGCCTCCTTGGTGGCGGTGCGCTGCGCATCGTCGAAGTACGCCGGCACGGTGATGACGGCCTGGGTCACCGTGTCGCCCAGGTAGGACTCGGCGTCGCGCTTCAGCTTCTGCAGCGTGCGGGCCGAGATCTCCTGCGCCGTGTACGCCTTGCCGTCGATGTCGATCTTCCAGTTGGTGCCCATGTGGCGCTTGACCGACCGGATGGTGCGATCGGGGTTGGTGATGGCCTGACGCTTGGCCACCTCGCCCATCAGCACCTCGCCGCCCTTGGAGAACGCGACGACCGACGGAGTGGTGCGCGACCCCTCGGCGTTGGGGATCACGACGGGGTCGCCGGCCTCGAGGACCGCGACCACGGAGTTGGTAGTGCCGAGGTCGATGCCGACGGCCTTGGGCATGGGGTTGCCTCCTGAAGAGTCGCTTTGAACTGCGGCCCACGATAAAAGTTGAGTCCGCCGTTTGCAACTTTGCGCCGCGGGTTGGCGGTGTGCCAACCCCCGCAGGTCAGGGGCTACGCGCCCGCGCCCACGGGGGCGAGGAAGTTGCGCAGCAGGTCGTGGCCCGAGACGGTGAGGATCGACTCGGGGTGGAACTGCACACCCTCGACGGGGACCGCATGGTGGCGGTGGCGCAGCCCCATCACCGTGCCGTCGTCGGTCCAGGCGGTGATCTCGAGCTCCGCCGGAACCGAGTCGCGGTCGACCACCAGGCTGTGGTAGCGGGTGGCCTCGAACGGCGACGGCAGGCCTGCGAACACCCCGGCCCCCGTGTGATGGATGAAGGAGGTCTTGCCGTGCATGATCTCCGCGGCCCGCACCACCTCGCCGCCGTAGACCTGGCCGACGCACTGGTGGCCGAGGCACACCCCGAGCACCGGCCGCCTGCCGGCGAAGTTGCGGATCACCTCGTTGGAGAGGCCGGCGTCCTCCGGGCGCCCGGGCCCGGGCGAGATCAGGACGGCGTCGGGATCGAGCGCCTCGATCTCGGCGAGGGACAGCTCGTCGTGGCGGTGGACCAGCGGCTCGGCGCCCAGCTCCCCCAGGTACTGGACGAGGTTGTAGACGAAGCTGTCGTAGTTGTCGACGACCAGGACCCGGGGAGCCACCGGGCGGCAGGCTATCCCCGGCTAGCCGGAACCTGCGGCGGTTATCGATGCCAGGGCGTCGCCTTCGGGCGGGGGCGGGGGTGGCGGCCCCACGACCTTGACCGGACGCCCGAGGACCTCTGACAGCAGGTCGGTCCGCTGGTTGGCGGAGTAGAGCTCGAGCGAGACGTCCGCACCGGGCGCAGGCTCGATGTGGACCTCGAGGGCGCCGTCGGGGCTGGTGCGGCACGACAGGCTGCGGACGTTCCCGGCGTGGTTGCGATCGAGCCCGACGGCGATGCGCAGCAACCCGGCCAGGACGCGGACGCGGTGCTGGTCCTCTGGGTCGAGGGCCGCGAACTCGGGATGCTTCTCGCTCGGCAGGGACTTCCGGTGATACCGCGCCACCTGGGCGATCAGCTCGATCTCGCGGTCGGTGAAGCCGCTGAGCAGCTCGCTGTTCCGGATCACGTAGTAGCTGTGCTTGTGGTGGCCGGCGTGCGACACGAACAGCCCGACATTGGCGAGCAGCGCCGCCCCCTCCAGGATCTCGCGACTGTCGTCGCCCAGCCCGTGCACCACGCAGGCACCGTCGAACAGCTGCAGCACCAGCCGCGCCACCCGGGTCGAGTGGGTCACGTCCTCGTCCATCTGCTCGGCCAGGCGCACGACGCTGCGGCGCCGCAGGTCGGACAGGTGGTGGAGCGAGCCGCCGTGCTCACGGCGCCAGGTGTCGAGCAGGACGCCCTCCCGCAGGGCGAAGTCCGAGAACGTGAGCTCCCGGACGCCGCACCCGGCCGCCACCTGCTCGAGGATCAGGGCGCCGGCGACGATGATGTCGGCGCGCCGGGGGTCCAGGCCGGGAATCTTGGCCCGCGCCTTGACCGTGTTGGCCTTCAGGAGCCGGCGCACCACGTCGTCGATCTCCGCGCGGCTGACGGTGAGATTGTTGAGCGTGCGGGGCGCGACGCCGGTGGACCGGACGGCGGCCATCTGGCAGATCGCCCCGATGGTCCCCGAGGACCCGACGGCAACGTCGAACCCCAGCCGCTCGATCTCGCGGACCGCGGGGGCCAATGTGGCGCGGATGTCGCGCCTGCAGGCCTCGACCGCGTCGCCGTTGAGCTTGTTCTTCGCGAAGTAGCGCCGCGTGAGGCGGATGGCCCCGAGCTTCAGGCTGCGGGCGGTGAGGATGTCGCCCTTCCGCCCGACGACCAGCTCGGTGGAGCCCCCGCCGATGTCGCACACGAGCACCTGGCGGTCGTACACGGGGACCGCCTGGAGGACCCCGAGGTGGATCAGCCGGGCCTCCTCGAAGCCGGAGATGACCTCGACGTCGATCCCCGCCTCGTCGCGGGCCCGGTCGATGAACGTCGACCGGTTCTCGGCCTCGCGCACCGCGGAGGTGGCCACCGCCCGGAGCCGCGCCCCGTGGATCGCGGCCACCTGGCGGAAGCGCGTCAGCGCCTCGATGCCCCGGTTGATGGCCGACGGGGTCAGCCGCTTCATGTCCCGGGCCGACGACCCGAGGCGCACCATCTCCCGCTCGCGGTCCACGACCTCGAAGCGCTCGGCGTCGACGCGGGCGACGACCAGGTGGATGGAGTTCGTCCCGATGTCGACAGCGGCGAGAACCGTCATGAGCACTTTCCTTCGACTGGGCCAGTTCCTTCGACTGGGCCAGCCTCACTAAGGTGCCCGCCCATGGCCAAGCCAGCCAAGCGCAGGATCTCAGGTGGGCGCGTGACCGCCAAGGGCACCACGCCGGCTTCGAGCCGGCCCAATCGGTCGACCCGGTACACGCCGCCGGTGCCTCGTGAGGTGAAGGTGAGCCCCATGTGGGTGCCGGTGCTGATGTTCTCGCTGCTCGGCCTCGGGGTGCTGCTGATCTTCCTCAACTACCTCGACGTCCTTCCCGGTGGGACCAGCAACGCATACCTCGCCGGCGGGCTGGCGGCGATCTGTGGCGGCATCATCGTGGCAACGCAGTACCGCTGACGCCCGCGCGACGCGAGCGCGCCGGGCAACGGGGGCGCTCGCCGGCCGGCCCGACCGCGATGGGCGGTGTCCAACCCCACCGGTGGTGCTGAACACCAGGTAGCCGAAGTTACAGCGATGTGACCCTCCCCAGGGTTATCCACAGCCTGTGGGAATCTTGGTGCCGAATCACCCATCGATGGGCGCCACCAGATCCATGTCCTCCTGGCAGTGCCGCGGCGGGTCGGGGACCTCGTCGTTCGCGCTCGTCATGCGCACCTCGGTGCCGCAGATCGAGCATCGGTACGTCAGCCGCACCTTGCGCAGCTCGCCGGGCGGCGGGGGCGGCGGCAGCGGGGTCGCCAACCCCGACAGCACGCTGAACCCGATCCTGAGCAGCAGCCAGCCGACGAGCACGGCCACCGCCACGGCGAGGACCGACGCCCGGGTCACCAGCCACGCGAGGACGCCGGCCGCGAGCAGGCCGCCAAGGGTGGGCCACGAGATCTTCGGCCTGCGCACGGCGCCAGCGTACGGCCTGACCGCAACCGCCGGACCCGAGGGGCGCGGCTGCTTTCCTCGGCGTCAGGGGGCCGGGTCGTTCTCCGTCGCGACGAACGGGCGGCAGGCCATGCCCCGCAGCCCCGGGCAGGGCGCCGGTTGGACGGCGGGCACGCGGACGCCGTCGATCACAGACAGCACCAACGCCGAGGGTTGCGGGCGGTTGCGGTGGACGTCGATGCTCGGGATCTCACCGCCGTAGTCGGGCGGCTCGAACTCCCACGTGGCGTGGTTGCGGCCGGGCGTGGCGATCGCCAGGCGGACCCGCGAGCCGGCCCGGAATGCGTGGGCGAAGCCGGGGATGTCGATGCGGGCCTCGACCGTCTCGTCGCCGCGCAGCGGCCGGTAGGAGCGCTCGGTGAACGGGTGCACGACCTCCAGGCCGTCGGTGCGCCGGCGATCCTCGGCCCGGTGGCCGACCCGCAGCCAGCCGTTGGACACGAGGTACTCGACCCCATCGGGGCGGACCTCCGAGATCGACGCCTGCAGGTCCACATCGGGGGCGTCGCTCGACACCCAGAGGTCGGCCACCGCGGGCCCGGCGACCACCAGGTCCTCGGTCAGCGGCTCCGTCAGGTAGGACAGCTCCCGGCCCTCGCCGAACCGGGTCCACTCGGCGCCGGTCCAGACGGGGTCGAGCAGCGGGTACTCGCCGGTGCCGCCGAAGAGCGTGGCGCCCCCCGCCGCGGGGTCGAAGCGGAAGCGGTCGGCGTCACCTTCGCTGCGCCGGCCGGGCGCGTCGACGGTGAGGCGCTCGTCGGCGCCCAGGTACCACGTCATCGGCTCGGCGTCGCCGGTGGGCCACGAGTCGAGCCCGAGCTCGAACGTCCCGCCCTGCTCGCCGATCTCGTTCTCGCCGATGCCGCTCTCGAAGATCACGCGGACCGGGTCCTCGGCCTCGTACGCCGCCAACGCCGCGGCGTGGTCGTCGCCGAACCGGGCGAACCGGTCGGGCTCGAGCTCGATGTCACGAAGGTGGAACTGGTCGGCCAGCACCGGCGGCGCCAGGGCGCGCACGACCGGGTTCAGTTGCGGCACGCGCTGCGCCACGTAGAGCTCGAGGAACTCGAACCAGCGCATGAGGTTGGCGGGCCCGTAGCCGTCCGGGTGGCGCCCGTTCCACAGGTTCACCCTGACGACCGGTGCCGAAGTGAACTGGTCGAGGAGCGCGGTGAACTGCGGTCCGGTCTGCTCGTCCTGGAACGCCCCGGAGATGAAGACCGGCGCCTCGATGTCGCCGACCAGCCGCCGCAGGTCCCGCGCCGCGGCCGAGGCCGGGTAGCTGTCGAGGGCGCGGACGAAGCCCTCGAAGTCGGGGTTCTGGGCCCGGAGTGCCTGGTGCGATCCGCAGGTGGCGTCGCCCGCCTCGATGCGCTCGGTGACCCAGCTGGTGCCGCCCGGCGCGGCGGCCGCGTCGCGCTCCTTGAGCCACTGGTGGGTGAAGCCGGAGTTGAAGATGCCGCCGGGCCAGGCCTGCAGCCACGGGTCCGCGATGACCGACTGCGCCGTCACCGCCGCCAGGTGCGGCGGTCGGGTCGCCGCCGTGTACAGCTGGGTGATGCCCGAGTAGGACAGGCCCACCATGCCGACGGTTCCGTGCAGCACCCACGGCTGGCGGGCCACGATCTCGATGACGTCGTAGCCGTCGGCCATCTGCGCGGGGTTGAACACGTCGAACACGCCGCCCGAGCATCCGGTGCCGCGCATGTTGACCGACACCGTGGCGTAACCGAACGTGCGGGCGAGGCGGGCGCCGGCCTCCTCGCTGCCGGGATTCGACGGCCCGTACCCGGAATACTCGACCACCGTCGGGTACGGGCCCTCGCCGTAGAGGGCGGGGTCGGGCAGGCGCACCATCGCGCTCAACCGCACGCCGTCGCGCATCGCCAGGTACTGGAAGCCCTCCTCCAGCGACGAGCCCGGCAGGGGATTGCCGAGCACGTCCAGCCGGGCCGCGGTTAGCGCTTGGCGGTCGTAGAGGGCGGCGTCCGGGACGTCGTCGCGGCCGGTGACCGTGACCACGCCGGTGGCCAGGGGCGGCGACGCCTCGTCGTCACGGATCACGTAGCGGCCCGGCTCGACAACCTCAAGCATCGCCGCGGGGTCTCCGAGGTCGGTCCAGTCGAGAGCCGGCCCCGACTGGACCTCCCGGTACTCGGCCGGCAGGTAGGCGAAGTGGGCCTGACCCTCGTCGTCGGCCCGCAGCGTCAGCAGGCGGTGGCCATGGCGGCCGTAGAGCGTCAGCGGTTCACCGGGTTCGGCCCCGGTGACCGTGATCTGCTCGACCCCCGCTCGCACCGCCCAGGGGGCGTCGCCGGCCCCCTCGGTCAGGCGCTCGAGCGCGCCGGCCTCGGCGGCCGCGGCGACCGCGGCGCCATTCGGGCCGGCCTCGGACGACGGGCTGCACGCCACCAGCGTCGTCGCCATGGCCAGCGCCAGCGCCATGCCGGGCTTCCTCATGGACCCCCTCCGTCACACGATCCGTCACGACTGGCATGCCGACCGACCCGACGACCGGCACGCCGAGCCTGCGCAGCCTCGGGCCGCTGCTCTTACCCGAGCCGCTCGATGATGGTGGCGTTGGCCATGCCCCCGCCCTCGCACATCGTCTCCAGGCCGTAGCGACCGCCGGTGCGCTCGAGCTCGTTGAGCAGCGTGGACAGCAGCTTCGTGCCCGAGCAGCCGAGCGGGTGCCCGAGGGCGATCGCCCCGCCGTTGACGTTGACCTTGCCCATGTCGGCGGCGGTCTCGCGCTGCCAGGCCAAGACCACGGAGGCGAACGCCTCGTTGATCTCGACCAAGTCGATGTCGTCTAGGGAGAGGCCCGCCTTGTCCAGCACGCGCTGCGTGGCGGGAATGGGTGCGGTGAGCATCATGATGGGATCCGCGCCGGCCAGGGCGAAGGTGTGGAATC
>Ga0081455_10007557_pt1 | contig 11429 bp, 10 predicted proteins | sample TabmetS3T2R1_FD_70207 | JGI IMG/M metagenome (GOLD analysis project Ga0081455, IMG submission 70207) | Tabebuia heterophylla rhizosphere microbial communities from the University of Puerto Rico - S3T2R1 | ecosystem: Host-associated > Plants > Roots > Rhizosphere ...
CGACGACGCGGATTTCAAATCCCATGATGGTCTTGCCGAGCAGCACTGCGCCGGCAACGACCACGAGCAGGGTGATGACGGCGCCGAGATGCAGCCGCCCGCCTTCGATCAGGATCGGCACGGTTGCGACCGGATCGAATTCCGCCGTGGTCGGGAAATTGAAGCCTTTTGGATCGCGCCAGGGACCGCGCACGAGATAGTCGAGAAGGAGGTCGGCGACGTAGACCAGCATCAGGCTGGTGAGGATTTCACTGGCGCCGAACCTGACCTTGCAGATCGCCGGGATCAGGGCATAGAGGGCGCCGCCGATCGCGCCGAGCAGCAGCATTGCCGGCAACACCCAGAGGCCGGCGTCGGTGCCGTGGGTTTTGACTGCGAGCCAGCTTCCGGCGACGGCGCCGATCAGGAATTGCCCTTCGGCACCGATATTCCACGCATTCGCCAGATAGCAGAACGACAGCCCGATCGCGATCATCACCAAAGGTGTCGCCTTCACGGCGATCTCCTGCAGCGAATAGCTGTCGGTGAGGGGATCAATGAAATAGACGCCCAGCGCGACAATCGGGTTCTTGCCGAGGATCGCAAACAGCACGCTCATGGTCGCGATGGTGAGGCCGATCGCGATCAGTGGCGAAACCAGCGCGATCGTGTTGGATCGTTCGGCGCGCTTTTCAAGCACTAACTGCATGAGGCGCTTCCTTCTCTTCCAATGCGCTGCCGCCCATCAACAGACCCAGTTGCTCGCGCGTCGCTTGCGCGGTCGGCAGCGGCGCCGACAATCGGCCATGGAACATGACCGCGATCCGATCGGTGATTTCAGCCAGTTCGTCGAGGTCCTGGCTGGTTACCAACACAGCTGCACCCCTGGCAGCGAGATCGAGCAGGGCCTGGCGGATGACGGCCGCGGCTCCGGCATCGACACCCCAGGTCGGCTGGCTCACGACGAGCACCGCGGGGTTGCGGAGGATTTCGCGACCGACGATGAACTTTTGCAAATTGCCGCCGGACAGGCTGGCGGCTTCCGGATCGCGCTTGGCCTTGCGGACATCAAAGGCCTTGGTGGCGCGGTCGACGGTCGACAGCATCGCCGCGAGCTTGATGAAGCCCCGATGCACCATGCCGCTTGCGGCGTGGCCGGTCAGCAGCGCGTTTTCGGACAGTTTCATGCGCGGCGCGGTGCCGTGGCCGAGCCGTTCTTCAGGCACAAAGGCGGCGCCAAGCCTGCGGCGCTGGGTGATTGAAAGGTGGCCGGCGGCCGTGCCATCGATCACCACCGTGCCCGGATCCTGCGCCAGGCGCTCACCGGAAAGGGCGGCGAAAAGCTCGTCCTGTCCGTTGCCGGCCACGCCCGCGATGCCCAGGATTTCGCCGCCCTTGAGCTCCAGCGAAATGTGCTTGAGATGGACTCCGTGGGGATCGTCGGGCTCAAGGCTGAGGTCGTTGACGACAAGCCGCGGCACGGTGGTCTGGCGTCCGGCAGCGGCCTTCACCTCCCTGATCTCGGTGCCGACCATCATTCGCGCCAGCGAGGCGGCGGTCTCCGCTCTCGGATTGCAGGCCGAGACTTTCTTGCCGCCACGCAGGATCGTGGCGATGTCGCAGAGCTTCTTCACCTCCTCCAGCTTGTGGCTGATGTAGAGGATCGCGCGGCCCTCGGCCTTCAGCCGTTCGAGCACGATGAAGAGTTGATCGGCTTCCTGCGGCGTCAGCACGGCCGTCGGCTCGTCGAGGATCAGGAACTTCGGATCCTGCATGAGCGCGCGCACGATCTCGATGCGCTGCCGCTCGCCGACCGACAGCTGCCAGACCTCGCGGCGCGGGTCGAGCGGAAGCCCGTAAACATCGGACACTTCTTCAAGTCGCGCCGAGATGTCCTTGAACGATTGCTGGCCGTCGAGGCCCAGCGCCACGTTCTCCGCGACGGTGAGATTGTCGAACAGCGAGAAATGCTGGAAGACCATGCCGATGCCGCGCGCGCGGGCGTCCGACGGTCCGGACAGCACCATCCTCTCGCCCTGCCAGCGCATCTCGCCTTCGCTCGGCTGAATTAAACCGTAGATCGCCTTGACCAGCGTCGACTTGCCGGCGCCATTCTCGCCGAGCAGGGCGTGGATCTGCCGTGGCCAGATCTCGATGTCGATGCAATCGTTGGCGAGGAAAGTGCCGTAGCGTTTGGTCAAGCCAACCGTCTGAAGCAGCGGCGCAGCGCCGGACTTCGGGCCGAAGGGCATGGAATCTGACATGCACGGTCACGCGTCTTGAGGAAATGATGCATCAATATTGTGGGCTAGTTTGAACGTCCGCGTAAGTGGGGAAATATCACCCCGCGGAGCAATCTCTCCCTGGGCGATGAAGCGGGATCGACTATTTCTTCCAGATGCCTTCGTGCGGCGCGGCAGCCTCATCCTCAAGCAGTGGGCCAACGATCTCGACCGGGCGCTGGCCACTGGCAAACACCTCGCGGCAGGGCAGGTCGAGCGTCGGGTTCTCGGGATGGTCGCCGGTCAAGGCACGTAGCCGGTGTTCGCTCAGGCCATAAACCAGCCGGCCGATACCCGCCCAGTAGATCGCGCCGGCGCACATCGCGCAGGGCTCGGCCGAGGAATAGATCGTAGCTCCGCGCAAGGTCTCTGCGTCGATCGTGGTGCAGGCCATTGTCGCAAGCAACCGCTCGGCGTGGGCCGTGCCGTCATGCGAGGGCATATAGCCGTTCTCGGCTTCGAGCAGCACTTGTCCGTCGCCGCTCACCAGTACGGCGCCGAATGGATGGTTGCCATTCGCCACGGCGCGTCGGGCGACCTCGAACGATCGGCGCAGGAAATGCGCGTCGCGCGCTGCCGGATCGTCGCGGTCTGTCATCAATGTCCTGCCATGTGCCGGCCGATTTCGGTGAGATCGGCTTCGCTGGCGCGCGCCTCGTGAACGAACTGGCTGTGGAACATCACGACCAACCGGTCGGACAATTCCAGGAGTTCGTCAAGGTCTTTGCTGACGAGAAGCACCGCCGCACCGTGGTTGCGCGCCACCATGATCTCGGCGTGGATCTGGGCCACCGCCGCGAAGTCTAATCCAAAGCAGGGATTGGCGGCGATCAACACCTCGACATCAAGCGGCCTCATGGATGTTCGGGTCGGCAATCGCGCCGGCAACGCGGACCCGGACACGCAGGGCATTGCCGGGCAAATAGGCGATTGGCATATCCTCGACGTCGACCATCTTGAGGCTCGCCCGCTCGGCGCCGGCCTGAACGGCGCGGTCCTCGGCGATGCCGCGAGCAGCCGCGATGGCCTCCTCGCGTGACAACTCACGAAACACCTGGTCAGCTTCTCCGCTGACTTGCGCGATCGCAGCACCCACCGCATTGGCGCAGTCGCCGTGGGGAACGCGCACAATCCTGGAGATTCCGGGCAGGCGGTCAGGGACCAGGAAGGCGCCGCCGCCGACGGCAAGCAGCGGCACGTCACCAGCTTCGGTCTTCATGCGGTCGACATCCTGCTCCAGCTTTCGCTTGGCATAGGACAATGCCCCCTCGACCAGCGCCTTCGGCAGCGCCGCGACGCGCGATCGGTCGCCGACGTCGAGGAGCCCGGCCGCTACCGCGATGTCGGTCGCGGTGAGACGCGTGCCGCCAAACACCAGCGCTTCCGATGTCAGTTTGTAGCCGACGCTGACCGGGCCGACGCGCACCGGCCCTTCCTCCACGTGGCTGCCACCGCCGAGCCCGATCGAGAGCAGGTCGGGCATCCGGAACAGGGTCCGCACCCCGCCGACCTCGACGACGGCGTTGGCTTCGCGCGGAAAGCCGTGGCGCAACTGGCCGATATCGCTGGTGGTGCCGCCGACATCCACGACCATGGCGTCATGGAGCCCCGACAGATGTGCCGCGCCGCGCATCGAATTGGTCGCGCCCGATGCGAAGCTCATGACCGGGAAGGCGGTGGCGATCTCCGCTTGCATCACCGTACCGTCGTTCTGGGTCAGGAATAGCGGTGCAGCGAGACCGCTGTCCGCGATCGCCTGGCGGAAGGCCGCGACCGTGGTCGCCGCAAGGTCGTTGAGCGCGGCGTTAAGCAGCGCAGCGTTTTCGCGCTCGAGCAGGCCGATGCGACCGAGATCATGGGACAGCGTCACCGCGGTGTCCGGACAGATTTCACCCAGAATCTCCCGCGCCGTCGTCTCGCAACTCGGGTCGAGCGGCGAGAAGCTGGAGCAGATCGCCACCGAGCGCAGGCCTGCATCCTTGATCTTGCGCGCCGCGGCTTTCAGCCCGGCGATATCTAGCGGCATGAAGGGGCGGCCGTCGTAATCGTGGCCGCCTTCGAGCATGAATATTTCGCCGCTGACAAGGCTTGCGAGATCAGCCGGCCAATCGCAGAACGGCGGCAGCGATGCGCTTGCCGGCATGCCGATGCGGATCGCCGCGACCTTTTGCAGGTGGCGGCGCTGCACCACGGCATTGATGAAATGCGTGGTGCCGATAACGACCGCGTCGACGGGCACCGCGGCAACCGGGTTGGCGCGCAGGGCCCTTAGCGCGTCGAGAATGCCGGTCGTGACATCCGCCGTGGTCGGGCGCTTGACCGAATGCACGACCTTTTCGTCCACGATCAGAACGGCGTCCGTATTCGTGCCGCCGACATCGATACCGATGCGCTTCATGAAATCAGGCTCCTGCTTCGGCCGACGAGAACAAGGAACGGAATTCGAGGTCATAGCCGAAGGCGCGGGGACCGACGAATTCAAGGCCGCGTGGACTGGTGAGCACGGGCGGCGCGGGCAGGGCCACGATCGTCACGCGCTGGCCGTAGCGCACGGTCTCGGTGCCGACGGCATGGCCGTTGACACTGTCGAGCACGCATATCAGATCGGGCGACATCGCGATCGCCTCGTCGTTGCGCCAGGCGACCACCCATTCGTTCTGAAACGAGAGCTTTAGCTTGTCGCCGCGATCCTCGTCGCTGCCTTCGACGGTCGCCGATCCGCGCAGGAACCCTTCGGTCGTGCGGCGCGCAACATCGACGATCTTGCCGGTGAACAGCCTCTTGCCGCCTTCACTCGCAAGCAGCGCCGCGATCGGATCCTCGTGCCGGCGGTTCGCCTCCTGCACCGCACGTCCGATGCGGATGGCGGAGGTGGTGGTGAAGTGGATACCCCAGTCCTTGACCTCGCGGCCGGTGCGCGGGGCCTTGCTGGTCGATGCGATCGACCCCATCTCGACGCAGATCTTGCGGCTTACCCGCTCCATCCACTTCCAACTCGGCACCTTGGTCACGACCGCCTCGATCCCGCGCGGATCGTACAGCGTGCAGGGATAGGGGCGCAGTCCGCCGATCGCCACCGACGTCATCTGGGCTTCGGGAAAGGCGCGGCCCATGCAATCGGCATCGACCACGGGAATGCCGAGGTGAGCCGCCGCCATCAGCGCCTGCATGCCGTTGCCGCCGCCGATCTCGACGGACATCACGGCGCGAAACTTGAAGCCATTGATCTCTTCCTGCATGCGCACCGCGCGCGCGATGCTGCGACTGTCGGCGAGCCGCTCCTGGCCGACCAGTGGCGCGCCCATGTTGGAGACGACCGCGACCCAGTCGTCGTCGGCAAGGTCGAGCGGTGACATCAGTTGCACGCGATGTCCCTCGGCGTAGAGCCGGCGCAGATTGAGCAGGCCGAGATAGGGGCTGCCGCCACCGCCGGTGCCGAGAATCCAGGCGCCGACCGCGAGTGCCTCGATCTCCTCGAGGCTGATGCTCTTCAAGGCAGCTTCGCTCACGACACCAGCTCCTCGACGACGCGGGCCGCCGCGGCGATGGCCAGGATCACCGGTCCCGCATAATTGCGCCGTATCAGCGCCTTGTTGGCACTGGTGTAGCTCATGCAGTCCATCACCACGAGGTCGGGCAGCATCGCCGCCATGGTCCGGGCCGCTGTGTCAACGATGTCCTCGCCGGAGCCCGGCCGCAACGTCACACCGACGACCTCGATGCCGTCGCGCTGCCACTTCTTTCCGATCAGCTCCGTCTGTTCCGGCAGCGGCGAAAACACGCCGAGCCGTCCCTTCGGCAGAACGGCTTCCACCATGTGATGCAGCACCGCTGACGGCAGGATCACCAATCCCTCTGCGGAAAGGTTCGGGAATTTTCCGGTGCAGGCAAGCATCGTGACCGCGACGCCCTGGTTGCGCAGGCGGGCGAGTTGCTGGCCGGCGCGCTTCTCGACCTCCTTCTTGCTGATGACGACGCCATCGCCGTCCGGCAGCAGTGTAAACAAGGTGTCGTATCCATCCATCGGCGGAATGGCATCGATCTCCGCGCGGCTCATGCCGTCCAGCGCGCCGCGCAGTTCGAGCGCCATGCCGGGGGAGAGCACGGCTGCGATTTCGGCGGCAATCGAGGGGCGAGGGCTTTGCCCGATCACCACGACGCCCATCCGCTGGTGTTTCATTGGCTTGTTCATTCCCTGTTCAATCCTTCAGAACGACGAGATCGGACGGATCCCAATCGAGCGCAACCATGTTTCCCGGCGCAAACAGGCCGCTCGTGCCGGCATTGGGCTGCTGCGCCAGAATGCGATGTCCGCTGGTCAGCGCGATGCGGTAGAGCACGGCGCCGCCGAGGAAGTTGGTGCTTTCGACCTCTCCCTGTGCACAAGCGGAAGGCGATTGCCCGGCTGCGCTCAGCCTGATTTTTTCTGGACGTAACGCCACCGAGAGCACACCCGTCGCCTCGGCAGAAACGGACGCAGGCAGCGTCAGGACCAGGCCGTTGCCGACGGCGAGGCCGGAGCCCGACGTGGTTGCCGCGCGTTCGCCGCGGAAGATATTGGTGTCGCCGATGAAGTCGGCGACGAAGCGCGTCGTCGGACGGTCGTAGATTTCCACGGGCGTGCCGATCTGCTCGACCCGGCCGCCGTTCATCACGGCGATGCGATCGGACATTGCCAGCGCCTCTTCCTGGTCGTGCGTGACGAAGACCAGGGTGAGGCCAAGCGCCTTCTGCAACTGCTTCAGCTCGAATTGCATTTGCTGACGCAGCTTCTTGTCAAGCGCGCCCAGCGGCTCGTCGCAGAGCAGGACCCGCGGCTCGATCACGATGGCGCGCGCCAGCGCTACACGCTGCTGCTGGCCCCCCGACAGCTGGCCGGGGCGGCGCTCCTCCATGCCGGTCAGTTCGACCATGGCGAGGGCAGCCTTGACCTTGGCGGCGATCGTCGTCTTGTCGATGCGGCGCATCCGCAAGCCGAAGGCGACGTTTTCCTGAACCGAGCGATGCGGAAACAGTGCGTAGTTCTGGAACACCATCCCCATGTCACGCTTGTGGGCGGGCAGGTGGGTGATGTCGGTGCCGTCGACGCGGATGGCGCCGGCGCTCGGTGCTTCGAAGCCGGCGATCATGCGCAGCGTCGTCGTCTTGCCGCAGCCGGACGGACCGAGCAGCGAGAAAAACTCGCCTTGCCGGATGTCCATGGCGACCGCGTCAACTGCGCGAACGCCGCCATCGTAGATCTTGCTGACGCCGGCAATCTCGATCGAGGCGCTCATGCCCGGAAGATCCGGTTTACGCGCGAGTCGATGTCGTCCTTGTGCGCATTGTACCATTTCCAGTCGACCTGAACGAGCTTGGAGACCTTTTCAGGCGTGGTCAAAAGCTTGGCGTCGTATTTGTCGTCCAGCTTCACCGTCTTGTTGGCGGGCGAATACCACACCGTCTCGGCGAGCTTCTTCTGCACCGGAGCACTCAGCATGTAGTTCACATAGGCGTTGGCGAGTTCCTTCATCTTGCTGCCGGGCGTGATGGTCAGCACCTGCTCCAGCGACAGAACGCCCTCGCTCGGCGTGACGAAGTCGATCGGCTGATTTTGTCCGTCGTAGCGATAGATGCCGGAATCGTGAATGACGCCGAGGCCGACTTCGCCCGACAGGAACATCTTTTCCATCGCGCCCGTGAAATCGACGAGTTTGATCGGCTTGAGCTTCTCGAGCGCCGCATAGGCGGCATCGAGGTCGGCCTGTCCCTTGCCGAACAGCGTGCCGCACATCATCAGGAAAGCCTGGCCGAGGCTGTTGACCGGGATGACGTAACCGCCGCGCACGCCGTTGTACTTCGCGTCCCATAGCTCCTTCCAGGAGCTGACGCCGGAATAGCCCTTGTCCGTGCGCATGCCGAGCCCGATCGCGCTGGTGAAGATCGAAACGCCGACGATCTTGTCGCTGAGCGCATAGGGATAGACGTCAGCAAGATGAGGCACGAGCTTCGGGTCCACCTTGGGTTCGACGAGGCCCATTTCGACCGCGGCCCATTGCTCGTTGGAATTGGTGTGGAGCACGTCGTAGATCGGCGCCGAGCGCGAACTCGCCTGCAACTTCGGCAGGAACGGGAGTGCCGTATCGGTCTGGAGCTTGCACTTGAACTCCTTTTCGAACGCCGGCCCGACCTCGGCTTTCATGATGTCGCCCCACTTGCCGCCCCAGCCGGTGATGCGCAGGGTCGGCTCGTCCGCGCTCGCGACATAGGGGGCCGCGATCACGCCGACGCCGAGCGAGGCGCCGGCAGCGAGAAAGCGACGGCGGCTCAGGCGCGGCAGGGTTGGTCCCGAAGGTTTCGTCATGTCCGGATTCCTTCTCTATGGCCGTTACAGTTTGACGTAGGAGCGCAGGCCGACGGTGCGGTCGAGTCCGATCACGACCACAAAGGCGAGCAGGATCGAGACCGCCGATGCGGCGCCGATCGTCCCGTCGAGGTCGAATTTCAGGTAGTTGAAGAGCGTGATCGGCAGGGTCTCGCTGCCTGGGCTGACCAGGAACAGCGAGACTGGAAACTGATCGAAGGAGACGATGAAGGCGAAGATCGCGCCTGCGAGCACGCCGGGTTTCACCAGCGGTAGCGTCACCTCGAAGAAGGTTCGCATCGGTCCGGCGCCGAGATTGCGCGCGGCCTCTTCGAGCCGCAGATCGAAATTATGCAGCACGGCGAGCGTCGTGCGCACCACGTAGGGGATCGTCACCAGGGTATGACCGGCGACGAGGCCCCAGAGCGGGCGCCCGACATCGAGCAGCACATAGGTTTGGAACAGCGCCAGGCCGGTAAGGATCGCGGGCAGCATCAGCGGTGAAAGCATCGTCGCCACGACGAGGCGTGCGCCGGGCAGATTGCCGCGCGCGATCGCCAGTGCAGCCGAAGCCCCGAATACGGTCGCGCAGACGGTCGTGATTGCGGCGACCTCGAGGCTGAACCCCAGCGCATGCATGAAATCTCGGGAGGCGAAGAATTTCTCGAACCAGCGCAGCGAGATGCCAACCGGGGGGAACTGAATGAATGGCGTCGGATTGAGCGCGAACACGAACACGATCGCGATCGGCGCCAGCAGGAAAACGAGGACGGCTGTGTTGACGGCGAGATAAAGCATGCGGCCATAGCGCACGCTATGCCTCGCAGCCGGGGTTACGTGTCTTCGCGCTGAAGTATCGCTCCGGCCCGAGCCGCTATCCAACTCGTTCGAAAGCTCGCGTAGGTGGCCTGACGGTGCGGATGGCATCATCGCGGGGCCCTCACTGCAAGTCGCGCTGGCCGGAAACGCGGCCGAGCACATGGTTGTAGGCGACGACCAGCACGAACGAGACCAGCAACAGAACCATGCCGAGCGCAGCGGCGAAGCCGATGTTGAAGTTCGCCGAGATCTGCTGATAGATCAGGATCGGCAGCGTCATGATCTGGAAGCCGCCCAGCAGGATCGGCGTGACATAGGCGCTGATGGCGAGCGCAAAGACCATCAGCGAGCCGGCGAGGATGCCGGGCAGGCTGAGCGGCAGGGTCACCTCGAGGAATGTGCGCAGCGGGCTGGCGCCGAGATTCTCCGCCGCCTGCTCCAGCCGCTCGTCGATACGGCCGATCACGCCGGTCAGCGTCAATACCATGAACGGGACATAGATGTGGACGAGGCCGATGACGATGCCGGTCTCGTTGTACATCAGCTTCAGCGGCTGCGAGACGAGGCCGAGGGACTGCAGCGTCTGGTTGATGACGCCTTTATCGGAGAGCAGAGCCATCCAGGCGAAGGTGCGCACGACGATGCCGGTGAGCATTGGCGCAAGTACCGCCATCAGCAACAGCGCGTGACCTGCGCGGCTCTTGATCCGCGCCATCCAGTGCGCGAGCGGATAGCCGATCGCCAGCGCCGCGAGCGTGGTCCAGAGCCCGATGCGGATCGTGGTCCAGATCACCTCGAAATAATAGGGATCGTCGGCGATGCGCGCGTAGTGCCGTGTTGTGAACGCAACGTTCGGAGCGACGACGGGATTGCCGGTCAGCAGGCTCATCACGGCCATCAATCCGATCGGCAGAAAGAAGAACAGGGCGAAGAGCAGTGCGCTTGGCAGGATGAAGAACGCCAGGCCGTTCATGCGACTGGTTGGGGCCAGGCTCATCGCGATGTTGTCCCGGTGCGAAGGGAGGCGGCATTGATGAGGGGATCGCCCGTTATGCGGCGCAGCTTCGTGGCCATCGCACTCAATTCGCGGCGGATATTGGCGCGCTCGGTCGCGGTGGTCGCCTGCACGGAATAGGACACGGCAATGCCGATGAGCTCGCCGGTTTCGCCGCTGGCGAGCGCAAAGCCCTGCGACCCGACGCCTTCAATCGATTCGTCGGCGGCTTCCGAGACTCCGGTCCGCCGGATCTCCTTCAGCCGTGTCATCAACTGCGCAAAATTCTGCGGCGAGTTGCGCGGCAGTTTCGGATAAGGGGTCGGCACGCGCGCCCTGATCTCTTCGTCCGATAGTCGCGCAAGCATGGCCCGGCCGTTCGACGTCGCGAGCGCCGGCGTGCGCTGACCCGGCGGATTGACCACCCGAAGCGGGTTCGAGCCGGGCACGATGCGCAGCACCACCTGCTCGAAACCGTCAAGCACCGCGATATAGCCGGTGTGCCCGGTGCGCGCGCAGACCTCGCGCAATTCGCGTTCGGCCGTCCCGATCAGATCGTCATGCGCCCGATGCAGCCGGCCGAGTTCAAAGGTCAACAGGCCCGGCCGATAGCGGCGGGTGTGCGGATCCTGTTCCAGGAGCCCGCAATCGCGCAACGAGCGCAATAGCCGCGAGGTCGAACTTTTCGGCTTGCCGGTAAGCGCCATCACATCCGCAAAGGACAAATCCGGCCGCGCTGCCGAAAAGCAGCGCAGGATCTCGATGGCGTTGGTCAGTGCGCTCACGGCGAAAATCCAATGGTTCCGAAATTTGGAACCTGATGCCAAATTTTGGTACTCCTGCCAGAAAGCGTCAAGGTGAAAATCCGGGCAGCCGATGCCTGAATCGGCGGCGGACTTCGCGCGTGTGGTGCGGCCAGCCAGCGGGTCGCGCCATGGAGCGCGGTGGAGGAAGTTCGGGCGATTGATTGACGCGAAGGCCGAGGCCCGTTGATCGATCTCTGCCAGAGCGC
>Ga0081455_10007558_pt1 | contig 11427 bp, 8 predicted proteins | sample TabmetS3T2R1_FD_70207 | JGI IMG/M metagenome (GOLD analysis project Ga0081455, IMG submission 70207) | Tabebuia heterophylla rhizosphere microbial communities from the University of Puerto Rico - S3T2R1 | ecosystem: Host-associated > Plants > Roots > Rhizosphere ...
TACCGCCCGGGCACGCTCGTGCTGGAGACCGACTTCGAGACCGCCGACGGAACCGTCAGGGTCACCGACTTCATGCCCCGCCGCGGCGGCCGCGCCCCCCAGGTCATGCGCATCGTGGACGGGCTGGCGGGCCGCGTACCCATGCGCATGGAGCTCGCCCTGCGACCCGACTACGGGGCGGTGGTGCCATGGGTCGACCGGATGGTCGACGGCGTCCGCGTGCAGTCCGGGCCGGACGCGTTCCACCTCAGTACGCCGCTCGAGCTCAACGTCGACAGGGACGCCACAACCGCGGCGTTCAGCGTTGACGAAGGGGACAGCAAGCGCTTCGTGCTCAGCTGGTACCCCTCCTATGAGGAGGCCCCGCCCGTGGAGGACGCGGACTCGGCGCTGGCTCGGACCGAGGCGTACTGGCGCGAGTGGGCGGGGCGCTGCACCTATGACGGCGAGTACCGGGACGCGGTGCTGACGTCGCTCATCGCACTGAAGGCGATGACCGACGAGACGACCGGGGCAATCGTGGCTGCCCCGACCACTTCGCTTCCCGAGGACCTCGGCGGAATGCGCAATTGGGACTACCGCTACTGCTGGTTGCGGGACTCGGTCCTCACGCTCAACGCGCTGCTGCTCGGCGGTTATACCGATGAGGCTCTCGCCTTCCGCGACTTCGCGTTGCGGGCCGGCACCGGCGACCCCGAGAAGCTCCAAATCATGTACGGCGTCGGCGGCGAACGGCGACTGGACGAGTTCGAGCTCGACTGGCTGCCGGGCTACGAGGGCTCGAGGCCCGTGCGTGTGGGCAATGCGGCGTCGGGCCAGTTCCAGCTCGACGTCTACGGCGAAGTCGTGGGCGTCGCATCGATTGCGGCACTGATGCTGGACCAGTTCGACCCGAGGCACTGGCCCCGTTCCCGCGCCAACGTCGAGTACGTCGAGCGAATCTGGCGGGAGCCCGACGACGGCATCTGGGAGGCGCGCGGCCCGCGCCGTCACTACACCCAGTCCAAGGTGATGGCGTGGGTGGTGTTCGAACGCGCCATCGTGCTCGCCGAACACTTCGGGCTGGACGCACCGCTCGACCGGTGGCGACAGGTCCGCCAGGAGATCCACGACGAGGTGTGCGAGCAGGGGTACGACGCCGAGCGGGGCACGTTCACGCAGTACTACGGCTCGAAGGAGCTCGACGCCGCCGCGCTCGCGGTCGTCCTGGTCGGCTTCCTGCCGGGCTCCGACCCGCGCGTCACCAGCACGATCGACGCCGTGCGCGACGGGCTCGGCCACGATGGCTTCATCTCGCGCTACTCGACGGCGGACACCGACGACGGGTTGTCCGGCACCGAGGGCCAGTTCCTGGCGTGCTCGTTCTGGCTGGTGAGCGCGCTGGCCCTCAACGGGCGCGTCGACGAGGCCCGCACGCTGTTCGAGCGGCTCCTGGGCCTCAGGAACGACCTCGGCCTGCTGGCCGAGGAGTACGACGTCGCTCGCCAGCGCCAGGTCGGCAACTTCCCGCAGGCGTTCAGCCACTTGGCGCTCATCAACGCCGCGGCGAACGTCAACGCTGCCAGGTGACGAGGTTCGCCCGGCGAGCGGAAGGTGCGTGCCGAAGTGGCTGAGAGCGTCGGTGCCGGACGGCCGTCCGTGACGCTGCGCAGGATGCTCGTTCCCTTGGCCCTCGCTCAGTTCATCTGCAGCTTCGCCGGCTCGAACATGAACGTGATGATCACGGATATCAGTGACGACCTGGACACGACCGTCCAGGGGGTGCAGGTGGCCATCACGCTGTTCCTGCTGGTCATGGCGGCGCTCATGATCCCGGGCGGGAAGCTCACCGACCTTTGGGGGCGGAAGCGGTGCTTCACCCTCGGCCTGACCGTGTACGGGATCGGCGCCTTGCTGAGCGCGGTCTCGCCGGGTCTTGGGATCCTGATCCTGGGCAACTCGATCCTCGAGGGCGTGGGCACCGCGCTCTTGATCCCACCCGTCTACATCCTCACGACGATGCTCTTCGACGACATCACCTCGCGCGCTCGCGCCTTCGGCGTGATCACCGGCATGGGCGGCGTCGGTGCGGCCGCGGGCCCGTTGATCGGCGGCCTCATCACCACGGCGATCAGCTGGCGAGCGGCCTTCGTCTTCCAGGCCCTGGTGATCGTGGCGATCGTCTACCTCAGCCGCCCGATCAAGGATCCGATACCGCCCGATCCGACACGTCCGTTCGACACCCTGGGAGCGGTGCTGTCGGCCGTTGGCCTCATCCTCATCGTCATGGGCGTGCTCGCCGCCGACGACAACGGCTGGCTGACGCTCGGCCTGCTCGTCGCCGGCGCCGTCGTCCTGGCCGGCTTCTTCGCCCACGTCCGCGCCGAGGAGCGAGCGGGCGAGGAACCGCTCCTGTCGTCCAGCCTCTTCCGGAACCGCGTGTCGAACCTGGGCCTCGTCACCCAGAACGTCCAGTGGTTGCTGCTCCTGGGGACGGCGTTCGTCGTCTCCGCCTTCCTCCAGGTCGTCCGCGGCTACAACGCCATCGAGACAGGCGTGATCTTCACGGCCGCCACCGGGGGGATTCTGTTGTCGTCGCTCGCAGCCGAGCGGCTCGCCAAGCGGCACCCGCAGCGGACGCTGATCGTGGCGGGGTTCATCACAACGCTGCTGGGGATCGGCGTCCTGCTCGCGCTGGTGAACGGCTCGCCCAGCGTGTACGCCTTCGCCCCCGGGCTCTTCCTGATCGGCATCGGCGTCGGTGTGATGCTGACGCCTTCCGTCAACATCGTGCAGTCGAGCTTCCCCGAGGAGCGCCAAGGCGAGATATCGGGCCTGTCCCGCAGCGTCTCCAACCTGGGCTCGTCGCTCGGCACTGCGATCGGGGGCACAATCCTCGTCTCTGGCCTCACGGACCGGTCGTATGGCCTCGCCATGGTCTCCCTGGCGGTTGTGGGGCTGATCGGGCTCGGCGCCGCGATGCTCCTGCCGACCAGCCCGGTGCGAGAGGCCGCCGAAGCGTCCTCTTGAGATCGCCGTGACCGCGTCGCGGACCCGCCCCCCGGGTGCGGGCGGGGGGCGGTCCTGTCGAAGCGACCGCCCGGGCGCGGTGGCCTCCAGGGGTCGCTCGCTAGTCGGTGGCTACCCGGACATCGGACGGCGAATCGCGTCCCGTGATTTTTCTCCGGGCAGGCCGTCGGACCCACTGGACGGGCGCCGGCCGTGCGGCCTCTCGGGCTCAGCAGTCCACGTCCATCGCCGGGCTGATGTGGGCGTCGGCATCGTCGCCCTCGTCTCGCATCTCCCCCGCGATATGGCAGATGAGGTCGTCGCTCTCGGCCCCGAGTGCGTCGAGCTGCGCCTCGGCCGCCGCCCACCCCGGGGACCCGGTCGCGCCACCGGTCGCCTCGAGGCTGCGGAGGGCGTCGAGCCGATCATCGAAGACCACGCCGAGCTGCCGGTACAGGGGCGCGGAGTCGCCTTCCACGTCGGCGGCGAGCTCCGCCACGTCGCCCGCGGCGATGTCCGTCCACGCCACGGCGTCGTCGACGGCGAGGACCACACCGTCCGCGTCCCCGACGTCGGCCTCCTCGTCGATGTGGTTGCGGGCGTCGATCCAGTCCTCGGCGATCGGGGCAAGCTCGTCCATCGCCTCGGCCGCGGGACCCTCGTCGCCGACACCCGGGTCCACCGACCGGACCAGTCGCCACACGACCGCCCCGAGCGCGAACGCCGCGGCCAGCACCACGGCCAGCAGCGTCGCCCACCAGCGGTTGGCGGACCGCCCAGCGCCCGCCGTTTCCTCGGCTGTGGCGTTGAGCGCGATGCCGCACGCCGGGCAGAAGTTGGCGCGCGCCTCCAGTGGGATCTCGGCCCCGCAGGCCGAACAGTGCACCGTCAGGTCGGTCGCAATCGCCATGCACCGAAAGGATTCCCCGCGCAGCGCCCCGTAACCGCTCCGGCCGTCAGGTGAGGTGCGCGACCTCGTTGAACGACCGGAGCGACGGCGACGATCCCACGAAGCCGATGCGGCTGATCGACGCCGGCCCGACCCACATGCGCCAGGCGACCTGGTCGCCGACGCCCAACGCCCACGCGACCGCCGCCTTCACCGGCGACACATGCGTCACCACCACGACGTCGCGCTCGCGCGCCTCCCCCGCCAGGGCCTCGCACGCCGATCGGACCCGGGCGCCGAGCTCCGCCAACGACTCGCCGCCCTCGGGCGCCCACGCCACGTCCGCCCGCCACGCCGCCCACGTGTCGGCCGGCACGTCGCCGGCCCCCAGGCCGTCGAACGCGCCGTAGTCCAGCTCGATCCAGGCCTCGTCGACGTCGAGAGGCACGTCGTGCTCGCTCGCGCCGACGATCAGCTCGGCGGTCTGACGGCAGCGGGCCAGTGGACTCGACACCACGCGCGCGTCTTCGAGCGGCCCGAGCGCGGCCGCCAGCTGCGCCGCCTGCAGCCGGCCCTCGTCGTCGAGCGCCGGATCCGCCCGACCCAGGAGCAGGCCCCGGGCGTTGGCGTTCGTGCGGCCGTGGCGAACCAGGACGATCACGTCACCCCTCCCCGACTCGTCCGTCCACGCGTCATGGCGTGGCCACGTCGCGGTCGAGTTGACCGGTGTGCCAGAAGCGAGCGCGCCGTTCCGGCTCGTACAGCCGGAACCTCCGCCAGCACCACCACAGCGCCGCCGCACCGACCAACTCCAGCACCAGGTCGGCCGGGCCCCGCGCCAGCTCCGGTAATTGCGCGTCGCTCCAGGCAAGCCCGGCGAACGGCCACCAGAAAGCCTCGGTGTCGGTCCAGATGCCATCCAGCAGGAGGTGGACCAACACACCGATGGGGATCGCCACCAGCCGGCGCTGCACGAGCCGGCGGCGGGGTGTCGCGAGCATGGCCAGCGCCAGGAGCGCGACCGCGCCGGTCAGGCTGTGCAGGACCCGCGGCGACCCGACTGGCAGCTCCGCCAGCGGCAACAGCGCGCCCACGATCACCAGCCGGTAGTCGATTGCCGGGCTGCGGAACACGAGCCACACCAGCACGAACGCGCCCCCGGCGAACCACAGGAACACTCAGGCGCCCCGGTAGGGCCGTACCCCACGCCGGCCACGGCGCACAGCGGCGCTCGCGCCGCCGGCCCACAGCACTCGCGTCCTCCGCACGATCCTGGCGGCGGGATCAATCGCGCACGAGCAGGCGGCCACACTCCTCGCAGTGCGCCGCCTCGTCGAGCGGAAGCTTGCGGATGCGGTCGACCTCCACGGCCGGTAGCGCCAGATGGCACCCCTGGCAGGTGGAACCGATGAGGCGGGCGATCCCGACGCCTCCGAGGCGCGCCCGCAGCTTGTCGTACTCCGGCCAGAGCTCGTCAGGCACCTCGGCGGCGGCCGCCTCGCGCTCGGCCTTCACGGCGGCGAGCTCCGCCGCCAGCTCCGACTCGGCCTCGCCGAGTGCGGTGCGCAGCCGCGCGCCCTCGGCGTCGAGGCGTTCACGTTCACCGGTGAGCTGGGCCCGCTCGGCGTCGACGGGTTCGACGAGCTCCATGATCTCGAGCTCGTCGTCCTCCAGCTGGCCGATGCGGCGCCGGATCGACGCCACGTCGTCCTGCAACGCCTGAAGTTCCCGAGGGTTCGTGACCGACCCCGAGTAGAGCTGCTTCTCGGCCTGGTTCGCACGTTCGGTGAGCGAGGCGATCTCGTCCTCCAGGCGCTGCTGGCTCCGCCCCAGTTCGTCGCGCCGTCGTTGGGCAACGCCGATCTGCTCGTCGACGGCCCGGACGTCGTGTTCGAGCTGCGCGAGCTCGGACCTGAACGGCAGGGTCTCGATGCGGTGATTCAGTTGGTCGGTGCGCGTGTCGTGTTCTTGGACGGCGAGTAGGGCGGCCCAACGGCTCATCAACTGGCGACCCTATCCGGCGCAAGCGGATTCGCCGCCATCACCGACGCGGACGGTCCGGGCGGCCGCGCCGTCCCTGGGGCTGACCGGGCGGTGGCGCCCCGGGCTGACCCGGCAGCGGCAATGGCCGCGACGACAGGTCGATGCCTCCCGGCACCGCCAGCATGCGGCCCCCGGGTACCGATGGCGCGGGAGTGAACTGCTGGATCGGACGGCCGTTGTGCCAGGCCCGCATGAAATCACCCCAGATCCGGGCGGGATACGACCCGCCCGTGATGCCGGCGCCGCCCAGGCGGATCGTGAACTGCGCGCCCAGGCCCCCGATCCACACGGCGGTGGCCAGCTGCGGCGTGTACCCGACGAACCAAGCGTCGTAGGAGCCGGTGTGCGTCCCCGTCTTGCCGGCCGCCGGCTGACCGGTCCCGAGGGCGGCGGCCGTGCCCGTGCCGCTGGTCACGTTCTGCCGGAGGATCTCGGTCACAACCCGGGCCACCCCGGGCGAGACCGCCTGCTTGGGCGCCGGCTCGTGCTGGAAGATCACCCGGCCGTTGCGATCCTCCACCTTCTGGATGAAGTACGGCGCGTTGTAGACGCCGTCGTTGGCGAGGGTTGCGTACGCCGACGCCATGTCGAGCGGCGTGACACCGGCGGAACCGAGCGGGAGCGACTGGTTGGCGGCAAGCCCGTCCTCCGGCGTGCTGTGCACGCCCAGCCGCTGCGCCATCTTGACCACGTTGTTCAGCCCGACGATCAGTCCGAGCCGGACGTACGCGCAGTTGACGGAGCCCAGCGTCTGGGTGGTGAGGGTCCCGACCCCGCGGGTGCTGCCCCCGAAGTTCTCCGCCGGGTAGGGATCCGGCTCCCCGTTGGGGTTGCTGAACAGGCACGGCCCGGTTCCGTCGATCTGGTCCTCCGGCGAGTAGCCGCGCTCTATTGCGGTGGCGAGAACGAAGGTCTTGAACGACGATCCGGTCTGTCGCTTGTTCTGGGTGACCAGGTTGTACTTGTAGTTCTGGAAGCCCGGTCCGGCGACCATGTACGGGACAGCCCCGGTCTTCGGGTCGACCGATACGACGGCGGCGGAGCCGTAGCGCGGATTGCCGGCCCCATCGCTACCGGCGGCGAACACGCCGTTGACCAGCGGCAGGTTCTGATCGCGTGCCGCCTGCGCCATTGCCTGCGCCTGAGGCGAGTACGTGGTATAGACCTTGAGCCCGCCGAAGTACACGGCGTTGAAGCGCTCCTCTGGCGTCTTGCCCAACCGCTTGTCGGCCAGGAGCTGCTGCTCCACCAGCGATGCGAAGTAGTCGTTGGCGCGGGGCAACACGTTGTGAGCGGCGGTCGGGATCGGCGTGGCCTGCTTCCACACCACGGCCTCGGCCTCGGTGATCGACCCGACATCGACCATGCGCTCGAGGGCGACGTCGAGCCGCTGGGCCGCTCGCTCCGGATACCGGAAGGGGTTGTAGGAGACCGGGTTCCGGATGAGCCCCGCGAGCAGGGCGGCCTGCCCGGGGTTGAGGTCGCGGGCATTGACGCCGAAGTACGTCTCCGCGGCGGCTTGGATCCCGTACGCGTGGTTGCCGAGGTAGACGGAGTTGACGTAGCGGTCGAGGATCTCCTCCTTGGTCATCATCTTCTCGAGGCGCGACGCCAGAACGACCTCTTCGACCTTGCGGTCGAGCGTCTGCTCGTTGCCGAGGACGTCGAGCTTGATCAACTGCTGCGTGATCGTCGAGCCACCCTGCGAGATGCCTCCCTGCTCCACGTTGGCCCGGAACGCTCGCAGCATGCCCCGGACGTCGAAGCCATCGTGGACCCAGAACCCGGCGTCCTCGACCGCCAGGATCGCCGAGATGACGTGCGGCGGAATGGTGTCGAGCGGCACCGACTGGCGGTTCTGTTCCTCCCGGAGCACGGCCAGCATCGAACCGTCGGCGGCGTACATGTAGGACCGCTGGGCCAGCGGGCGGAGGGTGATCGGACCCGGGTCGCCGGAGCCGGCCTCGTCGAGCAGCCTCGCCGGAACCGCCATCGCCCCGACGGCCAACGCCAGCACGACACCGGAGGCGATGACCACGAGAGCGAGCCTGTAGTAGATGCGCACGACGGGGAGACTGCCTGACCGGTCGGCTGACGAAGCGAACAAACACTACCCACCGTGCGCGTGGCCGTCTCGGCGCCGCCGATGCGTCACTAGGGTGACCGCCCATGGCGCACCCGCGACCCTTCCGCTTCGGCGTGCAGCTGAGCCGGGCCGACACCGGTGCCGAGTGGGCCGCTCTGGCCCGCAAGGCCGAAGACCTCGGCTACTCGACGCTGTTCGTGCCCGACCACTTCGGCGACCAGCTCTCGCCCGCAGTGGCCCTCATGTCCGCCGCCGACGCCACGACCGGCCTGCGGGTCGGCCCGTTGGTGCTCGACAACGACTTCCGGCACCCGGTCATGGTGGCCAAGGAGGCGGCGAGCATCGACCGGCTGTCGGGCGGACGCCTCGAGCTGGGCATCGGCGCGGGCTGGATGAACGACGACTACGACCACTCGGGCATCGCGATGGACCCGCCCGGCGTGCGGATCGATCGGCTGGAGGAGGCACTCGACGTCATCGAGGGCCTGTTCGCTCCCGGTCCCTTCAGCTACGAGGGCAAGCACTACCGGATCAGCGCGCTCGATGGGCTCCCCAAACCCGTGCAGCCCGAGGGTCCCCCCGTGGTCATCGGCGGGGGCGGACAGCGGGTGCTGAGCCTCGCGGCGCGGCGGGCGGCCATCGTCGGCGTCGCGCCGTCGGTCCCATCGGGACGCGTGGACGCCGCCGCGGCGCAGAACGGCGCCGCCGACGTCACCGACAGGAAGCTCGAATGGGTGCGCGACGCCGCCGGCGACCGCTACGGCGACATCGAGATCAACATGCTGATCTTCGCCTGCGTCGTGACCGACGATCGGGCCTCGGTGATCGATGCCATGGCGCCGCTGTTCGGGGTGCCCCCCGAGATCGTCGGCGATCACCCGCACGCCTGGGTCGGCAACGTCGCCCAGATCTGCGACGACCTCGTCGCCCGGCGGGAGCGATGGGACGCGTCGTACCTCGTGGTGCAAGGGCCGGAAGCCATGGACGCGGCGGCGCCCATCGTGGCCCGGCTGGCCGGCACCTGACCGGGCCCGGCAGCGGGCACGGGGACGCTCGGCATGGTCGCCCTGGCATTCGCCGGCGCGGGCTTCGTCACCGGCATCTACGGCCTGGCGGTCGAGGCGCAGCCCGACCTGCGCGTCGTCCACGTGGCGTCCCGCAGCACCCGCTCCGCCCGGCGTCGCGCAGCCCAGACCGGCGGGGTCGCCTGCGGCTACGCCGACCTACCCGGGGGCGCAGACGTCGTCGTGGTGGCGACGCCGCCGGCGCTACACCGGCGGGAGGCGGAGCGCGCGGTGGCTCGCGGCGCGGTGGCACTGGTGCAGACCCCGCTGGCGGCCACGCTTGACGACGCCGACCGGCTGGTGGCGGCGGTGGCCCAGGGCGGCCGCGTGGGCTACGCCGAGAACCTCGTGCACTCCCCCACCGTGGTCGAGGCGGTGGCGGCGTGCAGGCGCCTCGGCGGCCTCACGCATCTCGAGCTGCGGTTCGCCCAGGGCCGGCCCGACTGGGGCGACCACCTCGAGCCCTCCTGGGGCGGTGGTGCCCTGTTCGACCTCGGCGTCCACGCCATTGCGCTGGCCCTGCTGGCCGCGGCGCCCGCACGTGTCGCCGCCGTCGAGGCGCAGCTTCACGCGGGCGCCGGGCTCGAGCTCGACGACGATGCCACGCTGACGCTGGTCTTCGACTCCGGCCTCAGCGCCGAAGTGCGGGCGACGTGGCGGGCACCGGCACCGACGTGGGACGCGCAGGCCGCCGGCCCCGAGGGAGCCGTGCGCCTCGAACTGGTGCCCCACGCGTCCGTGGAGGTCAACGGCGTGCCCGTCGCGCTGCCGTCGCCCCCGCCCGGGCTGGCGTCGCCGCAGCTCCACCACCTCGGGTACGTCGCCCAGCTCGAGGCGCTGAGCGCAGACATCGAGGCCGAACGACCGCCGACACCGGGGCCGCAGCTGGGCCGCCACCTGCTGGACATCGTGTGTGCCGCCTACACGTCGGCGCGAACCGGTCGCGAAGAGCCCGTGCCGTTTACCGGCCCGCGGGACCGAACCCCGCTCCAGCTGTGGCGGGGCTAATGGGAGATCCGCGGCGTCGTTCCCGCCAGCCACAGGCCGCACATCTCGGTGCGGATCCGGCGTCGTGGCCGCGACCGGGCACCTAGCCTGACCATCCGGCCGACGGGAAGGGGCGTTGGGTGACGGTCACGACGGAGCGGGCTGCAGAGGCGTCGGGAACCATCCTGCTGACGTTGGCGTCGGCACAGTTCCTCATGACGCTCGACAGCTCGGTGATGAACGTGTCGATCGCAACGGTGGCCAGCGACGTCGGCACGACGGTCGCGGGCATCCAGACGGCGATCACCATGTACACGCTCGTCATGGCGTCGCTCATGATCACGGGCGGAAAGATCGGCGAGATCCTCGGCCGCAAGCAGGCATTCGCCATCGGGTGCGTCATCTACGGCTGCGGTTCGTTCGTCACCGCCATCTCGCAGAACCTGGCGATGCTGCTGTTGGGCTGGTCACTGCTCGAGGGCATCGGCGCCGCGCTCATCATGCCGTCGGTGGTAGCCCTCGTCGCATCGAACTTCGGGCGGGCCGAGCGCCCGCGTGCCTACGGTCTCGTCGCCTCCGCCGGCGCGATTGCGGTCGCGGCGGGCCCGCTCATCGGCGGGCTGTTCACGACGTACGCATCGTGGCGATGGGTGTTCGCGGGCGAGGTACTCGTGGTCTTGGGCATCCTGGCGCTCATCCAACGGATGGCGGACACCCCCGCCGAGGAGGGCGCCGGGCTAGATGTCGTGGGCACGGCCCTCTCAGCAACCGGCCTCGCGCTCGTCGTGTTCGGCATTCTGCGCTCGGGCACGTGGGGTTTCGTGAGCCCGAAGCCCCGTGGCCCCGAGTGGTTGGGACTGTCGCCCGTCGTGTGGTTGATCCTGGCCGGAGGGTGCGTGCTCGTGGCCTTCCTCGCCTGGGAACGGCGCCGGATCCATCGGAACGAGTCAGCGCTCATCGACCCGGCCATGCTCCGCAACCGGCTGCTCCGGACCGGCCTCAACAGTTTCTTCTTCCAGTACCTGTTGCAGGCGGGCGTGTTCTTTTGCGTGCCCCTCTTCCTGTCGGTCGCGCTGGGGTTGTCCGCCGTTGCGACCGGCGTACGGCTCCTGCCGCTGTCCGTCACCCTGCTGCTCGGGGCAGTGGGCGTGCCGAGGCTCTTCCCGGATGCATCGCCTCGGCGCGTGGTTCGGATCGGGTTCCTCGCGCTGTTCGTCGGCATCGTGGTCCTGGTGGCGTTGCTCGATGCAGGAGCGGGCCCGGAGATCGTCACGTGGCCGCTGCTGCTCGCCGGGCTGGGCGTCGGCGCGCTCGCGTCACAGCTCGGGAGCGTCACGGTGTCCGGGATCCTCGACGAACAGAGCGGCGGG
>Ga0081455_10007559_pt1 | contig 11427 bp, 9 predicted proteins | sample TabmetS3T2R1_FD_70207 | JGI IMG/M metagenome (GOLD analysis project Ga0081455, IMG submission 70207) | Tabebuia heterophylla rhizosphere microbial communities from the University of Puerto Rico - S3T2R1 | ecosystem: Host-associated > Plants > Roots > Rhizosphere ...
GGCGGGCTGACGGGAGGAACTCGCGGATGTTGGCAAGTTTGAAACTGCGTTCGGCGACGCAGCTGGTTGCTTTGAGTTGCAGCCGCAGAGCGCGAGAAGTGCCAGCGCTGAACAAAACGGTCTGATCATGTGTCAATTTTCTGCGTCGGCGTCGCGCTCGTCGTGTCGATCGAGTTCTGCCAAGTGTTGCCGTACCTTCTCGAGATGCTCAGTGCTCTTGGCGACGAGATCTTTTGCCGTTTCGATTTGCTGTTCGAGGCGCGCAGCGAGGGATTCTAGTTCAGCGCGGTTTTGAGCAACGAGGTCATCGCGGGAGTCTCGCATGGCTCAATCTTAGCGAATTTGAAGAGTATGTCGAAGTTGCGCGCCCGAAACGGTAAAATCGGCGTTATGACAGACACCACCGCGAAGTCTGATTTCGATTCTATCTGTGCTCCATGGGCCAAGCTGCTCCAATGGGCTCACCACGACGGCCCGTATCGCAATGACCGGGAGCTATGGGAGCAAGACTTCGACGAATTCAATCAGCTCTGGGATCGCACAACGAATCCCCGCTACGTTGAGGTTTTGGAAGAAAGGGAGCGGGAAACTGCGAATCCCGAGTGGAAGCGGTTCTTTTCGCAAGCCCATCGCCGAGCGATTGCTCGCAGGCACGGCGATGGGTCGTCGCCTAATTTGATTTCACAGTAATGTAGCGACGGCTGTCTCAGCCGTTTTCTTCGAACGTTTTGCAAGCGGCTGGGGACAGCCGCCGCTAACATCGGGGCAAGTTAGACGACTACCGGCGATGGCGGCCATTGACGATTTGGCCGCTGGCCCACTAAATTATTGGATTCGTTTCCTACGGAGAAAATCCGTAACTTGGCACGCCAGGAGCGGTTATGAGCACAGGTATTGTCGGCGGCGGTGTGATTGGCAGTGGAATCAATATTAAGCAGATTGCCCTCGGCGGCGGGGCGTTCGGGCCGCGCGAAGTCGAGCAGATGACGCAGGCTTTAGGCGAAGATCCATTGGCCCATCGTCAGCTTCGCGAAGCGGTTTCGGAATTGGAGGGCAGTGAGGATCGCAGTCCGGCGGCCGCAGTTCGCCTGGGTGTTTGCTATTACTTGTTGGGTCGCTATTGGAACGCCGTGGAAACGTTGAAAAGCGGCGACGGGGGCGCGCTGGCGCTGTTTTATTTGGCTCGGTCTCATTTTGCCCTCGAACAATACGATCAGGCGGTTGAATCGTATCAGGCTGCGGCAAAGGCCGGATATGATTCCGATGTGTGTGCGCTCGCTCAAGCCGAAGCGCTGCGAACCGCGGGCGATGGAAAGCGGGCATTGGAAACACTCGATAGACTGTCTGGCGCCGTCGAGCAGACCGCGGAATACCTGTATCAACGGGGCGCGACGGTTTCGTCTTTGTCGGGCAGCCCCGCCGAAGTGATCGCACTTTTTGAACGAGCCGTTGCTGCCGATCCAAAGCATTCCGGCGCGCTATTTGGCCTGGCGATGGAAAACGATCGCCACGGCAATGACGATGCGGCAATCGACTTGTATGAGCGCTCGATTGTCCGCTACCCAGCGCATATCGGATCGCTGTTGAATCTCGGTGTTCTGTACGAAGATCGCACGCAGTACGATCGCGCTCTTGGTTGCTACCAGCGCATCTTGGAAACCTATCCGAATCATCCAAGAGCACGGCTCTACTTGAAGGACGTGAATGCTTCCCGCGACATGTATTATGACGAAGATGAAAAGCGTCGTCGCGACCGTTTGAGCCAGGTAATGAACGTGCCGGTGACCGACTTCGAACTTTCAGTCCGCAGCCGCAATTGCCTGCAAAAGATGGGCATCATGACGCTCGGCGATTTGGCCAAAACAAGTGAGGCCGAATTACTGGCAAGCAAGAATTTTGGCGAAACGTCGCTCGTCGAAATTCGCGAGATGATGGAAGCCAAAGGTTTGCAACTCGGCATGATGGCGAAGGAAACGTTGGCGCCGGAGCCGGCTTACGAACCGGAAGTCATGACGCCGGACGAAGCCGCGCTGTTGGATCGTCCGATTTCTGATCTGAACCTCTCGGTGCGCGCCCGCAAGTGCATGGTGCGGTTGGGCATCAACACGATTGGCGAATTAGTTCGCCGCACGGGCGACGATCTGCTCGAATGCAAGAACTTTGGCGTCACGAGTTTGAACGAAGTGCGCGAAAAGTTGACGATCAAGAATTTGAAGCTGCGTGGCGACTGACGCCCGGCTGGAAAATTGATTTTGTAATGAGAATCCGCTGGCCCCTGTCGTTCTGGACAGGGGCTAAGCGTTTTGAGTCGACGGTTTTGCAAGAAATACCGATGAAATTTGCACGCTGGGTGTTTCGGATCGCCGGTATTTATGGGCTGATCGTGCTCGCGCCACAGTATTTCATCGAGGAAAAATTCGGCTTGGAAAACCCACCCCCGATCACGCATCCTGAGTTTTTCTACGGCTTTATCGGCGTGGGACTCGCTTGGCAGATCGCGTTTTTGATCATTGCGCAAGATCCGGCGAAGTACCGCGCGATGATGCTGCCTGGTGTGTTCGAAAAGTTCAGCTTCGCGGCTGCCGTCAGCGTGCTATTCGTCCGAAATCGACTGCCGACAATGCTGTTTGCCGCCGGGATGATCGATTTGCTGCTCGGCGTACTGTTCATCGTCTCGTGGCGGAAGGTCGCTGCGGAAAGTAAGCGGCCGGCATGAGTGACGCATCGTTTTCATTTCGCTTCCATAAGACCGACGCGAAGTGCCGCGCGCGGCGGTCGACCTTCACGACGCCGCATGGGCCTGTTGAAATGCCGGCGTTCATGCCAGTTGGCACGCAGGGCACGGTGAAAGGTCTCGAAATTGAAATGCTGCGTGCGACCGGCGCACAAATGGTACTTTCGAACACGTATCATTTGGCGCTCCGTCCCAGCGAAAAAGTCGTGGAGCGGCTCGGCGGCTTACACAAATTCATGGGTTGGGACGGCCCGATTTTGACCGATAGCGGCGGGTTTCAAGTCTTCAGTCTGGCGGCGAATGTTAAGATTTCGGAGAGCATGGCGACGTTTCGTTCGCACCTCGACGGCAACCTCGTTGAACTCACGCCGGAACGGGTCGTAGAAATTCAAGAGGCGCTCGGCAGCGATGTGGCGATGGTGCTCGATCATGTCGTTGCGTTGCCAAACGAACTTCAAGTGCTGCGCGATGCGATGCTGCGAAGCGTGCGCTGGGCGGAGCGGGCGAAGCAAGCGCATCGGCGCGCGGACCAAGCGCAATTCGCGATCGTGCAAGGCGGGCTCAATGCGGCTTTGCGCATCGAGTGCACCGAAGCGCTGCGGCAGTTCGACTTCCCTGGCTACGCGGTCGGCGGTCTCAGCGTTGGCGAACCGCCGGCGGAGATGTATCGCATTCTGGATGAAACGGCGCCGGCGTTGCCGGAGCACAAGCCCCGGTACTTGATGGGCGTGGGTCGACCAATCGATATCCTCGAAGCGATTGCGCGCGGCATCGATTTGTTCTTAGAGGCTCAGTTTCAACTGGAAAAACCTGCTTCTAAGCTCTTAAATCGCGCCTATTTTGCATCTTTCCTTTCCTAAATCAATGCCTTGCCCCGGTCCGATAATCATCTAGCAGGCTCCTTCGAGAGGCCGTAACGTGTGGGGAAGCCAACCCCACACCCACTCAAAGGAGGAAGCAGGATGAAATTGTACGGAGCAATTGATTTGCATTCCACCAACAACGTGACGGTGGTGATCAACGAGCACGATCAAGTAGTGTATCAGAAGCGCTTGCCAAACGATCTTTCGTTGATCGCGCAGCAACTCTCGAGCTATCGCAAATCGCTTGAGGGGATCGTGGTGGAATCTACCTACAACTGGTATTGGCTGGTCGATGGACTGATGGAGAAGGGCCACCGACTTCATCTTGCCAACACCGCGGCGATCCAGCAATACAACGGACTAAAGTATACCGATGACCACAGCGATGCGCGGTGGCTGGCCCATCTGCTGCGGCTGGGGGTCTTGCCCGAGGGCTACATTTACCCGAAAGAGGAGCGAGCGGTGCGGGATTTGTTGCGCAAGCGGGGGCAACTCGTGCATCAGAGGACGGCCAACCTTCTCAGTATCCAGAGTCTGATCAGCCGCACCACGGGGAACTCGATCAGCGCCAAGTACATCAAAGCGCTCAATATCCAACGTGTCGATGGAGTGTTTCCCAACCCGGATCTGGTCCTAGCGCTCAAAGCCAATCTGGCGGTCATGAACAGCGCTGATGCCCAGATCGAGATCCGGGAAAAAGCCGTCCAAGACCGAGTCAAGCTGCGTCCTCAGTTTAGATTTCTAAAGACGGTACCCGGAATCGGACCGATCCTGGCGCTGACCATTATGCTGGAGACCGGAGAGATCGAGAGATTTGCTAGTGTCGGCAATTACGCGTCGTATTGTCGCTGTGTGGGGAGCTTAAAAATCAGCAACGGCAAACGAAAAGGAAGCGGCAACACCAAAAACGGCAACAAGTATTTGGCCTGGGCGTTTGTGGAGGCCGCCAATTTTGCGATCCGCTTTAATTCGAGGATCAAAAGCTTCTATCAGAAAAAGAAATCCAAGAGCCATGCGATTGTGGCTATCAAAGCGGTGGCGCACAAGCTCTGCCGGGCTTGTTACTACATTATCAAAGATCAGGTTCCGTTTGATATCACCAAGGCCTATGCCTAGCAGATCCATTTAACGGTTGGGATGGGATGTGAGCCCTTGGCAGGGGTTGGCTTAGAACCACATGGTCCGATTTGGCCGCTATCCCGTCCCTTAAATATAGACAACTCGACGGTGCTGTGATTCGATGGTATGCCCACGCCGTGAGCCACCAGGGTTGGCCCCCGAACAGGGAGAGCCAGTGGATCCGTGATCCTATAACCTTGGACGCGGCGTGGTACCGATAGTTTTCTGGGGCAATGAAAATTTGCCAGGGGCGGGAGATCGCTGCCCATAGATAGGACAGCTCCAAAGAACGAGCACAAAACGCGAACACGGTTCTTACCACGTTCTTTGGAATCCTCGAAATGTCGAAATGACTATTTTTTTATTCCAAGCCGGCGGCGGAGTTCTTTGGACGAAATCGCGCCTTCCTTTTTCGTACGAGATCGCGATCGTTCGATGATCGCCAGGAACTTGCGGTTTATGCTCAGAGATACCGTCTCCTCATCCGCGTTTCGGATCGGTACCACTGCCACAAAAGGTTTTCCCCGCTTCACAACAATCACCGGGTCTTTCCTGGCCTTTTGAGCGTATTTGGATAAGGGTTCCGAGGCCTTCTTTAGTTCAATCTTGGTCATAGGTCTATAATCTCTCCACCGATTCGAACCCGATTTCTTTCTTTAACTCCCACCGCAGCAACAATAACCTTCGATTCATGGTGCTCCTCAATGTCATAATACACGCGCAGACTACCAATGCGAAGCTCCCACGGAGCTAGCGGGTTCGGGCGCATGGGTTTTCTGTTTTTCGTCTCGACGTTTGGCTGGTTGACCAATTGCCGATCAACCGTGTCTAAAACGATTTCTCGTTGACGAGCGGTCAGGCGCTGCAGATGCTCCTCGGCCTCCGGCGAATATTCAATGATGTATGGCAAGTTTTAGTTCAGAGTGTTCGCGGCTCGTATTCGTGCTCGCTGCTAACGATTGAGACTCTGTGAGAGACGGGAGAGCATTTGAATCACACGATCGTAGCCGGAGCGCAACTCCTGGTACGTTTCGTTGGAGATGTATTTCAGATCTTTATCGAGAAGTAGCTGATAACAAATTTCTCCAGCCGAACCTCTCGCGATGCAGGGGTGGGTTTCAAACCTGCCCCGCGCTAGGACCTTCTGTAACGTGTACTACTATGCTTGAAAAATTGCGCGGCTTGGGCAAATTTTCCAAGATACGAAACATCTCGGATTCGGATATTCCTCCCGCCAAGGCGCCAAGAATGCTAAGTTCGGATAAATATTTTTTTCTCTTTGCGGCCTTTGCGTCTTTGCGGGAGATAATCCGAAATTCGGTTGCGGCTTCGCTGCGCTGGGCTCTTTGTGGTTAATTCTCTGCTTCCGGTCGACAAAATCACTTCGTTCCGTGCAGCGCTTCATAAACTTTTTCTGCAGTAATCGGTAGGCTTTTGATCCGCACGCCGCAAGCATCTTCAATGGCATTCGCAATCGCCGCCGCCGTTGGGATATTGGCGGTTTCGCCGATGGGCATGCTGTTATAAGGGCCGGCGCCCTTGGGTTGTTCGGTTACCGAGCTCCTGAACGGCGGCACGTCTTTAAAGGTCGGAATCTTGTACTCTCCGAAGTGCGTTGTCCCCACCTTGCCATCGCTAATCACCACCTGCTCCATGAGCGCGTAGCCGATGCCGGTCAGCGTCCCACCCTCGATCTGCCCCTGATGCATAAGCGGGTTGAGCACGGTACCCGTGTTATGCGTAGAGGTGAATTTTTTTAGCTCCACTTGCCCCGTGTCCGGATCCACCGCCACCTCCGCCACCTGCACGCACATCGACGCCGCGTGAATCTTTGAAGTATCATTGAAAGTTCCTTCCACCGTAATGGGCGAACCTTTAGCCTTGACGAGCTCGCCGTAGGTCAAGCGCCGCTCCATGCGCGGGTGCAGCGCAGCGCTCTTCGCCAGGGTGATCTCGTTAGCCGGCACGCCCATCTGCTCCGCCGCCGCCTGTTTGATCGCCTCCACAGCTTTGAGTGCCGCTTCGTAGCCCGCATTGCCGTAAACTCGGGTCGCCCGGCTGCCGCCGACACCGGTGTCTTTCTTCCCCTGGTCGGTGTTCAGCAACTGCACCTTGATCTGGCTGAGAGGCATCTTGAGCTCCTCGGCAACGATCTCAGCCAATATCGTGTACGTTCCGCCGCCTTGATCCAACATGGCTGAAGAAATCGTAGCGTTGCCTTTATCATCCAAGGTAATCGCGACCGTTCCTATTCCACCCGCGGGCGTCCACTGCACCAAACCCACGCCTCGACCTACGTTCTTCGGCTTCGGTCTGTGGTAACCGGAGTCTTCCAACGCCTTTTTGAGAGTCTCGTCGGTCTTAATATAGCTGATCTCCTCGCCGGTGGGATCGATGTCACCATCGTGCATGAAATTTTTCTGCCTAAATTGGATCGGATCCATCCCCAGTCTTTTCGCCACCAGATCCATCTGGCTTTCGTTGGCGAAAAAGCCCTGGGGGTCACCAGGCGAGCGCATGTGGCCGCAAGGAATCTTGTTGGTGTAAACCATGTGCTCTTCGATAAACACATGGGGAATATTGTAGGGTCCGGCCGACAGGTGAGGGCCGTTCAGGAATGCGTTCGGTTTGAACGCGCCGTAAGCGCCGCTGTCAAAAATAAAATTCAAGTGTTGCGCGACAAGGGTTCCGTCTTTCTTCACCCCCGTTTTGACATGCACGATGGAAGCATGACGCGGATTTCCCGCCATGAATTCCTCCTCGTAGTCCATGACGAGCTTGACCGGCCGCCCCGCCTTCTTCGATAGTAGATACACCACCGCGAGGTCCATGAAATCGCCCTTGCCGCCGTAATCACCGCCGATGTAGACAGGATTGAAAGTCAACTTTTCCTGCGGCAGCTTCAGCGCGTTGGCCACCTGCTCCCGGACACCGTAAGGCACTTTGCTGCAGGACCAGAATTGGGCCGAGCCGTCCGGCGCCGTATCGACGACGCAAGAATGCGGCTCGATGTAGGCATGGTGCACCACCGGAGTGGTAAAGGTATTTTCGACAATCACGTCCGCCTGGCGAAAGCCGGTTTCGATGTCTCCCCGTCCCCAGGTGATATAGATAAAATCGTTGCTGGGCTCCTTCAACGGCTTGGGAAGCCCTTTGTAATTCATCACGTCAGGATGAATCAGCCGCGCGCCCGGTTTCATCGTCTCCACCGGGTCGAGAATCGGCTCGGTCTCATCGTATTCTACTTCGATCAAGTTCACCGCTTCTTCGGCAATCAATTCCGTATCCGCCGCCACCGCGGCTACCTTTTCACCAATGAACCGTACGACTCCGTCGGCGAGGATCGGCATGTCGTAAAGCCTGCGCCCGATCTTTAACCCGGTGCAGTCCTCGCCCGTGACCACGGCGTGGACGCCGGTAAGAGCCAATGCCTTGCTCGAATCGATTTTTTTTATTTTTCCTGATGCAATCGGGCTCCGCAGCAATTTTCCCCAGAGCATTCCGGGGCGCGTTATATCCACCGCGTATTTCGCTTCCCCGCTGACTTTCAACTCGCCTTCGACTCTGGGAGTCGGATTGCCTACGACCTGCTTCGACGATGCCATCGAATGACCTCCTCTACCCTGTAAATATCTTTGGCTGAAATTGTGAACTCCGCCATTATTGAATCGAACAAGGCGGAGTCAAGAACTGGTTCGCCTTCATGAACGAATATCAAACTCTATCTAGCACACCATCGCCGGAGGTGAAAGTGGCGTTCAGGGAAGATCTGGAAAACGGGCTTTCCATGGCGAAAACGCATCTCTGACCTGCAGGCGGCATAGCCGATCAATCGCTTGGGCCCCCGATGTTTTAAAGTTTCAAGATACCGGCCCACTTTTCCCTGATCTGGTTTTTGAACTCGGCGCTCGATTCAGCCACTTTGGGAAATCGATCGCGCAAGGCAAACGGACGGCAGGCGTCGATCACCGCGCAGGAGCTCGTGTGGCCAGCGATTTCATCGAAACGCGAACGCACCATGGGATCGAGAAAATTCGCGCGGGTGTGGTCGATGAGCGTGATCGAGCGGATCGGATCGCTGCGCGTGCACACTGCCCACATGACGTCTTCCAGGTTCATGACATCGATGTCATCGTCCACGACGATCACGTAGCGTGTTGGGTGAGAAGGCTGGAGGAGCTGTGAAGCGACCACCGCCACCTGTCGCGCGTGACCGTCGTAGGCCTGTTTGAGACTGACAAGCGTCAAGAGATTCCCCCCGCCCGACTCCGGCCGGTGAACACCGGTGATGCCGGTGATCCGCGCACGCTCGAGCAATTCCCATAAATTGGCCGATTTGATGATCGAATGGCGATAGGTGCTGTCGTGCGGCGGCCGTCCCGGCCACGCGCCTAAAATGATAGGATCATTGCGATAGTAGACCGCCTTTACTTGGATGACCGGTTCCGGTCTGGCATCGCTGACATAGTAGCCCGGCCATTCGCCGAACTTGCCTTCGCTCTTGAGCTCATTGGGATAGAGGAAACCTTCCAAAACAATTTCGCTGAACGCCGGTAATGGGAGACCTGTGAATCTACCAGGGACGACAGGAATCCGTTCGTGCAACACCGACCCCGCATAATTATATTCAGAGACGCGCGGCGCCAATGAGAAGGAGCCGGCGAACAGAAACACCGGATGGTGGCCGACAGAGATCGCAATCGGACAGGGCTCCCCTGCTTTCCAGTAGCTTTCCATAATGATCCGGCCGTGGTGACCGGGAGCAATAAAAATGCCCGCGCTCTTCTCATCATGAATCATCACCCGGTAGGTGCCGAGATTGATCCAGTCGCCGTTGCGCTCGCGCATAATCGCCACCGAGCCGGTGCCGATGTAGCGCCCGCCGTCGTCATGGTGCCACAACGGCGCGGGAAACTTGAGCAGATTGATCCGATCTCCTTCATCGACGTTTTGAAAGACCGAGCCATCCTTGACCACCATCGGGGGAAACTCGTCAAGCTCATCGCTCCAACCACGCATTTTGTCCTTCATGCTGCGAATCAAGTCTAAGCCCCCAAGATCCTGCGGCATCCCCAAGGTCAATGACAAGCGCTTGGCGCTCGACATCGCTCCGGCGAGCAGACGAAATCCCGCGGGATAGTCCTTGATCTTGTCGAAGAGCAACGCAGGCCCGCGCGCCTTGGCGTTGAGCTCGACTAACGTGCCGATCTCCTTGTGCCAGTCGGCGCCGTCGACGGTCTTGAGCTCGCCTTGACCTTCGACGGCGTTTAGCCAGGCTCGCAAATCGGTTTTCATTTCTCTCCTCCGAGTCTTTGAACTAACCCTAATCCGACAAGACTTGCGAAGCGCGAGTAGTGAGCGAAGGTGGTGAGACCGGAAGCCGTAGGCACCTGGGCGTGCAGGTTGCTCGCAGACCTCGACCGCACGCAACATCGCAGGGGATCGCGGAGTGGCCTTCGAGGCCGTGTCTCATTGTTTACGGCTGTAGGCCCATCGCCTTCGCCGGGTTCAAACTATTGTCGGATAGGGGCTAATTCTGTCTTCATTTCATTTCGCGTAACACTTCTTCGATGAAGCGCGGTTCGACCAACTTTCTAAAATCCACCGTCCCGCGCGCCCTTAACTCCGGCATACTTTCCCAAGCGGTCTGGATGCCGTCTAAATCCGGCGTCGGCTCGGAGCGGACATTCTTGCTGCCGTCCTCGTAGATGCTATCGAGGTCCGCCGCCGAGACTTTATAGATCTGTTTCAGATACGCCTTGGCTGCGTCAGGATTGGTCTTCCAATATTTGATTCCATGGACCAGGCCGGCCACGGTACCTTTAATGAGCCGCGGCTGTTCACGGATCGCTTTTTCCTGCGCCATCAATCCGATGTTCGCGAATCTCGTCTTGATCGTCGAGAGATCGAATATCACGGTGAGGCCGGCATTTCTCGCCACTGGCACAAAAGCCGGGGTCACCACGGCGCCATCCACACCTCCACTGATTAACGCCGCGGAGCGCGCCGCCGAATTGCCGATCTGAAGTACTTGCACGTCGCGCTCAGGGTCCATGCCCCACTGGCGGATGAGAAACCGGGTCTCGATGTCGGAGAACGCGCCGTAGCGGCTGACCGCAACTTTTTTGCCTTTCATCTCCTTCGGCGAATTGATACCCGGGCGGGCGACAAACAGATGTTGGAACCGGTCGATGTTGACGGTGAGAATTTTGAGAGGCGCGCCTGCAGCAATGGCATTTAGAATATCGCTGACGGAATTGTTAGCAATAAGTGCCGAGCCAGAGACAACCGTCTGCGCCGCCAGTACTCCACTGGGGACATAGATCATGGTCACGTCGAGCCCTTGTTTTTTGAAGAAGCCCTGCTTCTCGGAGAACTTGATCACCTCGACGATTCCGGCCGAACCGGACGAGACAAAATGGATCGGCGACAGCTCGGCAGCCAGGGCCCGTTGACTGGCAAAAACGAGAATTAAAAAAACGCCACCAAAAATTCCTCTCCAACCCATGTCTCTCCTCCGTCGCTTCCTCCTTCGCTATTGGTCGGATATTTCGCCGCAGCTGGGTCAAGGCCGATTCATTTTTCCTTGCAGCCGCGGGATCTGCGGACCGCTAGTCGAGTTCGCTATCCTGCTTCATATCAATTCCAACTTCACCGGCGCAAATGATTTCACGACGGCGGCTTGACAATTCAAACCTTTAAACACTATTA
>Ga0081455_10007560_pt1 | contig 11425 bp, 6 predicted proteins | sample TabmetS3T2R1_FD_70207 | JGI IMG/M metagenome (GOLD analysis project Ga0081455, IMG submission 70207) | Tabebuia heterophylla rhizosphere microbial communities from the University of Puerto Rico - S3T2R1 | ecosystem: Host-associated > Plants > Roots > Rhizosphere ...
GCGCGCTCGCCGAGCACCGCGAGGGCGGCGTCGGTCAGGCCGGCCAGTGCGTCGCGTTGGGCCTTCGTCGCGTCTCGCAGCGCCTCGCGACCCCCGCCGAGCGCGCCTGCCTGCGAGACGAACGGTGGGATGATGATGTACAGGCCCGCCAGCCGCTCGAGCCCTTCCTGCCTGGCCTGCAGGAGTGCTCCGGCCGCGACGTCGAGGAGCGGCGTGAGCAGGATCACCGCCGTCATCTCGAGCACGATCCGGCGGACCTGTGGATCCCGGGTGGTGAAGGTCCGCACGATCGCGATGATGCAGACGGCCACGCACGATCCCGCGACGATCGCGTTCACCGCGCCGTTGTGTACGAGGAAGGTCGCCAGGTACAGCAGCGGCAAGGTGCCCATGTCCCCGAGCGCGGTCACCATCGGGGTCGCGACCGAGTCCAGGTCGTACCCGCGCCGGTAGGAGGCGACGGACAGCCCGAGCGTGATCAGCAGGATCAGGACCGAGCCGAGGAACCCGCCGACCACGCTGATCGTGACGAGATCCCAGAACGAGGCCGAAGCACCGAAGGCGGCGCTCGCCAGCTTCGCGAGGGCCGCCAGCCACAACGAGGACGTGAACGTCGTGATGAACGAGACCTCGATGTTCTCCGCGAGGACGCCCCCCCGGTGGAGGTTCACCTCGAACGTTCCGGCGGCGGACGCCGTACCCAACCGGGCACCGATCGCGCCGAAGATCGTTCCGCGCATGCCGACGGCAGCAGGGATCAGGACGATCAGGCCGGGGATCTGCGCGAGGGTGCCGGTGATCGCGGCGAGCGTCAGGCCCGCGACGAACGAGGCGCCCGTGCTGAGGGTGAGCGCGACCAGGCCCTGACGCAGGATGCGACGCTCGCTCCGCCAGGAGCGGTAGAGGCGACGCGCGGGGCGCGGCACCAGCCTCGAGGCGCGCGTGGACGCCATAACGGCACGCTCATCGGTCGCTCGCTTTCCGGTTGCTGGGTGGGCCCGGAACAGGCCCGGGGCAGTATGGACCCGGTCGCGACGCCGGGGCAACCCTAGGGTGCTATCGGACGCGGCAGCCGTTCGCCTGAGCGTGCGGGTTCAGTCGACGACCCAGTCCCGGGTCACGAACAACCAGAACGCCAGCCCGGCGTGTTCGCCGTATCGCCGGAAACGCCGCCGGATCGCCGTGTCCGATATCGGCTTCGTCCGCCCGAGGAGGCGGGCGTACTTCGGGCGGGTCCACGAGTCGAGGATCAGCCGCGAGTCCCGTCCGAGCGTCATCATGATGTGGGCAGCCGCGTAGGGCCCGACCCCGGGCAGGGCCAGGAGCTGCTGCTCGACCTCCTCGTCGGGGAGGTCGGAGTGATCGGTGGTCTCCATCGCTTCGAGGTTGACGGCCCCCTCCTCGACGAGGCGAGCGAGGCCCATCAGGTAGGCGCCGCGATAGCCCGCACGGGCGCGGTCTCGGTAGAAGGACTCGGAGGCCTCAGCCATCGCCGCCGGCGTCGGGAACGCGTTCGCGAGCGGGTCGTGAGCACCGAGCGCCGGTTCGCCGAGCTCCGACACCAGCGCGTTCACCATCCGGACCGTCGCGCCCCACGCGCAGTTCGTGGTGCAGATCGTCTTCACCACGTCTTCGAACACGGTGGGGCTCTGCAGCATGCGACCGGCCCCAGTCGTCGCCCAGCCGAGATCCGGATCCCCCTCGATGTCCGCGTAGAACCCGGCGAGATCGCGGTCCAGCCGCAGGACCTTGCGGACGCCGCGCTCGACCTCGGCGCGGATCCGCGGCCCGGCCGGCGGCCCGAGGATCTCGATCCGGGCGCGGTGGCGCCGCCCCGGTCCGATCCGGACGCGGCGGGGCCGGCCCCCGAACACCCGGATCGTCACCTCGAGCGTGTTCGCGGTCTCGTCAAGCGTCGTGGGCGCGAGTTCGGCGAAGCCGTGGGAGTTGAGGGTTCGCCGCAGATCCACCGGTTCACCGCCGGCGCCGACCAGCGGCAGCTCGAACCCGGTCACGGCACCGCGGTATCGCGGGAGGCCATGGCGGAGCGTCCCCACTCGCGGAAGCAAGGGACCCCATCCGGGTCGTCGCACGTCGCCATCGAGCACCAGGGTACGTGCGGAACCCCGATCGGTGCTCGGCCCGCTCTCCGGGGCATGGCCCACTCCCCGCTACGATCGGGGCCGTGGTGACGTTCACGGATCGCGCGGCCGCGTCCCTGGCCCGCAGCGCCGATGCGGCGGGCCGGTTCGACCCCGGTGTCCGCATCCGGATCAGCCGAGAGGGCACGACGGTGCGCGCGTCGTTCGTGCACGAGGCGGAGGACGGCGATGCGGTGGTGCACATGCCCGACGGGTCCGAGGTCGCCGTCGCCTCCGACGTGCACGGGACCATCGACGTCGGCGAGCACGACACGCTGATGCTGCTGGCCTGATCGTCGGCCGCGGGGTGGCCGGCGATTAGACTTCCGATGATGGCGGGCACGGGCGGGCACATGGCGACCGTCACCGGGCTGGGAGCCGGGCCGGTGATGTTGATCGGCGGCGCGGAGGACAAGCTCCGGGACAAGCTGATCCTCGCGCGCTTCGCGTCGTTCGCCGGAGGGTCCGACGCGCACGTCGTGGTGATCTCCACGGCGTCCGCGTTCGGGGAGCATGCCACGGTCCGCTACCGCGAGCTCTTCGCGGACATGGGGATCGAATCGGTGACCGGGCTGCGTCCGGAGGAGCGATCCGAGTCCGACGACCAGGCCACCGCCGAAGGGTTGCGAGGAGCTACGGGTGTCTTCCTCACGGGCGGGAACCAGTCGCGGCTGACCCAGGTGGTCGCCGGCACCAAGCTCGGCGACGCCCTGTTCCTCGCGCACGATCGCGGCGCGGTGCTCGCGGGCACGAGCGCGGGCGCCAGCGCGATGGCGAGCCACATGGTGGCGTTCGGAACCGCGGGCCCCACGCCGAAGAACCGCATGGTGCAGCTCTCCGCCGGCCTGGGCATCCTCTCGGGGATCGTCGTGGATCAACACTTCGGCGAGCGCGGCCGGATCGGACGCCTGCTCGCCCTGGTGGCCCAGTCGCCGTCGTTGCTCGGCGTCGGCATCGACGAGGACACCTGCGCGATCGTGTTCCCCGACCAAACCCTCCAGGTGATCGGCAAGGGAGCCGTGACGATCGTCGACGGTTCGCAGGTCACGACCGATGCATATCGTGGGAAGGGGTATAAACCGCTCATGGTCTCGGGCGCGGTGCTCCACTCGTTGCCGACCGGGTACCGGTTCGACCTGCGCGGTCGCCGGCTCCTGACGGACGAGGACGCGCTCGAGGATGAGCGAGAGGCCTCGGAGTGACCACGGCAGGGCCGAAGGGATCTTCGAAGGGCGCCGTCTCGACGACACCGAAGCCTCGCGCGACCAAGACGCGCGCCGACCGGCAGCGCACGAAGCGCGAGCCCGCGGAACGCAAGCCGAAGCTCTCGCCGGACCTCCAGATCGTCCAGACGCAGGTCTTCCGAGGCCCGAACTACTGGTCGTACGAGCCGTGCATCCGGCTGCTGGTCGACCTGGGTTCCCTCGAGCATTGGCCCTCGAACACGATCCCCGGGTTCAGCAAGAAGCTGCTCAAGACGCTTCCGGGCGTGGGCGAGCATTCGTGCTCGGTCGGCAAGCGCGGAGGCTTCCGCGATCGTCTCGAGGACGGGACCTGGCTGGGCCACGTCACCGAGCACGTGGCGCTGGAGCTCCAGCGCGAGTCGGGAGCGCACATCTCGCGGGGCAAGACCCGCAGCGCGGGCGAGCCTGGCCGGTACAACGTGATCTACGGATACAGCGAGGAGACGGTCGGCCTGGAGGCGGGCGCGCTCGCCGTTCGGCTCGTGAACCACCTCGTGAAGGCGGAGCCGGGGTTCGACTTCGACGCGGAGCTCGAACGGTTGATCCTGCTGGCCGAACGGCGTCAGTTCGGCCCTTCCACGCAGGCGATCATCGACGAGGCGCTCAGCCGCGACATCCCCTGGATCCGCCTCAACGAGTACTCGCTCGTGCAGCTGGGGCAGGGCGCCTACCAGCAGCGGATCCGCGCCACCATGACGTCGAAGACCTCGGCGCTCGCGGTCGACATCGCGGGCGACAAGAAGATGACGAACCGCCTGCTGGCCTCGGCGGGACTGCCCGTGCCCCGCAGCGAGGTGGTGCTCGACGAGGAAGAAGCCATCCGGGCCGCGCGGCGCATCGGTTTCCCCGTCGTGACGAAGCCGTTGGACGGGAACCACGGGCGAGGGGTCGCGCTGGATCTGCGGACCGACCGCGACGTGCGCGTCGGGTTCGAAGGGGCGCGCTCGGAGGCACGCCGGGGTGCCGTCGTCGTGGAGTCCTTCGTCGCCGGGAACGACTACCGCGTGCTCGTGATCGGCGGACACATGGTGGCGATCGCCGAACGCGTGCCCGCGCACGTCGTCGGCGACGGCAAGCGGACGGTGTCGGAGCTCGTGGACAAGGCGAACCAGGATCCTCGCCGAGGGATCGGGCACGAGAAGGTGTTGACGCGGATCAAGGTGGACGGGGGGGCCGAGGCGCTCGTGCGGGCCCAGGGGTTCGGACTCGACGACGTCCCTCCGAAGGGGGAACGGGTGCTCCTGGCAGCGACCGGCAACATGTCCACGGGCGGGATCTCCATCGACCGTACGTGGGACGCACACGAGGACAACGTCGAGATCGCCGAGGAGGCAGCGCGAGTGGTGGGCCTCGACGTCGCGGGGATCGACTTCCTCGCGCCCGACATCTCCGAGCCCGTTCGCGAGACCGGCGGCGCGATCGTGGAGGTCAACGCGGCGCCCGGGTTCCGGATGCACACCCATCCCACCGAAGGGGAGCCGCAATACGTCGCGAAGCACGTCGTCGACGAACTGTTCCCCCCCGACACGCCGAGCCGGATCCCGATCGTGGCCGTGACGGGATCCAACGGCAAGACCACGACCACGCGCATGATCGCGCACATCTTCCGGGGCATGGGACGCAGGGTCGGGATGACCACGACCGACGGCATCTACATCGACGAGCGGCTCGTCAAGCGGGTCGACGCGTCGGGCCCGAAATCCGCGCAGATGGTGTTGCAGAACCCGCGCGTCGATATGGCCGTGTTCGAGGTCGCGCGAGGGGGCATCCTGCGTGAGGGACTCGGGTACGGACGCAACGACGTCGGCGTCGTGCTGAACGTCACGGGCGATCATCTGGGTCTGCGCGAGATCGAGACCCTCGACCAATTGGCGGCAGTGAAACAGGTCGTCGTCGAGGCCGTTCCTCGCAACGGGTGGGCCGTGTTGAACGCGGATGATCCGCTCGTCGTCGAGATGCGCCGCCACTGCAGCGGCAACGTGATCCTCTGCTCGATGCAGGAGGGCCATGAGCTGGTCGAACGCTGGATCCGCCGGGGGCGCAAGGCGGTAGTCCTCGAGCGCTCGGAGCGCGGCGAGATGATGGTGATCAGGGAAGGCCGCCGAACGATGCCGATCGCGTGGGTGCACACGCTGCCGGCCACGTTCGACGGGCGTGCGCGCATGATGGTCCAGAACGCGATGGCCGCGGCGGCGGCCGCGCACGTCGCCGGGGCGCACCTGCACGACATCCGTCAAGGGCTGCGTTCGTTCGCCACCTCGATCTACCAGGCTCCCGGACGGCTGAACGTGTTCGACCTCGACGGCGTCACGGTCGTGATCGACTACGCGCACAACTCTGCCGGCCTGGAGGCGTTGGGTGAGTTCGTCGATCGTGTCGTCGCGGACCAGACCCCGGGGGAGCGTCCTGGTGAGGCGAGCTGGGCAGCGAACCTGCGGGTCGCGGTGGTCGCGACGGCAGGGGATCGTCGGGACGAGGACATGCGCGAACTCGGACAGGTTGCCGCGCGATTCTTCGACGAGGTGATCGTGCGGGAAGACGTGAAGACGCGGGGCCGGGAGCGCGGCGAGACGGCCGACCTGATCCGAGAGGGCGTCGAAGCCGGGATCGCCGATGGCGCCCGTGCCGGCAGCGTCGAGGTGGTCCTCGACGAGATGGATGCGGTGCGGCGAGCGCTCGATCGATCCCGTCCCGGCGATCTGGTGGTCCTCTGCGTGGACTACGCCACCGACATCTACCGCGAGCTCGAGGCGCGGCGGGGGGTGGCGTCGCCGGACGTGCTCCGCGCCTCCGAGGGGGATCTGGCCGAGGCCGTGGGTGGCGACCCCGATCTCCTCCGCTGAGGGGTCGCGTGGATCTCGAGCGGGTCATGGCTGAGCTCGAGAGGCGCCGAGCGGAGCTCGAAGCCGAGCTCGGCAGCCTGACCGCCGTCACGCGTGACCCCACCGCGACGATCGGGTTCGGCAAGCGGGTGGGAGAGGGCACGAGCGAGGCGATCGGCCGGATCGAGCGTGTGGGGCAGGCGGATGTGCTCTCGGCCAAGCTCGCCGACGTCGAACGCGCGCTCGTCAAGGTGCACGAAGGCACGTACGGCTCGTGCGATCGGTGCGGCGCAGTGATCTCCGACGATCGCCTCGACGCGCGGCCGTGGGCCGTGTTATGTCTCTCCTGCAGCGCACGGGTTCCGTAAGGGCCCCGACCGAGCGGCCATCATCGGAGCCGCCACGCCTCTCGAGCGGAAGGAGCCCGGTGGGGGCGTTCCTATATCGCTTGGGCGGGTTCACCGCCCGGCACCGCATCATCGTGGTCCTCGTGTGGACCGCGCTGGCGGTCATCGCCGTCGGACTGGTGAAGACCGCGGGTGCCAAGACGGACAACACCCTGACGCTGCCCGGAACCGACAGCCAGGAAGCGTTCGACATCCTCGCCGCCCGGTTCCCACCCCAGCAGAACGGCACGAACCCGTTCGTGTTCCATGTCGATGACGGCAAGCTGACCGACGCGAAGTACAAGGCTGCGATCGACGCCACCTACAAGGCGATCAAGTCCTCGAACCACGTCTACAGCGTGGTGAACCCGGTGGGCAAGGACGCCGCCGCGGCGGGGATCATCTCGGACGACGAGCGGACCGGGATCATGCCGGTCCTGCTCAACGTCAACTCCGGGTTCATCACGAAAACGCTCGCACAGTCCACGCTCGACGCCACGGCGCCGGCTCGGAAGGCGGGCATCCAGGTCGCGGTCGGCGGCTCGATCGGGAGCGTCCTGTCGTCGCCGGACACCAAGACGAGCCAGCTGCTGGGCAACATCGCAGCGATGGTGATCCTGGCCCTGGTGTTCGGCAGCCTGATCGCGATGGGCACGCCGATCGTGACCGCAGCGGTCGCGCTCGCGATCGGAACGTCGGTGATCGGCCTCCTCGGCCACGTCATCTCGATCCCCTCGTTCGCGCCGACCCTGGCGGTCATGATCGGGCTCGGGGTCGGCATCGACTACTCGCTGTTCCTGGTGACCAAGCACCTCGAGCAGCTCGACGAGGGTGTCGAGGTCCGGGAGTCGATCGCGCGCGCGGTGTCGTCGTCGGGGAGCGCGATCGTGTTCGCCGGCGGCACCGTCGTGATCGCGCTGCTCTCGCTGGTGGTGGCCGGTATCCCCCTGGTGAGCTCGCTCGGCTACGCGTCGGCGATCGCCGTGTTCGGTGCCGTCCTGGCCTCGGTGACCCTGCTGCCGGCGATCCTGTCGCTCCTGGGCGGGTGGATCCGACGCGTGCGGGTGCCGCGGTTCCTGCGGCCGAAGCCCCGAGCCGCGGGCTCCCGGCGCTGGGACGCCTGGGCGCGCGGCATCGCTCGACACCCGTGGATCGCGATCGGGGTTGCGCTCGCGATCCTCGCGCCGTTGATCGTGCCGTTGTTCTCGTTGACGCTCGGTCAGGAAGACATCGGGGTGACCCCCAAGGACACCACGGAGCGACAGGCGTACGACCTCACCACGCAAGGGTTCGGCGTCGGCTACAACGGCCCGCTCTCGATCACGAGCACGTTCGATCCGGTCGCGAAGCCGAGCGCCGAGTACACGAAGAAGTACGACAAGGCCACGAAGCTCAAGCATGAGCTCAAGAAGGAGCAGAAGCGGCTCGAGGCCGAATCGGATCGCCTGAAGGCGCAGCAGGCCGAGCTCGAACGACAGCAGGCGGCCCTCGAACGGCAGGGCGCGAGGCTGCAAGCGCGCGAGGCCGAGCTCATGCGGCAGGGAGCGGCGGCGATGGCCGAGGAGGCCCGCCTGCGCGCCTCGGCCGTGCGGCTCGTCCACCAGGCCGCGCCGATCGTCGCGCACCTGGGGTTCATCCTGGCGCGGGAGCGGTTCGTCCAGCACCTGATCGACACGACGACGAACCCGGTGCGGCTACGGCGACTCCATGCCCGGCTGGATCGGCTCGAGGCCAAGGAGGCGACCACGCGCGCGCGGCTCGAACCGCTCCGCGCGCGGGCGCGGTCCTTGTTCGCCCAGGCGGAGCAGCTCGAGGCGGAGCGCGACCGGCTCCTGGCACAGCGCGCCGAGCTCAAGGCGCAGGCGGCCGAGCTCGAGGCAGAGGCCGCGGACCTGTCGGCGCAGGGGGACGAGCTCCAGGCGCAGGCCGATGCCCTGAAGCGCCAGGAGAAGGAGGCCAAGGCACAGCAGAAGGAGGCCCTGAAGCTGCAGCGGCAGCTGACCCGCATGCTGACGAAGGCCGGCGGTGACCCGCGGGGCACCGATCCTCGGATCGTCGCCTTGCAGGACGCGATCACCGAGACGCCGGGTGTCGCCGGGCAGTTCCCGCCGCAGATCAACAAGAGCGGCAACGCCGTGATCCTGAGCGCGATCCCCCTGCGTTCGCCGTCATCCGACGCCACGGCCGACCTCGTGGCCACGATGCGCGACTCGGTCCTGCCGCAGACGAACGAGGGCACCGGTGTCGCGTCGCACGTCGGCGGCATCACGGCGAGCAACGTCGACCTCGCGACGAAGATCTCTCAACGACTGGGCGTGGTGATCCTCACGGTCATCGTGCTCAGCTTCGTGTTGCTGATGATCGCGTTCCGCTCGCTCCTCGTGCCGCTGCAGGCGGCGGTCATGAACCTCCTGTCGGTCGCGGCCGCGCTCGGCGTGTTGACCGCGTGCTTCCAGTGGGGCTGGGGCCTGCAGCTGATCGGCCTGGATGCGCCACGGGGTACCGTTCCGATCGCGAGCTACGTCCCGCTCATGATGTTCGCGGTGCTCTTCGGGCTCTCGATGGACTACGAGGTGTTCCTGGTGAGCAGGATCCAGCAACACCACGCCGCGGGCGAGGATCCGCGGGAGGCGGTGACCTCAGGGCTGGGCGCGGGCGCTCACGTCGTGACGGCCGCGGCGCTGATCATGTTCTGCGTGTTCTCGAGCTTCATCATCAACGGCGATCCCACCGTCAAGCAGTTCGGGGTCGGGCTCGCGGTCGCGGTCGCGCTGGCGGGCACGTTGGTGGTGTCGCTCGCGCCCGCGATGCTCCGGCTGTTCGGCCGGGGGGTGTTCGAAGTGCCCGGCATCCTCGACAAGATCCTGCCGCACCTCGACATCGAGGGCGGGGCGACCGGCGCGCCCGATCCGGCGGCCGGGCCGGCGGCTCCACCGGTCACGGCGAGCGAGTAGCAGGGCTCACTCGAGCGGACGAGGCCCCTGGGCCGGCGTGACGTATCCACCCTCTTCCGCGCGGATCACGTGCATCAGCGCGTTGATCATCGCGAGGTGGGTGAACGCCTGCGGGAAGTTCCCCCAGTGGCGGCCGGTCCGCGGGTCGATCTCCTCGGCGTAGAGGCCGAGCGGGCTCGCGTAGGACAGCATCCGCTCGCACAGGGCGCGGGCGCGGTCGAGCTCGCCGATCTCGACGAGCGCCGACACGAGCCAGAACGAGCAGATCGCGAACGTCCCCTCCTGGCCGTCGAGCCCGTCGTCCGTCTCGTCGTGGCGGTAGCGAAGCACGAGCCCTGCGTCGGTGAGCTCGTTCGCGATCGCCAGGACCGTGGCCCGGATCCGCGGGTCGTCCGCCGGGAGGAATCGGAGCAGGGGGGCCAGCAGGAGCGAGGCGTCGAGGGCGGTGGATCCGTAGGCCTGGGTCAGCACGCCGCGCTCGTCGGCGCCGTTCTCGAGCACGTCCGCCTTGATCATGTCCGCTTCGGCGCGCCAGCGTTCCGCGACGTCGGGCTTGTCCATGACGTCGGCGAGCCGGGCACCCCGATCACAGGCCACCCAACACATGATCTTCGACGAGGTGAAGTGCCTCGGTGGCCCGCGCATCTCCCAGATCCCATGGTCGGGCTCACGCCAGCTCGCGACCGCTCGGTCGACCTGTTCGGCGAGCCCCTTCCACGTGACGCCCGAGAGGAACTCCCCGCTCCGCATGTGGAGGAAGACCGAATCGAGCAGCGCACCCCAGACGTCGTGCTGCGCTTGGCCGTGCGCGGCGTTGCCGACCCGGACCGGCCTGGAGTGCTCGTAGCCGCTCAGATGGTCGAGCGTGTATTCCCCGAGATCGGTCTCGCCCCCGACGGCGTACATCACCTGCAGGGGTGACCCATCGTGCACCTGATCCGCGATGAAGTAGAAGAAGCTGTTCGCCTCGAAGTCGAACCCGAGCGTGTACAGCCCCCACAGCGCGAAGGTGGCGTCACGGACCCAGCTGTACCGGTAGTCCCAGTTCCGCTCGCCGCCCGGGCTCTCAGGGAGCGACGTCGTCGCGGCGGCGAGCAAGGCTCCTGTCGGCGCGTAGGTCAGCCCCTTCAGCGTGAGCGCGGCACGCTGCAGATGCCCGCGCCACGGGTGGTCGGGGAACTCACCCTTGTTCAACCAGCCTCGCCAGAAGTCCGACGTCTCGTGGATCCGCTCCCATGCGTGATCGGCGTCCACCGGTGGCGGGTGGTCCTCGCCGTCCCACGTCAGGGCGGCGAACGCGGTCTCTCCGTCGTTGAGCCGGGTGAACGCGACGGCGCTGCGGCCCTCGAGGCCGAGACGCATGTTCGTGGTCAGGCCGAGCGTGGGATCGCCCTCGCCTCCGCGGGCGACCGCCTTGGTGTAGCCCTCGCCCGTGTACTCCCACCTCGCGTCGGTGCGTCCGTAGTCGAAGACCGGTTCGCAGTTGAGCACGAGCTCGACCTGCCCCTGGATGCACCGCACCGCACGCACCAACATGTGCTCGGCTTGGAAGTCTCCGGGTGGACGCCGGTACTCCACGCGCCGGCCGTCGACGTCGGTCCAAGGTCCCATCAACAGCGCGTCACGGATGATGAGCCACCCGGTGCGCGTCTGCCACGTCGTCTCGAGCACGTTCGTACCGGGGAGGTAGCGACGGCCGGCCGGCACGAGCAGCTCCGCCGGCCCGAGCCGGAACGCGCCCGCGCCACGGTCGAGGATCGCGCCGAACACGCTCGGGCTGTCGGGCCGCGGGACGCAGAGCCACTCGACGCTGCCGCTGGGGCCGACGAGCGCCGACACCTCCCGGTCGGCGAGGAAGGCGTACTCGCCGATCGGCGG
>Ga0081455_10007561_pt1 | contig 11424 bp, 14 predicted proteins | sample TabmetS3T2R1_FD_70207 | JGI IMG/M metagenome (GOLD analysis project Ga0081455, IMG submission 70207) | Tabebuia heterophylla rhizosphere microbial communities from the University of Puerto Rico - S3T2R1 | ecosystem: Host-associated > Plants > Roots > Rhizosphere ...
TGAGATCGAGCCTCTCCGTTTTGTGTTCGTAAAGAAGCGCTGCTGCGATCAGCGGCATGGACCAGTAATAAAGTGCGCCAAGCTGCGCCACGACTCCGAAAGCGATTAGCGCTACAAAAGCGACAAGATGCAATAACTGCGCCAGCCGAAGGCTTCGTACGATCCCTAGTTTTACAACAAGCGAACGAATCCCTTCACGCCGATCGAAATCGTAATCCTGTGTTGCGTAGATGAGATCAAATCCGGCGACCCAGCAAATCACGCCGGCCGCAAGTATAACCGGCGCGAGATCGATCTTAGCAGTTTGGGCAATCCATGCACCAACGGGTGCGATGGCCAACGCGAGGCCGAGAAAGAAGTGGGTTGCGCTCGTGAATCGTTTTGTGAGGGAATAGAAAAAGACCAGTGTGAGAGCAACCGGCGAAAGTATGAAAGTCAATTGATTGATTGCGGCCGCAGCCAAAAGAAAGCCGCCGGAACTAATCACAAGCAACACGATGGCTCCTGATTTGGACATAAGCAGATGACGGGAAGCAGTGCGCGGATTGCGCTGGTCCAGCGACCAGTCGACCACTCGATTGAAAAGCATGGCAGCGGTACGCGCGAACACCATGCATACGAGAACCAGCACCAAAATTCTCAATGACGGCCTACCGTTCGCTGCCACAACAAGCGCGCCGAGAGCAAATGGCAGCGCGAAGATTGTGTGCGAAAAACGAATCAGTCGCAGAAAACGCGGCAGTGCTCCGCCGACTCCAAGCTCCTGTCCCGATTGATGCATGCCGAAGGATTTCTACAGAAGGCAGCGAAGAAAACGAAGGTGTAATTAGGATTAGCTATCCGGATTCACCGGGAAACGTTTGTTCTTGAGACGCTCCGGGACCTGTTTGGTGTGTTCCGTTTCGGCTGTCTCGGTCGCGGCATTGAGCTCCTCGAAAGCTTCACGGCTTTTTGCCGCGCGACACATGTATGCGGTGGCGTGCGCGAGAGGAATTCGCGCTTCGGGCATGCCGACAAATTCGACCGCTTGTTGGGTCGCGATCGCGAGCTGCAACGCTTCAGGATCGGCGATGCCAATGTCTTCGCTGGCAAAGATCACGATGCGTCGCGCGATGAAACGGAAATCCTCCCCAGCATGCAACATTTTCGCAAGCCAGTACATCGCCCCTTTTTCATCTGAAGCGCGCATGCTTTTAATGAAGGCACTGATGGTGTCGTAGTGTGCGTCCCCTGCCCGATCGTAAACGACTGCCTTCTGCTGAATGCTTTCTTCGGCAACCTGAAGTGTGAAATGAATTGCGTCGTTATCTTCCTTTGGCGGCGTAGTAAGGATTCCGATCTCGAGCGCGTTTAAACATTTGCGCGCGTCACCGTCGCTGAGCTTTGCGAGATGCCGGCGCGCCTTCTTGTCCATCTTCACGTTGTAATTTCCAAGGCCGCGCTCTTTGTCGGCCAATGCGCGATCGATTAACAGCTCGAGTTGCTCAACTGTGAGCGGCTCAAGTCGAAAGACCTGCGATCGCGACACGAGCGCGCTGTTTACGTAAAAGAACGGATTATAGGTGGTCGCACCGATGAGGCGAAGAATGCCCGCCTCGACGTCCGGCAAAAGAATGTCTTGCTGAGCCTTGTTGAAATGGTGGATCTCATCAACAAACAGAATCGTCTTTCGCCCGGAGGTGCGCAGACGATTCGAGGCTGCGGCGATGACCCGCCGCATCTCGGCTACATTGCTTTCCACGCCGCTGATCCGGATAAACTTTGCATGCGTCATCTCCGCAATGACTCGGGCTAATGTGGTCTTACCGCTGCCGGGCGGTCCGGAGAGAATCACCGAGGGCAATCGATCGGCTTCAATCGCTCGGCGCAAAAGTTTGCCAGGCGCAAGAATGTGCTCCTGGCCAACAAATTCATCGAGCAAGCGCGGACGCATTCGCGTGGCAAGCGGGGCACTCTCGGCCCGCTCGACTTCGATATCTTCGTCGTCCCCGAAAAGATCCTGCACGGGGGAAATTAGGGCGCAGGCGTGAAGCAGGCAATCCTGTCCGCAAGTCTCGGAGCGCAGACAAGATTATCTGGTCACGACGGCGGTGCGTCCCTCACGGTCTTGAGATAACACGACGCGCAGTTAAGCTCGATGGCGCAAACATGAAATGCATTCTCGTCCCAATCGATTTTTCGGACGTAACACCGCCGGTGATCGATCTGGCTCGTCGGCTGGCCAAGCCTCTCGGCGCGGAGATTCATCTTGTTCACGTAAAAGAACTCACTGCGGGAGCGACGCCGGGCACGCTTGGCTACGGTCTTGCGGGAATGTCCGAGCTTGCGCCAATGGCAGGCGTGCCAGTTCCAGGCTTTGAACCAATGCCGGAAACAATCGCAGCGGATCAAGGTCAGAGAGCGAAGCTCGTCGAATGGCAAGAACAGATAGCTCAGGACGGTATCAAGGTCAGTTTGCATGAGCCGAGTGGCGCAGTAGCCGAAGACATTTTGGCTCAAGCTGATGAGGTCAATGCCGATTTGATTGTCATGGGAACGCACGGACACGGCGCGATGTATAACTTCCTGGTAGGAAGCGCTACGAAAGGCGTGTTAAAACACAGCACTCGTCCTGTGCTTCTCGTGCCAGGTCCGCGCTCGTAGGTTCCCTGCAACAAGCGCAAGTAATGTAGGTGTTGTCAGCTTTCGATAGTTCGATTTCGCGACGTTAACAGCCTCCCCTACAGATTTGGCCGCGCTCGCGCGTTTGCGGCTTGCCTTGCCAAGGCCGGATAGGCGAAAAGCCGATGAATGAAATTCCTGAACGGGCCGCGTCAGCCGTTTGTTGGTTTGTCGCTCATGGCTGCAACAGGGATTGTTTTCGCGGACGGCCTTCCGTTTTCCGGCGCTGTGTTGACGGCGCTCACCTTTGTCCTGGCGCTCTGCATTGTCATCGTGGCGCGGCGCCCGATACTGCTGGTGACTTACGCCATTGTCGGAATTGGCTTTTCCCTTCTGCACAACCTTGAGACCAGCATAACGGAAGGACAGCAACTTGCCGATGAACTTGGCAGCCGGCCGCGGGTCGTCACAGCAATTGGTTGCGTCATCACTGAGCCAAAGATTGCACCGAGCGGGTTTGCGACGTTTCTGCTCAAGCTCAAGTCAATTGAATTTGAAGGGCGCAAACAATCCGCGTACGCAGTCTGGCAGGTTCGTTGGAAAGGCACGTCTGAATTTGGTGATGAATTAAAGCTGTTTGGAATCGCGGAAGTCATCCCACCGCCGCGAAATCCCGGCGAATTCGATATGCGTGCCTATCTGGCGCGTCACGATGTGCGCCGACTGCTCTTCGTTCGTTACGCGGAGGATGGCGCGCTGATTCGGCACGGCGGTGGAAACCCAATTCTACGTCTCGCGCAGAATTCGCGCGAATGGATGCAGAACGCACTTTGTAGAGGATTGGAAAATTCCCCTGAGGTTCAGAATTTTCTCAGTGGGATTGTGCTTGGTCTTCGACACGAAACTCCGGAAGACATCGAGGAACCGTTTCAACAAACCGGCACACTTCATCTTTTCGCCGTCGCGGGTTTGCACGTTGGAATTGTTGCGGCCCTGTTGTGGATGCTGGCAATGATCGCACGGCTCTCGCGCAAATGGGCGGCCGCACTCATCGTACCACTGCTTTTGTTTTACGCTGCCGTGACGGGACTCCACATCTCGAGCGTGCGAGCTGCAATCATGAGTTCGATTTTATTGGGCGGTTTATTTTTCGAAAGAAAGGTTTTCGTCCTCAATAGCCTCGCTGCTGCTGCGTTTTTTCTTCTCTGCTGGAACACGAACGAACTTTTTTCGACAGGCTTTCAACTCTCCTTTGCGGTTGTTGGCGCCATCATATTGTTTGCCGATCCATTTGCCGGATTTTTGCAGCGTTGGACCGCTCCCGACCCTTTCCTTCCAAGAAGCCTGTTGCGCGGACCGCAACGTTGGCTGCACGCTAGTTTCAAATGGCTCTGTGATGGAGCTGGCGTATCGCTCGCGGCGTGGGTTGGGTCATTGCCGTTGGTGCTTTGGTATTTTTACATCGTTACGCCGATTTCCTTGGTGGCGAATCTAGTCGTGGTACCGATTGCTTTTTTCGTTCTGGCGATCGCACTTCTCTCTCTCCTTTCGACACCGCTTCTGCCCGGGCTCGCGGTAATTTTCAACAACGCCAATTGGCTTTTGGCCCAAGTTGTGATCGGAATCGTGCAATTCCTTGCGCATGTTCCCGGCGGCCATTTTTACGTCGAGCATCCACATTGGCCGGAGAAGCTTGTTGCAAAGATCACGGTCCTGGATGTCGGCGCGGGTGCGGCCGATCATTTACAGGCCGGAAGCTCAAATTGGCTGTTCGACTGCGGCAACGATCGCACCTATTCGCGAATAGTTCGCGAGTACTTGCACTGGGCCGGCGTCAACCGGCTTTCCGGCGTGCTGCTTACTCACGGTGACGCAAATCACCTAGGTGGCGCGGCGCAATTGGTAGAAGATTTTCCTCGAATTCGTTTCGTGGATAATCCCACACCCGATCACTCAGCTATTCACAAGCGGCTGCAGCGCTTATTTCGGGAACACGGAATCAAACTGGACAATCTGGTCGCGGGAGACGCGTTCCAACTGTCACGAGACGTAACGGCTCGGGTCTTGTTCCCTCCACAGAACTTCAGCTCAACGATTGCTGATGATCAGGCATACGTCGTTCATCTGTTAGTGGAACCGGCGACCCGGATCTTGTTCATGTCGGATAGCGGCATCAAGACGGAACAGGCATTGTTGGACAGTCATTTGAATCTCCGAAGCGACATCGTTATCAAAGGTCAGCATCATTCAGGCGAATCGGGCTCTGACGCTTTCCTGGAGGCCGTGCAGCCCCGTCTGATCATTGCCACTTCGCGGGACTTCCCCGCCTACGAGCGAATTAGCGATGCATGGACGGAGAGTTTGCAAAAACGCGGCATCAAACTCTTCCGTCAGGATGAGACCGGCGCAGTGATATTGCGGTTTCGTCACGACAGCTGGGAAGCGCAAAGCTATTTCACCGGTGAAATCTTTCGCAGTGTCAGTAAGTGAATCGGCGTTATCGCTTACAATCTCAAGAAACGCAGCTGGAGTTTGGGGTGGGTCTCAGCTTTGGATTCGACGGGACGAACAATTTGGATCGTGGATGTACATCTGGGCGACGGAAAACGTTTCGTTGTGCACGCCGATGAAAAGTTGACTGCGTTTCTGGAACTGGAAGCGGCGATCAACCGTAACCTTCAGGCGTGGCGCCAAGCGTTCCTCCAGTTTTTCTGCCTTTCTATGCTCCTCCTGCCACGCGAGAAACATCGCCGCTAAAAGGCAGGTCAGAAGTATCAGCCAAGTAATGACGGGTGAAGATGATCGATCCCAAAGGCTGTAAGCGAATTGGAAGAGCGCAATTGCTCCGCCACTAAGCAAAACCCTCCAGTGCCAGAAGACGCCCTTGATCCATTTCCGGAGTTCAGTCATCACCAAGAGTCTTAGCGGATAGAGTGTTCATCGCTGCATTCAATCACACAGCGCCGTTCGCCGTAAAGCGTGCAGGGACGCGGGCGGCGGACACGCGGCAATCCATCGACGCGATATGCGCGATTCTTAGGGGTGTGAACTTGTTGTCTCACCCGGCACGGGTGGGCCCGAAGGTTCGATGGTTGCTGCCGTCTCGTCGGGTGCAAAAGGGTTATATGCACTTGGAATACTTTCGCACGAAGCCAGCATCATCGCCGCCAAAGAGAGGACCGAAATGAAAACGATCGAGTTTTTCATACCAAGAAAATTGTCGTTGACGGCGCTGGACATTCAATCACAGCGCGCCGGGATATTGAAGGGCAATCGTGCGCCCGGCGAACTAATAGTGACCGATACTGCCATCGTGCATAATGTACAGAGTGTCGGTGTGGTGCTGTAGACGCAGAACACCGCCGTGCTGAATCACGACGCCGTTATATGCCATCCAAGCCAGAGCTGGCGACGTGATCAATGCTGCGATTGAAGCGATTAATTTGGCCAATGTGTTCATTCGCGTTCTTTAATGTTTGGCCGATTCGCGACCAAGATCAGTACAAGAGGGTTCTCATTTGGTTTTCCTGCCAGCTTCTGGTAGCCGCGCTATCGCTTGTGCGCCTTTACTCGTTTTCCTTTGCGCGCAGTCGGTCGCTTCGCTCGTGGCTTCGGCGGGTCGGGGATGTCCTCAGCCTCTGCGCGAATGATCGCGGCGATTCGCAGCTTGAACTCTTCGACGGTCTCGACTTGCTCACGATTCATCGTTTAGGCCCGAGAATATATCGGTTTGAGACACTGAAACCCCCGTGAACATTGGTGGCCGTGTTCTGACCCACAGTTCTGACTGATCCTTTTTTGTGTAAAGAAGAGCCCCGTTTTTCAGAGGTAAAACAGGAGAATTTTAGAATCGGACCGGCGCAGTGATATTGCGGTTTCGTCACGACAGCTGGGAAGCGCAAAGCTATTTCACGGGCGAAATCTTTCGCAGTTCCAGCCATTGAATGGGCGCGTCTTTTTCTCGGAAAATCCGTCCGAATTTGCTCTGCGGTAGATCAACATTAGGAACGTGGATTGCGAAACCCGAACTCGATTCTGCGATGTCTCTAATTTTCCCAAAGTAATCAACGTCATCTGTCGCGATGTACATGCTCCCGTTCTTCTCGAGCGCGGCATGAATCGAGCCAAGGAATTCCGGCGTCACAATTCGGCGTCGATGATGACGGCGCTTTGGCCAGGGATCCGGAAACAACAGGTAGAATCTTTCCACCGATTCAGCCGGCAACAGATAACGCACGGCATAAAAACTCTCCATCCGCAACAGCCGCACATTGTCCAGCGCGGCGGCTTTACGCGCCGAAATGCGCACTCGATTCAGCAGCCGTTCAATCCCCAGAAAATTCTTGTCCGGCATTCGCTGCGCGAGCGCGCAAAGAAACGAACCATCACCGCACCCAAGATCGACATGCGAAGCCGCCTGTCGTCCGAAAATCTTCTCGAGGTCGAGGCGATCAGTTAGCGAATCAAGCTCGATTACTCGAAAAGGGACGTGCCTGCGGTGAGCTAAGCTACCCTCATCCGCAGGCACGCTGAGGAGAAAGTGAATCGGGAACGGATCCAGGAATTCGAATGAACGGAGAGACAATGCCGAAGGGAGCGTGGCTGGTTTGATGATTTGGTCTCGGCCGCATTGAATTAACGTTGAACCCGTTTATGACGATCGCCCTGCGGATGGCAAGAAAAAAATAAGCCGAGTTATTCACAACGCCCCGATTGGGAAGGTGTCTAACCTCGGAGGTATGAAGCGAACCTTGATTCACTTGCTCGGCTACGTGCTGATCGCTGGAGCCACAATCGCAAACAGCGACGCACAGAATTCTTCCCCGACGGAAACCAGAACCGCGGTCTTTGCCGGCGGTTGCTTTTGGTGCATTCAACCGGCCTTTGACAAAGCTAAAGGCGTGATCAAAACCTTGGTTGGTTATTGTGGCGGGACGGAGCCGAACCCCACTTACCAGCTCGTTTCAACAGAAAAAACCGGATATCGCGAGTCGATCCAGATTACTTACGATCCCGCGAAAATCTCCTACGATCAGTTGCTGGATATTTACTGGCGGCAAATCGATCCCACTCAGGCGGACGGACAGTTTACCGATATCGGCCCGAGTTACCGAGCTGCGATTTTCTTCAGCAACGATGACGAGAAAAAAATCGCAGAGGCCTCAAAGGAAAAGCTTGCCCGCTCCGGCAAATTCAACAAACCAATCGTGACCGAAATTCTGCCGGCAATGAAATTTTATCCAGCGGAGGCCTACCACCAGAAATATTACCAGCAGAACGCGCAACATTTTGAAGCATTCGAGGAAGGCTCCGGACGGACATCGTTCAAGAAGAAGACTTGGAGAGAATAGAGGTATCAACGCCGAGCGTTGGGCGTTTTCTCCGTCGTCCTCGACAACTTAGGCAACCAGCACGCCTTCGGTCGCGGTTCGTTTAGCGTAGAGATCGCTCAAACGTTTTGTCACCGGGCCGACTTTCCCATCGCCGATCTGGCGATTGTCGAGCTTCGTGACGGCAGCCAGCTCACCCATGGTGCCTGTACAAAACATTTCATTGGCGCCGTAAACATCCACCACGGACAGATCAGTCTCGACACAGCGAATTTTTTCCGCGGCACAAATCTCCATTACCGTCGCCCGCGTAATTCCTTCCGGACAGGCTACAACGTGACTGGTCGCCAGATCGCCGCTTGCTCGCGATTTATCGGAGTTGCGCACGATAAAGACATGCGTGGCGTTTGTCTCCGCGACAAAACCACGCGTATCGAGCATCAAGGCGTCGTCCGCTCCGGCGTCGTTCGCTTCGATCTTTGCAAGAATCGAATTCAGCAGATTCGCATGATGAATTCGCGCATCGAGAACTTCGCGCGGTGGCCGGCGGATTTTGCTCGTAATCAAGGTCAGACCCGTTTTCGTGTAAACGGGTGCCTTGTGCTCCGCGAGAACGATCAACGTCGGCTCGCCCTGATTCAGACGCGGATCCATTCCCGACGTGATCTTCACACCGCGGGTAAGTGTCAGCCGGATATGCACACCGTCACTCATCTTGTTCGCTGCAAGCGTGCGCTTGATCTCCTCAATTATTTTTTCGTGGGGCGGAATTTCGGAAAATGATAAAGCACGTGCCGAACGCTCCAGCCGATCGAGGTGCTCGTGGAGTTTGAAAATCCGGCCGTTGTACAACCGCAATCCTTCCCACACGGCATCCCCGCCCTGCACGGCAGAATCAAATGGACTGATGCCCGCCTTGTCGCGGTGCACGAGCTGACCGTTGATGTTAACGGTCAGGTTGCCATTTCGTTCATCGAATTTCTGAAGCATTGGAGTAGCCAGCGATTACGCTGATAACGCGGATTGTTTGGTTGTAGCGGCGTTTGTGTCAAACGCGATCCGATAGAATTCGGTAAAGATCAAAGAAACGCGCGCAATCTCCAGTTTAATGCAATCGATATTCGTAGAGCTTTTGATAACACTCGCGACAACGATCGTGAATTTCCTCGAACGGTGCCGGCACTGTGGCGTCGCTTGAATGATATGGCTGAAACGACGTCGTCTTTGCTACTTCACGATACCAGTGTCTGGCCCAGATCCCATCGGTCCGGCGCAATCCAGGCGGCCAGGAAAGCATTGAGTCGCTAAACTCGACGCCGACTGCGTCGCAAAGAAGTCGCAACATTCGTCTGGGATTTTCCAGCACATCTTTCGCGTCAACGACCGGTGGCACCGAATTCGTGCGAGCGCGGACAAAATCAAAGATCTCCGCCTGCTGCGTAAAACCCAGGTCCGGAAGTGTTGGTGCCTCTCGCTTTTTGACGTAGGAAGCGATCACCTCGCGCGGGTCTCGAATCAGAAAGCAATTGGTAACAGCGCCGAGCCATTCGCGATCGACTTGTGGTAAAAGGTGATGGGCCATTTGTTTCTGGAAAAAAATCGTCTTCTCGTTTGGGATTGGACCGGTCAATTGCGCGATAATTCTTGGCCAGTCGGTCTCGCCAGAAGCAATCACTTCATCCGCGCAAGGATGTTCTTTGCCTGTCACGCTCAAGTAAAAAGCGTAAAACGGCTCGTCAGTGACAAAAGTATCGGAGCGATTCCCCCAGGCGCGCATCATCGCCGTCGAAATATTTCGGGGCCCTGACCACATGGCGATGCGGACAACGTCGGTTTGCGCCATTAACCGAGCATTGTATCGCAGATCAGATAAACACTAGATCGAATTTGCATTTTTTAGCCCGGTTGGTCGTAATGTCGCGTCTATGACAACTGAGTTAAAATTTTTAGCAGCCAGTGTTATTCTCGGTCTCGTTCATCTCGTTGCCGCCTCGCACCTCATCAGTTTTCAATACGGTTACCGCTGGACTGCGAGCAGTCGGGACGAACCTGTGCCGCCGCTACGTGGACTGGCTAACCGGGTTGACCAGGCGACGACCAATTTTTTGGAAACGTTTGCCTTTTTCGCTGCGCTCGTGCTGGCGATTTGTTTCACGAATCACCACGGCCGTCTCTCCATTTGGGGCGTGCACCTTTATTTCTGGGGACGGTGCGGCTACCTGCTTGCAGCGACGCTGGGCTATGGGTTGGTACGCTCGGCGCTCTTCTGGAACACCGCGCTCGCTGGAATAGTTCTGCTGCTCGTAGCGCTGCTCGCATAAGCGAACAGAACAGAATCGCTCGAATGAGCGAGTTAGCCCTTGGCGAAAACGCCCAGCAACGGCCGGCGAGATGGCGTCTTAGAGCGGAAATCGCTCACGAAACCGTCCTCAGTCCGGATCTCCACGTGGCCGGCCGCGCGCTTGGCGCCGTAAACCAACACCGAGCCGACGGGCGCTTCGTAAGGATTGGTCACCGGGAGTTTCTTGAACCCGTAATTATTCACGAGCTCCTGCCCAGCCTGTTTGGCGAGAAGTGTCTGCGGCCGGGATTTCACCACGCCAGCAGCCACAAGAGCTTCTTTCACATAGCGCCAGCACTTGGAAAGAGAATGCGCTCGTGCACGCTCTTCTGCAATCGTCGCAGCCCGGCGCATCTTCGGATCGATCTTCGAATCATTGCCGAACGGCTTTACCATTTTCTTCGGATAATATTTGTCCACGACCTCAATCGACTGTTTTTTGCCCGAAGCATCGATGTAATCGAATTTGGGTTTCGGCGCCGAAAAATTCAGTGCCGCCGCGGGACGCGGACAAAATGTTACGCAGCAGAGGCCGAGTACAATATAGGGGGTTATTTTTCGCATAAAGCGCGCGTCCTATCGATGAAATCGATTGGCTCTGCAACCGATTTTTTTCAAAAAAAGGTAAATTTTTTCGGTTGACAATTAATCAATACGCACAGGTCTGTAAAAAACCCAATCTAGGGGCAATTTTTGCTCGCCGAGCCCTACAGAGACGAGACCAATTCGACCATTTTTTGGCGCACTTTCGCGTCGGGAAGCGCTCCGGTCCCGCCTTGAATATTGTCTTCAAGATGTCGCGGCTTGTCGGTCGCGGGAATGGCGCAAGTCACAGCAGAATTGGCGACGATCCATTTGAGGAAAAATTGCGCCCATGAATGACAATCAAATTCGGCCGCCCAATTGGGCAACGGTTTTGAACGCGTTCGACTGAAGAGATCGCCGCCGCCAAACGGTCGATTGACGATGACAGCGATCCCCCGCTCCTGCGCGAGCGGCAAAAGATGCTCTTCGGCTTCGCGTTCCATGAGCGAATAGTTGATCTGCACAAAATCGAGCTTTTCGCTTCGCATGATTTTTTCCACGTTAGCGAAAGCGCCTGCTTCATAGTGTGTGATCCCAAGGTAACGGATACGCTCCTCGGCCTTCCAT
>Ga0081455_10007563_pt1 | contig 11423 bp, 15 predicted proteins | sample TabmetS3T2R1_FD_70207 | JGI IMG/M metagenome (GOLD analysis project Ga0081455, IMG submission 70207) | Tabebuia heterophylla rhizosphere microbial communities from the University of Puerto Rico - S3T2R1 | ecosystem: Host-associated > Plants > Roots > Rhizosphere ...
GCATCCCTCAAATAGCTATTGAATTAAAAAATGAAGATTAGTTTTTCCAATCCTCGGCATCACCAAGAGAGCAACAACTAAATTGGCAGCTACCTCTTCACAAAAAGCCTGCTGCTTGTAAACTGCAACTCAGAAGTGAAACGCCAATCCGCCGACCACATTATTGATTAGATAAGTCCCATTCAAGCCGGCTGTCGGCCCTCCCACGACCTGATTCTGATCGAATTTTAAGTCGACATAATTGAATTTATACTCGGCAAATACAGCGATGTGCTCATTGAAGAAATACTTCATTCCGGCGAGGGCATTGAGGCCAGCCCGGGCATTATCCGTGGCACGGCCAAATTGATTCGAGGTTTCCGCGAAGAACAACCCTAACCCAACGCCCGCATACACCTGCAAAGGACAACGCGCATTGTCATGGAGAGCTGAATAATCGTCAGTGTCCCAATACCGTGCATCCTGCACATCGGGCTCTCGAGAATCCCGATCGCGACAGGCGAGTTTCTTCCGTGCGATCGCATTAATGCCCAGGGTGGTAAGGCGCAGATGAGTTCCTGGCAGCCCGCCGCTTTCCATGATGTGGGGGGTGGAGTTGAACCCTTCCACTTCGAAACCAAGCCAGTTGAGGCGGCCTGGATGGAAGTATCCAATCTTGAGGCCGTAGACAGCGGAGTCCGATAAAGTGGGATTATCAATTGAGGCCCCCAGGGCAGTGCCACGGCCTTCCATATTTCTGGTCGTGCTCCCGAAGGTCACCCCGCCGAATCCGGCAACATAGGTTTCGCCATGGTGTTGGTGTTCCTCTCGATACCGCTGGGCTCGAGCCATGCGGTCTTGTTCTGCTCGGCGTTGTTGTTCAGCGATGGCTTGATCCGCGCGGGGCGTCGGAGTCGTTGGACTCGGTTGGGTCGTCCCTTGTTGAACGGTTCCAGGCTGAACGGGCACAGCTCGCGGCTCGACGGTTTCTTGCGCCTCAACGACAATCGACTGACAGAGAACTACGCTGCCAAGCCCTCCAATGACCAATGTCCTCGTTGCCTTCGACATCCATGACGTCATGCATGACTCCTTTGTTGAATGTTGTTCCTGCCATTTGTGCAAGGACAATTCCCATTGAGACGGTGCTTCTTGATCACTAGTGTGATGGAAGCGCTCTTAGGGGAGAGGTTAGCTATTTCTAGGCATCCCTAAGCGGTTTACTAGCCTCTGCTTCGTGACCGTGCAAGAGAAATTGTCCACGTCATGACAATCTATCCTTTCGAACTTAGGATGGCTGAATTCCAAATCTCCTCTTGAACGGGAACTGATTACTGCGTCGGAATTGTCGGGAGAATCTGTTTTGTTCGTTTTCGCCGCGATGAACTGGCGCGGCGGGCAGGCATACGGCTTCACGCAGGACTCACCAAGCCTACGGGTCGAGCTTTGCGGCCATTCGAAGCGGCATACCAACTCGGCGGGCAATTTCAATCGCATGATCGGGTCGCTTCTCTGGGGCCATGCGCCCCAAAAAGGCCAGATACGAACGGGGCCCTGGATAAAACGGATAGACGGCTGGCAGACCATGATAGACAGTGCCCTGCCAATTTAAATGAAGTAATGGACTGCGTTGCACATTCGAAATAGAGCACATCGGCAACTCGGCAAACTCTTCGAAGACCGGAAGTACCTCTCCCAAATCGAGCTGTCCATGGAGGGTCGTCAATACGGGGGTGACACATCTCCGGCTCATGGGAAACCCAAGGTAATCCAAATGAGAATGAATAATGTCGAATTGTTCAGCTTCGCTCCCGAAGGCCGTTTCCTGGAGCAGGGTGAACGGCACGTCGGGGTCAATTTTTCCGCTTAGGCGAAGAGCCTGTGAAGTCGTGGCTCTGAGGCGGGCCGTGGTTTGTGAATCACCGCTGGCAAAGAGAGTCACCTCATGACCTTGCTGCACGAGTTCCTCAGTGAGATAGGAAACGATTCGTTCTGTGCCTCCGTAAAGCTTGGGGGGCACGCTTTCCCAAAGCGGAGCAATTTGCGCAATCTTCACGGGCAATCTCCTTATGCGTCTTTTACTTTTTGCCGTTTGTATTGTCTTTTTCGAAGGGCATTTGGATCTGATCGTGGAATCTGCACGTGCTATGCCCAAAAGTATGAGTGCCAGGAAATAGAGTTGGAGATTCCCAGCTAATTCCTCTCACCATTTTTCTCGTGTTCTCCAAAGAGGCCTCGAAGAAACGTCCGACACGTCGCCGTTCGTCCCAAATGGCTTCCCTAGCCACTTTCCAGGGTTCATGGTCTTTTGGCATGTGTCTCGCGGGGTTTCACCGATAGGCGGAGGATCTACTCCGTTTTATCCTTTTTTCATCGGCGTCTTTCATCCGGTGATAGGCGAGACGTTGCAAGAGCACTTCAATTCATCGCGTATTGTGAGAAGCACGAAACACATCGACTATGGACTGGAAAGTACAAGACCCATGGATGCTGGTAGGAACTGTGCTTATAGGAGCAATCATTATGTATCTCATCAACGCATTGACACGACCGCGCCGGCGGACATTGCTCCGCGATCAGCTTACTAGGTCGATACTTCGAAGTCGCGAAGCACTGGGCACCAGTTGGCGGAGTGCGCGCTCGGCAATCCAATCCCAAAGTGCACGGCCGAGCAATCGAGACCAATAGCACTGCACGATTGGAAGTAATGGGCTATATAAGCCGACAGACGAATTGGAGAGCACTGAGTAGCTCTGGCAAAAGCGAGGAGGAGACTACATGACAACGTCGATGGTCATGCCGCTTGTAATCGCCAGCCTGCTGTTTGGCGGCTGTGGAAAACAAATCAAAAGGCCAGCCGAGGAGTCCATTCCACGGACTGATCAGCGCGGAACGGTTCCAAACAATAGCGCTTCTCCAGACCGTCCCAAGAAACCACCAGTGAGGCAACCAGAAGAAGATCCTGATCGCACTAAAGTCGTGCGCGATCATCAAAATGGAGAGCAAACAGCAGTCGGCTCCCAAACGATCTGAGATCAATTCACCACATATCAACCAACGGCAATGAAAAACACCTCCTCAATATGAATAGGACAGCCACACCCCTTGGGATGTTGAACGGTTACCAATGCTCTTTGCCCGGACGATTATCAAAAAGTGAAGGGAAGCGATTATGTGGTCGCACGATGATAGGCCTTTTAAGGAGATCGACAAAATTAGAGTCGCGGCTGAATTTATATTCGCCGCGGAACAGCTGATAGCCCGTGATGTCAGACCAGAGATTCTTCCAGAGAGTGATCGAGCGACTGTCGAGTACTACTTAGAACGTCTTTCAAAGAAGTTTTCTGGTTCACAGGAAGACCTTTAAGGTCATTGAAGCGGAATGGCTGTTGCCGACAAGCATTCGCAGGCCACCTTCTTTGACAGGCTGTTTGGAGGAATTCCTGTCGTTGACCTTTCGTGAATGCCTTGATTTCTTCTTGCCTTGTCGATTTCGATACCGACAATTTCAAGACTCGCCCGAGCTTTGCCGCCGGATTGCTGACTATGCATACTCTCCCCCGTCATTCCTCGGAAGCTTCTTTAGACCGAGGACTATAGTGCTGATCCTCCCAATGGGCACCGCTTTCGGGAGCCAGACCTTGTCTGGCATCGCTGGCAGAACCAGAGCCAGGAAGAACTTGGATTCATTGTCCTCCTGAACTCAGAAATTCACCCGTCAACCGCAAACCTGAATAGCGCCGTTACAACCTGGACCACCGGTCCTTCTCAAACAGAACATTCATAGGCCCCAATCAGCGGGTTTACTCACTTGCTTTTGACGTCCAACGGGCTCAGACTAGATTTCTAGTACACTCTACACACAACTGCCGACGGCCTCCTGGAAGGCCCGACCGCCGCCACTTGTGAGAAAGGCGGTCGCCCCTGTGGCAGGCTCTCGCATAAGTCTGTGCGCAACCTAGCTCAGGCCAATCTGCGGGCTTCTGAGGGGCTTCTCTCAGCAAACGCACCGGTTGCGATTTCCAAGGCAAAGCCTGCTTCCACGGAATCGATAAAACGACTAGAGAACCTAGTCGCCGTCCAAGAAGACCATCTGAAAAAGATGCACTATCAGTCGGCAGGGGGTCGTGGAGCACAGCCGACTCATGGAGCCAAAAATCCGCGTTGGAACTGGCAGAATGGCCGTTCAAACCACGAATCGAAAATGATGCGGCTCTTCTGCCAATATCGGAAGAACCCAGGTATGCGACAGCTGATGCTCTTGGGATTTTTTGTGGTGATTGGAGGGCCGGCTTATGCCGGGTGGGAAGCACTAGCAATCAGTGAGACTGGCATGACTGTTTATATCGATCGTGCAACCATTCACCGGGGTACGGATGTTGTGACTATGTCGGTGCTGCATGATTATCAGACTCCGGAACGCCTTTCGTCAGGCTCGTTTTTATCTTTTACGGCACAACAGCAGTATGATTGTGGTGAAGTGCGCTCCCGGACGATTAGAGCTGTTGTCTTCACGGAGCACATGGGCAACGGAACAATATTGTACAGCGGACCGGGTGACGATACGTGGCAACCGGTTACGCCGATGAGCATTAACCACGCCGTTTGGCGAGAAGCTTGTCCAGAAGGAAAATCCACTGAGGTTGGAAGCTTGCTGCTTAGTTCACATCTCTCCCGGAAGCCGGCAATGGGAGAATCGTCACGACCCGCATGGCTGCAGCTATTCACTCAATATCCCTGATTTCTTGTGCACGTGGCTCCTTCCCTGTACATTCTCTTCGATGAAGGTTACTGAAGCATGAGCCAGAACATGGACAGCAAGTGTTCCATGCGGTGTTGGACATGCGACACTCCTCTGACACCAGAAGCCGGGGTGGAACTACATCAGGGCGTGTCGATAGAGCAGTTTAGCTGTCAGACGTGTGGCCGCCACTGGTATGGCGGTGAGAGGCCACGGCAGAAAATCCAGCCTTTGCTCGACGAAGCGGATCCGAAGAGTTCACCAACATGAACTATCACATCACACTTCCTCGAGGTGGTTCATTAATGACGGCGGCACAAATGACGCGAAGTGTTGTGGTCTGTGGACTCGCCTTCATTGTGGTCACCCTGTTCTCAAGCTGCGTCGGGCACAATGCAGCCGACGACATGAAGAAGCCCATGGAAGAGCAGGCACGCCTGCGGGCATTGGAACCCAGTTATGTTGCCCACTATGAGGTGTCATTGATCGAGGTCCGGCGGTCTCCAGCAGCTCAAGCACGCTTCGGTGATATTAAAATTGCCCCCGACCCGGCCAAAGGGTTTTTTATGGCCGAAGACCACCTCATGCGCATTATATGGGCTGGTCCGGACGATCAGTTGGGATTCGACCTGCTTAACAAATCTGACAGGCCTCTGAAGATTCTGTGGGACGACGCGGTCTATGTTGACATTACTGGACAGAGTCGGAGGGTCATTCACAGCGGCGTTAAACTTGCGGATCGCAATTCACCTCAGGCGCCTTCTGTGATTCCCAGTAAAGGTAGGCTGAACGACATCGCTTACCCAAGCGACCACGTGAGCTACTACGGCAACTGGTCTCAAAGACCGATGTTTCCGTGTCTACGGGAAGGGTACGCATGCACTGATCCAGAAAGGAGGCTTGTAGCCGCCCATACTGGATTGGACTATCGTGTTATTCTCCCTGTTGAAGTTGGTAAGGAGAAGTACCCGTACACCTTTGTCTTCAAGGTGAACAAGGCAGAAGTTGTAACTGTAAAAAAGTGAGACTCGAAGGGAGTGTACTTAACCAACTAGCTAAGCGTGTCTTTGCATCACCTCTGCCCCGCAGGTCGTACAAATATAATTGCCCGTTAGATACCCATTATCGCTTCGTTCTAATAGCAGGACTACGTGCTCACATTTGTCGGATGGGCAAGTAGTTTCCAATTCTCTTGTAGTTTTGCCGCCTCCGTTTTGTCATTCAACCTTCCCAACCAGTCATTGATGCAACGGCATTAGACCGAAGCCACAAAGCGATCAGATGTCAGTTCGGCCCGTAACTGATCTGTCACCAGACGGCGATACTCGATGTTCTGTTTTTCGATGATGACCAAACCCTCCTTGTCAGTCAGCACTGCCAGGTCCCCCTGTCCTACGAGCATACGACTCCGGTCATCCACCTTGAGGCGATATTGAGTGCGGCCGTCAGGGTTTCTGCCCGGCCCCACGACCAATTCGGTCAATCCATCAATTAATCCTTCTTGCCCGCCCTCTACAAGTCGCACTTTAGTGCCATTGGGGAATCGCGTCCACGGTTTATTGGCAGCAATAGACTTCGTATCCAAGTAAAGTCCTTTCTTCCGGATGATTTTCAGGAGGGAAGGCCCAGGAATGTACCTTCACCATACAGGCCAGGGTGGGCGCCGTCAATGCTTTCGCACATATACACACAATGTTCGCCTCAATGGTTCAAACTGACGGACGAGAGTGCAATATCGCGCATTGTGCGGAAGAAACGGATGGGTGGTAGCACCGGTTCAACGCCCCATCACTGGCAATCACTCCTTGGTACAAACAACTTCTAACAACTTTCGGTCAATGCTATCTGGTGCTATTGGCTCCCATTGGCTTTCATTTGAGTTACTAAATACCGGTTCACCGCTTCCCATATTACCAGTGAAAGTCATGTATCCAAGCAGCCTGATACGGTTTGCTGTGCAGTCAAATTCTCTTCGCGCTTTGCTCGATAACCACGGCCCGCCTACGATGCTTTGTATTGTCCGAAAGTCAAACAAGACCCACAACCTCACCACGGCTCCGGTTCGATGAATAGAATCTGGATCGACGTATACAGTGTACACAGTTAGTCCTTTTTCGACTTTGGCCGCCACATTTATCCAATCACCACAAGCTGGGCCAACTCCTAGCCAAAGGAGCGTTATCAGTGAGCAGATCCCCGAACGAGAGAGCAGCGGCATGAAACGCGTGTGAGGCCAAATCTTGATGGGCATAGAAGCCGCCATTCCAGAAACCCTAAGAGGTAATAAGCGTCAGCGCATCCAATCAATCCAGACCTTTGATTTGGCCCCCCCGAAGTTACATTAGATTACAGATCGTAGGTTTCCAAACCAGCTAAAACTATGGGTAGCACAGACCCTAGTTCCAGGGCTTCCTGCAGGATCAGACCGACAAACACTTCTATATAAGTGATCCACGGCGAATGTCTGCATTCAAAAATCTGATGTATTTGGGGATGCACCCAGGGTCCATTCCATGGACGCTGGCGGTCTCGCCGATGTGCAACCTGATCGGCCTGGTGTACGCTGGATAAATGTTATTGAGCAGAAGGCATAAACTTCCAAGTCGTTATGCCCTCCGAGGCCGAGGAAAGATCTTGTTTCAAGACCGCAAAGCAGAGCCGCCGATGAGTCAAGCGCTGGCCGGACACCCGCTCGTCTTCTTGGATCAGCAACTCCAGCGCCTGGCCGAGGAGGACGACGATGCCAGACAAAGGCAATCGCGGGGCCGATGCTAAAGGGAAAAGGATGCAGTGCTGGAAATGCGACGGACTCCCCTGGGCCGAGAGAGTCATCGACATGCAGACTGGCGTCTCGATCCTCCAGTACGCGTGCTTCAATTGTGGCCGTCGATGGCCTTCGGGAGACAAGCCACGACCGCTGACGGCTGTCTCAACGGACCCACGCCGTAGATGACTCATCGCACCTCCAGCCGCGATTTTTGTGGGCCGCTGATGTAAGAGGATCAACAAACGTATCTGCGAAAAGCAGACAAAAAAGGGTGCCATGCTTCCATGGCACCCTTTTGCCTCGTCTGTTCGATGAGCGTGAAGCGCTTACCAGCGATCGCGCTTTCCACCGGGACCACGGCCACCGCCGCCACCAAATCCGCCGCCGCCGGAACGCTGCTCCATCGGCTTCGCTTCATTGACGGTTAACGAGCGGCCACCCATGTCCGAGCCATTGAGCGCCGTGATCGCGGCCTTCGCCTCAGCATCCGAGGACATCTCCACGAAGCCAAATCCGCGGGACTGTCCCGTGAACTTATCTGCGATGATTTTCGCAGAAGCCACCGTGCCATGCGCCCCAAACAACTCGCTCAATTGCTGCTCGGTCGCCGAATAGGGCAACCCACCGACGTAAAGCTTCGAACCCATGTGGGGTTCCTCCTTATAAATGTGACATTGTCTTGAACGCGAGGAACGGGGGAAGGAGCGGGCCGAAGACGCGAGCAATGCGGCGACTTAGGTCTGACTTCCGACAAGATTCTCGGACAAGGCAACATCGATATTGCGGGCCTTCATCTTGGATCAGCTTCGTCGCGAGGCCCGTACGACGATAACACAAGAGTAACACAGCCAGAATAGGACAACTAGGCCCATCAGGTACCCTGTCGGGCACATGCTGGTTTGTGGTTTTTGTGGGTGTGAGTTGTCTGTGGTTGGATCGCCCGAATTCGTACACCGCAGGTGGGCTATGTGACCACTTTTGTTTGTGGTTTGTTGTGGTCTTAGGTTGTCTGAGGTTGGACTTTGGGTATCGAGCAGAAATAAGACGGAGTTTCGTCACGGTTTCATGCCCCGCAATGCCGGAAGGATTAGGTAATTTTCATACCTCCTTTTTCGCCATGTTGTCTCCCGCTGAATTGTTAAGCTAGACTTCAATAGGAAACACGCCCTGCCCCCACACTTCTTTGAGGGGTGCTAAGCAAGATTGATCAACCCTCTGACAAATGCTGAGCAAGTCCGTGAGTAGTCACGCCGTACGCTTCTACGAGCGCGATATTTTCTTAATCAATCACCTCGTTCAATTCGTCAAGGAGGGTTTGGACAAGGGAGAGATCCTCCTGTTCGTCACAACAAAGGACCATCGGATTGTTCTCCATCGTAGATTGGTGAATGAGGGCATCATCCCGCCAGTCCAACTCACGAAGTGTGTGTATATAGCCATGGATGCCACTGATACGTTGTCACGGTTCATGGTGGATGATTGGCCCGATGAGAAATTATTCATGAAAGAGATCGGTGGCATGATCAAGTTGATGGCTCAAGGGACCCGCCTCCGTATCTATGGTGAAATGGTCGCCGTCCTCTGGGCTCGAGGTCATTATCATGCCGCCATCTGGCTGGAGAAGCTCTGGAATAAACTGGCGACACAGCACGATTTTGCGCTCCTGTGCGGATACCCATCGTCATCTTTTGTCGGCCCAGAGATGGAGTCTCACTTCCAGGAGGTGTGCGCTTGCCATTCCCTTGTCGTGGTCTGAAAGCTCTTGTGCCATTGATTCCTATGATAGACATTTATGGCTGTAGTATTCGAAAAATTCTGTCAGGGTTGTGACAAACGTCACGCGAGCACGGTTTGGTATTACCGACCATCGAATGATGCTTTGACAGAAAGGACCTGGCTATGCGGCACCATGTATCGCTTCTTGGACTCGCGGGGTATTGAGTCATGGAAAATGGTATGTGGTTGACGCCGATGACGGGTCTTTAGGCGCTTTGCGATCTTCAGTTTATTTTCGTCCTTTCGACTGTGAATTGGTCAACGCACCATTCCTAAAGGTGGAAAGTACCATTCCGCTTTTCACCGCTATGACAACGGCATTCACGAGATCGTTGGTATAGAGCTTCCTCTTGATGGTTTGCAAGTGCTCTCGGACCGTCCGTTCATTGATCCCCTCTGCCGCCGCAATTTGCTTGATAATTTGTCCACTCGCACGGCGTTCCAGCACAATGGTCTCCCGTTTCGTAAGAAGCGAATGCGGATAGGCGCGTTGGCTTGCCACTGCCAACCAAGGAACGATGAGCTTAAATAATTTAAGGTATGTTCTGCCACATTGAAGGGACGGCATGGCAGCAACAAACAAGACAAAGCGTTCACGGGTAGTGGAGCCCCCGTACAGCGCATATTGCAACTCCGCCTCTTCCACTCGTCTTAGCAGTTCGGGGTTAAATTCGCGCCTATGACGGCGCGCGGCATCGAACCACAGTACCGCTTTTCTAACCCGTAGCCATTCCTGAAATGCGGGACTTGTCCACAATGCACCGGTTGTAAGGTGCCAGCGTAAGAACTCAGCGGGAAAACCGTGATTGAAGACATAGCGGATTGTTGTGCGGAATGGATAGCCCCACACGCCAACAAACTTTCGGTAGGGAATACATTGCCGTAGCTTTTCTAAGAGTTCACAAAACTGCTTAGGAGTATGACATCGAGACGCTTCGGTCTTCAGTTCCTGAAGAGACTTTGTGGACGCGATGATTGACATCGGTCACCTATAGACTGCGTCAGATTGATCTAGCATAACTCCTATCTCTCAATGTGTCATCCGCAAGTCGGTGCCTTCCTCTGTGAGGCAGCAGGCTCGTCGCAAGGCTTGATAAAACCACCCAGGGAGGTAGCTGCCATCGTCAAAGCCTATGGCCTAGGTATAAAACCCACCTCCTATTTTGCCAACTGTTTAGTAATGAATGGTCATTGCCGAACTCTATCTATTTGCTATGGTTGAAAAGGTTAAGACAAACGAGAGACATGTTCGAGAGGAAATAGCAATACGAGGAGGAGCTATGCCGGCTACTGAGTCGTTCCGCCACGGGTTGACGCTTTCCGTAGTCTTCATAACGTTCCTGCTAACGGCGTGTGGTTCCGCTCCAATTTTGGTTGGCAAGTTGCCTCCTGCGAAATATGAAAAGTTGGGAATGGCGACAGGTGATGCGTGCGGCACGCTCGGCCTAGTGTTTCCCGCGTATAATTTCATTCCGATGGCTCTCAATTCACGGGTTGAAAACGCCTACCAAGAAGCCATTCAAAGTGTGCCTGGGGCCACTGGCCTGATAAATGTCGAGTACAAAGAATATTGGTTCTGGTGGGTGCTTGCGACGACAAGATGCACGACGATTACCGGCGATGCGATTAAGGAGGTACTATGACGAATCGTCTTTCAAGGTGCCTCATCGTTGCAATTTGCGTTGGTATATTGTCGGCCTGTACGAGTACGCCTGTCAGGGTCAATGACGAAGTTAATCTCGCTGATATCGACTTGACGAGGGGAAAGATGGTCAGGGCGAAAGCGGCGGGATTTCAGCTCTTCCTCGTAATTCCGATCATGGTCAATTCTCGTCAAGAACGAGCCTGGGAACGGCTGAAGCAAGACGCAGGATCTGACTATATTTCAAATGTGACGATCACCGAACGATGGACATACGGATGGGTGGGCACCGCGTATACCACTATTATCGAAGGAATGGCATATCCACGGATTCCCAAAAATGCAGTCAGAAGGGGACCTGCATCAGTCACTAACACCCTAATGACCCCACGTCCCGACACCAAAGAAATCGAGATCGCGCCATCGCGTTAAAACTAATTGTGGCGCGGCGCCAAGTTTCGACGTAGAGAAGAGTTCAGCAGTTTGGAAGTTCAAATAGACACAAAAAGAAAATGAAC
>Ga0081455_10007564_pt1 | contig 11421 bp, 9 predicted proteins | sample TabmetS3T2R1_FD_70207 | JGI IMG/M metagenome (GOLD analysis project Ga0081455, IMG submission 70207) | Tabebuia heterophylla rhizosphere microbial communities from the University of Puerto Rico - S3T2R1 | ecosystem: Host-associated > Plants > Roots > Rhizosphere ...
GCGCTGCACGGGAATCTCCTTGGGGTGCACAACGCCCGTATGTGGACGATGCTCACTGGCACGAGACTCTCACCGCGCTTGCGTGCGATGCAGATCGTATTGTCCTGTGTATCGATGCAAGTGATGGAGTGCGGTGGGAGATCGCACACGTGCTGCAAAGCGGTCACGCCAATAAGACGCTGTTCTTCCTCAATCCCTCCCTCAACACCGGGACTCGCTCACGGCAGTCGATGGATAATTTTGGTTTTTCCGCCGCAGATCTTCAATTTGTCGAGGTTGACCGTATCCTCCGCGCAACTTCGCCTGAGCAATTGATATTCATCCTCGCCAGGCCGGAGCGCCAAAGTTACCTGGTTGCAGCGCGTCTATTTTTCGAAGATATGCTTGAACAACTAGTACCGTATCTGTCGCGGCATTTTTTTCTTCGGGCGATATTTCCGAAAGGAAGAAAGCCAAAGGATGACGTCGCCTAAACGCTGATTGTTAGCGCATAAATTACGCGTTAGTTTGAATACGTGTGTGGTGGGACAAACCTGTTACATATCTTCGCGAAGTTCTCAGGCGCACCCGTCGCAGCATTCAATAAGGCGACGGCGTGAAAATGTCCAAAGCTATCTGCAAACTTGGCCTCGTTTCGAAGAAGCTCAACGCGCCCTAAAAGTTCGGGCCATCGAAGGCGTGGTTGAAAATCAAAAACCCAAATGCACCAGCCACTCGAATGTCCGCTAATGAGCAAAGCTAACTCTAATTGTTGCGTCCCCAAATCTTAACTACGTCCGTTCCATAATGGTCGACGAAATCGCGCAAGGCTAGGCGAATTCTTGCGGCCGAAAAGCCTGAGACCCACAAGGTAGGATTTTCAACTATTTTTTTCTGCCAAATCGCAAAAGCTTCGTCGAAACTAGCCTGACTTTCTAGACGAGATAGATCGAAAATCAGGACCACTTCGTCCGGCACGCCGCGGGCATTTGAGGGAGACCATCCGATCAAGAATGGCCCAATCCCTTCGAGATTAGCTCCCCGATGAAGCGATGCATCTTGGATTGCTAGAATTCCGCCAGCCAGATCGTAATGGTCCACTGCAAAATCGCAGTCATCCTTCAATGCGTCGCTTGCATTTGGTTCGTCGAGGGGCCAGATCGTGAGCATTTGATTGCTGGGTGGGATAGAGCTAGGCAACGTCTTCTGTGGCGGCAGACTAGCGCGGTAGGCCATGCACGTCCTGAGTAGTCGTTCACGATTTGCCGGCGTAGGTTTGGAACGAAGGGCCACGACGCCATATGCACCAATTGAGGGTGGCGGTATGTCGGCTGCGCGCAAATATACTCGGGCAGGTACGAGGCGGGGTGCCGGTGCAGCAGCCGGTGGTGGAGGAACAGCAGCCGGTCGCCGAACAACAGTCGGTTGCGGACCAGCAGTCGGTTGCGGACCAGCAGCCGGTGGCGGGGGAACAACAGTCGGTTGCGGACCAGCAGCCGGTGGCGGAGAAACAACAGTCGGTTGCGGACCAGCAGTCGTTGGCGGAGGAACAACAGGCGGTTTCCCAGCAGCCGGTCGCCGAACAACAGTCGGTTGCGGCCCAGCAGTCGGTTGCGGGGGAACAACAGTCGGTCGATAAGAACGATAATTCGGTCGCGAATTGGTCGGTCGCGCAGCGTTCGGTCGCGGAGCAGCATTCGTTGCCGATTTTGGTGGACCCATTGGTGCCTTCTGCTGCGCCAAACATCTCTTTTTGCGAGCCTCACAAACCGGATCAGCACCACGTTTAATGCACTCGCCGCGAGCATAAACAAGACATCTATTGCAATCACCGCCGCAAACTTGTGCTTCCACCCTGCTGATGCAAGCAATCCCAGTTAATAGAACCGCGACCGTGAACCTAACTCGCATCGAACTGCTCCCAAGTCATCTAACGGCGCTGTTTATTGGTGTTTTCTTTTTCCTCGCTGGTACTTTCGTGGCTTTGTCACCTGCGGGGATCAGAAGTGCGGCCGCATTCGCAACCGCAACAACAAGTAAGAGCAAAAGGCTTATCCCCCCTGAAGTAAGTGGCTGTAACCAGGCCACTACTAAGAGGCCAATCACCAATCCAATTGCGGTTGAGATCAAATGTTTTTTCAACGTGGGCCACACGCGCCAGCGACTCGTTTCACGCGCCTCGTCACCGAGTGCTTTGCGTTCGTCTGAGACTAGCGCCTCGTCACCGAGTGCCTCGCCCATTCTTGCGAGGAGCGCTTCGGCATCTTTACCAAAATGCGCGTGGCGCATCTCGACGGCCTGACGTCGGGCGAGCGGCTTGAGGGAATCCGGAAGATCGCTCGCCTTCGGCATGCGTGCCCCATCGACCAAAACAGGGATGACACGAATGTCCCGGGCAAGCGCAGCCGCGATTTCGATGGCAACAAAATCGTCTGCTTGATGCAGCCGGCGCTGTCCGGCTTTGTCCTTCACCCTTAGCCAGTTAGGGCCGATGACGACTAGAATAACGTCGCAGGCAGCTACTTGGTTGTTGAGATACGTCACGAAATCGGCCCCGACCGGAATGTGGTCGACATCCATAAAGAGATTGTCGCGGCCAAATGTCTGCGCGAGCCGATCATGCAGCCGACCGGCCATGCCGATGGAATCATCTCGGCGGTAATTGATGAAAATCTTAACAGCCATGGCCGGTCGCCCCGGAAGTCCTCTAATTTTACCGCAGGGCCGGTTAAAGCACTATGAGCTTGCTCACACAGGCAAATCGAACCGCCTCTTCACTTGGAAGTCCTTCTGCGATGGGCCGTTGCGCAGTGCTTCGAGCGACGGTCTTCCGTCCGGCTGCGGCAGCTCGAGGTCCAAGATGCTGGCAACGGTCGGCGCCACATCGACATTTCCCGTGGGTTCTCGCGGAAGTCGGGCCGAACGCAATCCGCGTGTTATGCACGTCGATCGGCCTGAAGTTCCCATGCATGCCGCGGGCTGCACAACATTCTGTCCCCGGCATTCCGCTGACGACCGCCGTGTCGTCCCACGCGAAACCCACGATGAAGTCGAGATTGCGTTTCGCCTTGTTCTCCTGGCGCAAAGCGGTGATGCTGGTTGCGTCGATGGGCAAGCGATGACTCTCTATAAGACGGGGTTACGGCGATGGATGTATCAGCGATCGATAAATTGAGAGGCTCGGCGCGAGATTCGGTTAGGAAGCTTAGCCGCATTTGCGAAGATGACGATATCGTCGAAGCGAAGAAGCTTGTTGAGGAGCTGCGCAACGTTGCCGCTTACGATGAGATGGGTCAGCTCGCCGAGGCAGTTAGCCGACGCGATCCCAATGACGCGAAGAATCGCCGCCTTTACGCGCAATATTTGATCAATACGGGAAAGGCCACGGCCGCTATCTATCTGTTGACACTCCTAAGGGAGAGCCTGGCAAAGGATGACCCCGAATTCGCTGAAACGATGGGTCTTATTGGTCGCGCCAACAAGCAAATCTTCTTCGATGCGGGCGACAAAGCGCAGACGTCCGCTCAGGAGGCGCTGGCGCAGTCCGTCGCAGCCTATCGTGTTCCATTTGAGATGGCGCCGAACTTGAATACTTGGCACGGCGTGAATTTACTCGCGGTTCTCACGCGCGCGCGTCGTCTCGGGCTTCGAGTCGCCCCGGCTCAATCCAAAGCAAATCGCTAAGACGGTCGTTGCTGCCCTAGAGGCCACACCGGCGGAGAAAAGGGACAAGAATTGGTATCTGCCGACTCTGGCCGAAGCGTCGCTCGGTCTCGACGGATGGGACGCCGTTGAAACCAATGTTCGCGCTTACGCTGCATCGGACAATGTCAAACCATTTCAGATCGAAAGCACGCTTCGCCAGTTCACCGAGATATGGGATGTTGAGGCGACTGACGAACGAGGCCGCGGCCTCGTGGCAACTTTGCGAGCCAGGCTCCTGCAGCTTTCAGGCGGGGAAATAAAGGCCGCGCCCACGGAGCTCCAGCGTTGGCGCAAACAAGCCGATCCGTCCAAAGAGCAGCTTGAAGCCATTCTGGGATCCCAAGGGCCGCAAACCTATCAATGGTGGAAAACTGGTCTGGAGTGTGCCCGCTCGGTCGCTTCTATCCGCCGAAAGCTTGGTAGTCGGATTGGCACAGGCTTCCTCGTACGTGCGGCCTCTTTAGGTCTGCAGCCGTCCGAGGAGTTATTGGTGCTCACCAATTTCCACGTCGTCAACGAAGATGGCATCAGTCCGGGCATTCGCCCTGGCGACGCCGAGGTCGTTTTCGAGGCCGCTGACTCAAATAGAGCCTATTCCGTTTCAGCGATTATCTGGTCATCGCCGGTTACCAGTCATGATGCAAGCATGTTGCGCCTGCAAGATGCAGTAATGGGGATTGATCCAATGCGTCTCGCCGAGGCTTTGCCGATCGTCGAAAATGGCGCGAGGGTGTACGTCATTGGCTATCCGGGCGGGCGTGACCTCGCGTTCTCGTTTCAAGACAACGAATTGCTTGATCATGAGGGGCTGCCAGGTGGCAATCCGCAAATCAAGGGCGTATCCCGCGTCCACTATCGCGCTCCTACCGAGCCCGGCAGCTCGGGAAGCCCGGTGTTCAATGCTGGGTTATGGGAGGTTATTGCGTTGCATCACATGGGCTTAAAAGCTGGCATGCCAAAACTCAATGGAAAAGGCGGCAGCTACGCAGCGAACGAGGGGATTTCATTGCTGTCGATAAAAGAGGCGATTCTTACTGGGACGGGATGAGGAGCTGTATGTAATAACGTATTGGTGCGGGCTGATCGGATTTTTCCGATCGGGGAGGCAGCGATCCTGGTGCTATGTAACAGCTAAGCTGCGAAAAATTCTTTGTGACAGCTTGAGAAGGAGTTAGTCAAGGAGTTCGTTGGCAGCGGCGCGTGTCGCAGAAGGATGACCGGCAAAGTAGAGTCGCTCCAGATACTTGGGCGTGCCTGGCCGGTAATAGCGAGCCTTCCACGAGTCGTTCGGGACGAGAAATGATCGTGCGCTCTCTGGGCCCGTCGCAGCTCGCGCGTGTACAAGGCCGCGAAACTGGAAGTGGTTGAAGAGGCGCATGAACTCTGACAAATAAATGTCGGCGACTCGCTTGTCCCCTCGGATCACCAACATGTTTTCATCGTTCTTGCGTGTCGATGCGTCGCTGAAATTTGCGGAACCAGTGATCAACAGGGGGTCCTTTCCCAGTGGATCAATGATCATGTATTTCGTATGAATATATTTGACGTGGGTGTTCAGCCCGCTGAGGTGCTCTTCCATCCATCGTTCGAACTCGTTTTGAGGCAGGATGTTGGCGACCGCCAACTCGTTGAGGAGAGACGCATTCAGGCGGTCCATGTCTTTATCTGCGCTTTCCAACAGAATGTAACGAAGATAAGGTTTAGGATGCTCGAGTACTTCTTCAAAAAGGTCGTTAACACCAAACGCTGCGGTGAGAAAGACTGCAGTGTTGGCCTTATCCATTAGGCGCGCATACCATCTCAACAGGTCCAGATTAGACCGCGGACTAAACGCCGCTCCTGTGCCCACCGCAGGAAGTCCATCAGGGACCGGGAAAATCTGTTCGTTCCAAGGCCGGATTTCTTTCATTTCCGGGTCCTTATGCAGTTCCTCCCAATAATTGAAATAGGCGGCGGCGACATCCTTGTTTCTCACAATGTGACCGCAGTTCGAGTGCCCGAAAATGCCTCCGTCCGTGAAGTTCGTCGATCCCGTCCAGACCTCGACGGGATCTCCGTTGTGGAGCAGGACCATGAACTTGTTATGAGAAATAGCGCTGGGACTTTGGGTTCGCGGGATCACGAGATGATCAATTTTGGCTTTTTGAATTGCCATCCAATTGGCATCAGCCGGTCCGTTTGTTTTTTCCCGCGCGTCGAAGATGATCTTCACATCCGCTTCTGAGTCCGCAGCCTCTCTGAGTGCATTCAGCACAGCTCCTTGCTGGAGTTCATAAGCGGCGACACGAAGGCCCCAATCGGGGCCGTTGGCTTTGTAGATGAAATCGAGCATTGCTCGAAACAGGCCGCGCGACAGCCACCGGAACGCTTCGCGATTGGGGACGTCCGATGGACGGCGATCACCAAATTTTCTGACATAGGCCTGCGAGCCGGCAACGCCGCGGTTGAAGTAGACCGCGTGCTGTCCTTCAACCTCCTTCTCCGTCGCAATTCGTACCTCGACCGTTTCAGAGGGTCGCAACGCCCCGGGCTCACCCCGCATCGCTACGATCCTGTACGTATACTCGTGACCGTAGCGCGTCGTAAAATCGCCCCAAAAAAATCCCTGGATCGGGTGGTGCTCGGTTGAAACCATGCCGTCTTCTACGGGCACGTCGGGGAATACCTTGAGCGCCGGCAACCATACACGTGAGTTGCCGTGCCCATGCTCGATACGCTCGATCCCAAAGCCGAGCACACCTTCGCTGGCAGCCTCCTCCATGTCGATGCCAAGAAGTATCACGTAGGCGCCAGCGATTGCGTGCACCGAAAGTGAACCAGTCTTGTTGTAGGCTCGCATTCTTCAGCACCGTCAGCCGAGATGTTACCGACCTACTATTTGGGCTGTCGAACTCCCTCGAGTTGGGCCCCGGTCGTGGTTCCTCGATCGAGTTTCCAGAGCAGCCAATCGTTATTGGGCCCAAATTTTTGTAGGTGGCGGTCCCATTTCAGAGGAAGTTGTCGGTTCAAGCCTTCTAGGAAAGGCAGGAGCGGCTTTTGGGGCGGGTTTGCATCCTCGCGATCGTCCATCTCAACGCGCCGCCACTTGAAGCGATCCCTGTATTGCGCAAACCCGAAACCATCAAAGAAGTGCTCGCCACCGATTAGCGGCATGTACCACAGGCTTGGAGAACCGTCCGGGTTTTCTTTGATCGGAACCTGCTCTTCGAGGTCCTTAAGCATCTTAGAACCTTCGCGATCGCTCTTTTTTGCCAGATGGTCCCGCAACCGGGCGAGCGCTGGAAACTTTACTGGTGGACTGACGAATAGCACGGGCTTCTCCTGCGATCGACAAAGGATGATCTCGTGCGGCGTCCCTACACTGTAAACGTTGGTTGGCACGTACGCGACGATGAAGTCGCTTGTATCAACCATGCGGAGGTCCATATGCAAAGCGGGATAGAATTGATTGGCGCAGCTGGCCCGGGCTTTCGCACCCTGCTCCGAGGGGTCAAAACACCATTGGGCCCGAACCTTGGCAGTTGTTTCGTCCTCTCGTCCATATTCCTTGATGCCATATATCTCCGGCTTGAACCAAGGATCGAACACGATGACCCCGAGCTCCTGAAGAAATTCGCTGACGCGATTGCGCCAACCGAACTTCTTCTCAGCCTCTCGCGACGCGACGAAATCCATTGGACCTGAAAGATATACGCGCGCATCGCGCAGCAGATTCGGTTTCCCCAATTTTCCCATTGATGTCACTCCCTCGGTTTTTTGATCCCTGGAGCCCGATCACCATGCTGCAGCTACACGCGGGGGAATTGCAGGTTAAGGAAGTCTGTTGGAGCGTTCAGCGAAAGCCCCGCGTACGGCTCAAGCAGGTTTGGCGGTACGCGGAGGCAGCGAGCCGCCGACGCGTGCACACGATCCGCCACAGCATCGAGATAGTGCACCGGGCCTGTTGCAATCCCCGTTGGCGAATGGTCCCACCAAATCACCCAATCGCTGGTCGCGGAGAAGATGGCAGCGTCGAGTGACTGTGGGTCCGCCTGCACCTGCCGAGCGACCTTCGCCACGCCCGCCAGGAAGGCGTCGGACCCTGCACCAGCCTTTCGGGTTCCTACGAACAGGCGGCTATAGCCGGTCTGCCAATCAACGGATCGCTCGAAGAGGTGATAGGGTTGGTCGGGCATGATCTCGTCCGCCGCGAGCAATTTAGGGAATCCGCTACGGCTGGCCGACATGTCGAAAGCTAACTCATGTAGTTCGCTATATGCTCGGCCGCCGACGCACCGTTTAGCTTCGTTGTAGCACTCCTGTGTGCGATAGAAGACCAGGGCGACCTCGTCCGGCATCGTGCTATCCTTCGACTGCGGTAGGATGGCGGGGAGGTAGGCGGTTAGCCCATATAGGCGTTGCATTTGGACTGTAATCGGCATGAAGACATGTCCGAGGAGGTGAACGAACATGTCCCGCGGGGCGCCGGCTTTCTTGCGGCCCCGGAAGACCCGGACCGAATCCGCAGGTACGGGCCGCGATACGTCACGATTAGCAACTTGGGGCCTCGTATCGTGTGCCATGCCTATAAGGTGCCGCCAGCCGCGCACCAGCAACTCATTTAATGCCTCCAGCGCAGCCCGGGACTTTGCAGCCTCGCTCCCGACCAAGTTCCTCGTGGACGTTTCCAGCTCGCGGGCAAGGTCCCGGTGCAACTCGCCCATTCGGCTGGACAGAAATCCGCCTTGAACGATCGCGTGCATACGCCGCACGCCAAACTCGGTCGGCTCGTTTTCGGCTGCCAGGTGGGGGTCCCGTTCGAACTGGGCAGTGACAGCTATTTTCGCGGCGGTGCTCGACGTGCTGAAAATGCCAAACACGCGTCGTCGGGCCAGATCGAAAGCCTGCGCCGCGGTGATGCCCCCCGACCACAGGATCTTGACGCCCAACAACTCGCCATAGTCGCGAAGGGCTTCGATCTGATCGAGAGTGAGCACCCCGTCGGGGCTATCTTTTCCCTGCACCAGCTTGCGCGGGTTCACGCGATCCGGAGCGTCGAACAAAACGGTGGTCGCCCCAGCACCCCGGGCGCCCTTCAGCCATCGACGCGCCGCCACCTCGCTATGCGACACGTCGAATATCTCTGTAGCGGTCACCAGAGGCGTATCGACATAGAACGCCGGAATTGCCGTCCACCCGCTTGTCCATCGAGTTATCAGCTCGATCACTCGCCCTTGCGCTTCGAGCGTGAGGGGAAGGAGGCCGTATTTGCCGGCGTCAAACCCTTTGACTCGAGCCGCTTCCAGTCCGGTCCAGATAGTCCGCGCTGCTGAGTCAACGTCTATTTGATATCGCGGGCTCAAGCGCACACCGCGCGCAGTCGCGAACTTTAGCAACCGGTTCGATGCCGGAATGCTGAGGACATTGAGCAGCCCTTGAGCGCCCCACCGCCGGCGGGCGTAGAGGAGTTGGGCGCCGTCAATCGCGACCTCCGGAACGCCGAGGTCGGCAGCTGCGGCGACAATTTTCTCGATTTGCTCTAGCTGGGCGTCGGCGGCGATCTCCTCCTTGAAGGAGACGAGAACCGATAGCTGGTGGGTATCGGCAGGACCGATGTCCCCTTTCTTCCGAGCCTCATCCAGTTTTCCGACGAGGGCAGCGAGCCGCGCGCAGTCCGCCTCTGGGTCGAGCTGCAGCCGGACTGTCAGAGGTCGCGGTCGGTGGTCGGGGGTGTCGAGGAATTGATGGAACGTAGCAATGACGGCTTCGGCAGACTTCTCCAGCGCCGGGAACTCAGGCAATTGCCCGGTCAGCCGAGCGTTGGTGCGCGTGCCGACGTTGGTCGTCAGGAGAAGCTGTCCCGCAGCCGCAGCGGAGAGCGCACTGTATTCGGGCGGGCCGATGGGAACCTCGCCGGCGCTGGTCATCCGTTCTCCATCAAGGATGACACCAAGTCGAAGGGGACTCGACGCGCCCGCAGCTGCTTTCGCCGACGAGAGCGCCGCGTCTAGGACGACTGAGCCAGCGCTTCCTTCATCACTGACGGCGAACAGTGGCCCGTGCTGATCACTATCGTACTCTGCCAGAAGCGTCTTTGACGCCGGCCGTTGAGATTCCCACACCGCCGCTGTCATCGCCCACCCTGTTGTCGGTTGGAGCCGCCGTCAGGCTGCAATTACACCTCGACACAGACATTGATTCAAATCAAATCTCGGGCGCGGCATCTGCCGCGAGCTCTTTGCAGCTTGATGCGATTGTGCAAAATCCGTGTATTTCATCCAGCGCTTTGATTTCCTGAAATAAATCAAAAAAGCATACGCAAGCTGTTCAATATGATCCCGCGCTTCGAGCACATTTGGCACAAAGGTCTTGGTTACGCCGTGGACAGGAACCAGATTACGGTACAGCTCGATCGAGAGATGACCCTAGGTTATGGAAAAAATCGTCGAGGCGATGCTACCCCAAGGATTTGGTCGCGGCTTTGGCAGTCTTCAGAATCGAACTCCCTACGCACTGCCAGCCCGAACAGTCGACGCTTGGACGCAGCTCGAAGCGGTAACTCCGGCAATAATGGCTGCGAGCGTGGAGTGGCGGCGGCCGTTCAACTCCGTCACCCCGCCTTTGCGCCGCAGCAAGCGTTACAGTTTGCTTGGGAGCTCCGCAATGCATTCAACGCACTGGCACCAGCGGCGCCAACAATCGACGCGATGATCCACGACACTGGCGTCGCTCCAATTGATTAAAATCAATATGAAAGTACAGTAAAAGGTAAATAGTCGTGTTTGTCTTTTAGGATCAAAGGATCGGTGTCCGCATTGGCTGCGACGTGACACCCTAACGGGGGAGTGAATTTTGCCTCCAGTCAGCGCGCTAGATCGCAAAGAGATTGCAGGACAATTGCTCAGTACGGATCCGGACGACCGCAAGGTTGCGCCGGACCACGGGCCTGCCTACCCCATCACGGTTCGGCCCGACAACGCGCCCGTACCCGATTAGGCGCAGAACTATGCTATCTGTGCGCTCGGCAATTAGCAGCTCAAGGTTCGAGGTGAGTTGTCTCGCAACCGGGCCGGCCGGAAGCCAGACGGAGTGGAGGATGGAGATGATGTCTATGTTTACAAGAAGGAAAGCGATTGGCTTATTTCGCTTGGTGGCGCTGGCAGCTCCGTTTAAAATTTGGCCTATCGCCGCTCAATCTCAGGCCACCACGGATACGCCACCTGTCCGCCTGCTAAGCCAAGACGACCGGCCTCCCGCATCGATCCGTCTGCAAGAATGGCCACCCAGCAGATGCGACTCGAACGTGCCGGACTCGAGGATCTGGCCGCCGTATTCAAAGTTGCCGAATGTGAATTGGGTGCGGGGCAACGAGGCGCGCGCCGAGTGGACTTGGGCAGCGCAACTCTTCCCCAACCCTACAGCGGTTCCGAACAACCTCGGGAGGTACCTCGTCCAGATACCTGGAGTATTCGAAAAACAGCTTGATTATTCCACCAGTCTCATCTTCGACACGCCCTCGTTCCGAAACGGCATTCAAATATCGGGGTTCGTCGACCGCGTGACGAAGGAGCTTGTAATCAATGCGATCGCCCAGAGGCGGAGAGCGTGGTACACAACCACGCATCATGCCTTTCTGGGCATAGCTACCGCACGTCGTTATAACAGCGCCCCTGACAAAATGGCAAAGAAGATGTTGCACCTCGACGCCGCGTCGACGCCGGGTGTCTTTGATCGCCATGAACGCGCAGCGTTGATTCT
>Ga0081455_10007565_pt1 | contig 11420 bp, 10 predicted proteins | sample TabmetS3T2R1_FD_70207 | JGI IMG/M metagenome (GOLD analysis project Ga0081455, IMG submission 70207) | Tabebuia heterophylla rhizosphere microbial communities from the University of Puerto Rico - S3T2R1 | ecosystem: Host-associated > Plants > Roots > Rhizosphere ...
CTGAGGGGCTGGCGGCCGAGAACATCCAGGCGCGGATCCGCGGCAACCTGATGATGGCGCTCTCCAACCGCAACGGCTGGCTGGTCCTGACGACCGGCAACAAGAGCGAGATGTCGGTCGGCTACGCGACCCTCTACGGCGACATGGCGGGAGGCTTCGCGGTGATCAAGGACGTGCCGAAGGAACTGGTCTACGCGCTGGTGCGTCGGCGCAACGAAACCGCCGGCTCCGAGCAGGTACCGGCCAGCGTGCTCGACCGCGCACCCTCGGCCGAGCTGCGTCCCGACCAGCGCGACAGCGACTCGCTGCCGCCCTACGAGCTGCTCGACCGGATCCTCGAGGCCTACGTCGAGCGCGACCTCGGCCGCGAAGAGATGATCGCCGAGGGGATGCCGGCGGCGACGATCGACGAGGTGATCCGGATGGTCGACCGCGCCGAGTACAAGCGGCGCCAGGCGGCACCGGGGATCCGGATCACGCCGAAGGCCTTCGGCAAGGACCGGCGGCTGCCGATCACCAACCGCTTCGGGGGCTAGCCGTCAGGCCTACTCGCCGCCGGCCTCGAGGATCGACTCGAGGAAGCTGCGCTTGCGGCTCTTCTTCGGCTTCGACCCGCTCTCGCCGCGGCGCTCCTCGGGCGGGGCCGAGGACTCGCGCTCGTAGTAGTTGCCCTCGGCGTCGATCAGCCGCTCCAGCTCACCGCGGTCGAGGAAGACGCCGCGGCAGCCCGTGCACTGGTCGACGGTGACGCCGTTGCGCTCGTAGCTGCGCCACTCGCTGCCGCACTTCGGACAGATCAGCTCGGCGTCGGGACTCATGCGCTGATTTTGTCAGGTGCCGACCTGACGGCCATCGTCATCTTCGCCAGCCCGCAGAGCCGCTCCTTGGCGTCGAGGATCTCGGCCTGCCAGATCCAGGTGGTGCGGCCGCGATGGCGGGCGACGGCGCGGACTTCGGCGTGGCCGGCCGAGACCGGCCGCAGGAAGCTGACCTCGATCGACTGGCCCATCGCGATCTTGCCTTCGTCGTAGACGGAGGCGGCGGTGACGACCGAGCAGAGGCTCTCGACCAGGGTCGAGTAGACGCCGCCGTGGAGGATCCCGTAGGGCTGGCGCAGATCGTCGCGGACGCCGACCCGGCAGCGGGCGTCGTCGGGGTCGAGGCTGAGCCACTCGGTGCCGACGTAGGCGTCGAAATGAGAGACCAACTCCTCGGGCGGGGGCCCCTCCGTCTTAACCTCATCCCCGTTCGCCATCGCAGGCACCCTATATAGGCTGTCCGGGGTGGCGCTCAGCGACGATCAGAGAGCGATGCTCCGCCTCTTGGCGCAGCGGGAGCAGGGATACGAGGACATGGCGGCGCTGATGGGCGTCAGCGTCGAGGAGCTGCGCGGGCGCGTCAAAGAGGCGCTCAGCGAGCTCGAGAAGGAAGGCAAAGAGGCGCCGCCGCTGCCGCCCGATCCCGAGCCCGCGCCCGAAGCCCCGCAGGCCGCTCCGGAGCCGCCGAAAGCGGCCAGCGAGGAGCCGCCGAAGCCGAGCCCGAGCCCGCCCGCCGGGCAGGCGCCGCCACCGAAGCAGCCGAAGCGCGGCATCTCCCTCCCCGCCTCCAACGGCGCCCGGATCGGGGCCGCCGCGGTCGCCGCGGCGCTGGTCGCCGTGGTCGTCCTGCTGCTGGCCCTCGGCGGCGGCAGCAGCGACTCGGATTCGACCACCGGGACGACGACCGTCAACAATGCCGAAGCCCCGGCCGGCAACGCCGTCGCGAGAGTGATCAAATCGACCGAAGGCTCGCCGGGCGGTCGCGAAGTCACGAAAGCGATCCTCGACGGCAGCGACGGCCAAGAAGACCAGGGCGTTGTCGTCTTCGGCCGGCTGAAAAACAAGCTGGCGCTCTACATCGTCGCCGAAGGTCTCGAAGCTCCGGCACAGGGGGAGTCCTACGTGGTCTGGATCGCCCAGTCGCCGAGCAAAATGCTGCCGCTGCCGATCTCGCCGGTCGTCGAAAACGGCAAAATCGCCGAACGCGTCCAGGTGCCGGCCGAACTGCTCGCCTACCTCGCCGACGGCACCTTCCACGAACTCGCGATCACCCGCGCCTCGGTCGCCAAACTGAACACCGCGCTGAACCAGGCGACGAAAGACAAAGAAGAAGTCTCCTACACCGGTACCCCGGTGATGCGCGGCGAGATCACCGGCCCGATCGTCGGCGCCGCCAAACGCCTCGAAGAAGAAAAAGCCCAGGGCGGCGGCAAGTAGGAGCCGCGGTCGATGCGGGTGCTGGTGCTCGGCGGGACGCGGTTCCTCGGGCGCGCGCTCGTTGCTGAGCTGGTGGGGGCCGGTCATGTGGTGGCGGTGGTGCACCGGGGCGTGCACGAGGTCGGCCTCGGCCCCGATGTCGAGCACGTCCACTGCGATCGCCGCGAGCTGGTCGCCCGCCGCGACGAGCTTGCGGCGTTCTCACCCGAGGTGGCGATCGACCTCTCGGCGATGACCGCGGCGGATGCCGAATCCCTGGACGCCGCGCTCGATCCCTCTGTTGCTCTCCTCGCTGCCTCGAGTGCCGACGTCTACCGAGCCTTCGGCTCGATCTACGACGGCACGGTGACCGATGCGGTGCCGCTCGCCGAGACCGCCCCGCTGCGGACCGAGCCGCCTCCCGACCGGGTCGCGATGGAGGGCTGGTCGTACCCGGCGAGCTCCTACGAGAAGCTCGACGTCGAGCGGATATACCGTGAGCGCGGGGCGACGATCTGCCGGCTGCCAATCGTTTACGGAGAGCACGACTACCGCCGCCGCGAGGAGTTCGTGCTGGCGCGAGTGCGGGCAGGCGACAAGAGAATCCCCATCGGGCCCGGATCGCTGCTGATCTCGCGCGGCTACGCGCCAGAGCTGGCGCGCGGCCTGCGCCTCGCTGCCGAGCATGGAAGCCGCGGCGAGGTCTTCAACCTCGCCGAGCGGGAGTGCGCGAGCGTCCGCCTTTGGATCGAGGCGATCCTCGCCGCCGCCGGGCACGAGGCCGAGTTGGTCCGAGTACCCGACGAGGAGCTACCCGACGACCTCGGATTCAGCGCCGAGATCCCGCAGGACCTACTCGTCGACTGCTCGAAGGCGGCCCGAGATCTGGGCTGGATTCACGCTCCCTGGCGGCAGTGCGTCGACAAGTCCGTGCGCTGGCACCTCGACAACCCGCCGCTCGGTTAGCGGCGCGCCGGGAGGCCCCGGCGCGCCGCTGACGCTCAATCGAACGCGTATTTCTCGTATTCGGCGACGTTCTCTTTGGTCACGACCGCGGCGGGAACGACCAGCTGGCGCGGCACCTCGGGCGGCACCAGCTCGGTGAAGCCCTCGCCGAGCCCGATCAGACGCGCCATCGTCACCGCGCTGGCGGCCATGTTCGGGTTGTAGAGGAAGGTCGCCCGGTAGAGCCCGCCTTCCTTGATCTGGTCCATCGCGGCCTGCGAGCCACCGACGCCGGTGAGGAACATTTCGTCGTCACGCCCGGCATTGCGGATCGCCTGTACCACTCCCTGGGCCATGTCGTCGTCGTGGGTGTAGACGGCGTCGATTTCCTTCTCGGACTGGAGGATGTTCTCCATCACGCTGAGACCCTTGTCCGGGTTGAAGTCACCCGGCTGCTGGGCGACGACTTCGACGCCGCCGTCCGGGCACACCCTTTTCAGCTCGTCTTCGAAGCCCTGGGTGCGTTCGGTCGTCACCGAGATTCCGGCCAGCCCCTGAATTTCGACGACCTTGCCTTTGCAGTTGAGTTCTTCGCCGATGTAGTCGGCCGCAAGCACGCCGATCTGGTAGTTGTCCCCGAGGATCGTCGCCGTCGCCGCATCGGGCTCGGAGAAGAGCCGGTCGATGTTGACGACGGGAATTCCCGCCGCCTCGGCTTTCTGGGCAACCGGGGTCAGCGCTTCGCCGTCCTGCGGCAGCACCACCAGAACGTCAGGTTTTTCGGAGATCACCTGCTCGATCTGCTGGGCCTGCGAGTCGGAGTCGGCCGCCTCGAGCAGCTTGAAGTCGACGTCCTCGTACTGATCCGCCTGCGCCTGGGCGTCCTTCGAGATCGCCCCGAGCCAACCGTGGTCGGTCGGCGGCACGCTGGCCACGATGCGGACCGTTTTCCCGGAGCCGCCGCCGGTGTCGGCCGCCGTTTCGCCTTCGGCCGCGCCGGCGGTGCCACCGCTTTCAGTAGTCACCGTCACAGTCTCGGTATCGCCACCTCCGCAGGCGGTCAACCCGAACACAATCATGCCCGCGATCCCAATCGCGAGCATCAGTCGCTTGAGCGACATCGTTTCTCCTCCCCTTGCGTTTGACTATCTGCATCAGATCTGGCAAGTCGGTCCTCAGAACTTCGCCTCGGGTCGTTGCAGCAGCACCGCGCCGAGCACGATCGCCCCTTTGGTCACCTGCTGGATCTCGGTCGAGAGATCGAGCTGGGTCATCAGGCTGAAGATCAGCGCGAAGGTGAGGACGCCGAGAAAGGTGCCGACCATCGTTGCGCGGCCGCCGGCGAGGCTGGTGCCGCCGATCACCACAGCGCCGATCGCGTCGAGCTCGTAGAGGTTGCCGCTGACCGGCGAGGCACTGCCGAGGCGAGCGCAGAGCAGCACCGTGGCCACCCCCGCCATCAATCCCGAGAGGACATAGACGCTGAAGACGATGCGGCGTACCGGCACGCCGGCGATCCGCGCCGCTTCCCGGTTGCCGCCGACGGCAACCACGTGGCGGCCGTAGCGGGTGCGGTTGAGCAGGATCCAGCCGCCGACCACGATCCCGAGGAAGATCCACACCGAGACCGGGATGCCGAGGATTTTCCCGGTCCCGAACCAAAGCAGCGAGAACGCCGCCGGGTCTCCGTAGGAGCCGCCGTTGAGGTCGAGCAATCCAACTGGCAGCTTGTCGTTCAATAGCAGCGCCAAGCCGCGCGCAACCGACAGCATCGCCAGGGTGGCGATGAAAGGGACGACGCGGCCGACGACGATCGAGGTGGCATTGATCGTCCCGAGCAGGACCGCAAAGCCGATCGCGCCGGCGATGAAGAGCAGCGTGCCGCCGCCGGGGTCGACGAGGACGCCGCCGAAAACGCCGGCGGCGGCGACCATCGAGCCGACCGAGAGGTCGATCCCCGCGGTCGCGATCACGAAGGTCATCCCGACCGCGAGGACGCCGACGATGCTCGCCTGGGTCAGCATGTTGCGGACGTTGTCCCAGGTCGGGAAGGTGTCCGGCTTGAGAATCGCGCCGGCGACGAACAGCGCGATGACCACGAGCCCGAGGGCGTACTCCTGGAACTGGAGGGCTCCGACTCGGCCGCGGAGGGTGCCCACGGCGGCGCTCACGCGATCTCCTCGATCAGATCGGGGCCGGCGGTGGGCACCACCGCGTGAGCCAGCAGCTCCCGCTGGGTTGCCTCCGCGCCAGGCATCTCCGCCACGACCTCGCCCTCGCGCATCACCAGGATCCGCGTACAGATTCCGGACAGCTCCTCGAACTCCGAAGAGACCAGCAGGACGCCGAGCCCGGCCCTAGCGAGGTCGGTGACGATTCGATAGATCTCGGCCTTGGTTGCGATGTCGACGCCGCGGGTTGGCTCGTCGAGCAACAACACCCGGCACTCGCGCAGCAGCCAGCGCGCGAGCACCACCTTCTGCTGGTTGCCACCGGAGAGCTCGCGGGCCAGACGGTCGGGGTCGTCGGGGACCGTGCCGAGCACGCGCAGTTGATCGCGGACGGCGGCGCGCTCGCGCCGCACGTTGAGCAGGCCGTGACTGAAGCGGCCGAGGTCGGCGAGGCTGACGTTCTTCGTCAGGTCCCAGTCGAGCAACAGCCCCTGCGACTTGCGATCCTCCGGCGCCAGCCCAAGCCCGGCGGCGATCGCCAAATCAGGCCGGTTCGGCGCCAGCCGCCTCCCCGCCACCACGACTTCGCCGCGTTCGCGCTGGTCGATGCCGCAGATCAGCCGCAGCAGCTCGCTGCGTCCGGAACCGACGAGGCCGCCGATGCCGACGATCTCCCCCGCCCTGACTTCGAGACTGACGCCGCGGACGAAAGGCAGGCCCTGAATCTCGCGTACCTCGAGCAGCACCTCGCTACCGCCGGGCGGCCGCTGCGGATAGAGCTGCTCGACTCGGCGGCCGACCATCAGCCGCACCAGCTCGTCGGTCGGCGTCGTAGCAGCGATGCCGTTGGCTGCCGTGGCACCGTCGGCGAGGACGGTGACGCGATTGCCGATCCGTTTGATCTCGTCGAGCCTGTGGGAGATATAGACGACGCCGACGCCCTCGTCGGTGAGCCGCCGGACGACCTCGAACAGCGTCTCGATCTCACCGCTGTCGAGGATCGCCGAAGGCTCGTCCATGATCAGCACGCGCGCTTGGTGCGAGAGGGCGCGGGCGATCGAGACGATCTGCTGGGCCGCCGGCCGCAGGGCGCGGACGGGGGTGCGTGGATCTATCGCCTCATGCCCGAGCCGCGCCAGCAAGGCCCGCGAGTCGGCCCGCATGCGGGCGAGGTCGAGGAACGTGCCGCGCCGCGGCTCATGGCCGAGGAAGACATTCTGGGCGACGTTCAGGTCCTCGACCAGGTCGAGCTCCTGATAGATCGTGGCGATCCCGCGCTGAAGCGAGGCCGCGGGGTCGCCGGGCGGCAGCGGTTCGCCGGCGACGAGGATCTCGCCGCCACTGGGTTCGACCACCCCGGACACGCACTTGATCAGCGTCGACTTGCCGGCGCCGTTTGGCCCCAGCAGGCAGTGCACCTCGCCGGGGCGGACGTCGAAGTCGACTCCGCGCAGAGCCTTGACCCCCGGGTAGTCCTTGACCAGACCGCGGACCGCAAGCAGCGGCGGGGCATCGGCGGGCGAGCCGTTCATCCCACCACCAACGGCCTCAGGTTGCGGTTGGCGATCTCGAGGCCGCGCTTGACCAGCTCCGGCGTACCGCCCCAGACGGGGTCCTCGTGCTCGACCGAGAGCACGCCGTCGAAGCCCGCTTCGTAAAGCGTGTCGACGTAGCGGCGGAAATCGACCTCGCCGAGCCCGGGCAGCCGGTAGCGCCACCAGCCCATCGCCCACGGGTCCTGCTCGCGGGTCGCGATGATGCCGAAGAAGCCGAAGCGGTTGCGCCGGTCGGGAAAGACTTCGGCGTCCTTGGCGTGGGCGTGGATGACCCGGTCGACATAGGGCCGAAGCGCCGCGACCGGATCGATCCCCAGCCACAGCAGGTGCGATGGGTCGAAGTTGAGGTAAAGGCCGAGCCCGAACATCCACTCCCACAGCTCGGGCGAGTAGGCGAGGTTGCCCGGACCGCCGTCGGGGTGCCACCCCTCCATGACGCAGTTCTCGATCATCAGCTTGACGTCGCGCTCGCCGGCGTAGTCGACGAGCGGCGGGAAGATCCGCTCCGCTGCGCGCAGGTTTTCGCTCACGCTGCGGCCGGGATCGCGACCGATGAAGGTGCCGACCGGAACTCTGCCGAGCGCGGCCGCGGCGTCGATACAGGCCCGCAGGTGCTCATGGGCTGCCGTCCGCTCGGCCTCGTCGGGATGCAGGTTGTTGTCGTAGTAGGCGAGAGCTGAGAGCTTCAGTCCGTTCTCGTCCAGCGCCTTGGTGACGCGTTCGGCCTCTGCGTTGTCGAAGCGATCGGCGACGACGTGCGAGGCAGTGAAAGGGCGGTCGCCGATCGAGGGCCAGGCGGCCAGCTCCAAAGCCTCGTAGTCATGCTCCCCGGCCCAGGCGGCAATCTCCTCGAGCGAGTGATCCGGCAGGCAGGCGGTGAGCAGGCCGAGCCTCATCGCTCGACCTCCACCCAGGCTGCGCGGCGAGCCGACTCCAGCACCGCCTCGGTGATGCGGACCGCTCGCAGACCATCCTCGAGTCCCGGCAGCCCCGCAGCCGGCGGCTCGCCGGCGATCGCGGCATAGGTCTCGGCGGTGAAGGCGTCGAAGCAGTCGTGATAGCCCTGCGGATGGCCGCCGGGTAGGTTCACGTAAGGGGTTGCTGCCGGCGAGAGAGTGTCGAAATCGCGCGGAATCGCCTGCCCGACCGCGCGTCGCAGCACCGCTAGGTCGTCCGGGTGTTCCTGCTCGAAGGCGAAGGTCTCCGAGTCGGCCGAGATCTCGAACCAGAGGCGGTTCTTGCGCCCCGCCGCAACCTGTGAGATGACCACCGAGCCGCTGGCGCCGGCGTCGGTTTCGAAGAGGATTACCGCCGTGTCCTCGGTTCGCACCGGCTGGGCTTCACCGGCGGTGGTGCCGCGCTCGAAGGCGCGACGTGAGGAGCGTCGTCTTACGTCATGGGCAATCGCAGTCCGCGCCGCGAGAGTCGTCAGCCGCTGGCCGGAGACGAACTCCACCAGGTCGCACCAGTGCGAGCCGATGTCGGCGAAGGCGCGTGAGGGACCGCCGAGCTCGGGATCGACACGCCAGTTGTAATCGTCGACCCCCAGCAGCCAGTCCTGCAGGTAGCCGCCGTGCAGTAGCTGCGGCTCCGCGCCCGTGGCCTCGATGCGAGCGCGCGCCTCGCGCACGCTCGGGTAGTAGCGGTAGACGAACGGAACCGTGACCACGACGCCCGCCTCGCGAGCGGCCAGCACGAGCTCCGTCGCCGTCGCCGCGTCGAGCGCCACCGGCTTCTCGCAGACGACGTGCTTGCCGGCGCGGATCGCGGCCAGCGCCAGCGGCACGTGGAGATTGTTCGGGGTGCAGATATGGACGACGTCGATGGCGTCGGCTGCGATCAGCTCCTCGGCGCTGTCGTAAGCGCGCTCGGCGCCGAGCAGCACGCGGGCGGCAGCGGCGCGCTGCGGGCTGGAAGAGGCGACCGCGGCGACCCTCGCCCCACAGACCCGGGCCGATCGCGCGTGGACCCGGCCGACGAATCCGGCGCCGACGATCCCGACGCGCATCCCCTGGCCGGTGGCCGCCGGCGCCTGAAGTCCCGTTTGCACGGCACTCTCCTCCATTAGCGCGAAGCTAACCGCCTTTTGCAGGAGTGTCAAGCAAAAGATTGCTGCCTAGACCACAGAAGAGTAGAAACTCCTCCTCTGCTTGGTTTGACTTACGTCCCTTGACAGGCAAAAAGGCCAGATGATTCACTGCCGGGCAAGATGGGCGATCGACCGCTACCTACACTGGGCGCCACGGGGCCGGGCTCTTTGCTGAAATTGATTCGGGACGGCGATGGCGCGACCCGGGCGGACCTCGCGCAGCGAACCGGTCTGGCCCGCTCGACGATCACCCAGCGCTTGGAGCAACTGCAAGAGCTTGGGCTCCTGCGGGAGGTCGGCGGCGGTGCCTCAACCGGGGGGCGCCCCCCGATGCGCCTCGCCTTCAATGAGGAGGCGGGGCTGGTGCTCGCCGCAGACCTCGGCGCCACCCACTCGCGGCTCGCACTCACCAACCTCGGCGGCGACGTCCTCGCCGAAGACCGGGGAGACGTCGAGATCGCCACCGGCCCGGAACCGGTTCTCAGCTGGGTGGAAGACCGCTTCGCAGGGCTGCTGCGCGACAGTGGCCGCGATCACCGCGAGGTGACCGGGATCGGGATCGGGATCCCCGGGCCGGTCGAGCACGCGACCGGACTGCCGCGCAACCCGCCGATCATGCCCGGCTGGGACGGCTTCCCGATTCCCGATCGATTCGCCGAGCGTTACGGGGTGCCGGTGCTCGTCGACAACGACGTCAACATCATGGCCCTCGGCGAGCACTGGACGGACTGGCGCGATGTCGAGCACCTGCTGTTCGTCAAGGTCGGTACCGGAATCGGCTGCGGCGTGGTGATCGACGGCGCCGTGCACCGCGGCGCTGACGGTGCTGCCGGCGACCTCGGCCACGTCCGCATCGCGACCGAGGTCGGCAGCGAGGAGGTCGTCTGCAGCTGCGGCAACGTCAACTGCCTCGAGGCGCTGGCCGGCGGCGGCGCGATGGCGGCGCAACTACGCGCCATCGGGATCGAGGCCCGCGACTCACGGGCTGTGGTCGAGCTCGCTCGGGCCGGCTTGCCCGAGGCAGTCCGGATGGTGCGCCAGTCTGGCCGCCTGGTCGGCGAGGTGATCGCCGCCGCGGTCAACTTCTTCAACCCGTCTGTGATCGTCGTTGGCGGCGACGTGGCCCAGGCACAGGAGCAGCTGCTGGCCGGGATCCGCGAGGTCGTCTACCAGCGCTCGTTGCCGCTGGCGACGCGCCACCTACGCATCGTCAGGAGCCCGCTCGAGGACCGGGCCGGAATCATCGGCGCTGCTGCGATGGTGATCGAGCGGGTGCTGGCGCTCGATCCCGACTTTTCCACCTTCGGCCTGCCCGCCGAGGCGGTCCGCAGTTAGCCCCCGCCGCCCCGTCCAGCCAGCAGCTTGCCGGGGTTCATGATCCCGGCGGGGTCGAGGCGTTCCTTTGCCGCCCAGAGCAGCTCGAGGCCGGTGGTGCCGACCTCGGCCTGCAGGTAGGGAGCGTGGTCACGGCCGACTGCGTGGTGGTGGGTGATCGTGCCGCCGTGGGCGACGATCGCCTCGCAGGCGGCGGTCTTCACCTCGCGCCACTGGGAGACCTCCTCCCCGCGCCGGGCGCGGCTGACGATGGTGAAGTAGAGCGAGGCGCCGTCGGCGTAAGCGTGCGAGAGGTGGCACCAGACGAGCGGCGGCGTGCCGCCGCGGTCGAGGGCGCCGCGGATCGCACCTCCGACGGCGCTGCGCAGCTCCTCCAACCGGCTCCAGGTGTGCGAGGTCTCGAGCGTCTCGACCAGCGCACCCATCCCGAGCAGGGTGTCGCGCAGGTAGGGACCGTCGTAGCGGCCGTGCTCCCAGGAACGTCCTACTACCTGGCCGAGGTAAGCGGCGCCGCCACCGCGCAGCGCCCGCACGCTCACCGAGCGCTGCCGCGCCGCGGCCTCCTCCTCACCCTCGTAGCCGACGATCATCAGCGCCCCGCCGACCCGTTTGCGAGCGGCGAGGTAGCCGCCGAAGAGCCTGCCGGCAAGCCCGCGCGGGCCCGACAGCGCCAGCGAGCTCGCGGTCTCCTCCTCGTCGGAGACGCGGATCACGCTCGGCAGCCCGGGGCCCTGGGCGAGGGTGCGGACGACCTCGGTGCCGGCCTCGAAGCTCTCGGCCATCCAGCCCTCGTAGCGGCGGACGGCCGGTGCCGGCCGGACCCGCACGGTGACGTCGGGGATCACGCCGAGCGCGCCCTCGGAGCCGACCACGACCTCGCGCAGCGCCGGCCCGGCGGCGGTGTGCGGCGTCTCCAGGGTCCGCAGGTCGCCGGCCGGGGCGAGCAGGCGGACCGAGCTGACCAGCGAGTCGAAGCGGCCGTAGCCGCTCGAGGCCTGCCCGGCCGAGCGGGTCGCGGCGAAGCCGCCGATCGTCGCGTACTCGAAGGACTGCGGGAAGTGGCCGAGGGTGAGGCCGCGGCGCTCGGGCG